>Ga0310813_10002742_pt1 | contig 10652 bp, 8 predicted proteins | sample YN3metagenome_FD_203086 | JGI IMG/M metagenome (GOLD analysis project Ga0310813, IMG submission 203086) | Soil microbial communities from experimental microcosm in Duke University, North Carolina, United States - YN3 | ecosystem: Engineered > Artificial ecosystem > Soil microcosm > Unclassified ... | reverse complement strand
ACGAGCCCGAAGCCGCCTTTGGCTAAGGTGATGTCGCAAGTGGAGATCGAGAAAAAGGTGGAAGATTATCTGCGCAACTCACAGGCGCTGGAGGATTACTGGCAACGGCCGATCACACCTGACCAACTCCAAGGTGAGATGGAGCGGATGGCCACTCACACCAAGCAGCCCGGGGTGCTGCGCGAACTCTTCGCAGTGCTAGGCAACGATCCCTTCGTGATCTCTGAGTGTCTGGCCAGACCTCTGCTGGCCGAACGTATAATCACGGAGCTGTACGCTCACGACCAGAGATTTCACGGCGAGCTAAAGCAGCGCGCCGAGGCTGAACTGCGAACGCACCCAAGTGTGAGGCAGATGAAGCAGACCAGCGGGATGTATACCGAAATGGAGTGGATCAAGAGCGATAGCACGCCAGATCAAGACACAGGTGGATCGGCTTCTTCTGAAAACGATGGCAAACCGAATTGTAAAAAGCGCGACGCTGAACATGACGTCACGTTGAACAGCCGGGAGTGGAACGGAAAGGTGCAAAAGCTGGCGAAAGATCTAGGCGACACAAACGCAAGCGGTCCCTCGGGGCAAATTAAGACCGGCGTATTGAGCCCACTGCGAGAGGATGAGGGGCATTACTATGCCGTGGCGGTAATGAACAAGGGCAAGGACCGGTTGAAGCTGGCCACCGTTGCGTGGCCGAAAGAACCGCTGGGATCGTGGGTGGCTAAAGCCGAAACGCAATTGCCAGTGACAATGGCGGCAGTGAGCGCCAACTACACGCTTCCTGTAATATCGGGTCAGTCGGATAACTCGAGTCCGTCAATCGCGTGCACGGACGACACGTGGACAGCTACCAGCACCACCAGCGCGCCCGCTGCCCGAGACCGGCACACGGCAGTGTGGACCGGCAGCGAAATGATCGTCTGGGGTGGCTTTGGTAACTGCAGCATCGGTTATTGCAACAGCGGCGGGCGATACAATCCCAGCACCGACAGTTGGACAGCTACCAGCACCACCAACGCGCCCTCTGCCCGGTCCAATCACACGGCAGTGTGGAGCGGCAGTGAAATGATCGTCTGGGGGGGGTTTAACAACGACTTTTTGGACACCGGCGGGCGATACAATCCCGGCACCGACAGTTGGACACCTACCAGCACCTCCGTTAACGTCCCTGCCCGAGCCGATCACACCGCAGTGTGGAGCGGCAGCGAAATGATGGTCTACGGCGGAATTAACGCGGCCGGCTTTTTTAACACCGGCGGGCGATACAATCCCGGCACCGACAGTTGGCTATCTATCTCGGGCTTCGGCGCGCCCGCTCCCCGCCGCTATCACACGGCAGTGTGGAGCGGCAGCGAAATGATCGTCTGGGGCGGAGATGATGTCGCCCCCTATTTTAACACCGGCGGGCGATACAATCGCGACACCGACAGTTGGACACCTACCAGCACCACCGGCGCGCCCGCTGCCCGAAGCCGGCACACGGCAGTGTGGAGCGGCAGCGAAATGATCGTCTGGGGCGGACAAGACAACTTCGGCAGCGTTCTTGACACCGGCGGGCGATACAATCCCGGCACCGACAGTTGGACAGCCACCAGCACCATCGGTGCGGCGAGCGGCCGAGTACTTTACACGGCAGTGTGGAGCGGCAGCGAAATGATCGTCTGGGGCGGAACCGACAACTCCGGCAGCGTTTTTAACACCGGTGGGCGATACAATCCCGGCACCGACAGTTGGACAGCGACCAGCACGACCGGCGCGCCCGCTGCCCGAGCAGTTCACAAGGCAGTGTGGACTGGGAGCGAGATGATCGTCTGGGGCGGAAGTGCTGATGGCACGAACGATTTGAACACCGGCGGGCGATACTGCGCGACTATAGCAACTCCGACACCAACGCCAACAGCTACAGCTACGGCTACAGCGACCGCAACCGCGACATTCACGCCTACGCCAACGCCTACCGTCCCGAGTCCGACGCCAACATCTACTCGTACGCCAACGCCAACAGCGACAGCTACGTTTACGCCAACGGCAACTGCCACGTTTACGCCTACGCCAACGCCTACGGTCCCGAGTCCGACGCCAACATCTACTCGTACGCCAACACCAACAGCGACAGCTACGTTTATGCCAACGGCAACTGCCACGTTTACGCCTACGCCAACGCCTACATTTACTCCCACATCAACAGCGACAGCTACAGCTACAGCTACAGCAACCGCGTCATTCACGCCGACGCCAACAGCTACGTTTACTCCCACGCCAACGGCGACAGCAACCGCAACTGCAACGGGGACCATACCGCCTCGGCCTACACCCACGCCGAGGCCGCGACCGACACCGCCACCGCATGTGAGCAATTGCTATAATAGTTCTAACTGCACTGGATTTCCCAAGTCCAACCAACTCAGTTGTGTTGATTGTCTCATGTCGGGCGGGTCGTCCTGGCAAGACGGCGCCGGGTGCCATACGACGTGTCCGTGATCTTGCGGGAACTAAACTCGCGAGTTCCCAGCCTCAGGTGGGTTGGCCCGCAGCGGTGGGATGATGACAACTAGTATTCCAAGGCACAAATATTACCAGCGCGCTGAAGAGTCCACGCGGCTACTATTCGACGCCTACTTGAGGTAAAAACTGTAGTGTGCGCTGTGGATCGGCATCTCTAATGGCGGCTCAGATGGATTCGAAACTGTTACGGTAAGTCTCCCTGCCAGCCGATGAAGCTGCGCTAGAGAATGTGCTCGGGCAACTCGGTTTCAGTATGGACTTCAGTGCTCATTCAATTATTTGGACTCTGTTTATCGGTCTTATCGTTGGCGCGATCGCAAAATTGTTGATGCCGGGAAAAGATCCCGGTGGTTGCATCATAACGATTCTGCTCGGTATAGCCGGCGCCTTCGTTGGCACCTGGATTGGTCGCATCTTTGCGGGCGGGAACTATATAGCCGGCTGGATTATGTCCGTCGTCGGCGCCATGATCCTGTTGCTGCTGTATCGATTCCCTTTCAAACGCGGCGCGTAGCGGCTTGCGCCCGGTTAAATCGTTAAAAAAGTTACATCGTTACATCGGCCTGCTGCTCCCAATTTGTCTGGCCGATTTAACGGTTTAACACTTCAACGCTTCAACGAAGCCATGTTTGCTCTGCGCGGCGAACGCGACATTGTCATTCTCCATGGCCGCCTCGAAGAGAACGATAGTGATCGTCGCATTCGCGGCGTTGTACGTGATCTGGGGTTCCACTTATCTCGGGATCAAGTTTTCGATTGAAACCATTCCGCCGTTTCTGATGGCAGGTGCGCGATTCGTGTTGGCCGGATTGATCATGTATGCGATTGCCTGGTCACAGGGGAGCCTGCTGCGCCGTGGCGGCTCCGAAGGCCGGATAGGCAAATCGACTTGGGCGAGCTGGCGCACGTCGCTCATCATTGGAGCGTGTTTGCTGCTCGGTGGCAATGGCGGCGTCACGATCTCACAACAATATATCGACTCCGGATTGGCGGCGTTGATCGTGGCGATCGTTCCGATTTACATCGTGCTGCTGGGGTGGGCCACGGGAATGGCGCCTCGGCCCACGCCAGTTATGTGGATGGGGCTTGCCGGCGGTTTTGTTGGGGTGGGAATTCTGTTCGGCCCCGGTCTGCATCTTCACTCACCAAGTGGACGAAATCCTGCGATCGGAATAGCGATTCTGCTTGTCACAAGCTTTATTTGGTCGGCGGGCTCGCTGTACTCACGCGCTGCAAAACACGCGCCGTCACCATTTCTCACTGCTGCTCAACAAATGATTTGTGGCGGGATATTGCTTTTACTCGCTGGGGTCATGACAGGTGAACTGCCACGGTTTCATCCCGGTTCCGTTTCCATGCTATCGCTTGGGTCATTTGTTTATCTCGTAATCATCGGCGCTGTGGTGGGGTACACGGCTTACATTTGGCTGCTGCGTCACTGCGATCCGGCGAAGGTCGCCACTTACGCATACGTGAATCCTATTGTCGCTGTCCTGCTCGGCACTTGCTTCGCGGGTGAAACGGTCACTGCACGGATGTTGGTTGCCGCTGCTCTCATCATTGGTTCCGTGGCTCTTATAATCACGGCACAGCAACTGCGAACGCGTGTCGAGCCGGCCTTAGGTGCTGCGCTGGAACCTGCTGATTGAGGGGCTTACTCGCGATGTGGAGCGAGGCATCGCGCTAATTCTATTTGGCAACCATGATCCCTCATTTGGACATCAGCCGGCAATATGCCGGCTTTAGCGAGCAACATGCTCGCGCTCCCCTTGCACGTGCAACGGCTTAGTGGAGCGACACTCACGCGTATAAGTTTGGGGAGCGCGGGCATTAAGCCGCGCTTATCATTGAACTCACAATTTTCGTGAGGCAGGCGGCACTTCTTGCGCTTTAATGCGGGATGGCCGCGGAGCGGAAAGATCATCAGCAAACGATCGATGCCGCAAGACGCAACTGGCAGGCGGAAGTCGAGACGGCGCAAACCTACCGCGACCTGGCAGAGCGAGAGCCCGACGACAAACGCAAAGGCATTCTTTTGCGCATGGCCGAAGCCGAAGAGCGTCATGCGCAGCGTTGGGAAGCAAAGCTAAAGGAGCTCGGCGCTGCCGCGCCTGTTTATGAAGACACGATTGGGCGCCGTCTAAATCGGTGGTGGAACAAAATCGCCGGAGCGGAGATTGCCATTCGCCGTATGGAAGCGGTGGAAGAACGACAGGAAGCAGAATTTCACGATCAAGCCGAGCGCGCTTTCGCTGGCGAAAAGGACGTTCAGGAATTTCTGCGAAAAAGTGCGCTCGAAGAAAAAGCTCATGCCCGAGTGCTGAGCACGATGGTGCCGTCAGCGAACCCTCGCACTGCGCTTGATAAAATTCTGAAGCGTGAACGCTGGCATGGGCGCGGCGGCAGTTGGGTGGCCGATGCGATCTACGGCGCAAATGATGGACTTGGCGCAGTGTTTGGAATTGTTTCGGGCGTCGCCGGCGCGACGAATAATCAGCAGCATTTCATTTTGATTTCCGGTCTTGCCGGCATGCTCGCTTCCACTCTGTCGATGGGCGCAGGCGCATATCTGGCCGCAAAAAGCGAAGCGGAAGTGTACGAAGCGGAAATCTCACGGGAGCGCGCCGAGGTGGAAGAGAATCCTGAAGAGGAAATCGAAGAGATGTCGCTCTTCTATCAGTTGCAGGGATTCACTCCTGAAGAATCGCAAAAAATGGCGGAGCGCCTCGCGGAACAACCGGAGCAATTCGTGCAGGTGATGGCGCAAAGCGAGCTCGGCTTATCCGAGCATCGGTTTCCGAACCATTGGACCGCTGCTTTTTCAGCGGGTATTTCCACGGCAATCGGCGCATTTGTTCCTATCATTCCGTTCTTTTTCTCCGGCGGTCTCGATGCCGTTATCGCTTCGTTTGTGATCAGTCTGTTCGCCCACTTTGCCGTCGGCGCTCTGAAATCGCTGATCACAATCCGCTCGTGGTGGGCGTCAGGTCTGGAGATGACATGGATTGGCATAATCGTTGCTGTAGTGACTTATGGCCTTGGGCTTGCCTTTGGAGCCTTGGGTTAAGAAACCACAGCAATATGTGTCTAAATGATTTTCGCTATAGCGCGCGCGCTTTTCGAAAGAATCCTGGCTTTGCGATTCTACCCATACTTACGATTGCACTGGGCATCGGCGCGAGTACATCGATCTTCACCGCCGTAAAAGGCGTCTTTCTCAAGGCGCGAAAAGCCTCGGCAGTTCAACCGCGTGGAGCGGTGCGTTACGAATAAGCCATGGCTCGAATTCTTCTAGCGGACGATCAACGCGATGTGCTCGAAGCACTGCGCATCCTGCTGAAGAGCGAAAGTTATCAGACAGAGGGAGTCACCTCCATCAGCGGCATCTTTCATGCGCTGGAAAAGAAGGAGTATGCCCTGCTGTTGATGGACCTGAATTACAAGCGCGACACGACGTCGGGGGAAGAGGGTTTGTCAGCGATTGTAAAGATTCAGGAAATCGACTCGACGCTGCCGATCGTGGTAATGACGGCCTGGGCGACCATTGAACTGGCCGTCGAGGCGATGAAACGCGGCGCGCGGGATTTTGTCACGAAGCCCTGGGACAACCAGCGATTGGTAACGATCGTCAAGACGCAGATCGAGCTGGCTGCTGCGCTTCGTCGCGAACGGAAACTTGAAGCTGAAAACGAAATGTTGCGCGGGACGATGCCGGATTTGATCGCGCAGTCCCCTACGATGCGCCCGGTTGTTGAAATGATTTCTCGCGTCGCGCCCTCGGATGCCAACGTGCTGATCACCGGAGAAAACGGCACAGGGAAAAGTTTGATCGCTCAGGCCATTCACGCTCTTTCGCCACGCGCGACTCGAACCATGATCACCGTGAATATGGGCGGTCTATCCGAAACCCTATTCGAGAGCGAACTGTTCGGACATGTGAAAGGAGCGTTCACTGACGCGAAGAGCGATCGGGCAGGACGCTTCGAACTGGCCGATGAGAGCACTCTGTTCATGGATGAGATCGCAAACATTCCGCTTGCTCAACAGGCAAAACTTTTGCGGGTCATCGAGACCGGCGATTTCGAGCGCGTCGGCTCATCAAAAACGCTTCACGCGAACGTGCGAATCATCTCCGCCACGAACGCAAATCTCGACAACGAAATCGCAGCCGGTCGTTTTCGGCAGGACCTCCTTTTTCGGCTCAACACGATTGAAATCGAGTTGCCGCCGTTGCGCGATCGACGCGAAGACATCATGCCGCTGGCGAACAGCTTTCTTCGTCAACACGCAGAGCATTATCGCAAACAGGTGGACAGTTTCGATGAAGCCGCGCGAGAGCGTCTGCTACAGCACCGATTTCCTGGAAACATCCGCGAGCTCGATCACGTGGTTGAGCGCGCCGTGCTGATGACGAAAGATCGGCAAGTTCACGCAGCCGATCTGGGCCTAACGAGTGGTGGTTCCGAATCGCGGAATGTCGAAGAGATGAGTCTCGAAGAAGTCGAGGCATTTTTGATCAAAAAAGCATTAGCTCGCAATGACGGGAACGCACGCAAGGCCGCAGAGGCACTCGGCCTGAGTAGAAGCGCGTTCTACCGGCGACTGCAACAGTATGGCCTTTGAGAATCTCCGATCGAGGATTTGCGATTGCCGATTGGCGTTTTGATGGCGCGCAAGATAAAAGGACCGGCGCGGTTTTCCTACGAAGGGAAGATTAGCTGGCTCACGTTTCTCGCCGTCGCGCCTGCCACCATTGTTGCGCTTACGCTCCTTTGGTTCGGCGATCACACGCCGAAAGTGCAGTGGACACTTACGATTCTGATTGTGGGCTGTTTGACTGCATTCGTTTGGAGCACGCGCGAACACGCTGTTCGTCCATTACAAACGCTCTCCAACCTGCTGGCGGCATTACGGGAGGGCGACTACTCCATTCGTGCGAGAGGCGCTCGTGAAGGGAGTGCATTGGGCGAAGTCCTGCTTGAGGTGAATTCGCTCGGCGAAACCTTGCGTCAGCAGCGACTGGGGGCCTTCGAAGCGACCGCGCTGTTGCGTACGATCATGAGCGAAATCGATGTGGCCATCTTTACGTTTGATCCGGAGCGGCGTCTGCGGCTCATCAATCGCGCAGGTGAGACTTTACTCGGACGCCCGATGGACAAGTTGTTAGGCAAAACCGCGCAGGAACTCGGGCTTCATACTTGTTTCGAAGCAGACGACGATGAGCCGCTTACCTTGAGTTTTCCTGGCGGTTCAGGCCGGTGGGGCATTCGCCGAAGCACATTCCGCGAACAAGGTTTGCCGCACGAATTACTCGTGCTGACCGATCTGAGCCGCACGTTGCGCGAAGAGGAACGTCGGGCCTGGCAGCGTCTCGTGCGCGTACTCGGCCATGAGATGAACAACTCCTTGGCGCCAATCAAATCACTGGCCGCTAGCTTGGAATCACTGCTGAAGCGCGAGTCTCTGCCAGCCGACTGGAAAGAGGATGCTAAATCCGGCTTGAACTCCATCGCCTCGCGCGCCGATTCGCTGAGTCGTTTCCTGCAAGCTTATACCCGGCTGACCAAGCTTCCGCCGCCTCAAAAGCAAGACATCGATCTTGCTCCGCTGGTACAGCGTGTCGTGGATTTGGAACCGCGGCTCGCCGTTCAAGTTCAGCCGGGTCCGAAAGCTACGATTCGCGTAGATGCGGCGCAGATTGAACAATTACTGATCAACCTCGTGCACAACGCTGTTGATGCCGCGCTTGAAACACATGGAAACGTCACGCTTAGCTGGCGTGAGAAAGCAAATTGCATTGAGATCGTTGTTGAAGACGAAGGACCCGGTATCATGAATCCCGCAAATCTCTTCGTTCCCTTCTTCACGACGAAGCCTGACGGGTCGGGAATCGGTCTCCCGCTGAGCCGTCAAATTGCCGAAGCGCACGACGGCACGTTGGTGCTGATAAATCGAGAGGATCACCAAGGCGTGCAAGCTTTGCTGCGCCTGCCGCGCAATTGAGCAGCGCATGCGTCGGCGCCTTTGGACTGTCGACGGCGCAAGTCGCAGGGTTGCCCAATTTTGTCCCAAATCTGGGACGCTGCAGTCCCGGAACCGGATAACTCAACAGGTCGGCTCGAAACGATCGACAAATTTTAACCGCTGAACATCAGCAGGTTGTGACTTTGTTTTTGGGTTGGCATGGCCATTGCATTAGACCGGGGAAGTTACAGCAAAAATGTTGAATCCAATGAATGTGCCAAACACTTCTAACTATAGGAGCTGAACGAAAATGAAATTATTGCCAAATACCAAACCGAACGCGCGCAAGTTTCCGCTCGTTGATTACCATTATCAGGCGCCAATGCTCAATGGTTCGAGCGCGCCCTGCCTTCAAACATCGAAATCATTGCGCGACATCACTCGCGATTACTTCGACGCTGAAGCGAACCGCGAATTTCTCAGCGAAGCGGCGGTGTTCACCGCGCTCATTGCCATGGCAATCATGCCGATTGTGGCCGGAATATCCGCGATGCTCCAACTCGTTAACACTCTTTCTCCGTTCTGATCCAAACGAAACCCGTGATTCCAGACCGAAAACCTACAGACCAAACAATTGTGCGTCCGGCCGGTTTTGCGCCGAACCTTTCCTCGATGGACGTGCCGCGCACAGGTGTCGCTGCTAAAAAACGCAAGCGCCGCATCATGATTATCGCGGCGTCCGTATTGGGTTTAATTCTGGCGACAGTTGCAATTTCGCGATTGAAACCAGCCGTGCCGAGCGTCGATCGATCGACTGTCTGGATCGATACCGTCAAGCGCGGTCCAATGGTTCGACAGGTGCGGGGCCTCGGCACGCTTATACCGGAAGACATTCGCTGGATTGCGGCAAACACCGAAGGACGGGTGGAAAAAATAAATATCTGGCCTGGGACGCACGTGGAACCGGACTCGGTGATTTTGGAGCTAACGAGTCCTGAGCTGGAACAAAGTGCGCACGACGCTGAATCGAAAGCCACCGCCGCCGAAGCGGAGCTAACTACGTTGCGCGCGACACTCCAGCGCGAGTTGCTCGATCAGGAAGCAACAACAGCGAAGGTAAAATCAGATTACGAGCAAGCGAAGATGGAGCGCGAGACTAACGACCAGTTGGCGAAAAACGGTCTGGTCGCCGTACTACAGTACAAAACGTCAAAGGTAAAAGAGGCCGAACTGGCGAATCGCCACGAGATCGAACAAAAGCGGCTGCAGTTTGCGCACGAATCCATTGATCCACAGTTAGCGTCCAAGCAGGCCGCGGTCGATCAAGCCAAACAACTCGCGAAGTTAAAAGCTGACCAGGTGGAAGCGTTACATGTGCGCGCCGGCATGTCGGGCGTTCTGCAACAGTTGCCTGTCCAAATCGGACAACGTGTGAAAGTCGGCGATAACCTGGCGCGCGTCGCGGACCCGACAAAGCTGAAGGCGCAGGTCAAGATTGCTGAGACGCAGGCAAAGGACATTCAGATTGGCCAGAAAGCCGTCATCGACACTCGCAACGGAGTCGCGAATGGCCACGTCACGCGCGTTGATCCGGCAGTGGAGCAGGGGACGGTAAATGTCGAAGTTGCTTTTGACGAGGCGCTGCCCAAAGGCGCGCGGCCAGATCTTAGCGTGGACGGAACAATCGAGCTCGAACATCTCGATGACGTCATTTACGTGGGGCGTCCGGCATTCGGGCAGGAAAATAATACCGTCGGAATGTTCAAAATCGTCAGCGGCACTTCGGAAGCTGTGCGTACGCCGGTGAAGCTGGGCAAAAGCTCAGTGAACACCATTCAAATCGTAGATGGTCTGCAACCAGGGGATCAGGTGATCCTCTCTGACACCAGTGCGTGGGACTCGCACGACAGAATTCGACTGAATTAAGTCCTGATTTCTGAATCTGATTTCTGATTTGAAACATCAAAGCAATAAACAACATGAAATCGACTGAAGTAACTGCAGAGGAATCAACCACCGAGTTCGATGGAAACGGCTACGTTCCGTTGATCCGGCTCGCCAGTGTAACCAAGGTGTTTCTCACTGATGAAGTAGAGACGCACGCGCTTTCGGGAATTCACCTCGACATTCGCGAGGGCGAATATTGTTCCATTGCGGGACCATCAGGTTGCGGCAAGACAACGCTG
>Ga0310813_10002739_pt1 | contig 10656 bp, 7 predicted proteins | sample YN3metagenome_FD_203086 | JGI IMG/M metagenome (GOLD analysis project Ga0310813, IMG submission 203086) | Soil microbial communities from experimental microcosm in Duke University, North Carolina, United States - YN3 | ecosystem: Engineered > Artificial ecosystem > Soil microcosm > Unclassified ... | reverse complement strand
TCGATCGAGAACACGTGGAGCGCGGCGGCGCAGCTGCCCATGACGATCTTGCCCCCGCCGACGCCGGCCGAGCCGTCGCACCGCTGCTGCGGCGGCGACTTCCAGGCGCCCTTGCCGGTCTCGAGGTCGACGCCGTGGATCGAGCCGTCGCTCTGCGAGATCGCGAGGATGCCCTTCTTCCCTCCCGACAGGTCGATGCGGTTCGCGGTCCCCTGGACCGAGCCGCCGACGTCGTACTTCCAGAGCTCCTTGCCCGTCGCGGCGTCGTAGGCGATCAGCATTCCCTTGCCGGTGCCGAGGACGATCTTCCCGTCCACGAGAAGCGGCGGCGAGCTGAACGAGTCCTCGCTCGTGATCTTCCAGAGCTGCTCGCCCGCGAAGTTCAGCGCGAAGAGGCCGCCCTTCGCGGTGGTGAAGTGGATCCGGCCGTCGGCGACGACGGGCGTCACCTCCACGCGGTTGCCGGCCTTGAACTTCCAGAGCTTCTCGGGAGCATCGGGGACCGTGGAGTCCGCCACGCCGTCGAGGGAGTAGTTGCCGTGATAAGTCGGCCAGGTCCCTGCCGGCGGCCTGGTGGAAATACCCTTTCCGGCGGGATCGTTCTGGCCGGCGGGCGCCTGGACCGGACCGCCGCGCGAAACGTAGAAGACGATCGCCAGGAGCGACGCAATGGCGACCGCGACCAGGATCTTCATGTCCGGCTCTCCACCTTCGCCGCGGGGACGATGGTCTTGTACAGGTCGGTCAACTTCTGCGCCATGGTAGCAAGGCTGAAGGATCTCTCAACCGATTCGCGACCGCGGCGACCCAGCTCCTCGCGCCGCGGCTCGTCGCCCAGGAGCGACCTCAGCGCCGCCGCCAGGGCGTTCGCGTCGTTGGGCTGGTACAGGATCCCGCCGCCCGTCGCGCGCACGAGCTCGGGATACGACCCGATCTCCGGCTGGACGACCGGCACGCCGGCCGCGCCCGCCTCCAGGATATACGTGCCGAACGCCACGCCGCCCGGCGTCGGCACCGAGAGGAGCGACAGCGTCGAGAGGAACTTCCTCCGGCTCTTCGGATCGAACTCCTCGAAGAACTGCACGTCGTTCGCCACGCCTTCGTCGGCGAACCGCTTCCGCAGCCGATCGAGGAACGGACCGTCGTCGGCGGTCTTTCCCCCGGACAGATGGAGCCTGACGTTCTTGAACTGGTCGTTCTTCCGCAGCCGGAGCCACGCGTCGACGAGCGTCGGCAGGCCCATCGATTCCGCCATCCGGGCCAGGAAGCCGATCGCCGGCGGATCGGGCCGCCTGCCCGACGGCGGCTCTCCCGCCTCCACGCCGACGGGAATGACGTGCATCTTCTCCGGCTCGATCTTCAGCCGCTCGCGCATCACTTCGCCGTACCAGCGGCTCACGCTGATGAACGCGGCGACCTCGCGACCGCCCTGGGCCATCGTGTCCCAGCAGCGCGTGCGCCACGGCTCCTCCATGGCGTCGATCCAGACGTCCTCGTCGTGCACCGTGCAGACCAGCGGCACGCCGAACCTCTTCCGGATCGCCAGGCCGATCCCCATGAGGAGCGGCGTGGAGAGGTGGACGACGTCCGGGCGGTCGACGCCCTCGAGGAACTGCAGGAGCCGGTCGAGCTCCTTCTTCTGCTTGCCGTCGGCCCCCTGCATCACCGACAGCGTGAGCTCGCCGAGCCCGCGGGCGCGGACCGAGCCGGCCCGCTTCGCGGCGAGCTTGAGCATCCATCGGGTGTCGAAGAGACGGTCGACCCAGCGCGGCGTCCAGCGGAAGAAGCCGGAGACCTGCTGGAGGTACGAATTGATGCCGCCGTAGAAGACCGGGGAGTTGGTGATCAGGTCGACCTTGTCGACGATCTGGGGCAGGTACATCGGGATCGCGACGACGTCTTCCTTGGCCTGCACGAGCGCCCGGACGGTGGCGTTGTCGCGGACGCAGTTCTCGCAGTAGAAGTTGTCGCCCGATCCGGGCAGGATGTGGATGCTTTTCATCCCGAGCCGGCTACGAGGAGCAGCCGCAGCCCCCGCCTCCGCTGCCGCAGCCGCCGACCTTGACCTTCTGGCCCGGCAGCAGCGGCCGGACCGCGTTGGCCTGGAGCGCCGTGGACCCCCACGAGACGGGAATCTGGGGCGCGCCGACCACCGCCTGGCCCATCTTGGCGATGCGGCCGCGCAGCTCGTTGGCGCGCATCTCGGCGTGGTGGTCGCGGTACGAGAGCGCCGCCGTGGGGCAGGCGTCCACGCACTCCGCCGCCGTGGTCGTCACCGCCGTCGAGATGCCCTCGTTGAACGGCGTCGAGACCGTGACGTCGAAGCCGCGGCCGATCCAGGTCAGGCCCAGCGTCTCCTTGTGGAGCTCGGTGATGCGGATGCAGAGCCCGCACTTGATGCACTTCTCGGGCTCGTACATGATGTCGCCGTGCTGCCGCACCTGCGCGTGGCGGCTGCGGTCGTCCGGCTGGTATTCGCGCTGCTTGATGCCGTACATGTCCGCGTAGTCGCGGAGCGAGCAGGTCTCGGCCTTGCGGCAGTCGCAGTGCATGCACCGCGACCCCTCCTTCTTGGCCTCCTCGATCGTGAAGCCCTTCTCCTTGTCCGAGGGCTCGATGCGGCCCATCAGGACCGGGTCGAACGCGTCGGCGACGAAGAGGTCGATCTCGCCTTCCTTCAGCTTGCCGATGGCGCAGTTGAACCGCTTCTCGGGCTTCGTGGCCGCGCCTTCCTCGGCCTTGAACATCTTTTTCTCTTCGCCGTACTTGTGGACGAACGAGACGAGGTCGCGGATCGCGATCGGCGCCTCGGCCTTGCCGCGGCGGCAGCCCGGCTCGCACGTCCCCTCGCAGCCGTGGCACGGCAGGTTCGTCGGCCCCGCGGCTTCGCGCAGGACGTCGACCGCGCCGTCCAGGTCGTCCTCGATGATGTGCCGGATCATGCTGGGGATGTTGATGTGGCTCTTGCAGACGCGGTGGCACGGCGCCTCGCAGTCGCCCACGTGGTCGCTGAACAGGAGCTCCAGCGTGAACTTCCGCGCCTTCCGGACCTCCTCGCTCATCGTGAGGATCTTCATGCCGTCCTCGGCGGGGGCCGAGCAGCCGGCGAGCATCTTTCCGTTCGCCTCGTTCTTCACCTGGCAGATCATGCACGAGGTGAACGGCTCCAGCCCCTCGATGTAGCACATCGTGGGGATGGAGATGCCGAGCATGCGCGCGGCCTGGATGACCCGCGTGCCCGCCGGCACTTCGATCGGACGTCCGTCGATCTCAAGTTTGGGCAATGAAGCTCCTCTGGATTGGCCACGGAGGGCATAGAGGACACGGAGCCGATGCTCTGTGCTCGCATCCGGACACAGAGAAGTTCTGCTCTGTGCTCTCGGTGTCCTCTGTGGCCAATAAATTGGTCATGGTCAGTGGGCGGCCGACACCGGCGTCGACTTGACGGCGGAAGGCGGCTTGGCGACGATCTGGACCGCGTCCACGGGGCAGGCCTGGTTGCACATGTCGCACGACACGCACTTCGCGAGGTCGATGTGGTGCTGCACGTACGGCGTCACCTTGATCGCGTCCGTGGGGCACGCCTGGGCGCAGCGGGTGCAGCCGATGCAGTCCTCGTTGATCGTGTACTGGATGAACGCGGTGCACTTCCTCGCCGGACAGCGGCCCGCGATGTGGGCCTCGTACTCGTCGCGGAAATACTTGAGCGTCGACAGCACCGGGTTGGGCGCCGTCGTGCCCAGGCCGCAGAGGCTGCCGGTCTTGATGAAGCCCGACATGTCCTCGAGGCGCTGGAGGTCCCCCGCGCGGCTCTTGCCGACCACCAGGCGCTCCATGATGTCGAGCATGCGCTTGGTGCCGACGCGGCACGGCGTGCACTTGCCGCACGACTCGTCCTGCATGAAGCGGAGGAAGTAGAGCGCGACGTTGACCATGCAGTCGGTGTCGTCCATGACGACGAGGCCGCCCGAGCCCATCATGGCGCCGACCTTGAGCAGCGCCTCGTAGTCGATGGGGGTGTCGGCCAGCTGGTCGGGGATGCAGCCGCCCGACGGACCGCCGATCTGGACCGCCTTGAACTTCCGTCCCTCCTCGACCCCGCCGCCGATCTCCTCGATGATCTGCCGGATCGTGATGCCCATGGGCACCTCGATGAGGCCGCCCTGGCGGATCTTGCCCGACAGCGAGAACACCTTGGTGCCCTTGCTCTTCTCGGTGCCCATCGCCGCGAACGCCTCGGGACCGTTGCGCAGGATCCACGGGACGCAGGCGAACGTCTCGACGTTGTTGATCAGCGTGGGCATGTCCCACAGGCCCTTCACGGCCGGATACGGCGGCCGGAAGTGGGGCATGCCGCGCTCGCCCTGGATCGAGGCGAGCAGCGCGGTCTCCTCGCCGCACACGAACGCGCCGGCGCCTTCCATCACCCGGACCTTGAGGCTGAAGCCGCTGCCGAGGATGTTGTCGCCGAGGAGGTTCTTGGACTCCATGATCTTGACCGCCGCCTCCATCCGCTCCATCGCCAGCGGATACTCGGCACGGATGTAGAGGTAGCCCTGCGTGGCGCCGACGCTGAACGCCCCGATCGCGATGCCTTCGAGCACGCGGAACGGATAGCATTCCATGACGATGCGGTCCATGAAGGCGCCCGGGTCGCCTTCGTCGCCGTTCATGACGACGGCCTTGGGCGAGCCCTTCGCCGCCTTCACGAGCGTCCACTTGCGGCCCGTCGGAAAGCCGCCGCCGCCGCGGCCGCGGAGGCCGGACGCAAGGATGTCCTGGATCACCTTGTCGGGGTTCTTCTCGGTCAGCACCGCCTTGAGGGCCTTGAAGCCGTCGCGCTTCACGTAGTCGTCGATGTCCAGCGGATGAAGCTCGCCGTAGTGCTCGGTGACGATGTGCTTCTGCCTTCCGAGGAACTGGCTCATGCGCGGATCGCGCGTATCGAGCGAGTACTTCGTGACGGGCTCCCACGTCTTGTCGGTCACCATCGATCCCAGGATCGAGGAGATCCACGACTTGGCCCGGCCTGCGAATCCCTGGGAGCGGAAGTGGCGCTTCACGATGCGCTCCGCCTCGTCCGGATGGACTTTGGCGTAGCGGGTCGACTCGCCCTTCCCGTCCACGACCTCGACGAGCGGGCTCTGGTCGCAGAAGCCCGAGCAGCCGACGGGCTTGATGCGCACGTCCGCCTGGAGCTCGTTCACCGCCCGCTCCAGCGATTCGCGCACGTCCTGGGCGCCGCCGGCGATGCAGCACGAGCCCAGGCCGATGCGCAGCTCCCCGATGCCGGACTCGCCCGCCGTCCGGGGCGCCTCCTTGCGGGGGGTGCCCTTGCGGGCGTTCTGCCGCGCCAGGAAGTCGCGGATCGCCCGGTCGACGGTGCCGGACGTCAGGTATCCGTGGATCGCGTCGTCGATCTGGACGACGGGCGCGAGCGTGCAGCAGCCCAGGCAGGCGACCTTGTTGATCGTGATCTCGCCCTGGGCGTCGGTGTCCTGGTCGTTCGGGATTCCCCGGCTCAGACGGACGCCGTCGATGACGAGCTCGGCGCCCTTCACGTGGCACGCGGTGCCGACGCAGACGTTGACCGAGTGGCGGCCGGCGGGCTTGTGGCGGAACTTCGAGTAGAACGTCGAGACGCCGGCGATGCCCGACGGGGTGATCTCGGTGGTCTCGCAGACGCGACGGAGCGCGGGCTCGGGCAGCCAGTTGTAGCGCTGCTGGATCTTGCGGAGGATCGGGATCACCGCGTCGGCCGTCTTGCCGGTCTCGGCGACGATCTTGTCGATGTCCGCCAGATCCACTTCCGTCGTGCTCATCGTCAGTCCTTGCCTACGCAGTAGAGATTCTTGTCGCTGCGGAAGTATATCCGCCCCTCGGGGATCGCGGGGGTGCAGGTGGCTTTCTCGCCCAGCGGATTGGCCGCGAGCTGCTTGAAGTCGTTGCCGAGCTGGATCACGAAGGTGACGCCGCGCTTGTCCATCAGGTAGACGCGGTCCCCGACCAGGATGGGCGAGGCATAGAAGCCTGCATCCTCGAACTCCTGCTCCCAGCGCTTCTTGCCGGTGGCGGCGTCGAGACACGTCACCGTCCCGGCGCTCGACGCCATGATCACATAATTCTCCGTGGCGAGCGGGCTCGAAACATCCGGCTGATTCTCGCTGTAGCTCCAGAGCACCTTGGGCGCCGAACCCAGCTGCACCGCCGTCAGAGGCATGTTGGGGCTCACGGCGAACAGCCTGCCCGCAGCGTAGGCGGCGGACGGCGCGATCTCCCCGTCGAGGCCTGGGACCGACCACAGGAGCTTTCCGGTTGCCGGGTCCTGTGACCAGACGTTGGGCCGCGCCAGAGTGATCAGTTCGAAGCGCGAGCCGGTGTTGACGAGGATTGGGCTGGCCCAGGATTCGTGTTCGATCTCGCGCGCCTGGTCCCAGACCTTCGTCCCCTTCTTGACGTCGACTCCGAGGACCCGGCCCTTGCCGGCCTGGTCGAACTGGACCAGGAGCAGCCCGCCGTGCAGGATCAGCGACGACGAGTGGCCGTATCCGTTCTTGAACGCGCCCAGATTCCAACTCCAGACCTTCATTCCATCGGCGACATTGAACGCCACGACGTCGCCCGTCGCGAAGACCCCGTAGACCCGTTCGCCGTCGGTCGTCAGCGTCGGCGCGCAATACGTCGTCCCATCCATCACCTTGGGCGGCGAGCCGGTGACGAGCGGGGTGGCGCCGGTCCAGAGCAGGTTGCCCGTCTTGGCGTCATAAGCGTAGATGTCGCGGCTCGCGTCGTCGGAGCCGGCCACGAAGACCTTGTCGCCCCACACGATCGGCGAGTTGGTGCCGCCCTTGGGGATCGGCTTCTTCCAGAGGATGTTTTCGCCCTTGGCGCCGTCCCATTTCAACGGCGCCTTGTCGTGGCCGGCGATGCCGTTGCCGCCGGGTCCGCGGAAGGACGGCCAGGCATGGAGCGGGAGCGGCTCGGCCTTGGGGGGCGTCGCCACGGCGGGGGTCGTCTCCGCGGGCTTCGTTTCCGCAGGCTTCGTCTCGGCGGGCTTGGTCTCCGCCGGCTTCGCCGTTTCCGCGGGCTTGGCGGCATCCGCGGGCGCCGCCGCGGCCGCGGCGGGCGGCGGGCCGGGCAGCGGAAACTCGGGATCCGACAGGAAAACCAGGAGGAGGGTCGACAGGACGATGAGTCCTCCGCCGGCGGCGACGGCCCAGCGGCCGGCCGCGCGCTCGGCCGATCCCCCTTCACGCGGCGCCTGTCCCTGGGGCATGGGGAGCTTGAGACGGAGCTCCACGTAGGTCTTGATGCTCGCCAGGAAGATCGCCACTCCGATGAGCAGCATCACGCCCGTGGCACGTTGCTGGGTCTGGTTGGCGAAGAACGCACGCCGCGTCATCAGGTGGAGGCCCCGGACGCTGTCGCGGAGCTCCCGATTGTTCAGGTCGTTGGGGATCCTGGTCTTCATGGCCTTGAGGATGGGATCGTTGAGCGGGTCCACCTTCATGATCTGGATCTGTGCCATGATCAGCGTGATGCAGGCGACGAGGGAGAAGATGCCGGAGACCCATGCGACGGCCTTGGCGATCTGGGCGCCGATGGCCGCCGCCTCCGAGGTGTGCTTCAGGTTGCTAAGAGGTGCGCTCACTGCTGTTCACCTGCGCGACCTGGGATCCGAACTTCAGGACCACCGGGGACGTCCTCATCGTGCCCACCGGCACTCCAGGCACCTTCCCGACCGAGCAGGCATCCGAGCAGCGGGCGCAGCTATAGCAGTCCCCGCGGTTGGGTTCGTAGTCGGTCCGCTTGCGCTGGATCGACAGGGCCAGCAGCTTGCAGCAGACGACGAGGCCGAGGAAGGCGCCGAGGACGCCGGCGCCGTTCCGGACCTTGTCCTTGATCAGCTGCCCGCGTTCCATCAACTGCTCGAACGAGGTGGTCGTCTCGTAGAACGCGCGGCTCTCTTCCGTCGTCCCTTCGACCAGCTTCGCCTTCTCCAGCGCCACGCGCTCGGCAAGCCGGACCGTGAAGTGGGCCCGGGAGAGCACGGGCGCGGCGAACAGGCCCAGCCCGATGCCCGCGCCGATGATGACCGGCGTCAGGGCCAGCAGGAGGGCGACGCGCTTCACGCTGGCGCTCCGGGTCTCCGGCTCCTTCTCGACGGTCGGCTTGTGCAGGTGGTCGAACGGGCACGACTCCTCGCACAGCCGGCACTGGATGCACTCGGTCGGCGTGGTCTTCAGGTGCCATTTCGACAGCACCGACGTCCACTTGAGGAGGATGCTGTAGGGGCACATGAACCGGCAGTAGGGACGGGCGACGACGGTGCCGATCACGAGGATCGCGCCGCTGAACAGGAACATCCCGAAGTTCGCGCCCATGCGGAAGAAGCCGATGAACGGGTCGTACTTGCAGATGATGTAGTCCGCGCCGATGTAGGCCAGCAGGACGCCCGTCCCGAGGTAGACGTACGGGATCATGCTGAGGAAGTGCTTGACGCCCTTGGGGACCTTGATGGGCTTGATGATGACCATCTCCTGCGCGGCGCCGAGCGGGCAGACCGAGGCGCAGAAGACCCGGCCGAAGAAGAGCGCAAAGATGAGCGGCAGCAGGAAGAAAAGGACGACCGTCAGCGGCAGGACGTAGGCCTGCTGCCCGAAGCCGTAGGCCGAGCCTCCGACCCCCTGGGCGACGTTCTGGATCGAGCCGATCGGGCAGACGCAGCCTTCGCGGTAGAAGCCGAAGTAGAGCACCGCGGCCACCGATAGGACGAAGATCGCCTTGCGGGAGACACGCTTGAGGGAGTAGTAGGCCGCCGCGCTCAACGCGAGGAGGAGCACGCCGACATCGACCCACTCCATGATCACGGAGCGCGGAAGCTGCTTCGGCTTCGGATCGTTCTTGGGTTCTTTGTAGTTGCTCTGGAATTCCGGGCGCGGGAAACGGTCGGCGGACTGGGCGAGGAGCGGAGAGGCGAAGCACAGGACCATCGCTCCCGCCAGCAACGCCCGAGACGCCATGCCGTTCATCCGAGTCACCCCAGAATTATGCCGATCCGCGCCCAGAGGCGGCGCTGCCTAGTGCGAGCCAGAGGACTTGATGTTGTACGGCTTCGACGTCGCCGGGGACCGGCCGAAAGCGCGGGTCGGGCACGCCCGGGCGATCGTGCACTCGTTGCAGTTCACGCACAGGTCGTGCCGGATCTGCAGGTGCATGGCGCCGTTGCCGAACGTGGAGCAGCCCTTCACGCATTTGGCGCAGCCCACGCACAGCTCTTCCTGGATGGAGTACTCATAATAGGGGCCGTCCACCAGCTTCCGCTTGATGGCGGACGTGGGGCACATCTGGTTTTCCGCCGCCGTCGACTTTTCGGTCAGGTTCGGCTGGAGGAATCCGAAACACAGGTTGCAATAGCCGCAGATCCCGTAAGAGTGGACGCACTTCACGGCCGAGGGATTGAGGACGCACTCCGTTTCGCACAGGCCGCAGGAGATGCAGAGCTTGGGGTCGATCTGCCAGACCGTGTCGTCGGCGTTCAGCTTCAGGGCGGTGGCGCCCGCCGCGGCGGTGAGGGCGACCGCCGCGCCGGCCCTCAAGCCTGTCTGGAGGAAGGAGCGCCGGTCGATGAAGCCCACCGACCCGTCCTTGCTGTGGTCGTCCACCCGGCGAAGTTCAACCATGGGCTTCCATCCTCCTGTGGTCCATCGCCTTGGGAAGCTCGCACCCCTGCTTCAAGGCGACGCACTGCCGGCACGGGCTCAGAACGTTGATGCAGGTGTCGATGCGGCCCTTCTGGGCCATCGCGCCGATCCCCACGCCGGTGGCTCCCAGGATGAGGGTCCGCCCGATGGTCTTGAAAAAGGCTCGCCGGCCTTCCTGATCGGATTCCTGCATATCGACGTTCATAACAATAATACGCCCTGTTTTAATCCCGAATTACGCCAACGCGGATTTCTCTGCGGAAGCGCGGAATTCTCCGCCCCCCCTAATTCAGGACGTACACCCGCACGCTCGACGTGGCCGGATCGACCACCAGGATCCGGTCCTTGGAATCGACCGCCACATCCAGCCCGTGAATTCCCTTCTCAAAGTCCTTCGGCGCCGCGACGACCCCGACCAGCTCCCCTCCCGGACGGTGGACCTTGATCCGAGGGAGCCCCTTTTCGGCCGTGACGAAGGATCCGTCCTTGCGAATCGCGAAGTGGCTCGGATTGCAGCATCCCGAGAACCCCTCGATGTCGTTCCCCTGGCGGCCCCAGGTCGTTTCCAGCGTGCCGTCGTCCTTGAACGTTTCCAGGCGATTCCTTCCCGTCTGGGCAACCCACGGTTTTCCGGAGCCGTCGACGACGACGTCGAAGTAGGGGCTGGGGATCTCGAACTTGCCCGTCCCGGCCGCCGGACCCGCTTCGCCCAGCCGACCCAGGATCTTTCCATCCTTGTCGTAGCGGACGACGACCTTGTTGCCGAAATCCGCGACGAACACATCCTTGTCGGTCGCGGCGATCGAGGTGATCCAGTCCGAAGGGCCCGATTTCGGCCAGGTAGCCTTCTTCGATCCCTCGCCGTCGAGGACCTGGATGCGGTCCATGAGGCCAATGTAGACCGTGGCATCGGGGCCGACCGCGAGGCAGGTCGGCGGCTTATCCAAGTCCA
>Ga0310813_10002738_pt1 | contig 10659 bp, 8 predicted proteins | sample YN3metagenome_FD_203086 | JGI IMG/M metagenome (GOLD analysis project Ga0310813, IMG submission 203086) | Soil microbial communities from experimental microcosm in Duke University, North Carolina, United States - YN3 | ecosystem: Engineered > Artificial ecosystem > Soil microcosm > Unclassified ... | reverse complement strand
TCCACCGCGATAATTGCATCCCCAGCTGACTCGACTAGTAAGCGATATTTTTCTTCAGTCTGACGCAGTGCGGCTTCTGCTTGCTTGCGCTCGGTGATGTCTCGGTGGTACCAAATTCTGCCATAGTAGCTCCCTGAGGGAGAGAGTACGGGGGCAGAATAAACTTCAAAGATTCGCCTATCCTTTAAAGTAAATTCATCGTAGCTAGTTCCTGTAGGATGAGCGTAGAGATACTCCCCCTTAGTCAGAAATTCCTGTGGGTCTTCGAGTTGGGAGAGCAACTCATTCACCACCCGTCCCTCATCCCCCGATTCGACGAGCTGAGGCGGAATCTGCCACAACTGGCAAAAACGCTGATTGTAGGAAGCGATTTGACGATTTTCGTTAATCACCAGAATCCCATCGATCGCAGCTTCTTGTTGAGCTTTGAGCATGGCATTGCTGCGGAGTAGTTCCTCTTGTGTACAAGAACGCTCAATGGCAATTCTGGCAAGTTGAGTGGCTTTAGCTGTTAGTTCTTGCTCGTAGCGGTTGGGAGTATGGGGTTGGCGGTAATATATGGCAATGGTGCCTAACACTTTCCCCTGGGTGGAACAGATGGGACGAGACCAGCAAGCTCTCAGTCCGTAGGAGAGTGCTAAATCCCGGAAGTCTGCCCACAATTGATGACTCTCTATATCTTCGACAATCACTGCTTCTCCCCAATAGGCGGCAGTACCGCAGGAACCCGCATAGGGACCGATTGTCATGCCGTCGATCGCTTGGTTGTAAGGCTCCGGTAGACTGGGAGCGGCTCCATGCCGTAGAGTGACCCCGTTTTTGTCGAGGAGGAGGAAGGAAGATAAACAATAAGGAATTTGACCCTCAATCAACTGGGCAATAGTGCTGAGAACGGCCTGGAGTGGTTCCCCCTTAGCAATCATTTCGAGGATATGATTTTGTTCTGCTAACAAGACTTCCACTGGCTTGCGCTCGGCAAAGCTATCCCGTACTTCGGAGGAGAACCCGTTTGCGCAGCATGCGATCGCATGAGCTTCGGATAGCGTGTAGGACAGGGAATCACTCATAACACGCCCTTCCGAAATTAGCAGTACCACTTGACCCGTTTCGTCTCTGAACGGCTCAATCGATAAATCAAGGGTGATCACGGCATCCCCGTTCCCCCTGATATCTACCTCGTAACGCACGAACTCACCCTGAGAAGCGGCTGCGATCGCACACTTGATCTGCTCCTGAGTTCCTGGAGAACTCATCCACCACCGAGTTTCCCAAAACGGACGGTTCACAACGTCCGAACGCTGCTGTCCACTGAAATCTAACGCCGTTTGGTTAGCTGCTAGAAGTGTGCCATCCGTTTTTAGGAGCCAAGTAAATTGAACTGTGCGATCAAAAATCGCACAAAATCGTCGTTCGCTTTCAAGAAGAGCTTCTTCGAGCCGCTTGCGCTCAGTAATATCCTCAGCAACTCCCAGAATTAGATAAGGTAAACCCTTTGAGTCTCTGCCAAAAACCGTTCCCTGGCTTTTGAGCCAGCGCCATTCCCCATTCTGATGTTTGAGCCGATACTCAATCTTCACGATTTCAGTATCAGTAGCATCCCGGAAGCGATTGAAGTATTCGGTGACGGTGTTCGCGTCGTCAGGATGTAAAAGATTGGGCAACCAGTCCGCTTCCCTTTGCTCGATTTCTGAGAGGGTGTAGCCCAGCATTTGAGCAAACTGGCGATTGACGTAGATGCTAAGTTGAGCATTCAAGTCATAGATGTATACTAGGCTGGGCGTTATCTCTCCCATCCGTTGAAAAAAATGCGGACTCTCCCACAAGATTTGTTCTGCCTCCGGATAAATCTGCATCTGCTGTTCCAAATGGCTATTTTTTTCAGTTAATTCCTGCGATAGCTTTTCCACATTTCCCTCCAGCATCCGCCAAGAGTCTTATAAGTGTTTGTAGATACTGCAATTGCCCAGTCATCTAAGTTAAAACAAGTCACATTTGTAACCAATATTGAAGCACTGCCAACCTGGACAGTTTGGCTTCACGTTCCACAAAATCGATTGGGAGATTTCAATACTATTGTCCGCCAGCAATGATTAGCTATCTGCTTTTAGCTAGAGGAGGACTCAGAGGCTAGAAGTCAAACTACTGATGCAAGCCAAACTCTTCCTAACTTTTCAGGACTTACGCAACTGTCACACGCGATAGCGAAGCGCTGCTGCGTTCGCCTTTGGCGTCTCCCCTTGGGAGAAGCGCAGATCGCAACCCGCCTCAGGCAAGGAGATGTCGGAAAGCGCTGTGAGTGCAGGTAGTGAGGGGATTAACAGAAGTAGCACTCTGTGTGGCTTAAAGCCGTCAGCTCATTGCAGGCTGAGTCGTGTTGTTGGCTCTGGCAGCAGTGGGCTAGGCTACGCAAGCCTATGGTCTTCGTGAACTACCTACGCTGTCCGCGCATTCTGTCTGCGGCGTGAGGCAAATTACTTCGCCTCTTGAAGCGCCGTCCCGACACTGAATCATGCGCCGTACTCGCATCAATGCTCGATATGTCCGCACTGATTTTAGTGTGGGGCTTCTGCTAAAAGAAAGCTAACCTTTTAGATAACCGAGCCTAAGAGACCTGTGTTACTATCTGGGAAAACATTCTCTTAATCTCGATCACCAATGAGCAAGGTTCTGGTGTTGAACGCCTCCTACGAACCGCTCAACATCACCAACTGGCGACGGGCGGTTGTTTTGTTGATCAAAGGGAAAGCGGAGCAGGTTGAACACAACGGCAAATACGTCTACTCAGAATTCCCTCTCCCTACAGTTATACGACTGCGGCATTACGTTCGGGTTCCTTACAAAGAAATTCCTCTAACTCGTCGAAATATCCTCCACCGTGATGGGCACTCTTGTCAATACTGCGGTTATACGGGTGATGAACTTACGCTAGATCATGTGATTCCTCGTTCTCGCCACGGAGGAGATACTTGGGAAAACATAGTCACAGCCTGTGTGCGCTGCAATGTCAAAAAAGGCAGCCGCACCCCCAAAGAAGCGAATATGACGTTGCGGAATCAGCCTCGTAAGCCTTACAGCAGCTTGCACTTTGAAGTTGCCAAACATGTAAAGGGTGGATTGCATCAAGAGTGGCGAAAGTATGTAATCGGTGTTTAACACTCTGTCCTTAAGCAGAGTTATAGAATAACTTAAAATTCTACCGACAGAGTCATGGCCGGAAAACTCGACCACGAAATCGGCTCTGGCTTACTATTGTTTTGCAAAAATAAAAGAAGGTAGCTCACCAATTTAACCGCTCACCGCTCCAAGAGAATTCCGATTGATACGGCACTGGCAAGAACCCTGCTTACCTTACTACAACCCAACATGCCATCGAACTCGCTCACACCTCTTGATGATTCGCTCCAAACCGCTACACTTAGCTCAGATTCGATAGCTGTTGAACCTCAACAGCAGCAAGCCTCAATGAAAAAGGTCGATAGCAGCATCAGTTCTCGTGAGAAACGGTGGCTGGAAGCCTCACACGAGCCGAAGATAGCAGAGTTTCGACAGACCTTAGAACGTCACCGTTCCCAGCGCCAGCTAGTAGTTATACAAGATTTCCCTGACCCAGATGCACTCTCTAGTGCTTGGGCTTACCAGTTGATTGCCCAGCAGTACAATATCCAATGCGACATTGTTTATGCGGGTACCCTATCGCACCAGGAAAATATTGCGCTGGTTAAGCTGACCAATCTACCAGCAAAACGCTGGGGTGTCCCGACGTTGAAGGATCGGGATTTATCTGTCTATCAGGGCTGTGTGCTCATTGATAATCAGGGAACGACCAGCCAACTGATGCCTCTTGTCAAGCAGGCAGGGCTGCCGCTTGTCGCGCTCGTTGACCATCATAGAACTCAGGGCGACCTAGAAGCGGAGTTTGTCGATATTCGTCCTCAGACGCGAGCGACGGCAACGATTTTAACCCAGTACCTTCAGGCCGGGTTACTGAAGCTAGATAGTAGCCAGAGCGAACATGTTAAGTGTGCTACTGCCTTAATGCATGGTTTACGCTCGGATACCAATCGGCTCATGCAGGCGCAGGAAGAAGATTTTATGGCGGCTGGCTATCTCAGTCGGTTCTATGACCCCCAACTGCTGAATGCAGTACTCCAAACCGCGCGATCGCGTAGAGTGATGGATGTGATTGAGCGATCGCTCAAAAATCGCTTGGTGCAGAATAACTTTTCCATTGCTGGTGTTGGCTACCTCCGTTACGATGACCGGGATGCTATCCCCCAAGCCGCTGACTTTCTGGTCACGGAAGAAAACGTTCACACAGCTGTTGTTTACGGAATTGTCCACGACGAAGACGAAGAAGTAGAAGTCGTGATTGGCTCGTTGAGAACCAACAAACTGACTCTTGACCCCGACGAGTTCATCAAAGAAGCCTTTGGTCAAGATAGTAACGGACGCTTCTTTGGGGGTGGACGCATGATGGCAGGTGGCTTTGAAATCCCAATCGGGTTTTTGAGCAGCTTCAATGACAATGCTGAGTACGCCAAGATGAAGTGGGAAGTGTTTGATATCCAAATTAAGCAAAAACTCCTGCGTCTGGTTAATCCCAGGGACAAACTGATCAACACCGACTAAGGGATTTTGGATTTTGGATTGGAAGTCTTACAATCACAGACTTTCCCCGCTTTGTCTGATCTTAAGGAGGCGGTGTGTCTATGGAACTCTATTTGATTCGTCACGGCATCGCAGCTCTCAGGGAGGATTACGCCAATGATGAAGACCGTCCCCTGACCAACAAGGGGCGTGAGAAAACGGCTAAAGTAGCAAAACAACTCCATGAGCGGGGTCTGCGTTTTGACCTGATTTTGACCAGTCCCTTGGTACGGGCACGAGAGACGGCTGCCATCCTTCAAGATGCTGGTCTAGCTTCCAATGTTGAAGAATTTATCGCCCTAACTCCGGATGGTGATATCTATGCCTGGATCAGTTGGCTAGAGGAGCGATCGCATAAGGCTACTAGAGACAAAGGCTTGGCATTAGTCGGTCATCAACCGGATTTAGGCAATTGGGCGGAAACTTTGGTGTGGGGCTATGCTAAAGAAAAACTCGTCCTCAAAAAAGCCGGAGTCATTGGGATAAACATTCCAGATACCGGGTCACCCATTGGTAAGAGCGAACTGTTCTTATTGACATCGCCCAAGTGGGTGATCTAAGAATATTTAACGAATTTTGTAACACGGGCGACTTATCCAGCAGTTTCTGGTAAGTTAGCCTGATAACGTCTCAAACTCATTCGATAGTTAAGATGACAGTCTGCGAGTATAGGCCAGGTCTAGAAGGTATTCCCGTCGCCCAATCCAGTATCAGCTATGTCGATGGACAAAAGGGAATACTGGAATATCGTGGTATTCGGATTGAAGAACTCGCATCAAAAAGCACGTTTCTGGAAACTTCTTTTCTGCTGCTCTGGGGCGATCTGCCCACGAAGGAAGAACTAGACGCCTTTGAAAATGAAATTCGCTACCGTCGGCGCATCAAATATCGGATTCGGGATATGATGAAGTGCTTCCCGGAAACGGGTCACCCGATGGACGCTCTGCAAGCGTCGGCGGCTGCACTGGGTCTTTTTTATTCCAAACGAGCGCTAGATAACCCCGCTTATATCCGGGAAGCCTCAGTTCGCCTGTTGGCAAAAATCCCAACAATGGTGGCAGCATTCAAACAAATGCGTAAAGGCAACGACCCCGTTCAGCCGAATGATGAGTTGGACTACGCGGCTAACTTTTTGTACATGCTCAATGAGCGAAAACCCGATCCTCTAGCCGCTCGGATTTTCGATGTGTGCTTGACGCTCCATGCCGAACACACGATGAATGCTTCCACATTCTCGGCAATGGTTACCGCCTCGACGCTGACTGACCCCTATGCGGTGGTGGCTTCAGCGGTAGGGACTCTAGCTGGTCCTTTGCATGGGGGAGCGAATGAAGAAGTCATCACTATGTTGGAAGAAATTGGCTCGGTGGAGAATGTTCGCCCTTATGTAGAAGACTGCGTGCAGCGTAAAGCGAAAATTATGGGTTTCGGACACCGTGTCTATAAGGTGAAAGACCCACGAGCAACTATTCTGCAAAACCTAGCTGAGCAGCTCTTTGAGAAGTTCGGTCAGGATAGCTACTATGAGATTGCTGTTGAACTGGAGCGGGCGGTCGAGGAAAAACTGGGTCATAAAGGAATTTACGCCAACGTCGATTTTTATTCCGGTTTGGTATATCTAAAATTGGGTATTCCTACAGACTTGTTTACACCGATATTTGCGATCGCACGAGTGGCCGGTTGGCTTGCTCACTGGAAAGAACAGCTGGAAGAAAATCGCATCTTCCGACCGACCCAAATCTACACGGGTGTTCACAGCATTGATTACGTTCCCATCGAACAACGTTAGAAATCGGTAACTTTTAGATTGAGGAAGGCGATAAGTCTAAAATTCGGTTTGGCTTATCGCCTCTGCTTAAATCAGGGTTAAATGAAGAGCGATCGCTAGAATTATCGTTAATGTATTCTGAAACCTATTTTAAAGAGGATGATCTCCTTAACGCCCAGGTAGATAAGCAAAGGGTGGAAAAGGAAACAGCCAAACTGCTGAACCGACGCTCTAGCTAAGCAATAGCTAGGGTGATATCGAGAACCCCGATAAATGATGCAAAGTTCAGACCGAAATTTACCATGATTTGAACTAAGGAAAAAAGATTTACTATTCCTATTAGAAAAATTTGGGTGAGACGGTGTTGGCTCTCTTAGAAGTAAGAGCTTTAATCCTTGGGTTGGATGAACATCAGCTATAACTATAGAGACAATAGATGCGATCGCCACTTATAAGAAACGAGAAGAAAAACCAAACAGCCTGATAAGTATAAATTCTGAGGGGTTATGCTGGGCAGATAACCATCCAACGATATACTAGGCAGTGAGGCTCCTAAAAAAATCTTCACAAAAGAACTGATAGATGTATTCGATACCCTCTGTATCGAATTGCCTCAGTAATTCACGTATCGGCAAAGATGAATCCAGGAATTGACCTCCAAGGAAATTTTATTCAATCGCTTAGGGACTTGGGCATCCCACCTGGTGCGGCTAAAGCCATTTGGATGCCGCTACCGATGTTTCTCATGATTATCGGTACAACTGTGGGCGTCTTGGTGCTCGTCTGGCTAGAACGGAAGATTTCTGCTGCTGCCCAACAGCGGATTGGTCCTGAATATGCCGGTCCCCTGGGTGTTCTCCAGCCAGTGGCAGATGGTCTGAAGCTAGTCTTTAAAGAAGACATTGTCCCTGCTAAAGCGGATCGGTGGCTCTTTACACTCGGACCAATCCTTGTAGTCTTGCCTGTGTTTCTGTCCTACTTAATTGTGCCCTTTGGACAGAACCTCGTCATCACCGATGTGGGAACGGGGATATTGTTATGGATTGCCTTATCCAGCATTCAGCCGATTGGTCTGTTGATGTCAGGTTATGCCTCCAACAACAAGTACTCGCTGCTGGGTGGCTTAAGGGCAGCAGCACAGTCGATTAGTTACGAAATTCCCCTGGCACTGGCAGTCCTCGCCATTGTGATGATGTCCAATAGCCTTAGCACCATTGACATTGTCGAACAGCAATCGGGCTACGGCATTCTGGGCTGGAACATCTGGCGTCAGCCGGTGGGGTTCCTCATTTTTTGGATTTCCGCTTTGGCAGAATGTGAGCGACTGCCTTTCGACCTTCCGGAAGCGGAAGAAGAACTGGTTGCCGGGTATCAAACCGAGTACGCTGGGATGAAATTTGCTCTGTTTTATATCGGTTCCTACGTCAACCTAGTTCTTTCTTCCCTACTGGTTGCTGTTCTCTACCTGGGTGGGTGGGAGTCCCCCATACCCCTTGAGCAGTTAGCCAATTGGCTGGATGTCAGTGAAACCAGTTCTTTGTTGCAGGTCATCACAGCAGCTTTGGGGATTACCATGACCTTACTGAAGGCGTACTTCCTGATCTTTATCGCAATTCTGCTGCGCTGGACAGTTCCCCGCGTTCGCATTGACCAGCTACTCAATCTGGGATGGAAATTCCTGCTTCCAGTAGGCTTGGTAAATCTACTTCTGACTGCCGCGCTCAAACTAGCATTCCCCTTTGCCTTTGGTGGCTAAAACGATTTTAGATTTTAGATTGTAGATTTTGGATTAGTTCTAACATCCGGAATCTAAAATCCAAAATCCAAAATCCGAAATTGAAAAGAGAGACACTCAGAACTATGCTGAAGTTCCTTAAACAAGTTGGCGATTACGCCAAAGAAACAGTTCAAGCCGCTCGCTACATTGGTCAAGGTCTAGCCGTTACCTTCGACCACATGCAGCGACGTCCCATCACAGTACAGTATCCTTACGAGAAACTAATTCCTTCTGAGCGGTTTCGCGGTCGAATTCACTTTGAGTTTGATAAGTGTATTTCCTGCGAAGTCTGTGTTCGAGTTTGTCCCATTAACTTGCCGGTCGTAGACTACGACTTTGACAAAGCCAGCAAGAAGAAAAAACTCAAGAGCTACAGCATCGACTTCGGGGTTTGTATCTTCTGCGCCAACTGCATTGAGTACTGCCCAACCAACTGTCTATCGGCGACCGAAGAGTACGAACTTTCCACCTACGATCGCCACGAGCTAAACTATGACAACGTGGCAATGGGGCGGCTGCCGTACAAAGTCACACAAGACCCAATGGTAACTCCCTTGCGGGAACTGGCTTACTTGCCGAAGGGCGTTTTAGACCCGCACGATTTGCCTAAAGGTTCTCAACGCCCCGGCCTGCGTCCAGAGCAAATTGTGGAGCAGATGGAACCCAAGAAAGAAGAACCATCACAGAAGTAGTAGTCAACCGATTTTGGATTTACGATTGCAAAGCAGGGAATTATAGCACACATTTTAGATTTTTGATTGACAAGTTGTTCCTCTGGCTAGCGGTAGGGGAAGAACCACAAAACCCTAATCCAAAATCCAAAATCCAAAATCTAAAATTCATAGTCAAGGAGATTAGGTAACGGTGAATCTAGCAGAAGGGGTTCAGCTTGTTTCATTTGGCATACTGTCGGTGATGATGATTGGGACAGCGTTGGGCGTTGTCCTGCTTTCCAACATCGTCTACTCTGCTTTTTTACTCGGTGGTGTCTTCGTTAGCATTGCCGGTTTATACCTTTTGCTCAATGCTGACTTTGTGGCAGCGGCACAATTATTGATTTATGTTGGGGCGGTTAACGTCCTGATTTTGTTTGCCATCATGCTGGTGAACAAGCGAGAGGATTTTGCCCCTATGGCTAATCGCTGGATTCGCCAAGGATCAACAGCACTAGTTTGTGTTGGCTTGTTTTTACTCCTGAGCACAATGGTGCTGGCGACACCTTGGTCTGTTTACAGTGGCGCTGCTGTTGCCGGTGACAGTTCGATTGTGAAAATCGGGCTGCATTTCTTCAGCGACTTTTTATTGCCGTTTGAGCTAGCTTCTGTTCTGTTGTTGATGGCAATGGTGGGTGCAATTATCCTCGCGCGTCGGGACTATATTCCAGAGGAGCTCATCCCTCGTGACAGTGGCCTGACAACGGCTTCAACCTTGCCAGAGCGCCCTCGCGAGCTAGTGTCAGCTGGTAGTGCGACTCCAAGAGAAGGTTAAGGCACTTCGTTAAAATTCCGTTGATAACTGAGAAGATTCATGCACCTCCAACTCCAATACTTCTTACTTTTAGCCGCTGCCCTGTTTTGCATTGGCATTTATGGCTTAATTACTAGCCGCAATGCTGTTCGAGTACTGATGTCTATTGAGCTAATGCTGAATGCAGTGAACCTGAATTTAATGGGGTTCTCCAACTTTATCGATCCAGTAGGAATTAAGGGTCAGGTTTTTACGGTGTTTGTGATTACCGTGGCCGCCGCTGAGGCAGCCGTGGGTTTAGCGATCGTGCTTTCAATTTACCGCAATCGCGATACGGTAGATATGGAGCAGTTTAACTTGCTCAAGTGGTAAATTAGCCATCTCCATTGGCCTTTGTATTGTGGAATTCTAATGGAATATTAGCGCCTGCCGATATCGGCGGGCGTTTTTGTTAGTAATATGATTATTTCCGAAAACTTGAACAACTTACCAACACTCTCTAAATTCGTCTGTTCTGTCTTGTGCAGCAAGAACTCATCGCAATACTGCTCGGTTAAGAAGAATTGTAGGTTGGGTTAAGCCCAGCGAAACCTAACAAATCCTTTGCAAGGCTTGGGTTTAGTTACCTCAACCCAACCTACATCAGCTTCGATTTAGAGCTTATCCGAGCAGTATTGGAACTCATCGGAACATCATAAAAGAGGCATTCTTTCTACCCTTTAACTTTTGAGAAGCTACACATCAATCTCCCCAATCCCTTAAAAAGGGGGAGCAAGGAAAGTATCTGTAGCAAGCATTTAAAAAATCTGTATTAGTGTACAGTCCCTGCGCAAGTGTATGCAACTCAAGATCGCAAGTTAAGCACGCAACTTAAGAAGTTTTTGCCTTGATGTCTTCAATTTTTCGTTACAAACAGCCTCTTAGAAGTCATTTCTAAAATAAGGCTATAAACTGACTATTCTGCCACTGCAAATTATATGAATTAATGTAACAAATATGT
>Ga0310813_10002737_pt1 | contig 10659 bp, 8 predicted proteins | sample YN3metagenome_FD_203086 | JGI IMG/M metagenome (GOLD analysis project Ga0310813, IMG submission 203086) | Soil microbial communities from experimental microcosm in Duke University, North Carolina, United States - YN3 | ecosystem: Engineered > Artificial ecosystem > Soil microcosm > Unclassified ... | reverse complement strand
GCAGCCGGCCACCCAGACCCAGCCGTTGTAGGCATACGTCCAGTAGCCGGAGACCCAGACATGGTTCGCCGACGGCGCCGCGGGGATGACTTCCTTCTGCGGAGCGGGGGGCGGTTCGGAGACGACCATCTCTTCGCGCGGGCCGTAGGAGTAGGCGACGTCGTGCTCCACCACGACCACGCGCCGGGCGCAGGAGACGAGCGGCAGGGCGCTCAGGGCGGCCAGGGCCAGCAGCATCGCACGGGTCATCCGCAGTCCCTCCGATGGGGGTTCCATCGGAGCCGTACGCAAGGAACCGCGGTTCGTCCCGATCAATCGCGCGCGTCTTCGGCGAAGATGCGGAGGGCGCGGGCGCGCTCCTTCAGCTCGGCCGCCTCCTTGAGGCGCGCGTCGAGCTTCTTCATCTCCCCATCGATCCGCTCCTGCGTCTTGCGAAGCTCGGACCGGGTGAGCGACTGGACGTCGCGGAGGATGGCGTCGACGTCGACCGGCGCGGCCGACGCCGCCTTCCGGACCGCCGCCGCGCGGCAGCGCTCCTGGAAGAGGGCCATGCGGCGCTCGATCTCCTTCGGGTCCGGCGCCTTCGCGGCCGCCCAGCCCCGGTAGGCTTCCCATTGCGCGTGCTCGTCCCAGGCGCCGGTCCGCAGGAGCATCGGCAGGCGGCCCTTCCAGTCCGCCTGCGCGGCGGTTTCGGCCACGGTGAGCAGGCCGTCCCGGCCCGCGATCGCGTACCGCCGGCACAGGTCCCCATGCTCCGAGAGCAGCTCCTCCATGTTGCGGACTTCGAACCCGTAGCCGGGAACTTCGACGCGGATCCGTCCGTCGGTGCGCTGCGTCAGCGAGATCGTGTTGCCGTCGACGGTGCGCGTGATCGAGAGGAAGACCGTGGGCTCGGAGTTCCGTTTCTGCACGTCGCGGATCACCTGGGCGATCTCCGGCGCCTTCCGGAGTTCCTCGATCGGGTCGGAGCCCATGCGGCGGGCGATGTTGAGCGTGCCGATCGCGACGGCGCTCGCGGCGGGATCCTCCGCGCCGCGGCCGGCGACCAGCTTCCGCGCCTCGCCGAGGTCCTCCTCGATCTCCTCGCTCACCGCCCGCAGCTCGGCGTCGCGGGTCTGGCGCTCGCGGATCCGCTCCACGACCCGCGCGATCTGCTCCCGCGGCGGGCGGGAGAGGGCGACCGCGCCCGCCGCGATGCCGAGCGAGAGGCCGATCGCGATCAGCGCGGCCATCCGCGTCGCGGGAATCCGGCGGAGGCGGATCGCGGCGATCACCGCATCGGCGGTGCGGCGCCGCTCGATCACCGTCGGGTGGACGATCTCGGTCGACAGCGCGTCGGCGAGCGTCCCGTGCCATTCGCGCAGCTCGTCGAGGTCCCGGATGCACGTCCGGCACCAGTCGAGATGCTCGCGGACCGAGAGCTCCTCGCCGGCCTCCAGCTCGCCGTCGAGCAGCGCGTCGAGCGCTTCGCGGACGTCGCGGCAGGTCATGGGAGATCCGCCCTCGAAACAAGCCGCTTGAGCCGTTCCCGCGCTTCGAAAAGCCGCGACCGGACGGTGCCGATGGGGCACTCCATCGCGCGGGCGATGTCGGCGTAGCTCATTCCGTCCACGTGGAAGAGGACGAGGGTCGTGCGCAGCTCCTCGGGCAGGTCCTTCACGCGGTCGAGAATCTCGCGGACGTCGCGTTCGATCGGCCGGGGCTCGGGGGCCGGAAGACGGTCGCCCGCGCCGTCGATCGGCGCCAGGCGCCACTTTCTCAGTCCGCGCAGGAACAGCGAATATTGGTTGCGGAGGATGGCGACGAGCCAGGTGGAGAGCTGGGCGTCCCCCCGGAAGCGGGGGAACGACTTCACCGCGGAGAGGAAGGTCTCCTGGGCGAGATCGGCGGCCGCTTCGGGACCGGCGAGCGAGTAGGCGAGACGGTGGATCCGGTCATAGTGGACCGTCACCAGCGCGTCCAGCGCCTCCCGCCGGCCGGCGCGGCAGCCTTCGATCAGGTCCGCTTCGCTCCACCCACTCATGTTTTGCAGGCACGGCGCTCGCCGGGCCTCTACAGAAGTCATACGCAGATCGTGCCCGGAACATTAGTAGCGGGTGGGGCCGGGAAGTTCCCGGGACGCGGAAAAAAACTAGTTCGTCGAGAAGAGGCCGGTGAGACCCGACCCGGAGCCGGCCCGGTTCTGAAAACCCGGGAGGGGATCCGTGGCGACCCCCGGCTGCCGGCCGTCGAAGTACACGTCGCCGCCGTTCCCGTTGATTCCCCGGCCCAAGGCCGTGATCGTGCCGAGATTCTGGACGACGCCCTCGGTGCCCGCGTCGGGCGACGTGGTGAAGTCGCCCGCGGCGTCGAAGACGACGGCGATGAGCGCGAGGTTCGCGGCGGGATCCACCGAGCCGCCGGCGTTGTTGCGCGCGCTGCCGCCGCCCGAGCCGGTGCCGCTCGACACCTCGATGAAGCTGTTCGAGTTGAGCGTGATGTCGCCCGTCCCGTTGGTGGTGACGACCACCTGGCCGCCCTGGCCGCCGCTGCCGGTCCCGAAGTTGTTGCCGCCGAACCCGGTGAGCGTCCCCGACATCGACACAAACTGGCCGCCCGTCGTGAACGTGAACGTGCCGCCCGCGCCGCCGGCGGAACTGCCCGTTCCCCCGCCGCCGTTCGCGGTGATGCTGGAGGTGGTCTCCAGCCGGATGGTGCCGTTCAGGTTCAACACGGTGAACAGGATGGTCGCTCCGGCGCCTCCGCTCACGTTGACCGCGCTCGATGCCAGTGAACCGCCGCCCGAGGCCGTGATGATCGCAGAACTGGTGATGCTGCCGCCGCTGATGCCGGCCGTCGCGATGACCGCAGTTGCAGACGACGGCGTCACGATGGAGCTGCCTCCGTTCGCCGTGATCTTCCCCGAAAGAGTAATGTCGCCCAGATTCGTCTGGAACCGGATGTTCCCCGGCGCGCCGCCGACGGCTGCGCCGGTGGTCCCGTTCGTTCCCGACGAGGTGATGTCGGCGGACGAGGTGATCCTTCCGAGGGCGGCGCTGATCGTGTCAATCATGATGTCGCCGCCATTTCCGCCGGACCCGGTCGTGGAGACGCCCCCCGAGGCCGTCATCACCCCCGTGATCAGCACGTCTCCCGCGGCCGGCGGGGTGCCCGCATTGTCCACGGTGACGTTGATGGGGCCGCCCTGGCCGCCCGTCCCGTTGACCGCCGTCCCGCCGGTCGTCGTGATCGCGATCGGCAGGGTGATGTCCCCGCCGCTCCTGAAGCCCACCCCGCCGCCGATTCCGCCGTTCCCCGTGCCGGTCCCCGCGCCGCCGGTGGTCGTCACCGACGCCAGGAAGTTGACCGTCAGCGGATGGTTCGACTGCGAACTGGGGCCCTGATCGCCCGAGATCGTCACCCCTCCGCCGGTGCCGCCCGCAACGTTCGCGGTCCCGGTGGCGCTGCCGCCGTGAGTGTCCAGATCCGATCCCAACGAGACGTTTCCGTCATCGGATCGCAGGGTGATGGCGCCTCCGTTTCCGACCGCATCCACCCCCGAGCCTCCGATCGTCGACCACGTCCCGCGGCCCAGTTCGAGAGAGGCGAGGGAGGGCCCGCTGTTCCCCAGGTCGATCGCCCCGCCGAGGCCTCCAATCAGAGTGGCAACGCCGATGGACGTCGCGCTCGCGGTGCCGCCGCGAAGATCCAGCGTGCCGTAGACCTTGACCGGGATGAATCCATTGATGCCGAAGCTTCCCCCGTTGCCGCCGTCGGCGCCCTGCGTTCCTCCGTTGCCGTTCCCGCCGATCTGGTGGATCGTGGCCGACACGTCCGCTCCGCTCCCCGCCGCCAGCGTCACATTGCCGGCGTCGCCGCCCACCGGTTTGGCCCCGGAGTCGGTGGCGACACCGCCGTCGGTCGTCACGATCCCGAAGAGATGCAGCTTGGTTGCGGCGGTCAGGCTGATCGCTCCCCCGTTGCCGCCGGTCGTCCCGGTGCCGCCCGAGGTGAGGATGGATCCCGTCACGATCACCTCTCCGGTGCTCGCGTTCATCGTCACGGTTCCGCCGTCTCCTCCCACGGCGGGACCGTTCTCGCCGCGCGTGTCGATCGTGCCCGTGACGACGATGCGCGCCGCGTTGATCGTCACGTTCCCGCCGAAGTCGCCGCTGGCGGTCCCGTCGGAACTCGACGTGGTGATGGTTCCCGTCACGTAGACCGTGCCGGCGGGGGCGCTCAAGGTGATGTCGTTCTGGGTCCCGGCCGGGATCACCGTGCGGAGATTGCCGCTGACGACGATGTCCCCGTTCGTCGTCTGGAACACGGGCGTCGGCGTGGCGATATCGATGTTGACGGTCCCGGAGATGATGACGGTTCCGGTCGTTCCTCCAGGAGTGCCCGTCGTCGGGCTGGTCAGGGGCGTGTTGCCCGAAGTGGGCGCCGCGGGAATCGTGGGATTCGTGAGCGTGGTGCTGCCGCCCAGATTCAGGTCGCCCACGACTTTGCCCAGAACGGCTCCCCCATTGCTGCCGGTGCCGTTGGTATTGCCGGTCGTCGATCCGGTGCCGCCGTTCGTGAAGATGGCCAGCGCGGTCGCCGAGCCGGGGACGATCACCTGCTGAACCTTCGGGTCTTCATGGCAGCCGGCGAACGTCGCCAGGACCAGAGCGAGAGCGGCGAAGCGCGAACGAGTCATCGACGGATTCCTCCCAAGGGATTCCGAGTATACCGGCGCCCTTTTCAAATTGAAAGCCTTGGAGCCCCGCGGGTTGTGGAGAGTTGTGAAACCCGTCGGAGGACGATAGACTGGCGGACCGATGAGCCTCCCCCTGCTGGCGATCGTCGTGCTGTCCGCCCTGACCCTCGGCTACTTCCTCTACGGGCGATTCATCGCGTCCCAGTATCGCATCGATGACGCCCGCAAGTGTCCGTCGGAGGAGGTCAACGACGGCCAGGATTTCGTCCCGACGAAGCCGTTCTACCTGCTCGGCCAGCACTTCAGCGCCATCGCGGCGGCGGGGCCGATCGTCGGACCGATCGCCGCCTGCCTGGCCTTCGGGTGGCTGCCCTGCATCCTGTGGATCGGCCTGGGCGTGGTCTTCATCGGCGCGGTCCATGACTACTCGGCGCTGATCGCGAGCGTGCGCCACAAGGCGATGTCGATCGCCGAGATCGTCCGGTCGAACCTGGGCCGTCGCGCCTGGCTGGCCATCCTGTCATTCATCTGGATCGCCCTCGTCTACGTCATCGTCGCGTTCGCCGACGTCACCGCCGCCAGCTTCAAGGGCAACATCGAGGATATGGAGAACATGACCGTCACCTTCGACAAGGGGGGCGCGGTCGCGTTCGCCAGCACCGCCTATCTCCTGCTCGCGATCGTCATGGGCCTGATCCAGAAGAAGTGGAATCCACCGCTTTGGCTGGTCACGGCGATCTTCGTGCCCGCGACGCTCGGCGTCGTGTGGCTCGGCACCAAGGTTTCGACGCTGCTGATCTTCTCGCACAGTACCTGGGTCATCGTGATCATGGTCTACTGTTTCGTGGCATCTCTCCTGCCGGTCTGGCTGCTGTTGCAGCCTCGAGGCTACTTGGGCGGATTCGTGCTCTACATGGCCCTGGCCATCGGCGTGATCGGCATCTTCTTCGGCGGGTTCAAGATCGAGCAGCCGGCCTTCAAGGGGTGGACCGATCCGGCGACCGGCGATACGCTCTTCCCCTTCCTGTTCGTGACGATCGCCTGCGGCGCGTGCTCCGGCTTCCACGGCCTCGTCTGCTCCGGGACGACGTCCAAGCAGATCACCCGCGAGAGCCATTGCCAGCCGGTGGGCTACGGAGCGATGCTTCTCGAAGCATTCGTGGCGCTGATCGCGCTGGCGACCGTCCTGATCGTGATTCCGAAATCCAAGACCTCCGCCGGCGCGATCTACGGCGAGGGGATGGGCCTCTTCCTTACCGTCCTGATCGGACCGAAGCATCAGATGTTCGCGACGGTCTTCGGAACGATGGTTTTCTCGACCTTCGTGTTCGACACGCTCGACGTTGCGACCCGGCTCGGCCGCTACATCCTGCAGGAGCTGACCCATCGCTCGGGTAATGCGGCGGCAGCCCTGGCCACTCTGGTCATGACGGCCGTCCCGACGGTCCTCCTCCTCGCCGCGGGACCAGACTCCTGGAAGAAGTACTGGACCCTGTTCGGGACCTCGAACCAGCTTCTGGCGGCGCTGACGCTGCTGGCCATCACCGTCTGGCTGAAGAAGGAGAACCGCCCCTACTGGTTCACCCTCATCCCGATGGTGTTCGTCATGGCGATCACGGTCTGGTCCCTCGGAATCCAGGCGGTGACCGCGTTCCGCCAACCGATCGGCTTCCGGCCCGAGACGATCAACGGCGTCGTCAGCCTGCTGCTGGCGGGGCTTTCCGCCTACCTGGGCGTCGAGGCGGTCCGTCAGACCGTCCGGCCTCCCGCGCCGGTGGCCGGGTGAACAAGGAGCTCGTCACCGTCCTGACGATCGTCGCGGTGCTCTCGGCGCTTCCGGCGTGGCTGTGCGGTTCGATCCTGAAGAAGCACGCCGCGAAGGACGGCGGCGCGGGGTCGGACTGGATCCCGCTCAGCCTCCTCCCGTACGGCCTGAGCCGGTTCCAGCATCCGCACAAGATCGCGGTCGTCTGGGGCTACGTCTTCTCGAACGTGCTGTTCGCGGCCTGCGTGATCACGCTCATCATCGTCCTGAAGAACCGCTGAGATCCGATTGCCGCCGTCGACCGTATCACAGTAGTCCATGATGCACGCGCTGGCCGTCGTCCTGTGCCTCGCCGTCCACGACGAGAAGCTCTCCGTCTCGCGCGTCGAGGTGAAGCCCGACGGCGTCGTCTGGACCGTCGACGTCGCCCTGCAGGGGCTCGAGAAGATCCTCAAGTTCCCCGCCGACCCGCTCGACCTCTCGGAGTCCCAGCTGCAGGGGATGAAGGACGAGATCGTGAAGTACCTCCGCACCTGCATGAAGGCGGAGATCGACGGCGCGTTCGTCGAGCCCGAGGCGGGCCCGCTCGAGCCGGTCACCGAGACGTTCATCGCCACCGGGGAGAAGTACATCGCCCACGCGCGCCAGCGGTTCCGCTACGCCGCGCCGTCGCCGCGACGCGCGATCCTTCACGGCGCGTTCTTCGCGACGCTGACCGATCGCCACGAAGCCGCGATCACGGTGACGTGGAACGGCGCGCAGCGGATCTTCAAACGGACCGGGCCGTTCGAGCTGGAGATCTCGCCGTCGAAGGTCCGGCCCACCTTCTGGAGCACCTTCGGCGAGTTCCTCCTCTGGGGGATGCACCACATCCTGATCGGCTGGGACCACATCGCGTTCCTGCTCGCGCTGCTGATCGGGGCCCAGAGGATGGGCGAGATGGTCCGCGTGGTGACCTCCTTCACGGTCGCCCACAGCCTGACGCTCCTGCTCTCGGCGCTGGACAAGATCCGGCTCGCGCCGGCGGTCACGGAGTCGTTGATCGCGCTCTCGATCGTCTACGTCGCCGCCGAGAACTACTTCCTCAAGGACGGCCGCCACCGCTGGATCCTGACGTTCGCGTTCGGCCTCGTCCACGGCCTGGGATTCTCGAGCGTGCTGCGCGAGCGGCTGCAGGACATCGACTCCATCGCGCTGCCCGTGGTCTCGTTCAACTTCGGCGTCGAACTCGGTCAGATCGCGATCCTGCTGGTGGCGTTCCCGGTGCTTTCGCTGATCCGGAAGGGGTCGGACGAGGAGTCGTCGTTGCGCCGCCGGCGGCTGCTGGTCGCGATCGGATCGGCGCCGATCGGTCTGCTCGGCCTGGCGTGGTTCATCGACCGGGCGTTCCAGCTCGGAAAGATGCCCTTCTAACCGGAATGAGAATCAGAGTGAAAATGAGGAGGAAGGGGCGCCCCCTCCGGTCCCTCCCGGGGGGACGCAGGGGGGATTCTTCTTCCTCATTCTCATTCTGTTTCTGACTCAGAGCTTCCGGTACTTCACGCCGTCCTTGGTGTCCTCGACGGACCAGCCCAGGGATTTGATCTGGTCGCGGGCGGCGTCGGCGGCTTTGAAGTCCTTCCGCTTCCTCGCCTCGAGGCGCTCGGTCGCGAGACGGACGACCTCGTCGGGCGGCTTCTCCTCGTCCGTCGACCCCAGGATGCCGAAGACGTCGCCGACCTTCTCGAGCAGCTCGAGGGCCTGCGTCGCTTCCTTGCCGCCGAGGCCCTGGTCGATCGCCTTGTTGCCTTCGTTGCGGAACGACTGGAGGACGCCGATGGCGCCGGCGACGTCGAGGTCGTCGTCCATCCGCGCCTCGAAGTCGTGGCGGACCTTGTCGAGGTTGATCGCGCCCTGCCCGGGCTTCTTCGCGGCGTCCTGGAGCCGCCGCCGGAACTCCATCAGATAGCCGAGCGCCTTGCGGGAGCTCTCGAACGACTGCCACGCGAAGTCGGCTCGTTCGCGGTAGCGCGTGGAGACCAGCGTGTAGCGGATCTCCTGCGGGGTGTAGCCCTTGTCGAGCATGTCCTTCACGAGGACGACGTTGCCGAGGCTCTTCGAGATCTTCTGGCCCTCCCACATCATGTGGCGGGCGTGCATCCAGTGGCGGACGAACGTCTTCCCGGTCGCCGCCTCGGTCTGGGCGATCTCGGCCTCGTGATGAGGGAAAATGTTGTCCTCGCCGCCGGTGTGGAGGTCGAACGGGAGCGGCCCGAGATACTTCATCGACATCGCCGAGCACTCGATGTGCCAGCCCGGGAAGCCGCGGCCCCACGGGGCGTCCCACTGCATGAGGTGCTTGTCGTCGGTCTTCCAGAGCGCGAAGTCGGCGGGGTGGCGCTTCTCCTTCACCTCGTCGCCCACGCGGCCCGACTCCCCGACCTTGATGCTCTCGAGCGTGTTGCCCGACAGCTTCCCGTAGGCGGAGAACTTCGAGACGTCGAAGTAGACGTTGCCGCCGACGCGGTAGGCGATGCCCTTGTCGAGCAGGATCTGGATGAGGGCCTTCATCTCCTCGATGTGGTCGGTCGCGCGCGTGAACTTCGCGGGCTCGCGCATGAGGAGCGTCTTGCGGTCGGCGTAGAACCGGTTCATGAAGTGCTCCGCCACCTGCATGGCGGTCCACTTCATCTCGCGGGCCTTGACGGCGATCTTGTCCTCGCCCGAATCGATGGTGTCCTGGGTGAGGTGGCCGACGTCGGTGATGTTGATGATCTGGGTGACCTTCCACCCCTTGAACTCGAAGTAGCGGCGGAGCGTGTCGGCGAACGCGAACGTGCGGTAATTGCCGACGTGCTGGTCGCCGTAGACGGTCGGCCCGCAGTTGTACATGCGGACGTGTCCCGGCTCGGCGGGCGCGAACTCCTCGAGCTTGTGCGTGAGGGTGTTGTAGAGCTTCATGCGGGTTGGAGCTCCACGACCGCGTGGCACTCGATCGCCTCGCGGGCGCCCACGGGGCCGAGCCCTTCCATGGTTTTCGCCTTGATGTTCACGTGGGCGCATCCCGTCAGCTCGGCCACGCGGGCGCGGATCGCCTCCCGGTGGGGCGAGATCTTCGGCGCCTCGGCGATGACCGTGACGTCGATGTTGACGATCCTCCACCGGTTGCGGAGCAGCTCGAGGACCTTGGCGAGCATCTTCCGGCTCGAGATGCCCTTGATCTTCTCGTCGGTGTCGGGAAAGTGGCTGCCGATGTCCCCCTGGCCGGAGGCCCCCAGGATCGCGTCGATGACGGCGTGGAGGAGCACGTCGCCGTCCGAATGGCCGAGCGGTCCGGTGGGATGGGGGATCTCCACGCCGCCGAGCAGGAACTTCCGCCCGGCGACGAGCCTATGGATGTCCCAGCCGTGCCCGATGGCCATGTCAGAGTGGAATATAACATCGCGGAGGGGGACGTGCCAATTCGTGTTGCGGGGTTTAGCCGACCGACCGGAAGATGACGGCGCCCACGACGATCAGCGTCGTCAGGATCGCCATCAGGGTGAGCGGGACGTAGACGAACAGGATGAGGAGCGCCCGCAGGGCGCCCAGGCCCGCCGGCTCGCGGCCGGTCTCGCGCGCGACCTTCCGGGCGGCGTCGAGGAAGTAGGCGTTCAGGATCAGGCCGGGGATCCAGAAAAAGAAGTAGCCCAGGAACGTGACGACGGACGCCATCAGGAACGAGTGGGGCTCGACGGGACGGGGCGGGGGCGCGGCCGCGACGATCTCCTTCGCCTTCTCGTCGGCCCACGTGCCGCAGTGGCGGCACTTCCTCGCCTCGACCTTCATCTCCCCCCCGCACGCGGGGCAGAACTTCTTGGTGCGGCGGTCCAGCTGGACGTCGAGGACCTCGATGTCGGGCGTCCGCAGGGCGTCGGCGCCGCTGAGGAGCGCCGTCGTCGCGTAGCGCGAGGCGTCGTCGTAGAACAGCACCTCGAGGCGGCAGCCGCAGCCGCGGCAGTCGTACCGCTCGCCCGCCCAGCCGCCGGGGATCGACTGCGCGGCCTTGCACTCGGGGCACTCGGCGCGGTACTCGCCCGGCGCCAGCGCGGGGCGGAAGATGCGGCGGTACTCGGCGAGCGCCGCCGCGCCGTCGGCGAACCGGTTCTCGGGCTTCTCCTCGAGGCACTTGAAGACGAAGTCGTCCCAGGTCGCGCCCAGGGCGCGGAATTTGAGGCTCACCGGCTTGATCACGAAC
>Ga0310813_10002736_pt1 | contig 10660 bp, 8 predicted proteins | sample YN3metagenome_FD_203086 | JGI IMG/M metagenome (GOLD analysis project Ga0310813, IMG submission 203086) | Soil microbial communities from experimental microcosm in Duke University, North Carolina, United States - YN3 | ecosystem: Engineered > Artificial ecosystem > Soil microcosm > Unclassified ... | reverse complement strand
GGTAGCTGCTAAAGTGCGATCGCCTACAGCACCAGGAAGCTGATCGCATGAAATCCACAGCTGAAGTCAGGTTTCCCAGTGGCAGAATTTCATGCAAACCAAGGATTCACTCTGCCATCAAATATGAGAGTTAATCTCTCCTCATCCCTCTCCTCTCATACGAGAGGGCAGACACTCGTAGGGTACCTTAGCCTGTCGCTGACATACCCTCTCGAAACCTTTGGTGGGTTACGACTACGCCTAACCCACCCTACAAATTCTACTCATGGATTTTCCACTAATGGAGTAAGTATTATTACTTAATAGGCTGAAGGCGATCGCACTCCAACAGAACTCTTCAGAATTACGCAGTGATGTGAGTCAACTTGATGACGTGCGATCGCTCAAATGAAAAACTAACCTTCATACTTGCCCGAAGCTAAAACCTTTACAGGCAGATAATCTGCGGCTTCATGAATGGGAATCGCGGTTTGGTTAACAAACATTAAGCCGAATTTATTAAAAAATGTTGCAGATCTGCGAGAGGACTTGCTAACGTGTGCAGTATGTGTTGCTTCTGGTAAATCCTCGTTTCTAGGAGATGTGCCATTTATGCTCTGTGTCAATTTGGTCTTTTCGGTGATTCACTGACTCGACAATGGGTTAACGATATTTCTCGGACGGCTCTACACTACCTTTCCTAAAAGACGACCAGAAATATCGAGGTGGATTACTGGACTAGGGGTAGGACAACTCCATCGTGTCACTGGTTGCAAACTCTTACCTGTTGCCAGTCAGCCTCAAATTTTACAGAAGTCTCACTCAAGGACATTTCTCTCACTTTGCTTGCAAAAATGAGTGTTCCCTACAAAATACCTGAGAAATGTCTGGCTCTTAAAGGATGAGTCCAACTCATACCAAGATTACCAATACCTGTTTGTCTCATTGCGGGTGAGTAGGTTGCATCATGTGTTCCCATCTTTGTGATTGACACTACTTCACGGCGCGGTGAGACCTCAACTCCACAACTGCAAAGAACTCTCAACATCCAAAGGTTTGACTTTATGAACATTCAAGGCAAAACTGCCCTGATTACCGGGGCTTCGCGTGGAATTGGTCGAGCGATCGCTATTGAATTAGCGCAAAATGGAGCCAATCGCCTGTTACTGGTGGCACGCGACCGCCAGCGCTTAACGGAAGTGGCGACTGAAATTGAGGCGCTTGGTGTAGAAGTCGTGACGCTAGCTCTGGATCTGACTGAGCCAATCGAGGTCAATATTGCGATCGCACGTGCATGGAAAACTCACGGCCCCATTGATCTGCTCGTCAACTGTGCTGGAGTTGCCCACCAAGCGCCCTTTTTACGCTCTCCACTGCCAAAAGTACAGGAAGAAATTGCGACGAATTTAATGGGAATGTACACCATCACCCGTCAAGTCGCGCGACGCATGGCAGCACAAGGAGAAGGGACAATCGTTAACGTTTCTAGCTTGATGGGCAAAATAGCCGCACCGACGATGGCGACCTATTCCGCCACCAAGTCTGCAATTTTAGGGTTTACTCAAGCCTTGCGCAGTGAACTCGCCGAACACAATATCCGAGTGAGCGCTTTGCTGCCAACTCTTACGGATACTGACATGGTGCGAGACATACAGTTGTTCAGGTGGGTAGTGCCAATGACTCCCCAGCAAGTTGCTAAGGCACTCATTGCCGGACTGCGTAAGGACTCACCGGAAATTTTGGTGGGATGGCAAAGCTACTTAGCCGTGTGGTGCAGTCGCCTAGCTCCTTGGCTACTGGAGAAGATTTTACTGCTGGCTACTCCCCTGCCGAAGGATCGGCAAAAGCACTACCCAAAACTTAGACAGGCTGCGGCAACTTCACGTTAGAGCCTTTTGCCAATGGGGGATCTGATTCAAGACTCCCCAACTGATAGGGTGTCTGAAAAGTCACAAAGGTTGAAAAAATAACAGTGTACTGATGAACTCCCCCGTTGAATGGGGAGGGGATTTGATCCCCTCCCCCTTGAGAACCTGTTAAAAGATTTTCACATGAATTAAATAACTATCTGCGTTAATCTGTGTGTATCTACGGTTCCAAATCCGAAACATGAATATTTTTGCGATTCGCTTAAAACCCGATGAAGACTTAAAAGTAAGCTTAGACAGTTTCGTCCAACAGAATAATATTCAAGCCGGTTTTATCCTCACAGCTGTTGGCAGCCTAAAACAATCAACCCTTCGCTTTGCTAGTCAGAATTACTCTCAAGTATTCAAGCAAAGATTGGAGATTGTGTCCTTAGTCGGCACCCTGTCTACCCAGGGGCTTCATTTACACATTTCCCTATCTGATAGACATGGTAAAACCATTGGTGGACATCTCCTAGATGGTTGCATCATCTATACAACCGCTGAAATCGTCATCGGTACCAGCGAAGATTTTATCTTTCTCCGAACGATGGATGAAACCACTGGCTATAAAGAGTTAGAAATACAACCAAAAAGCATGTCTCTTAATTGACAACTTGCACCATTCCTAATCTGACAGCTGACTCCCTCAGCGGACAAATAATCTCCGAGTTCTCAGCCCTAAACAAAAAAGTCTTTCTCAATATTATGCAACCTAGGATAAATCCCTAAAGCTAATGTATAGAAAAAAGGTCGGATGTAAAACGATGTAGTTTGCTTATTATTTTTAACAAACTGAATAATAATTTTTGGAATTTGATTGGCAGGTAAATTATATTGTAAGGCCGCCATCGTGCCAATTCGTTTTAAAAAAGGGGTAGTCAATCCGGATTTGGTAAGCTCGCTCGGCATTCAAGTTACATTATTGATGTTGTCAGAAGTCAGTAGAGATCTTCCTTGCGGAACGTCTTTGCGAGTCAGGAGCCTTCACCAATTCTGACTTGGAGGCTCCTGACTCCTTGATTTGCAGTAAGACCAAGTTAAATGCACACCAGCTTATCAGGCATAAACGAGGCGAGCAAAGTTGAGCAGACGTTGGAGTTCGATTCTTGAGTTTGTCTCTCTGGTAGTTTCCAACATTAATCTTGATGTGTTCTCGACAGAGCGCTTTCATCCCCGATGAGAAAAAGACGGGGCTTCCAGCGTCGGCATTTAGGACGTTCTGAATTCCTGAAACCCTTGATTCGACGACCTTCTTCCCCTAGCCCCTAGTCCCTAGTCCCTAGCCCCTGGCTATAACATTGCCCCCAATGGAGTTTTAAGGCTTGGCTGGGTTTGGTGGAGTCGGCAATCTTTGAGGCTTTTCGGAACTTTGCGCTTCCGGTAATTTTTGAGGCTTTTCGGAATTTTGCGATTCCGATGAGCTACGTGTCTCCGGTGAATTTCGCCGTTCTGCTGGTGTTTGGCGCTCAGAGGAGTCTTGCCGTTCTGCTGGTGTTTGGCGTTCAGTTGAGGTTGACCGCTCCGATGAGTTTTGACGCTCATTTGGAGTTACCCGCTCACTTGGGGTGACACGCTCAGCGGGTTTTTTTCCTTCACTGGGAGTTGAGCGTTCAATCGGAACGACCCGCTCAGAGGGGGTTTTCTCAGCTGGTTTTTTCTCCTGAGTGGGAGTTAACCGCTCCATCGGAACAACCCGCTCAGCTGGTTTTTTCTCCTGAGTGGGAGTTGAGCGATCGCTTGGGGTGACGCGCTCAGAGGGAGTTTTCTCAGTTGGAGTTTTCCCCTGAGTGGGAGTTAGCTGCTCAGTGGGTTTGTTTCCTTGAGTGGGAGTTAGCTGCTGGGCGGGTTTTTTCTCCTGAGTGGGAGTTGAACGCTCAATCGGAACGACCCGCTCAGCTGGGGTTTTCCCCTGAATGGGAGTTGACGGCTCGAGTAAGTTTTGGCGAAGTGAGGGGATTTGCCGTTCATTTGGAGTTGACCACTGTATTGAGTTTTGCCGCTCGGGCGGGGTTAACTGCATAGGTGGGGTCACGCGCTCGGATGGGGTCAGCTGCTCCGCTGGGGTTAAGCGTTGCGATGAGTTTTGCCGCTCAGTTGGGTTTTTCCCCTCACTTGGGCTTGTTGACGACCCTGTTGCACTTGTAGGGGCTTTGCTGTCGTCAAAAAATATAACCCGAACAGTGTAAGCCTTTTCTTGACCTGTGACTTGAATGGGAAGCTTCCTAACTGCGGAGAGCGCTTCCTCGTCAAAAACTCCTCCTTCAGAACTCCCAATTACCTCCAGGCTGTCGGGGATGATGTTGCCGTTTTTATCGACCTTCCAATTAACCTGGACGCTGCCACGGTCTACTCCCGCAGCACGAGCTTTTTGGGGATACTTGCCAACGGTTATGGGAAGTTCTTCCGGCTCGCCACTCACTTGATGGCGCTTTTTCCAATCTTCTCCATTTTGGACGAAAGCGTTGAAATTTCTAGTCGCTGTGTTGTCGGTCAAATTCGTTTGACCAACAGTTGGAGCTGCTGCCTGTGTTGTCTGAGCAGGAGATTGTGTAGAGCTAGGTGCCCCAAATTGATTAGATAACTGTGACCCTATCATGCCAGGATTTGCAGCGATCGCTCCTGGTGGTGGAGGCGGTGGTAATAGTCCAGATGTTTGGTTGGAATTGTACGTACCTGGCAGTGAAGGCTCGTCATTTGCGGGAACCAGCCCTCTGGTCAAGCCACCTAGATCCCGACGAAGGTTGGGGCTATTACTTATCTTGGAACCAGTAGCGATCTTAAACTGGGGATTGGTAGAAGATTTCCCCGTTTTGCTATTGAACACCTCCGATGGCAGAGGGGGTTCTTTTGTTTGCTTCAGTTTGAGATCATTACGCAAGGAACTGTTACGAATATCGAACTTGCCGAGATTGGGCGATCGCTTCGATATTTTCCAAGAAGACCCGCCTAGTGATGGCAGAGGGTCTAGCGATGGTAAATTGCTAAGAGATGGGTCATTAGAAGGTAGCGATGGCAAGCCTCGCCAAGAGGAAGACCCAGAGGGTGATGAGGGAGACAACGGCTTCAGCTGCTGATTGAGCGATGGTGGTAGTGGCTCCAGAGGCAGAGGCGATGGAGGGAGGCGGCTCAGTTCTTCTGGTTTTAAGTCCAGTAGTTGGACGTTCCGTACCGGCTTCGGTTTTTCCTTCGAGGAAAGCGGCAAGTACGGTAGGGATAGTCCCAAGGCTGCATGGATAGCTACGGAAGCAATAACAGCAATAGCTGTTGGCTGAGCCAACTTTTGGGGGAGGCGTTTCAGGGGGTTAGGGGAGTTTTTATCAGAAGAAGCGTAAGACATAGCAGTTACAGTTCACTCCACTGCGTCATTGCAGACAGTTTGTTAGTTCAAGCCGTTTCTAGCAGTATCCGCCAAGAATCGCGAGTTTGACTTTTAATGATAGTCGAGAGTGGGTGATTCAAGAACGCGATCGCGCGATCAGTTTTTGAGTTGTCTTGATATAAGACAAGGACTACACTTTCAGCTCCACAAGCCTTTGATTCCTAACGATTAGTAGGGAAAAGTAGGTTAATTTCAGGGTAGGGCGATCGCGTAAATCCTCATAAATCACTTGCTCCGGTAGGGTAGCTCGTTCTACCACAAAAGCATGCTCCAACAGCTGACGCCGCCGCAGTACTTCCCATACCTCAGGGTAGACCGAACTCACTTTCATCAGTACCACGACATCTGCCCAGTCTAAAATTGTTTCCAGTTCCCCCACGTTATAGAGAGCCGGAAGCACCGCGAGGCGCTCTTGCCGCACGACCAAAGGCATTCCCAACACTGACGCCGCTGCCATTGGCGAACAAACTCCCGGGACTGTCTGCACCACACTGTCAGGATGCATCTGTTGCAGCATCTGCGCTAAATAAGTAAATGTGCTGTAAAAACTGACATCTCCTTCACAGACAAACGCCACATCTTGTCCTAACTGTAGATAGTGCCAGACCTGCTCTGCCGCGATTTGCCAAGCTTGAGTCAACGTGACCCTATCCTGCACATACGGAAAGGTCAATGGCAGCTGCACCTGGTGACTTCCCAGCCATTGAGCGACAATAGCTTGAGCCATACCTGACTGACCTTTAATACCAGCCGGGAAAGCCACCACAGGTGACTGTTTCAGGATACGCAGTCCTTTGAGGGTAATCAGTTCCGGATCGCCCGAACCAACACTTATACCGTAGAGTGTGCCAGCTTGCACAGTAACCATTTGTTAAGTTTGATGAATAATTAGCCGTTGTAGACAGCCAAGCCAAAATCTAAAATCCCAAATCCAAAATGCCATTACCTACAGTCATTTTACCGGGCTATTTTGCGGGTGCCCTAGAATACCGTTGTTTAGAGCAATCTCTTCAAGAGTTAGGATTTCCCTGCGTTACAGTGCCACTGCGGCAACGGGATTGGTTTCCCACTGTTGGCGGTCGCTCAATGGTGCCGATTTTGCGGCAACTTGACAAAACAGTTAAACAAGTGATGTCTGGATACAACGTTTCTAAGGTTAATCTGATTGGTCACTCGGCTGGGGGCTGGATCGCTCGCATCTATCTCGGAGAAAGAGCTTACAACATTCACAAAGACGTTACGGAGTCAGCGGGGTTATGGCACGCTTACCCTTACGTCGCTACTCTAGTGACTCTGGGTACACCCCATATCAGCCAGGAGCGTTGGACGAAACGCAATCTGGATTTTGTGAAAATCAACTATCCAGGTGCTTTTTATCAAGACGTTAAGTATGTTTGTGTTGCGGGTAAGGCAATCTACGGTGAACGACGTCCTGGTAAATGGTTGGCTTATAACAGCTACAAACTAACTTGCGGAGTGGGCAACTGCTGGGGAGATGGCATTACTCCGATTGAAGCTGCTCATCTAGAGGGAGCTATTAATCTAACCCTCGAAGGCGTTCTGCATTCTCCCAGGCGAGTCGGAATTTGGTATGGTTCGCCTGAGCCGATGCAAACTTGGGTACCGTATTTAGGTTGAAGGTTTGAAGGTTGAAGGTTGAAGGTTTTATGGTTGAAGTTCTAACGTTTTCTTTAACTTTCTAACCTTCTACCTACAACCCTTGTGCTGGCGGTTGTAGCACTTCCTGTTGAGGCGGTTTGGCAATTTGCGCGATCGCACTTCCCGATACAAGCGCCGACATTGGCACTTCTTCAACTTCTGACAGTTTCTCTAGTGCCAGAGGAGACGAGGGACTCGCACCTGATAATCGCTTCAACAGTTTTGGTCTGGGGTCGTGTAGCAGGTAAATGATTTGATCGCCCGGTTGCCAATTATCCGTGGCTGGGACAATTTGAAAACTCGATTCCCGTTCCACCAGTAACGGTAAAAGTTCTCCAGACCGAATTAAGGCTTGTAAATGAGCTCGCTGAAACGCAAACCCTGGTTCTTTGAGTGCGGTTTTGCCCAACTTCACTTGCCCTTCACTGAGATACTGGTTCCATGCTTTGATGGGGACTTGGGAGATAAAAGCCTGATTCACCTTGGTATTGTTCGTCGGCGAATTACCCTGGGGGTCGCGAGGAAATACTGCCAAGACGCGTGGAGGTTGAAACTCCTCAACTGCTCGTTGCGCCAGTACCGAGTTCACCTCACCATTACTTGTCATGGCGAGGAAGGTTCCCATTGAATCAAGCCCTGCCTCTTCCAAAACCTTAATATCCAGACCACTGCTTTGAATCACCCTGAGATTTTCTTGTTCGGCTTTTTCACAAGCTTCGGGGTCTGTGTCGATGAGTACCACAGATTCTCCCCGCTCTTGAAACAGACGGGCAATCAGACGGCTCAAAGGATTACAACCAATGATTACAGCACCTGTTGCTCCCGTGTTTCGATTAAGTTGGAGCCAGTTGGCGACCCAGCGAGCTGTTAGCCCTTGCAAAAAAACCGTCATCATGATGGTGAGAAAGACAAGAGCCTTGATCGAATCGCCACCAGTAATTCCTCGCTGTGTTAGAAGAATCGCAAACAACGAAGCAACTGAGGCGCTGACAATTCCTCTGGGAGCAATCCAGGACAAAAATAATTTCTGCCGCCAGTTCATCCCACTGTTCCAGGTACACAGAATGATACTGATGGGGCGCACCACAAACATGAGCACGAAGACGGTAAACATACTGCCCCAGCCTAGAGCAAAGATACTGGCGATCGACAGATCAGCAGACAGCAGAATGAATAGCACCGAGACGCCAAGGACAGTTAATTGTCCTTTAAACCGTCGCAACAACCGCTCTTCAGGCAGAGCAGAAGCTCCCACGACCATTCCAGAAACCACAGTTGCCATCAGCCCAGATTCAGAGCGAATCGTTTGCGCCAAGCCAAACAAGCCCCACATGCCAGCCAGCACAACTAGGTTTTTGAGCTCTTCTGAGATAAAACTGGCATGTTTGAGAATCAAGCCTAGCAACCAGCCACCGATAGCGCCGATGCTAGCACCGATACCGAGGCGCATGCTCAGCCCAATAATTGCTTCTGACGGACTAGCATCGCCGTTCAAGATTGTGTCTAGCACGACAACAGCGAGAATCGCCCCTACCGGGTCAATTAAGACGCCCTCCCCCTCTAGGATCGTCGCTATCTGTCGATCCACTTGTACCTGTTTTAACAGGGGGCTAATGACAGTTGGGCCTGTGACGACGACTAAAGAGGCATAAAGAAAAGCAATTGACCAGGGAAATTCACCCAGCCAGTGAGCTGCCATGCCACCCCCAAGTAGTGTGATCAGGGTTCCTAGGGTGACCAAATTCCTGAGACTCCCAGACACTTTGCCCAAGTCTCGCAGTTCCAGGTTTAGCCCCCCCTCAAAGAGAATCACGGCCACTGAGAGGGCGACAATCACTTCTAGACCGACTCCAAGCATCTGAGGGTGCAACAGACCCAAGCCATCTCGCCCCAAGAGAATGCCAAACATCAGCAGAAAAACGATGCTAGGAACTTTGAGGTATTCAGCAATTACCTGGGCACTGATCCCGGCAAGAACAGCCACGATCATCTGTAGTGTGAGTTCAAATGATCCTTCCATATGCGTTAAGTGTCGCAGGTGATCAATTCGGAGTTAAATGCCTCATTGGCTGTATCCAAACGTAAAAGCAGATGAAGACGCCATACTACTTGAGGCATATATTCTGACGATTGGAAACGCGCAAGATACTTCATAATCAGGGTATAACTTTCAACAACTCCAGGTATTGATACCGCCCTGGTCAGAGAAGGTGCGTTTGCTTTTCGCCCTAGATTTCCAGTCTAGGCTTGAACTCAAAAATTTTGAGAGTTAACAAGGCATGGCTTGATAGACGAGTTGAATTCATCAAGGGGTTATTTTCCTGATAGGGATTTGTTGGCGAGGCGGAGGGTATTTTCTTCTAGTGTGTGATGAATTAAGCCAATCGTACTCTCACGCTTCTCTATTCCGGATTAATTAGCATTGGGCAGGTATGAAGATTTGCGGGGAGCGAGCTTGCTCCCCATCAAAGCAACTCGGCTTGTGTTGCACTATGCTCAAGAAAGCGGCGATACGCCGATGTAGAACGGGTTTTTTCGGGAATACGCCAGGAAAAAGAGGTAGATCTGCGTAAACTCCTGTTTTTTGGGGCGTTTTTCTCCTCATAATCGAACTAATTGTGTTTGTATGGTGTATGATTTTCACTTTATTTACTGGCATGCCTCCCTAAGAATTGATTTTAGAGATTCCTGAATGTGCGACGCTGCAAACAATTTTTCAAGTTTTGCTTTCTATTTTGAAGGAAAAGTTAAATTGTGATTCATGCCGGGTATTTTAGCACTTAGGTTTGGCAACAGAAGTCTTTTGAAGGAGGCTTTTGTCTCCAAATCTTGCGGGAGGCAACCATTAGGGGCGATACATTAATTTTTGCGCTGCCCTCTAGGCAGCGCTTGGCGCGATCGCTCTCAATTATGCGCTTAATGCCTCAGCTAGTATGGACTCGAAGAAAATGTGTCTCTTTTTCACCCCTTCAAAGAGTAATGCATTTGACGGTTTTCTTGAACAACCCTTCTCGTCGCCTAGAGAGAAAGACCACGCAGCACTCTTGTTCTTGTGATCAATTCGCTATAAGATTGAATTATTAGCGAAGTAAGCCTATGTTTCTCACACAAAAGAACGCAATTCGAGGGCTAAGTGTGCAAGAGTTCAATGCTCTGCGCAAACTTTGTCGGCTCTCGAAGACTATGTTCAATGTGGGACTGTACGCGGTTCGGCAGCACTATTTGGCACAACGCTCTCATCTTGCCTACGAATCGGTCTACCATCAGACCAAAACTAATGACAACTACAAGCTCTTGTCAACGGACATCGCTCAGCAGACTCTCAAAGTTGTAGACCGCTCTTTCCAGTCTTTTGTTCAGTTAACTGAAGCCGTCTGCATGAGGCTCTATTGCCAGAAAGTCAACATGCCCTATTACTTGCCCAAGCAGGGTTATTTCATGTTGATTATTCCCCGAATTAGAGTCAAGGATGGCTTTTTTAACGTGCCGATGTCACCAAGGTTCAGAAAGAACTACGGTGAGGTTCGTATTTCCTTTCCAGAAAGACTGGTAGGCAAGACTCTCAAAGAAGTCAGAATCATCCCCCGATATGAGGCTCGATACTTCAAGGTTGAGTTCATCATCGAGGAAAAAGCGACTCCAGTGCCTCTCGATCCAAATAAGGCGCTCTCTATCGATCCAGGTTTGGATAACCTAGCAACCTGCGTTGACACCAGCGGGACATCCTTTATTG
>Ga0310813_10002735_pt1 | contig 10660 bp, 8 predicted proteins | sample YN3metagenome_FD_203086 | JGI IMG/M metagenome (GOLD analysis project Ga0310813, IMG submission 203086) | Soil microbial communities from experimental microcosm in Duke University, North Carolina, United States - YN3 | ecosystem: Engineered > Artificial ecosystem > Soil microcosm > Unclassified ... | reverse complement strand
CCACCTGCCGTACGCGACCGACAACATCCAGGCCGAGCAAGTAGCGATTCGCGCCTCCGCCGACGCGTGGGCGCGCGGCGCGCGGGTCGTCGTCCTTCCGACGGTGCCGTTCGGCGTCAACACGACGCAGCTCGACATCAAGCTGACGATCAACGTCAATCCAAGCACCCAGCTCGCACTCCTGAACGACGTCGTGTCGTCGCTCGACGGACAGGGTGTCCACAAGCTCGTCATCGTGAACGGGCATGGCGGCAACGACTTTCGACAGATCATTCGCGAGCTGCAGCCAAAGACGCGGGTCTTTCTCAGTACGATCAACTGGTGGTCGTGCGTCGACGTTCGCTCGTTCGTCGAAGAGCCGGGAGATCACGCCGGTGAAGCGGAAACGAGCGCGATGATGCATCTCGCGCCGGAGCTCGTCGGGCCGCTGGGCGACGCCGGACCGGGCCGCGCCCGGCCTTCTCGCCTGCGCGGAGTGCGCGAAGGATGGGCGTGGGCGCCGCGACGATGGACGCAGGTCACGTCCGACACCGGCATTGGTAATCCCGCCAAGGCAACGGCGGCCAAGGGCGAAGCGTACGTCGCCGCCGCCGTCGAACGCATCGCGGGCTTTCTCGTCGAGCTCGCGTCGCTCGACCTCGACGATCTCTACGAATAGCTACATTCCGCTTGGATAGGTCTCCGGCTCGTCGCCACCAACTCGAGCGGGCATGTGGAGCGGGTCAACGGCGCGCGTTTCGTCGATATAGAGAAATGCGTCATACCGGCGCGGAATGATCGTCGGCACGTAGTTGCCCCACCGCTCGTGGTCCGGATCGTAGACGACACCGATGGCCCGGTGTCCGATCGGCCGCTCCAATGCGCGTATTTCGTCGCCGTCGCGATCGAACAGCAGCAGCACGTCGCCAACCGCCGCATCGTGGAGGGCGTGCTCGAAGCTGTCGTTTCGCGCCGGCGGAACGCGCATCCGCTCCATCGGCGCCCCCCACTCGTCGGCAGCGATCACCGTCCCGCGATGCGTGCCGAAGCCAACCAGCACCGTGTCGTCCTCCCCGCGTGATTCGCGCACGAGCTGTCCGACGTTCACCATCCCGGCCCGCGCCATGTCGGTAAAACGAGCGTCGCCGATGTGCGTGTTGTGTTCCCAGACGATCGCCTTCGCCATCGGTCCATGATGCTCGACGAGCCGGTCGAGCGTCTCCACCATGTGATGATCGCGCACGTTCCACGACGCGGGCCCGCCGCGCACCATCGTCCGGTAATAGCGCTCGGCGTTGCGCGCGACGAGCGCGTTCTGCTCGGCGTCGAAGTAGCCTTCGCGGCCGTCTTCGCGAAAGCTCGTCACGTTGGAGCGGAGCGCACGCAGGACCGCGACCGCCTCGTCCTCGCACGACGTCGGCACGAGCGCGGTTGCCCGCGCGTACTCCTGAACGTCTTCAGCAAACGGCTCGAAGCAGTTGTAGGCGCGACGCGCCGCCGCGGCGAGCGACGGATCGAGACGAGTGAGATACTCCATGACGGCGCGCATCGAATCCCAGAGCGAATAGACGTCCAGCCCGTAAAAGCCGACCTTGCGCGGCTCGGGAAGAGAGCCGTTGTGCCGATGCAGCCAGTCGACCAGCGAAACGATCTCGCGGTTCGCCCACATCCAGGTCGGCCAGCGCTCGAAGGCGTGGAGCACCGACTGAGCGTCGCGTCCGGCGTCGCGGAAGCCTTTGACGTATCGGTTGACGCGATAACAGTCGGGCCAGTCCCCTTCGACGGCGATGAAGTCGAAGCCGCGTTCGACAATGAGTCGCTTGGAGAGCTCGGCTCGCCAGGTGTAGAACTCCGACGTGCCGTGCGACGCCTCGCCGAGGAGAACGAAGCGGGCGTCCCCGACGCGCGCCAGCAGTGGATCGAGATCGGCCGGAGCGGACAGGGGCCGCGCCGCGGCGCGCACGTAGCTGTCGAGGGTTTCGGTCGATCCGTCGCGCCGCGTCGAAGCCATGATTCCTCCAATGTTGTGCCTGCCGCTCACGACGGGGACACTGCAAGTTGAAGGCGATGAAGAACGCCGAAGCGGTGTTGACCGAACGGGAGCGCGCCTCACTGGCCGCGCTTTGCAATGCTTTCCATCCGTCGCTGCCGACCGATGGCTACGACGATCCGCTCCTCTTCTCGACCAGCGCCACCGATCTCGGCGTTCCGCGGGCGGCCGAGGAGGCGATGGCGCTGTTGCCGCCGACAGAGCGGGCGGAGCTGCGGCGCCTCTTACGGTTGCTCGACAGCGTGCTCGGCGGACTCGTCATCCGCAAATTCGCCGGCGTGACGAAGATGAGCCTGGACGAGCGCGGTAAGCTCTTACGCGCGCTTTCGGTTCATCGAAACGCGCGGCTGCGTCAGGGTTTTCAGGCGCTCAAGCGACTGTCGAGCTTTCTCTACTACAGCGTCGTCGATCAGCAAGGCCGGAACCGGATCTGGCCGGCGATCGGTTACGCGCCCTCCGACCAACCCGCCGCCGGCGCCGCGACCATTCGCGTCGTCAAATACGACACGTCGACGACAATCGATTGCGATGTGTGCGTGATCGGCTCAGGCGCGGGGGGAGGAACGGTCGCCGGCGAGTTGGCGACGAGAGGCTTGAGAACGGTGGTGCTGGAGGCCGGGCCCGGCGATCAAGCGCCGCAATTCACACAGCGCGAGCTCGATGGAGTCCAAAAGCTGTACTACCAGAGCGGATTGTCGGCGTCGCGCGATCTGAGCGTCGCGATCTTGGCCGGCGCTTGCCTCGGTGGCGGTACGACGGTGAACTGGCAGACCTGTCTGCGGACACCGGACTACATCCGCGACGAATGGGCCGAGCGCTCGAAATGCGAGCTCTTCTCGAGTGAGCGGTTCACGCGGGCGTTGGACCAGGTGTGCCGGCGGCTCGGGGTGTCGAGCGACGAGAGCGAAGTGAACGCCAACAACGAACCGATCCGCCGCGGGTGCGACGCGCTCGGGTACTCGTGGGAGATCACCGAGCGAAACTCCCGCGGCTGTGATTGCAGCCAGTGCGGCTATTGCACCTTCGGCTGTCGCGTCGGCGGAAAGCAATCGACGGTGGCGACCTTCCTTCCAGTGATGCAGCGTGGGCGCGGTTCGACGATCATCACGAAGTGCCGCGCCGAGCGAGTGTTGATCGAGCGCGGAAAGGTCGTCGGCGTCGCGGCGACGACGCGGGCGTTGGATGGTGTAGTCGAGAACATCGAGATCAGGGCGCGCCTCGTCGTGGCGTCGGCGGGCGGAGTCGAGACGCCGGCGCTCCTCGAGCGATCCGGGCTCTCGCATTCGGCGTTGGGGCGGAATCTCTATCTCCATCCGACCAGCGCCGTCGCCGGAGTGTACTCCGTACCGATCGCTTCCTGGAGTGGTCCGCCGCAGACGATCATGAGCGGCCACTTTGCAAAGGTCGACGGCAACTTCGGCTTTCGCCTCGAGGCGGCGCCGGCGCATCCCGGTTTACTGGCCATGGCCGCGCCGTGGACGGACGCGACGTCGCATCGACGCCTGATGCAACGCAGCGCCGGCGTGAGCGCAACGATCGTGCTGACTCGCGACGCGACGGGCGGTCGAGTGCGATCGCGTCGCGACGGCGGCGTGACGATCGATTACACGCTGGGACGCAAAGAGCAATCACTCCTCGCGCGCGGCATCGCGGCCGCGGCGCGCGTGCAGATTGCCGCCGGCGCCGACGAAGTCCACACGCTCCACGCGACGGGCCTCGCGTTCAAAAAACAGGCGAAGACGTCGGCGTCGGAGATCGACGCGTTCTGCGAGCGCGTTGGCGCCGAGCCGATCGCGGCCAACCGGTGTATGGTGTTCAGCGCGCACCAGATGGGAACGTGCCGAATGGGGCGCGAGCGGATGAATTCCGTGTGCGATGAGAACGGCGCCGTGTACGGCGTGAAGGGTCTCTATGTCGCGGACGCGAGCCTTTTTCCGGCGTCCAGCGGGGTGAATCCGATGATCACGGTGATGGCGCTGGCGAAGTGCGTGGCAGACCGAATTCTGGGTGATAGGCCGACATGACGAGGGCACTCCTTCGAAAAGTGAAACGCGCGGTGAAGACAATTTTCCGTCGTAATACCGAGCCGAGCGATCCCGTTCGACAAGAGCTCGAGCGACTCCGGTCGGCGCCTCGGCACATGCCGCTGACCACCGATCTCTTCGGCTTCCGTTTCGATTTGGTAGACGGAGCGTCGTTCGTCGCCTGCTACGAGAGCATCGTCCGAAAAGGCTCGTATCGTTTTAGCTCGCCAGTCGATGCCCCGTATGTCATCGATTGCGGCGCGAACGTCGGCGTGAGTGTGGTCTACTTCAAGCAGATGTACCCCCGGTCGCGCATTCTCGCATTCGAGGCCGATCCCGCGGTCTTTGCCACGCTCGAGGCGAATGTCCAGCGCGCCGAATTCGCCAACGTCGAGTTGGTCAACAAAGCGGTCTGGACCGAGCTCGGCGAAATTCCGTTCTGGCACGAAGGCGCCGACGCCGGGCGAATAGCGCAGGCGGCGGACAATTGCGGAAACGACCTGTCTCCGGTGCCGACCGTGAGGCTTCGAGACTATCTTCGCGAGCCGGTGGATCTTCTCAAGTTGGACATCGAGGGCGCCGAAGTCGACGTTCTCCTCGATTGCGGCGACGCGTTGCGCAACGTGCGCACGCTGTTCGTCGAATACCACTCCTTCGCGTCTCAGGCGCAGCGATTGGATCTGCTCATGACGACGCTTGCATCGGCGGGGTTTCGCTTGTTCGTGCAGACCGAGCAATGTGCACCGCAGCCGTTCGTTCGGCGGACGGCCCACCTCGGAATGGATTTGCAGCTCAACATCTTCGGCGTGCGCACGGAAGACGAGGCGGAGACGGTGACGCGAGATCGGTGAGGTGAGGTGTCGATTCGATCACGGCGACGGCGCGGCGAAAGCTCGGCTATTTTGCGGCGGCCGCCGGCTGTCTCGTCTCACGGAAGACGTCGCGCAGGACCTCCAGATACTCGTGCCCGAACGCGAGATCGGGTTCGAGATAATTGCCTTCGGCCCATTCGTTCCACGATTTGATGAAGACGATGCGGTGTTCGCGTTCTCGGTCGCGAACTCGCTCATACGCCAGCAGGGCGAGGCGCCGAAAGAGCTCCGGCGTCGATTCGTGGAGGACGAGGCCGTTCCCTCCGCTCCGCGGCGTGTTGTCCCAGTTCGGAATCATGCACGGAAAGTTCTCGACCCCCGGCGTCTCGGGCGGGAGCAGCGTCGGGAGAACTTCCTCGTAGCGGTAGACGGTTGGCCGACCCGCCCACAACTCGTAGCGACGCCTCAGCCATTTCACCGGGTCGCGCCGTGACACCCATGGCCGGCGCGGCGGAAGGCGGTAGGCGGTCAGCGCGTCGAGACCTAATTCCGACGGCGTTTTGCTGCCGACGTCGTTACCCACGAGGTACAACCCAGGGAGACCCGCTCGTCTTGCCATGTCTCGCCAAAGGCGCAGCGTATTCGGGGCGTCGGGGATCTCGTTGGGCTGGTAGAGCACGAAGAGAGGCTTCCCATCGACTCGGATGTAGCGGGGGTCGCGAAACGCGGGAAGGAGGTTCTCGAAATGGGCTCGGTGATCATCCTCGCCCGGATAGGTTTGCTCGATGAGCACTCGATTGGGGGCGCCGTGCCATATTCCGGTCCACGTCTGGTTCGCCCAACAAAGGCAAAAAGGGAAATCAGGCTCGCCCGTTTTCAGGACTTCGTCGAACGGCCGCTCGAGGATGCGCTTGCCGGCGAACCAATAGTGATAGTAACAGAAGCCTTCCAGGCCGTAGGCGCGCGCCATCTCGGCTTGTGCGGCACGCGTCTCCGGAACTCGCAGGTCGTAAAATCCAAGGTCGGCCGGCACATGCGGCTGATAGTGTCCCGGAAAGAGTGGCTTCGCCCGCGCCGCGTTCGTCCATTCCGTGAACCCCTTTCCCCACCACTGGTCGTTCTCGGGAATCGGATGAAACTGCGGCAGATAGAACGCAATCAGCCGAGCCAGCGGACGGGTCATCGAGGGCCCTTTGTGATAGAATCGACAAATCGCGTCGAGCGCGCTCTCGCGCCCACCGAAGGACGCACATGGGCGGCCGCTGGCAAATCTAGTTCAGGCACGCCGATCGACCCGCGATGACGGCAGCCGGGCGTGGACCGCGCGTCAGCGTCGTGATTCCAACATACCGGCACCAAGACTTCATCTTGGCGACGCTCGACTCGGTGTTCGCCCAGACGATGACCGAGTACGAAGTCATCGTGATCAACGACGGATCTCCGGACGACACCGCGGCGATCCTGGAACCGCTGGTTCACGACGGACGGATCGTCTATGTCGAGCAGACGAACAAAGGGCAGAGTCGCGCGAGGAACCTCGGGATCGCGCGCGCGCGCGGCGATTACATCGCCCTGCTCGACGACGACGACCTCTGGCCCCCTGACAAGCTCGAATGGCAGACGGAATACCTCGATGCCCATCGTGACGTCGGGTTGATCGGGGGCGTGTTGCAGACCATCGACGAGAATGGAACGGAAGGCTGGAAGGGAAAATACTGGCCGTCGATCGACTTCGAGTCCCTCTTCCTCGAGAATCCGTTTCTCTCTCCCGGCCAAACCTTGATCCGTGCCGATTTGCTGAAGCGGATCGGCGGCATGGACTCGACGATTTGGGGCGCCGACGATTGGGACTTGTGGTTTCGCATCGCGAAAGCTTCGAGAATCGTCATGCTCGACCGGCTGGGGCTGTACTATCGGTTGCATCCCGGTAACGCGTCGAAGCAGACGGAAAGGCTGCTCTCGGCCTGTTGCGTCACGATTGAGCGTCACCTTCCGGATGTGCCCCGTGCGCGACGGGCCGCGCTTCGGTTCGGCTTTCAACGAACGGTCTACGAGGGATTGGGAGCAGTGCTCACGCGCAAAGCTCGTTCGCAAGCTCGCGACGGCGATATCGTCGGCGCGGTCAGGACACTCAAGGGCCTGCTGCCGCTCTGGCGCGGACTAGCGCTCAGCGCACCGATCCGATCGAGCTTCCTGCGACACGCCTGGTGGGGCTCGGAATGATGTCGCATCTCGAGACCCAACCATGAGCAAGCGAATTCTCTTTGTCGGGCACTCGGCGCATCGATCCGGAGCGCCGCTCATTCTGCTGAATTTCCTTCGCTGGCTCAAAGTCCACGACGCGCCGCGCTTCGATGTCATGCTCGTTGAATCGGGGCCGCTGCTCAGCGAGTTTGCCGACGTCGCCCCGACCGAGGTGCTGAACCAACCGATGACTCGCCGACAGCGCCTCGCTCGACGCGTGCTCCGCTCGCGATACACGGAGCGCCAGGAGCGCGCGTTCGTTCATCGTCTCGCGCGGGAGCGGTACGACCTCGCCTGGGTCAACACCGTCGTTCCGAAACGAGAGATTCTGGCGCTGGCAGGCATCGGCGTGCCCGTCGTATGTCACGTGCACGAGTTGAGCTTCGCGATTGGCCAATGGCTCGGACCGGACGGGCTCACGCCCCTCGTCGCTCCCGTCGCACGCTTTGTCGCTGCGTCGGAAGCAGTCCAAACGGAGCTCGTGCAGCGATGGCACGTCCCGGCTGAAAAAGTCTCGGTCGTCCACGAATTCACGCTGTCGTCGAGCCCCGAGATCGATTCCACGGCCCGCAATCGAGTCCGCGCGGGCATCGGGCTCACCGACGACGACGTCGTGGTCGGTGGATGCGGCACGTTGGACTGGCGCAAAGGCGCCGATCTGTTTCTCCAGATCGCGCGGACGATCGCCCGGCGCGGCGGTGAAGCGAAACTTCGAATCCACTTTCTTTGGCTCGGCGCCGAACGAGGATCGGTCGACTATCGCGAGTTCATGCACGATCTGGAGCGCTCCGGCCTGACGGGCTGCGTGACCGTGATGGAAAGCACGCCGCGCCCAGCCGACGTGTTCGCCGCCATGGACATCTTCGCGCTCACGTCGCGTGAAGATCCGTTCCCTCTCGTGATGCTGGAGGCGGCCGCGATCAAGCTGCCGATGGTCTGCTTCGCGCAATCGGGCGGCGGGCCGGAGTTCGCGGAGATCGGTGGTGGACTCGTCGTCCCTTACCTTGACGTTCCCGCGTTCGCCGGCTGCTTAGCGGAGCTGGCTGGCGACGTGGCGCGACGGCGAGCGATTGGTGCATCGGCGGCACGCGCGGTCGAGCAATTCACGATCGACCGTCAGGCACCGAAACTCCGCGCGGTGATGGAAGCGGTCATGGCGCGAAGATCCCGCTGACCGCCCACTGGCAGGCAAACAGCGTCGGCCAGCGCCTGATCGCGCGCCGGATGACTCGATTGCGGTTGTGCATCTTCATGCGTCGCCACGGAAGACGCTCTGAATAGCACTGAAGCTCAAACCCTGCCGTCGGACGAATCTGTTCGACACGTAGGTGCGCGCTCTCGAACACCTGACGAATGACGGCGCGAGTGAACCACCGCAAATGCGTCGCGTCCATAATCCCGCTGTCACGGTAGACGAATCGGCCGCGCAGCAGGTCCGTGCGAACAGACCAATGCGCGACATTGGGCACCGACGCGACGACGCGGCCGCCGGGCCGGAGCGCGGACGTCGCCAGCGTGAGCAGTGAGTGCGGATCGGGAAGGTGCTCCAGAACGTCGGCGAAGAGCACCACGTCGAACGATCCGAGCTCCGCGATGAGCTCGGGAGTCAGTCGCGCCGCGCGAACCGTAACTCCCCGATCGCGGGCCCGTTGCGCGCGCTCTTCGTCCGGCTCGACTCCGATGAGCGAGAGGCCGCGGTTGGCGATGAGCTGAATCGAGACGGAACCCGTGCCGCACCCGACATCGAGCACTCGGGCGCCCTGCGGCATGAGGCTCGACAGTACGCCGACGACTTCGTCCGGATCGTTCGGCTGTCCGTCGTATCGCAGCGGATTGGGCGCGTGATCGAGGAAGCCGGCCGCCGATGCGTCCGGGGTAGCCTCGGTTCGCTTCGTGTCGTTCACGACCGTTGAGGAAGCACTGTCGCCGCTTGTCATTGAGAAATAAGCGAAGTGTTGAGGAAGTCGCGCCGCCGAAGGTGAGCGTGTGTCCTCTTCCAGAGGGGACTTGCTTCGAGCGCATCGATGACGACGCCGGCCGATTGTTCGCGGAGCGGACCCCGGTACCGCAGAATCGCGATCGGCTCCTCGTCGCGGTAGTAGCCGGAAAACGGATTAAAGCTGTCCGAACCGAGATAACGGCCGAAAAGGAGTAATGCAGGTCGGCGCCACGCATTCGCCATGTGGGCCGGTCCGCTGTCGATGCCGACGAAAAAGTCGGCTCGGCGAATGAGCTCCGCCGTTCCCATGAGCGAGAGCTTCCCACAAAGGTTGATGAAGCGCGGATGATCCAGCTCGATCTTGCTTCCCAAACCGATTTCGACCACGGTCGTTTCGTACCGCTCGAGGATGTGTTGAACCAGCTCGCGCCATTTGACCGACGGCCAGTCCTTCGGCGCGTAGTTCGACGCAGCGTGGACGACCACGAAATGGTCGGGCAGCGAAAGTTGATCGACTTCTGCAACCGCCGTTGTTGGTACGTACATCGTCGGCGCCGACGGGCGCAGCGTGAGGCCGGCACTCTCCGCGAACGACTGCAGAAGACTTCCCCTGCGGACGTACGTCTCCACGTCGACCGTTGGATCCCCAGACGTCTTCCTGTACGGGCGGTTTGGGATTTCCGTCGCTTTGCCGTTGATGTGCAGATCAATCGCAACATCGAACACGCTCGACAGAACGATGCGCTCGATGCTGAGAAGCGACCGAACGAAAACCATCGCGTCCAACTTTGGATGGCTCGCGAGCAAGTCGGCGTAGCGCGGGCTCACGACCCAAACCACGAATGCGCCGGGATAACTGGTCTTGAGCTGTTCGATGATCGGCTCGCAGGCGATGATGTCGCCGATATGCTCGATCAGAAGGATTCCGCAAAACGGCCTTCCCGGGTTCGCCCGCTTCAGTCGCGCGATCTGGCGAATGGCCGTTTTGGCATCGCGAGCGACTCTCCAATCGAAAAGGCGATTGCCGGCGCGCAACCGTAGCGCGTCACGGTATCGCCTGGCAAATCGCCGAATCCCCGCGACGATCGCTGACTGTCTCAGAGTGGCTCCTCAACCAACCAATGGCGACGCGATCGGACGGGACAACTCCAACCGCAAGGCTTCCAGGAATCCATGACCGTACTGCTGACTCGGCTCGAGGACCATCCCCTCGGCCCATTCGTTCCACGCGTTGACGAACAGAATCCGACGGTTGTGCGGTTCATCGCGCAATGAATCGAGCACCACGCGCAGGCGCCGGCCGAACGCCTCCGGAGTCGCGTTCTTGAGAATGATCGCCTTTCTTCCCCGGCGCGGCGTATTGTCCCAGCCGGTGAAGAAGCAGCGGATGTGCGGGTGCCGCGGCCGCTTTGCCTCCATCAGCCGGCAACTTTCCTCATAATCGAAAACCTTCAGGCTGGGATCGGCGACACCGAGACGCAGATTCCGAGCGAGATCGCGATACGTGGTCGGCTCGAAGGCGCGTGGCAGGACACCGAGCGCGGGCGCAGCGTGCTCGGTGATGTCGCAACCGTATGGACGCATGTCGCTGAACGGCGAGTGCGTGTCTCGA
>Ga0310813_10002734_pt1 | contig 10666 bp, 12 predicted proteins | sample YN3metagenome_FD_203086 | JGI IMG/M metagenome (GOLD analysis project Ga0310813, IMG submission 203086) | Soil microbial communities from experimental microcosm in Duke University, North Carolina, United States - YN3 | ecosystem: Engineered > Artificial ecosystem > Soil microcosm > Unclassified... | reverse complement strand
GTGCGCGTGCGTGAGAAAAAGATCCGCTTCCAGCGGCGCCCCGCCGGAGCGCTCGATGAGCGAGCGACCAAGCTCTCGCAGGCCGGTCCCTGCGTCGAGGATGATGAGGCGTCCCGTCCCGGTTCGTACCTCGACGCAGGGCGTGTTGCCGCCGTAGCGGACGGTGTCCGGACCCGGCGTCGGGACCGAGCCTCGTGTGCCCCAGAACGTGAGGCGGAGCGTCATGCGCGTCCGTCCTGTGGTGCGAGTCCGCCGCCGCCTAGAGCCGCGCTTGCGCGCGTTGTTCCAGCGCGGGGCGATCAGCGAGCGTGATGCGCCGCCGTTCGACCGTCACCCAGTTGGCGTCCTGAAATTCCTTCATGGCGCGCGACACCGTTTCACGGCTCGCCCCGATCATTTGCGCGATCGTCTGATGGGTGAGCGGCTTATCGATGGTGTTGCTCCCCATTTCCTCGGAGAGATCGAGGAGCAATCGCGCGATGCGGCCGGGTACGTCGAGCAGCACGAGGCCGCCGATTTTTTCATCGGCGCGGCGCAGGCGGCGCGACAACTCGGTGAGCAGCGACCAGGCGACCGCGGGCGACGATTCGACGCGCTTTCGAAAATCCTCACGGCGGAGCACGAGCAGGTGCGAGTCGTCCATCGCGATAACGTGCGCCGAACGCGGGCGATCGTCGATCAGCGACAGCTCGCCGAAATGTTCGCTCACGCCGAGCACCCCGAGGATGACCTCTCGGCCGTCTTCGCCGATGAGAACCACTTTGACACGCCCTTGCCGCACGACGAACAGCGAGTCGCCGGGGTCGTTCTCGAAAAGGATGACGCTGCCGCGCGGGTAGAACCGTTCGCGTGTCATGTCGGCGAACCGCTGCAGCTCAGTGCGGTCCAGACCGCTGAACAGGGGAACGGTGGCGAGGAAGTCCGTAGTGGTCGTTGTCACAGCACGCGAAGTTAGTAGGGCTGGCGGACCGGTGTCAAAGGGCGAAAACCCTTGTCGCCTTGTCTCTTAGGCCCTTAAAGGGCTATATTTCTCAGCTACCCAATACCCGGTACCACGTGCGGGTGGAGGTTGCCGGACGCGAATGCGTTCTGCGCTCCATCAATTCGCGTGGTCCAACGGATCCGAGAGGTTCCAGTGAAAGCCGACATTCATCCCGAGTACGCCACGGCCACGGTCAAGTGCGCGTGCGGGAATACCTTCCAGACTCGTTCGACGCAGGCTGAGATCCACACCGACGTGTGCGCGGCATGCCACCCGTTCTTCACGGGCAAGCAGCGTTTGATGGACACCGCCGGCCGCATCGAGCGCTTCCGCCAGAAGTTCGCCAAGCCGCAGAGCTGAGGCGATTGTCCTCTGGCGCTCCGCGATCGCATAACGGCCGCCCTGGCGCGCGCCGAGGAGGTCGAACGGGCGCTCGCTAACCCAGCGGGCGTCCGCGATGCCTCGCAGTTCGCGGAGCTCGGCCGTGAGCACAGCCGGCTTCTTCCGGTGGTCGAGCTCTCGGCCCAATTGAGCAAAATAGAGAACGAGCTCGCGCAGGCGCGCGAGCTCGTTTCTATTGACGACCCGGAGCTCGCCGCCGAGGCGCGCGCCGAGGTGTCTCACCTCGAGCGGAAGACCTCAGAGCTCGAGGACGCGCTGCTCCGCGCGCTGCTGCCGCGCGACCCGCTCGAAGACCGCAACGCCATCGTCGAGATCCGGGCCGGGACAGGCGGCGACGAGGCGGCCCTGTTCGCAGCCGATCTGTATCGCATGTATACCCGCTTCTGCGAGCGGCGGGGCTGGCGCATCGAAACACTGTCGTACTCCGACGGCACGCTCGGTGGCATCCGAGAAGTCATATTCAAGGTTTCCGGAGACGGCGCCTACGGGTCGATGCGCTGGGAGTCGGGCGTGCACCGAGTTCAGCGCGTGCCGCGGACGGAGAGTCAGGGCCGCATCCACACGTCGGCGGCGACGGTCGCCGTCCTTCCCGAGGCGGAGGCCGTCGACGTGAAGATCGAGGACAAGGACATCCGCATCGACGTCTTCCGCTCGTCGGGCCCGGGCGGGCAGAGCGTCAATACCACCGACTCGGCCGTGCGCATCACGCACCTGCCGACCGGTCTGGTCGTCAGTCAGCAGGACCAGAAGTCCCAACTGCAAAACAAGCTCAAAGCGATGGAAGTCCTGCGCGCGCGGTTGCTCGGCTTGCGCATCCAGCAGCAGCAGGAGGAACGCGCGAAGATGCGACGTTCTCAGGTTGGTGGCGGCGACCGCTCGGAGAAGATCCGCACGTACAACTACCCGCAGAGCCGCGTGACCGACCATCGCGTCGATTTTACGACGCATGACCTGCAGGGTTTCATCGACGGCGACATCGGCGATCTGATCGACGCGCTCAAGTTGGCGGACGTCGAGGAGCAACTCGGAGCGGACGTGTGACCGCCGAGCGCGCCGCGGACGCCGTCACGGTCAGCCGCGTACTCGAGGAGCTCGTGCGCACGCTGTCGGATCATGGCATGGCGGAGCCGGTGACTGAGGCGCGCGAGATCATCTCCGCGCTCCTCGACGTGCCGCGCTTTTGGCCGATCGTCAACGGCGGCGTCGAAGTCGAGCCCACGCTCCACGAACGCGCGCGGACGGCGGCGGATCGCCGGTCGCGCGGCGCGCCGCTGGCGTACGCCGTTGGCCGGGCCAGCTTCCGTCATCTGACGCTGGACGTCGATGAGCGCGTACTCATTCCCCGTCCGGAAACGGAGCAGCTCGTCGACCTGGTTCTCGACGAATCCGGCGTGCCACCGGGCGGCATCGCGATCGACATCGGCACGGGCTCGGGGGCGATCGCAATCGCTCTCGCCGCCGAGGGCACGTATAGCCGCGTGTATGGGACGGATATTTCACGCGACGCGATCGACGTAGCGCGTCACAACGCGAACGTCTGCGCGTCCCTCCTGCGATCGTCGGTTGCTTTCGTCCACGGTTCGTTGCTCGGACCGCTCGGTGATCTTCGGGCGCGTGTCGTCGTTTCCAACCCGCCCTACATTGCGCTTGGCGAGGCGGCCGGCTTGCCGCCAAGCGTGCGCGATTGGGAGCCGTCGGTCGCCCTCTACGGCGGGTTGGATGGGATGTCGACGACGGCGCGCCTGGTGCGCGAGGCAGCGGGAGCGCTGGAGCCGGGCGGATTGTTCGCGATGGAAGTCGATGCACGCCGCGCGTCGCTGGCGGCGGATCTCGTCGGCCGAGATCCCAGATTCCACCGGATTCGTGTGGAGCTGGACCTGGCCGGCCGCGAGCGCTTCGTGCTCGCGCGCCGGCGCCATGATTCTCTTTGACGGAGCGGGGGTGGAATGATCGAGGACAGGGCCAAAGAGCTCGGACGCCTGATCGGCCAGAGCACCGAATACAAAGAAGTCAAACGCGCGAGCGACGCGCTGAACGAGGACAAGGATACCGTCGGACTTCTCCAGAAGATGGAGCAGCTGCGCGTCGACGCCCAGCGAATGTTGACGCGCGGTGAGCGCCCGACCGAAGAGATGGAACGGCAGCTCGACACGCTGCTCGCAAACATCCAGGGCCGAATGAGCTATCAACGATTGCTCGTGGCGCAGGAAAATTTCGACAAGACGATGGCTCGAGTGAACGATTGGATACTCGAAGGCATCGAGAAGGGCGCCGCCAGCCCGATCATCACGCTCGGTTAAACGCGAACGTGCCGCGGGGACTGCTCGTCGTCTTCGAGGGCGCTGAGGGCGCCGGCAAGAGCACACAGCTCCGGCGCCTCGCCGAGTGCTTGGGCGCGGCCGGCCGGAACGTCGTCGCGGTGCGTGAACCTGGCGGTACGGTCGTCGGCGACGAGATCCGTCGCATCTTGTTGGATCCGGCATCCGATATCGTGCCGCGCGCCGAAGCGCTCTTGTTCATGGCGTCGCGCGCCCAGCTCGTGGAGCGCGAGATTCGCCCCGCGCTCGAGGAAGGGGCGATCGTGCTCGTCGATCGCTTTTTCTTGTCGACCTATGCGTACCAGGGCGTGGGACGCGGCCTCCCCGAGGAGGCGTTGCGTCAGGCGAACGCGATGGCGACGAACGGCCTGGTCCCGGATCTCACGTTGTTGCTGACGATTCCCGTCGAGCGCGGCATGGCGCGGGTCGGCGCGCGCGACCGTGGACTCGACCGCATCGAAACCGTGGAGCTCGAGTTCCACGAGCGTGTGGCGCGGGCGTTCGAGACTTTCGCGAGTCGCGAATGGCAGGCGGCGCATCCCGAGTGCGGTCCAATCGCGCTCATCGATGCGACGGGTGGCGAACGCGACGTTTTTGCGCTCGTGCTCGCCGAGCTCCATGCGCGATGGCCCGGAAATTTCCCCCCTCGAGACTGAACGCGACTCATTTGGAGTAGCATGCGATCTCGCGCCCTGTTCGCCATCGTGGTCCTCAGCTGCGCGCTGGTTTCCGGCGGCTGGTTTGTCGAGCGCGGGCTGCTTGGGAAGACAACAGCGTCGCCGGTGAACGGTGGCCGGCTGTTCGATCAGGTGTTCGAGCGCGTGGCGCACGCCTACGTCGACACGCTGGCGGATTCCGCCCTCTACAGCAAAGCGATCGACGGATTGGTCTCGGAACTGGGCGATCCACACAGCGCGTACCTGTCGCCGAAGCTGGTGGCGAACTTGTCCGAGCGGACGAGCGGCCGGTACGGCGGGATCGGCGCGCAGATCGACATACGAGACGGTTGGATCACGATCGTGGCCCCGCTCCCCGGCGGTCCGGCGGTCGACGCCGGCATTCGCGCGGGGGACCGGATCGTCGACGTCAACGGCGTCGAACTGCGCGGCGTGACGGTGGAGGCCGCGCAGAAGGCGCTGCGCGGTCCGGCCGGCTCGGTGGTGAAGCTGACGATGGAGCGACCAGGGGTCGCGACGCCGCTCAAATTCGCGCTGACGCGCAAGGAAGTTCGCGTGCGCCCTGTGTCGCACGCGCTGCTGCTCGGCGACGGCGTCGGATACGTGTCACTGGCGATCTTCAGCCAAGAGGCCGCGGGCGACCTGCGTCGCGCGATCGACTCGCTTCGCGCCGCGGGGATGCGGACGTTGGTCTTTGACATGCGCGGCGACCCGGGCGGATTGCTCGATGAAGGCGTCGCGGTCAGCGACCTGTTTCTCAACCCGGGGCAGGGGATCGTCTCGATGAAGGGCAGGACGTCCGATGCCTCTCGCAGCTACGCGGATCACGCGCCGCAACCCTGGCCTGACCTACCGGTCGCCGTGCTCGTCGACAGCAATACGGCGAGCGCCGCGGAGATCGTCGCTGGTGCGCTCCAGGACCATGACCGCGCGCTGCTGCTCGGAACGACGACCTACGGCAAGGGGAGTGCGCAGACTGTTTTCCCATTGGGATCGTCGGGAGGGGGGGCGCTCAAGCTGACGATCGCGCACTGGTACACGCCCTCGGGGCGAAGCATCAACCGCCCGCGTGCAGGCGGGGGTTCGGGCACGGACGGCGACGGTGCGTCGCCGGATAGCACGCCCCGCCCGAAATACAAAACCGACGATGGACGCTCCGTACTCGGTGGCGGCGGAATCACTCCCGATATTCAAATCGCGATCGATCGATCACGCGCCGGTGGGGCCGCCGACTCGGCGTTCGATCAGGCGCTGGGCAAGCACATCACCGAGTTTCGAGACGCGCTCACGGATTACGCGCGGACGCTCGAAGCGACGCGCGCCGTGGCGTCGCCGAACTTCGTCGTGACGCCGGAGATGCGCGGCGAGCTGTGGAAGCGCATGAAAGCGCGCGGCGTGGTGATGGACTCGACGACCTACACCGCGGCTGCGTCGTTGATCGACCGGGTCATGGGCTACGAGATTGCCCGTTACGTGTTCGGCCCGGATGCGGAATTCCAGCGGCGGCTACGCGACGACTCGACGCTTTCGCGCGCGGTGGCGATCGTGCGCGGCGCGACGACGCCGCGCGAGCTGTTACAGCGGGCCGCCAATCAGACGCCGGCCAAGCGTTCCTGAGAGCTACGGCCTCGACTGGTCGACGATCTTTACGCCGGAAGGAACCGTGAAGGTAAACACGGAGCGATCGACCGTCGGGTTGGTCTCGATCGCCGTCAGGCGCACGTGGCGCGTGACACCGCTCGGCTCGGTCTCCTCGAATTCGCGAATGAGCGCGTCGTCATCATCGACCCACACCGTCGCTTGAGTGAACGGTGCATTCGTGCCTTTCTTGGGCACGAGCTTGAGGGCGTGCGTCGAATGGCCGTCGACTGCCTTGGTTCCGGCGGCGGTGATGTCGTATTTCGCGCGCGGCGAATCGAGGAACTGCCCCGTGAGATCGATTGGCGTGGCTCCCGGTTCGGTCGCCGGGCGCTTGATGACCTGTCCGGCCGCGGTGCTCGGCAGATAAATCCAGACGGCTTTGCCGTCAGCCACGATTGCGTCCGACGCGGGCTCGCTGAAGCGAATCGAAAGACGGTTCGGCCGCTCCTGCACGTAACGGCCGCGGGCCGTGGCGCTCGATCCGGTGATTTGATTCGTCACCGTCTGCTCGAAAGTGCCACGGACCGTTTTCACCTTCGCCCAGGCGGCGACGGCGCGATCGATTGTCGCGCCGACATTCTGTGCGCCCAGCGGCGCGGCAACACACGCGATGAGCAGGGCCGTGCGGATCGGTCTCATGATGTTTACTACACGCCCGCTGCCGCGGCCGTTCCGGCCGGTGTGGCCAGCGACCTTCCAATCGCGGTGCCGATCGACCGAAGCTCGGAGACGAGGCGGGCGAACTGGTCCGGATAAAGCGATTGGCCACCGTCAGATAGGGCGCGATCCGGATGCGGGTGCACTTCCACGATGATGCCGTCGGCGCCGGCCGCGACCGCGGCTCGTGCCATCGGAATGACTTTGTCCCGCAAGCCGGTTCCGTGGCTCGGATCGGCGATCATTGGTAAATGCGACAGTCGCTGGACGATCGGAATCGCGGTGAGATCGAAGAGATTGCGCGTCATCGTGTCGAAGCTGCGAATGCCTCTCTCGCAGAGGATCACCTGATCGTTTCCTTCGGCGAGGATGTATTCCGCGCTCATCAACAGGTCCGTGATCGTCGCGGCCATGCCACGCTTCAGCAGAACGGGTTTGCGCATCTTTCCGACGGCGCGCAGCAACGAGTAGTTCTGCATGTTGCGGGCGCCAATCTGAATGCAGTCGGCGTACTCCGCCACGAGGTGCGCTCCTTCTTCGTCGAGCGCCTCGGTGACAATCGGTAACCCCGTCTCCTGCCGGGCTACGGCCAGCAACTCGAGCCCACGCTTGCCGAGTCCCTGGAACGAGTAGGGCGAGCTGCGCGGCTTGAAGGCGCCGCCCCGAAGCGCTGTAGCGCCGGCCGCTCGCACGGCGCGCGCCGCCTCGACGATCTGCTCCTCCGATTCGACGGAACATGGGCCGGCGATGACGACGATCTCGCCCGTTCCGAAGGAGACGCCGGGCGCGATCGTGACGACCGTGTTCTCCTCGTGCCACTCTCGCGAGACCTGCTTGTACGGTTTGCTGACGTGAATGACTTCGGCGACTCCGGGAAGCCCCTCGACACGCGATCCGTCGACGCGTCCGTCGTTGCCGATGAGGCCGACCGTCGTGCGCGTTTCGCCGGGCATCGGCCGCGCCGTGTACCCCATTTCTTCTATCGTCTTCACGACCCGGTCGATGTCTTCCGGCGTCGCGTGGTTTTGCATCACGACCAGCATTACTCATCCTCGAGATCGAAGTACCAACCGTCATGAGCCAACGTGACGGGTCCAGGGTAGCGCGCCCGTACAATGCCGCGAATATCGACGTCCTCGACCGGTGGGTAGAAGTGCGTGAGCGCCAGGTGCTTGGGCGCGGCGACCGCGGCAAGCTCGGCACACTGTTCGGGTGTGAGATGTTCCGGAATCTGCATGGCGGCCGGGAGCGAACACTCGCACACGAGCAGGTCGCAGCCGTGGGACCACGCCGCCAGCGCGTCAGAGGGGCCGGTGTCGCCCGTGTAGACGATCCGCCGACCTCCGGCGCGCTCCATGGAATATGCCACACTCTCGGCCGTGTGTGGAACGGCGCAACAGGTCAGCCGAACGTCTGAGGGCAGCTGGATGGTATCGTTCGCCGTGATTTCCACGACCGAGAGCGGAAACCCGGGCGCCGTCAACCACGTGCCATACGCGGCAGAGAGCCGCGCCAACAGCCCGGTGATCCCGACCGGACCGATGATCGTCAACGGCTCACTCCGCGAGGGAAGGAAGCCGTACTTCCAGGCAAAAATCAGGGACGGCAGATCGCCGTGATGGTCGATGTGAAAGTGCGTGATCGCTACATGCGTGATCGTTCGCCACTGTGTTCCAAGCTCGGCCAAGCGGCGCGTCGTTCCCGGCCCGCAGTCGATGAGGAGCCGCAGGTCACCCGCCTCGAACAAATAGGCAGCGCAGCTTCGCGCTCCCGTGAGCGAGATCGTTCCGGTTCCCAACGTAGTGAATCGCACGATCATTGTCCCAAGAACAGAATCTTCTTCGTTGTGCGCACGCCGTCGGCCTCGAAGGCGGCGATGTAGACGCCGGACGGGACGAGTCGTCCGGTGTTATCGCGTCCGTCCCACGAGAAATGGGGATCGCATCCCCCGCCGCTACCGCCTTGCCGCCCGTACGCGCCGGACGCGAAATGTCCGGAGCTCGTTCCGGGAACTATCGACCGCACGACGCGGAGACGGATGTCGTAGATCGTCAATTTCACGTCCGCGTCGCGGGCGAGATCGAACCAGAAGCAGGTGACGTCGGACATCGCACCGTGGCCGAACGGATTTGGAAAATTCTGATAAAAGATCGTCGCCGTCGGGCATTCCGCCGTCTGGATGACGAAGGTTCCGGGGCTCGCCACGACAATCTGGTCCTTGCTGCCGCCGTTCGTGGCGCGCGCCGTCACACGCCAGCTGTACGATGTGCACGCTTCGAGCGGTACGGGGGGGACGAAGACCGCCGCTGGCTCGAGGCGCCCACCGGTCGAAATCAGTGTGTCTCTGACGGTAGGATTGGGATATTCCTGGTCGACGGCCCCCGTCCGCGTATTCACAATCGACAATACGTAGCTCCACGGACCCGGTGGCAGCGTGATGCCAGGGCTGGTCCACAGGAACTCCGGTTGTCGCGTGAACAGGACGTCGTTGCTGCGGCGTGTCGGACTCACGAGGCGCAGCCAGCTCCGGACCGGAAAGGAGCGAACCTCTTCGTGAACCTGGCCCAGGCGATCGATGATCCTGGCGCGGAGGTACACTTGCGCGCGCTCCGGGAGCAGCGAGTCGACCTGGACCGGCATGCTCAACGACCCGGACGAACGCACGACGATCGGCGCGCGGAACTGCGGCTCGAGAGAGATTTCGAGCGAGATGCTGTAGGGGGCCAGCTCGGGGGGGCCCGCCGTCCCCTGGACGAGGATCGCCGGGGCCGGCGAGATGCTGTCGTTGACAGTCCCAACGCCGATCGTCACCGACTGCGCGCCGGCCGCGCGCAGCGACGTCAGTCCCGCAATGACTGCGAGCGCCGCCGTGCGGCGCCCCCACCTCATACTGCGGTAGGCACCGCGCCGGCGATCGCTTCGCCGACGAGCACATCGTCCACCGCCGGAGCGCCGCGCATCCGGACGCTCACGAGAGATGAGACGCCGGGCTCCTGCATCGTGACGCCGTAAACCGCGTCGGCGGCCTCGGTCGTCGTTCGCGGGTTGTGCGTGATGACGATGAACTGCGTGCGCGTCTTGAACTGCGTGAGCATGCGCACGAATCGACCGATGTTCGCGTCGTCCAGCGGCGCATCCACTTCGTCGAGTAGACAGAAGGGGCTCGGCTTCGTGAGAAAGATGCCGAAGAGCAAGGAGAGCGCGACGAGGGCGCGTTCGCCGCTCGACAGCAGGTGGATGCGTTGCGTGCGCTTGCCGCGCGGCGAGGCGTGGATCTCGATGTCGCAGTCGAGCGGCGCGTCGGGGTTCTCGAGCCGCAGGTCGCACTCGCCGCCGCCGAACAGCGACATGAAGATCTGGCGGAAGTTTTCGCGCACTTGGGCGAAGGTCGCCAGGAACAGCTCGCGGGCGGTGCTGTCGATCTCGCGAATCGCTTGCTGGAGGGTCTGCTTCGCTTCCGCAAGGTCCGCCCGTTGAGCGGTCAGGAAGTCCTGACGCTTGAGCGTTTCCTCATGCTCCTCGATCGCCAGCACGTTGACTGGTCCGAGGCGCTCGATCTCCTGGCGCAGCGACTCCGTCTCGGTACGCAGCGCGTCATCGTCGAGCTCGAGCGGTTGCACCTCGGCCAACATGTCGTCGAGCGGACGTCGCCATTCGGCTTCCAGCCGCTCCCGGATCGCGGTGCGCCGGCCACCGAGCTCGGTGTGACGAAGCTCGGCGTGGTGCAGCTCTTCACTGTGTGCTTGGGCCTGGCGCCGCGATTCGACGAGTGCGTGATCCGCCCCCGCCAGATGGTCGTCGGCGGCGCGGACGCTTTCCTCGGCCCGGTCCAGACGACCTTCGCCGTCGGTCAGCGTCGCTTCGCGCGTCTCGAGGTCGAGCTGCCAGCCCGCCATTTGCTCGGCCAACACCGAGTCCGCCTGCGACAGGTCGGAGAGCTCGGCACGAAGCGCGTCGAGCCTCGCCACCGCCGACTCCTGTTCTTGGGA
>Ga0310813_10002733_pt1 | contig 10670 bp, 5 predicted proteins | sample YN3metagenome_FD_203086 | JGI IMG/M metagenome (GOLD analysis project Ga0310813, IMG submission 203086) | Soil microbial communities from experimental microcosm in Duke University, North Carolina, United States - YN3 | ecosystem: Engineered > Artificial ecosystem > Soil microcosm > Unclassified ... | reverse complement strand
AGCCGCCGGCGCCGGCCGACAGCGCCTCGACGACGAGCGACTGGTCGATGCCGCTCAGCCGGGCCAGGTGAAGCGCCTCGACGATGCCCATCATGTTCATCGCGCACAGGATCTGGTTGCACGCCTTCACCGTCTGGCCCGCTCCCTGGGGGCCGCAGTGGGTGATGCGCTTGCCCATGACGGCGAACACCTCGCGGGCCCGCTCGAGGTCCGCCTTCTCGCCGCCGACGAGGATCGAGAGCGTGCCTTCGCGCGCGCCGACGTCGCCGCCGGTGACCGGCGCATCGAGGAAGGCGATGCCTTTCTCCTTCAGCGTCTTGCCGACCTTCCGGGCGGTCTCGGGCGCGATCGTGCTCATGTCGATGAAGAGCGCGTTCGTCTCCGCCGCGTGGATCGCGCCGTCCTTGCCGAGCAGCACGGCCTCGACGTCGGGCGAGTCGGTGACGATCGAGATGACGATCTCGTTCCCCTTGGCGGCGTCGCGTGGCGTGGCGGCCGCCGTCGCGCCGAGCGCGAGGAGGGGCGCGGCCTTCGACGCGGTGCGGTTGTAGACCGCGACCTTGTGGCCCGCCTCGATCAGCCGCTTGGCCATCGAGATTCCCATGATGCCCAGGCCGATGAACCCGATGTTCCGGGCCATATCACCCTCCGAGAAGCTTGATGCCGTGGGGAATGAACTGAGGCACGAGGTACGCGTAGACGAGGACGATCGCGCCGACGATGGCGGTCAGCGCGATCGAATGCCAGAGCACCTTGATCAGGATCGGCCCTTCCTGGCCGTTCAGGTTCGCGGCGGTCGCCGCCACGACGATGCTCTGCGCGTCCACCATCTTGCCCATGACGCCGCCCGCCGAGTTCGCAGCGCACATGAGGATGGGATCGATCTTGAGCTGCTCCGAGGTGATCTTCTGCAGGCTGCCGAAGAGGGCGTTCGACGCCGTGTCGCTTCCCGTGAGCGCGACGCCCAGCCAGCCCAGGAACGTCCCGAAGAACGGATAGAACATCCCCGTGCGGGTGAACGCGAGCCCGAGGATGGCGTCGGTGCCGCTGTACCTCGTGATGTAGGCCAGCCCGAGCATGGGCACGATCGCCAGCAGCGGCACGACCATTCGTTTGCTGGTCGAGACGAAGCTCTGGGCGAAGTCGCGCGCCCGTTGACGGAGGATCAGCGCCGTGACGATGCACGCCAGCAGCACGCTGGTGCCGGCGGCGGACAGCCACTTGAATTCGTAGACCGCGGGTTCCTCCTTGGACTTTTCCTCCACCGGCGGGATGCGGACGACCTGGTTGTGCAGACCCTTGACGGGCATCTTCACGTTCGCCCAAGGCTGCTTGTCGATCTGGAGTTTTTCCCTCATCACGCCCCAGCCGACGACGAAGGCGAACAGGATCACGAAGGGGAGCCACGCGAGGCAGACCTGGCCGCGGGTGTAGGACTTGGCCTCGACGGCCGAGGCTTCCTTCTCCTCCGGATAGCGCCAGATCGACGGCGGCTTCCAGAACTTCAGGAAGATCGCCGTGAGGATCAGCGACGCGGCGCCCGCGATGATGTCGACCAGGCCCACGTCGATGTAGTTCGCCCAGACGAACTGGGTGACGGCGAACGACAGGCCGCTCACGAGGATTGCGGGGAGCACTTCGAACGTCTCCTTCCAGCCCACCATCGCGCGGACGAGCCAGAAGGGGACGATAACGGACATGATCGGGAGGATGCGGCCGTTCATCGCGCTGAGATCGTTGATGGGAATCCCGGTCACCTGATGGAGCACCCGGATCGGGGTACCGATCGATCCCCAGGCGACCGGCGCCGTGTTGGCGATCAGGCAGAGGACGGCGGCGGGGAAGGGGCGGAACCCGAGGCCGACCAGCAGCGCGGCGGAGATCGCGACGGGCGTGCCGAACCCCGCGGCGCCTTCCATGATCGCGCCGAACGAGAAGGCGATCATGAGCGCCTGGAGCCGCCGGTCGGCGGTGAGCCCCGCGATGGAGGCCTTCATGATCTCGAACTTTCCGGTGTCGACGGCGATCTGGTAGAGGAACATCGCCGAGAAGACGATCCAGCCGATCGGCAGAAGCCCGTTCGCCGCGCCGAGGAGGAAGGACTCGATCGCCATGCCCCACGGCATGCCGACGAAGAGCGTCGCGACGAGGATGGCGGCGACGGCGCCGATCGCGGCGGCCCGCGGCGCGCTCTGGTGGAACACGGTCAGCGCGAGGAGCAGCAGGATCACCGGGACGGCGGCCACGAGGGCGGACGCCAGCCAGTGCCATCCGTGCGGCTCGTAGACCTGCTTCCAGGAATCCGCCAGCGCCAGTGCAAGCGTCATGGGAGAGAACACTTATAGAACGCTCCCCGCAGCGACATCAAGGGAAAGACATCGTTCCCGTGATTCCGTCAACGCGGCATGGCGTCGCGCAGTCCCCCATCCACCGTGATCACGCTCCCCGTCGTGAAGCGCGAGCGGTCGGAGGCGAGGAAGAGGGCGGCTTCGGCGACCGCTTCGGGGGGGATGGGGCCGACGCCGAGCAGGTTGCGGCGGCGGTACTCCTCGACCTGCTGTTCGTTCGTGATCCCTTTCGCGGCCGCGCGGTCCTGGATCATCTTCCGCATCATGGGCGTGTCGATGAAGTCGGCGTTGAAGTAGTTCGTGCGGATGCCGTAGGGCGCCAGCTCGAGGGCCAGATTGCGCGCCAGCGACGCCACGGCCGCCTTCGAGCTGGCGTACGCGGCATTTTCGCTCGTCGCGGCGTACGCGGCCTTCGAGGCGTTGAAGACGATCGAGCCGCCGCCCTGCGCCTTCATGATCCTCACCGCTTCACGGGCCGCCAGGAAGTAGCCCTTCACGTTCACGTCGAAGTGGCGGTCCCACGTCTCCTCGCTGATCTTCTCCACGGGGCTCGTCTGGACGATCCCCGCGTTGCAGACCAGGACGTCGACGCCGCCGAACGCGCGTACGGTCTGGGCGAACGCGGCGGCGGTCTCGGCCTCGCTCGTCGCGTCGGCCCGGAGCCCGAGCGCGCGGTGGGGGTCGCCGACCTTCTGGGAGACCGATTCCGCCGCGCGGCGGGCGCCGTCGCCGTCGACGTCGGTGATCACGACGTGGCAGCCTTCGAGCGCGAAACGCTCGGCGATCGCGCGGCCCAGGCCGCCGGCGCCGCCGGTGATGAGCGCGACGCGGCGCGCGAGGTCGGACTCGTGGGCCCGCAGTCGGGCCAGCTCCAGCGGCCAGTACTCGAACTCGAACGCGCTCGCCTCCTCGAGGAAGCGGAACTGGTCGTAGGATTCGACGATCTCCATCACGCGGACGACTTCGCGGTAGCACTCCGCGGCGATGACCGCGTTGCGCTTGTCGCGCCCGGCGGCGACCACGCCGATCCCGGGCAGCAGGGCGATGCGCGGACCGGGACCCAGCATCTCGGTGCCCTTGCCGTGCTTGGCGAAGGACGCCCGATAGTCGTTCTCGAAGGTCGTGATCGCCTGGAGCAGGGCGGTCGAGGCTTCCTCGACCGTCAGCGCCGCGAGCTGGGCGTCGACGTACATCGGCTGGCGGCCGCAGCGGAGGATGTGCTCCGGAGTGGCCATGCCGCGCCGGTGGATCTGCTTGGCGAGCTCGGAGTCGACGTAGCGCAGCGCCTCGTAGGAGTCGTCGAGATGGAGGATCACCTTGCGCTGGCGGGAGAGCATCCCGCGAAGCACCGGGAGAAGCGCGCGCGCGGCCGCCTCGCGCGGCGCGGGCTCGGTCGGCGGATGGCGCCGCTTGGCCAGCGGATCCTTCGAGGCGCGCTTCGGCTTCAGGTAATCTTCCGCCCTCGTGATCAGGCGGTGGAGGTTGTCGTAGCATTCCTTCGCCGTATTGCCCCAGGCGACGAGGCCGTGCTTGCCGACCACGAGCCCTTTGACCTTGTCCAGGCCGTTGAGGGCCATGATGGCCTTGGCGAGCGGGAAGCCCGAGCGGGTGTAGCCGACGTACGCGACCTCGTCGCCCAGCGCCTCGCGGACGAACTGGTCCTTCTTGGGCGTGTCGGTCAGCGCAGGCACGGCGACGTCGTGCGTGTGGACGACCCACTTCCACGGCGGGACGACGTGGATCAGGGTCTCGATCGAGGGGAGGGGATGGCGGACGTCGACCATGCAGGCGGCCATGAAGGCCATCATCTCCTCGTCGGTCATCGACGCCTTGTGGCGGAGGAGGCGGACCTCATCGAGCCGCAGGGCGGTGAAGCCGCGGCGGTCGATGTCGCGCAGGTCGGCGCCGGTGGATTTCACCCAGAGGGTCTCGACGTCGCGGCCGGCGAAGTCCTTCTCGACGCACTTGTAGGAGGTGTTGCCGCCGCCGGCCTGGGCGAGGGTGGAGTCGGCGCCGACGAGATTCGAGAGGTAGACCAGATGCCCCAGATCGTCCGCGAGGTCGGCGGCGACCTTGTCTTCCCAGCGATATTCCAATCTCGCCTCCCGGGAAAAAAGGGTACACGATAGCGGTCGATCCGTCAGGGAATTCGCCGGAAAACCTCCCCGGGGCCGGCGGGAGGTGCAACATTTCCGGAAATCGGGGCCCTTGCGGCTCCGAAATCGGCCCCGTAAACCGCGGGGGCGCGGTGTAGAATTCAGTTGTTCAGGGTCCAAGGGCCCGGAACGGTGGCAGCCAGTAGCAGGGTGCAAGGATCAAGGAGTAGGAAGCATCCCCTCCCCGTTGAACCGAGATCCTTCCTGATCCTGGCCGGGCGCCGATGCGCCCGAACAACTAGGAGATCCGATGGCGGAAAAAGGGGGCACGACGCGACGCACCCGCGTCCATGCCCGGGAGAAGGATTTCACCCTCTATGTCCGGACGCGGGGGCTCTTCACGGTCCTCGCGCCGGTGGGGCGCTATCACGACTCCCTCCTGGGCACCCTCGGCGAATTCCTCGAGAAGCCCGGCTTCCTGGCGGTCGATCTGTCGAAGCTCGACGCCGTCGCGCTTCCGCTCGTCCGCGTCCTGAGCGAGTACGCCGCCGACCTCGATCCGAAGAGCGGCCGGCTCGTGTTCGTGAGCCCGCCCGACAAGATCCGCGCGCTCCTCAAGCTCGTCGATCGAGAGGGTCACGTCGTCCTCACCGTCTCCGACAAGGATCTCGAAGGCGATCTCGACCAGGTCCAGGGCCGCGTCCGCAAGGCGCAGGAGCGGGTCCAGCTCGTCCGGGCGATGCTCGAAAAGAATCCCTGCTGGCAGCTCGTGGATGCCGAGGGGCGGTGGCTCTGTCCGTTCTGCGTGACGCTGCGTCCGTCGATCCGTTTCGTGGCGCGCGGCTCCGTGACCCAGATGGTGGTGGACCGCGTCGCATTCCACCTGGGCGAGGAGTGCAGCACCTATTCCGAAGGGAAGACCGACGGCTGGCCGTTCGAGGTCCTCGAGCGGGTGCTCAACCACAGCACGTCGGCGCCGCTGGCGACGGAGTCGCCGAGCTCGGGCGGCCTGCAGCTGGCCCCGCCGCCGCGGAAGACCTCGTCGAACGAGAAGTCCGAGGGAGGGATCGACACCCGGCGCAAGCACCTGCTGCCGCCGGACCCGCCCTACCTCGAGGGATGCGAGGTCGCGGTCTACTACAACACGGCCGCGGCGATGAGCGGCGACTTCTACGACTTCGTGCGGCTGCCCGACCGGCGGGTGGCGATCGTGGTGGGCGACATCTCGGCAAGCGGCGTCGAGCCGGGGATCCTGATGGGCATCGCGCGCAAGGTGCTGCGCATCCGGCTGCGCGAGACGGGCGACATCGCCAAGGCCATCGGCCTGGCGAACGACGACCTGTGCGAAGAGCTCGAACGGGAGAGCTACGTCGCCTACGCGGTGGCGGTGATCGACGGCCCGAGGCGGGAGATGAAGCTCGCGCGCGCGGGCCACGTGGCGCCCTTCCTGTTCCGCGCGGGCCCCACGCCGGTGGTCGAACGGCTCGAGCTGTCGGGCCCGCTGCTGGGGCTCGTCCCCACGGCGACGTTCGAGGAGGAGGTCGAGGTCCAGAGCTTCGCGCTCGGGTCGGGCGACGTGCTCCTGCTCCACTCCGACGGCCTGGAGGAACTGCGGGACCGCAACGGCGACGTGTTCGGAGCGGACCGCCTGGCGTCGAGCCTGCGCGCCAACGGCGGCGCCGCGGCGGAATTCATCCTGGGCGCCGCGATCCTCGAGGCCGAGCAATTCGGCTCGGGCGCGGATCGCGACCAGGATATGACGGCTGTTTGCGTCCGCTTCCGCTGAAAGGTACAATCCTCATACCAACATGCCTCTTCCCCCGCCGGTGCCGTCTCATGAGACCGTCGCCCGAACGGCCGAATACGAGGTCACGACCGAGCCGCGGGGGGCGTTCCTGCTGGTCTCCCTGCGGGGCCGGTTCACCGACGATCTCCTCACGGTGCTCCAGAAGCAGATCTTCCTCCAGATGCGGAGCATGGCGCTGGACGCGAGCGCGCTGTCGGGGATGACGATGGCGCTCGCCCGCGCGGTGTTCTACACCGCCCAGGGGCTGCGCTCGCAGAGCCACGCGCTGGTGCTCATCAATCCTCCCGACTCGCTCCGGGGATTCTTCAAGCTGCTGGGATCGACGCGGATCCCGACCCTGCTGTCGGCTTCCCAGCTGCCGGCGAAGCCGGCGGACGTCGACGCGGCGGCCCAGAAGCTCGACAACGAGCTGCAGCAGGTGCGGCGCGAGCTGGGCACGAACCAGCTGTGGCAGTTCACCGACCGCGAGTACTGCTGGGTCTGCCCGTTCTGCGGCGACCTGTGCGACGACGTTCGGATGGCGTCGCGCGTCTCGGTGACGCAGGCCGCGGTCGAGCGCGTGTGGCGCCACATGAACTACGAGTGCAAGATCTACCTGCCGAACAATCCGCGCTTCAAGCAGAAGTCGGAGCTCGAGGCGACGGTCCGCGAATCCAACCAGCGGAAGCTCAACGCGTCGGTCGACCACGTGGCACAGCTCAAGACGCAGGTGACGCAGCTCGAGGAGAAAGCCCAGTGGGCCAAGAACCTCGAGAAGGGCGTGAAGATCGCCGCGTCGCGCCAGCGCAAGCTGCTCCCCACCAAGGCCCCCACCGTCGGGGGCTGCGAGATCGCCTACACGTACCGCCCCGCCGACGAGCTCTCGGGCGACTTCTTCGACTTCGTGGAGATCGGCGAGGGCAAGATCGGCTTCGTGATCGGCGACGTGTCGGGCCACGGCATCGAGGCCGGCATCCTGATGGGCATGACCAAAAAGGTCCTCTCCATCCGGCTGTCGGAGATGGGCGATCCGGTCGCGGCGGTGAAGAAGACGAACGCGGACATCGTGAAGGACATGGACCGGTCGAGCTTCGTCACGGTGGCGGCGATCGTCTTCGATCCGGCGACGCGGACGCTGACGTCGGCGCGGGCCGGGCACAACCCGCCGATGCTCTACCAGCCGTCGAAGAACGCGGTCCGCAAGCTCGAGGCGGGCGGCCTGATGATCGGCATGGCCCAGCCCCACATCTTCGACGCGCAGCTCACCGCCGAGGTGGTCGAGGTCCAGCCGGGCGACGTCCTCCTGCTCTACACGGACGGCATCGAGGAAGGCAAGAATCCGGGCGGCGAGGAGTTCAGCGTCGGCCGGATCGAGCCGGTGATCCAGAACGAGTGCTCGAAGCCCCCCTCCTACGTGCTCGGCGCCCTCTTCTACGAGTTCGAGCGCTTCGCCGCGGGCGTCACCCAGGAAGACGACCTGACCGCGGTGTGCGTGAAGTTCAAGTAGGCCCGTGGCCGCCCGCAAGGACCTTCCCCGCTCCGTCCAGGCCCTTCTCACCGGCGGGGGCGTCGCGCTCGTCGTCGGCCTCCTCCAGCTCACCGGCCTTCTCGAGCTCTGGGAGCTGAAGACCCGCGACCTGCGGACCACCTGGACGCTCCGTCCCGCGCGCAAGGAGTCGGATCCTTACGTGCGACCGGATCTTTTCTTCATCGACGTCACCGACGCCAGCCTCGAGAAGATGGATGCGAAGTACCACTACCAATGGCCCTGGCCCCGGGAGATCCAGGCGGAACTGATCAACACCTGCACGAAGGCCAAGTCCACTGCGGTCCTCTACGACTTCCTCTTTCTGGAAAAGGGGAATGTCGCGGACCTCAAGATCATGGTGGACGCCATCCACGCCGGACCGCCCACCTATCTCGCCGGAGGATTCCGGGAAAAGGGCGGAAGATCAGCGGACCCCGAGGTCGCGCCGATGTTGAAGAAGACGGCCATCGAGGTCGACTCCGATGGAAGCATTTCGGTTCCCGACCGGTACGCCCAGGTCGTGCTGCCGGCTCCTGATCTCTGCCGGGCGGCTGCCGGCGTCTGCGACGTGTCCACGCCGCGGGATCGGGATCGGATGATCCGGCGATACCAGCTCCTGTCGACCTTCGACGGACGGTGGTATCCGTCGTTCGGCCTGGCCGCACTGATGGCGCGGGAGAAGGCGTCCAAGGTGGTGGTGCGCCATCGGCAACTGACCATCGGAACGCTGACGATTCCCGTGGAACGGGACGGTTCGGTGCTGATCCGGTATTACCCGAGAGCCGGAATCGATTCGTTCGCCTGGGATTCGGCGTGGAACGTGCTGAACGCCGAAGATGCGCGCCTCCTGCAGGGGAAAATCGTCATCGTCGGAACGAGCGCCTCGGGACTCACGGATTTGCGCGAAACCCCCGTCGGTGAAACCGTCGCCGGATCGACGATTCACCTCACCGCGATCAGCAACGTCCTGAACGGCGAATACCTTCGCGACGCGCCGGCCTGGATCTCGCTGGTCCTGTTCACGCTCCTGGCGGCGGGCGTCGCGTTGTCCACCCGCTTCACCTCGGCCGCCATCGGCGGCGCGATCGCCGCCGCGACGATGGTCGGCGTCGTGGGATGGTGCACGGCGTTGTATGCGAACCGCTGGATCGTGGACCAGGTGCCGCAGATGCTGGCGGTCGGGTTTTCGTTCGCCGCGACGAGCGCCGTCAACTTCCTCCACGAGGGGCGCCAGCGGCTGCAGGTGAAACGGATCTTCGGCCAGTACGTGTCGAAGAAAGTGGTCGAGAAGATCCTGAAGCACAGCGACGCCATGCACCTGGAAGGCGAGCGCAAGCCGCTCACGATCTTCTTCATGGACTTCGCCGGCTTCACCGCCATGTCGGAGAAACTCGACCCCTCCGAGCTGGTCAAGCTGATCAGCGAGTACCACAACGAGGCGGCGGAGGAGATCTTCAAGACCGAAGGGACGCTCGACAAGTTCATCGGCGACGCGATCATGGCGTACTGGAACGATCCGATCGAGCAGTCCGACCATGCGCTCCGCGCCTGTCTCACCGCCATCGGAGCGCAGAAGAAGCTCCTCAAGATGGCGGAAGTCATGAAGCATCGCGGCCTTCCCGAAATGGGCGCCCGGATCGGACTCAACACCGGGGTCGCCACCGTGGGCAACATGGGATCGAAGGAGCAGGTGAACTACACGCTCATCGGCGACGAGGTGAACCTCGCGTCGCGCCTCGAGGGCGTGAACAAGGAGTTCGGAACGAAGATCATCGTCAGCGAGGCGACCTACCTGCCTGCCAAGGAACGGCTCGAGGTGCGCGAACTGGCGCTCATCAAGGTGAAGGGCAAGAAGCTGCCGGTGCGGATTTACGAGCTGATCGGGGCCAAGGGCGAAGTCCCGTCCGAGCGGATGGAGACCGTGAAGAAGTTCGAGGCCGCGCTCGCGGACTTCCGGGCACGGAGGTTCTGCGAAGCGTCGGCCGTATTCCGATCCCTGGGCGACGTCGCGAGCCGCGTCTACGTCGATCTCTGCGAACTCTACCTGAAGGATCCTCCCGCGGCGGACTGGGACGGGTCGTATCAGATGGAGCATAAATGAGCGCCCTGCTCCTGGTCCTGCTTCTGGCGTCGCCCCAGGACTCGTCGGTCCAGCGGCTCCGCGCCGGCCAGGAGAAGATCAAGGTCCGCGACTTCGACGGCGCGATCCCGGACTTCGAGCGCTGCCTCCAACTCCAGCCCGAGGAGTACAACGCCAGCTTCGGCCTGGGCATCTGCTACTGGGAGAAGGAGGAGTATCGCAAGTCCCGCGACCATTTCGCGCGGGTCGTCGAGCTCGTCGAGAAGACGCAGCCGGGCGCTCCGCTGCCCGGCGTCCACCAGAAACTGCTGGGCTGCGCGATGCTGCTCGAGGAGTTCGACGCCGCCATCCGCGAAGCCTCCCACCTGCTCCGGATCCAGACGACGGGCGAGTATTACTACGCCCGGGCGCTGGCCCGCCGCCGCAGCGGGGATCCGAAGGGGGCGATCGAGGACTGCGAGGCGGCAATGAAGGAGGACGCGTTGCTGGTGAAGGCGCGGACCCTGAAGGCGGAGGTGCTGCTTTCGCGCGGCGAGACGGAACCGGCGCTGGCCGAATACGGCCGCGCGATCCAGGCGAAACCGTCCGGGCGCGAAGGATATCTGGGCCGCGCGTGCGCCTACTATCGGCTGGAGCGGTGGGCCGAGGCGCTGGCGGACCTTCAGACGGCCCGCAAGCTGAATCGCGGACAGGGCAGCGACCTGGAGGACCTGGCGACCATCGCGGCCATGACCTGGCTGGTCCAGACCCGCTCCGGTCAGAAAGAGCCGGCCCGCGAGGGAATCAAGTCGTACCGCGCGGTGCTGAAGGACCTTCAGAAGGATCCGTTGAA
>Ga0310813_10002732_pt1 | contig 10678 bp, 10 predicted proteins | sample YN3metagenome_FD_203086 | JGI IMG/M metagenome (GOLD analysis project Ga0310813, IMG submission 203086) | Soil microbial communities from experimental microcosm in Duke University, North Carolina, United States - YN3 | ecosystem: Engineered > Artificial ecosystem > Soil microcosm > Unclassified... | reverse complement strand
GCCGCAAGGTCGGGCAGCCGGTCGGACCTGCCCTCCGCCCACCGATACTCGATGACGATGTTCTGGCCCTCAACCCACGCGAGTTCACGCAACCCTTGCCGAAACGCCGCGACGACCTGTGGGCTAGTAGTAGACCAACCGTTCGAGAGAAAACCTACCCGGTATACCTTCCCTGTCTGCTGCGCCTCGGCGGCGAGCGGGGCGGCGAGGACGCCACCGGTCAGAGTGCCGAGGAATGTGCGCCGGTCCAATGATGCCCCCGGCTGGCCTTGGGTTCGGAAGGAGGCGGCCAGCGGGACGAATTTATACCACGCGGCGTGACTCGGGTAGGGCTGCAGAACGGGGCACAAGCCCGGACGCTAGGTGGCCGCTGGTGCCTTCTTTGGGGGCTCTCCCGCAGGATGCATGATGAGCCCGCCGCGTCTAGCACGTCACAGCGCTGGTGCTCCTGCATGAACGCTTCAAAAGCATCAAACGGGAAGCGCTCCATGGGGCCCCGGAGCCTAGCAAACAGGTCCGGCGCTGTCCAGAAGCGCTTAATGGTGCCCGGTTGTGACTACAGGGCATAGTTCCTGCTGTTGCAGAGACCGATAGCTAGAACGGCCACGCGCCCTCGCCTGCGTTCGGGCAGGAGGCTACTACACCATGGGCAATACCCCGAGGTCAGAAGGCCGCACGCGAGCCAAAGGCACGGAAGCGCAAGTCACAGGGCGCCCGCTCACACGCACCACTGCCAGAGCTGCGGCTGGGGATAGGCGTAAGAAATCTGCCAGGGCGAGGCGCCGGCTCCGCGAAGATGCTGCCGCTGGCAAGCTTCCTGGAGGTGCGGGAGAGCTGCAGGAAGCCGCTGGCCGGGGGCGGTAGCCTTCGATTGGGGCACTGATCTTGCTCTTTCGATAAGGCAAGACACATCCCAAGGAGGGTTACATGTCTCAACGGCAAGTGTTCCATGTGGTGCCGCAAGACCAAGGCAAGTGGCGTGTAGAGCCGGAAGGTAGGCGCGAGGTTGGCCGGGTGTTCGAGGATAAAGAAGAAGCGGTTCGGCAGGCCACCGAGAACGCCAAAGCCGCCGACACGGGGCAGATCATCGTGCATGGCCGCGACGGGCGCATTCAGTACGAGCACACGTACGGAGAAGATCCCCGCGAGCGAAAGGGGTAGCCCTTCCGCAGACCCGGACCCAAATTAGTCTCCCTGGGAAGTGGCTACCGTGTAGCTCTGCTCCGTTCGGGATCGTACCAGCGGTGGAAGGGCGTGGAATCTGGGGAGCGTGCATCAAAGGAGGAGCTAGGAGAGGTTGCCGGCCCACAACTTCATTCTGCCCACAACTTCATTCTATGGAGGGGTCAACCGCCGAGCGCCTACCAAGGTGTTTCTTAGATATGAGCCCGAAGTTCGGCCAAGATTGTGACCTTCGCTAGGCCATCCTCAAACCTCGCCACAGCTCCGCGCACGAGAGATGGAACGAAGCTCGGCTGCCGTCATCAAATAGCAGTTCGTATTCTACTTGAGCGTGTCGGATGACCTCATCACAGCCCGCACAGAGCGCGCCGGTACCGCTGCCTGCGAACACCGCGACCGCGTCGCCCTGAGGCAGAAACCCATCGTGCAGCTTGGCGACAATGCGGTCATGGATTGTGGCCACGTCCCCATTGTACGGCGAGCGCTCTTTTTCGGGCCTACCTTCCCGTGGCCTAGCGGGAAGCGTTGCCGTCGAGCTTGCCGCGCTCAAACTCCCAGGCGGCGAAACACCGAAGGTGGACGTGGAACTTGTCCAAGCCGCCCCCGTCGTCCTTCTCGAACTGAATCTCGAACTCCATCTCGGACTTGGTGACACGTTTCCCGCAGATCGCGCACTCGGCATTAACGCCTGGGCCGCCCCATGTCCGGTCCGGTGCACGGGCAGGGAGCTTCCCGGCCTTGATCGCGGCTCGGGCTTGCTCTCGGAGGATCGGTTCGTCGGGCATGGCCGGGCCTTTCGTTAGTGCAAGGCGATACGCAGGCCATATGCCGCGAACAACGACGCCAGGCGCGTCAGCCAGAAGGTCCGCAGGAGGCGGTATCAGTGTACACCCCCCCGCCCGCGCTAAGCCGGATCGGGGCCGCCGCTAATTTAGCTGGGGTCAACCGGCGGTGCAGCTCTTCTTGCGGGCCGCTTGGCGGCGCGAGCCAGGCTGAGGTTGTGGCGCTTCTTTTCCTGAACCTGGGCGCGTGGGCCGACTGTCTCTTAGCCAACTCACGGAGTTCCGAGAAGTGCGCCGCGTCCGCAGCGTCGATCTTGTCGATAAGGGCCTGCATCCTGGCGCTCACGGCCATTGGCACACGCCTCCTTGGCGGATCGAGTAGAGCACAGAAGTTAGATCAAAAGGAGATTGCGCATGAAAGGCCGCATTGCGGAGAAACCGAGCCACTAGATGTTGCCCGCTACAAGCGTGGTGGCGCGTTACTCAAGCGTGGATCGTCGCTGGCCACACAGATGCTCAGCAGGGGGTAGTGAAGATGGGCTCAGGGTCTTTACCCCGCACGCATTCCCTCAGCCACAATGACAGCCGCGTCCATCGGCGACTGGTTAACCTTCGCGGACACGCTTTTCCAGACGCGGAGTTGGCGCCGGCCTTCGTCCGGGATCGCCTCCTCACAGGCTCGCTGGTTCTCGAATGCCCGTGTCATTGCGCGCTGAACTTCCTCGAGGCGTAAGTGTTCCACAAGAGCCAGGCGCACTCAGCGTGAGCAGATGCCGTGAAGCTATGTCGCCTTCGGTGGGGCAGGTTGTGCTGGACACTGTGTGGCGCATGAAGTGTCGTGCGCTCCAGCATCACAGGTAGCTATAAAAGTCGATCAGACTCCTCGCGCCAGATCACGGCGCAGCATTCGTGAGCGTGGAACCCTGAGACCTCGGCGTCATTCCGCCCGGCAATAATTACAATCCCAGACTCGATGCACGGGTCCCCCCACCTTTGGACCGCTTTCCGGGCGGAATGACGCCTGTCGTCGGAGAGAACCTACCTTCTCCTATGCGGCTCTGGACAAGCCGGCGAATGGCCGGGGACATGAAGCCCTGAATCGTATACCTGTGACAGGATGGCGCACGAGGTTTGTGGGCGCGAAGCCGAAGGGGGAGGCTCGAGAGGGCGCCTCATCCCTTCGGGCTCCGTTCTGCTTGTTGCGTGTTGCCGCGCGAACTTAAGCCGGCGTTACGTTAGTCGCGACCTGTTGCCCCTTACTGTTCTTATACGTCACCTTTACACGCTCCCCCTTCTTGAGGTCCGCGAGTTGCCGGGCCACCGCGGGGTCGGCATTTAAGGTGAGCGTGGAGCCGTCCGCAGCCTTCAACGTGAACATGTGGGCATTCCGATTAACCGACATGACGCTGCCGGTAACATGATGCGGCAAGGCGAGGCTGCTGGGTTTCTTGGCCGGTGCGGCCGTCTCCCTCGTCGTATTCGGAACCGTAGACTCCGCCGCAAAGCTAGGTCCCACCGTCACAAGGCTTGCCAATGCCAACGCTGCAATGGTCGTGGGTTTCATCGGACTCACCTCCTTGGTTTGAGGAGCCTGCCCTCCCACATGTCGATAAAGCATCGGGCATGCCAGCCGGCAGGAACTCCGCATGAGAGCGCGTAGTCTCTCTTCCGGCGGCTCCCGCCGGTAAGGAGTGCCCCGTCCCTATGTCTCAGACGAAGACTTGACACGCGGCGCGAATCGTCGGCCTCTGGGCATGGCAGGCGCCCGAGGCTGGGGCGGCTGTCTGCTAACTTCCGGCCGCCGCCTGCCCCTCACACCGTCCCCGCCAATCCGGCGCTAACGCCACACGCCCCGGGGCTGGATACACGATCCGCTTGCCCCCGGGAATGTGAGCAGCCACAGCGCCTCGTTCATCAGCGCTTGGCTCAACGCCCAACGCCAGGCGCAGCTCGTCTAAGGCTCATGCTCGGGTCAGGCCTGCTGGCGGATGCACAGGCGCTGGAAGATGGCTTCCACCGCGTCGTCTACGTGCAAGGAGCTACTCAATCACCTGATCCGCCCGCTGCAGGAGCGACGGAGGCATCGTCAGGCCGAGGGCTTTGGCGGTCTTGAGGTTGATGACTAGCTCGAACTTGGTGGGCTGCTCGATGGGGAGATCCGTTGGCTTCGTGCCCTTGAGAATTCGGTCCACATACGTGGCGGCTCGTTGTTCGACCACGACGACGTCCGGCGCGTAGGAGAAGAGCGCCCCCTCTCGGACCGCCTCTCTGCGATAGGTAGCCAACGGTAGGTGTTTGTCGCTGGCGAGACGGATCAGTGCACCGGTGAACTTGGTCTGCAGAGTGATTGAGGCCGAGACAACCCCATCGACCTCACCCCGCTTAATGGAGGCAAAGATCTGCTCGAGATCAGCCTGGTCGGTCGCTTCTCGCTCCTCTAGTTTCACGTTCAGCGTCCCCGCCGCTGCCCTGATCTCGTCCAGCTGGCCCTGTGTCACAGGATCGCGTGGATCGATCAGCAGGAGGACGCGCCGAAGTGAGGGGACCATCTCCTTGAATAGCTCGATCTGCTTGGCAGGCGAGATGGCGAAGAAAACGAAACCCGTGGAGTTCCCACCGGGGTGGGCGAGCGTCTTCACGAGGCCCTGCGCCACCGGGTCGGTGACATGAACCATCACGATGGGAATCTGGGAGGTGGCAGCTCTGGCCGCCCGAGCGGTCGGGTTTCCGAATGCCACGATCAGGTCGACCCGAGCCTTGACAAAATCCTTGGCCGTCCGCATGGCCCTGTCCTCGTCGGCCAGGTTCTGAAAGTCGATGTGGATGTTCTTCCCTTCCCTGTACCCTAGGGACTCAAGGCCATCTCGCAGTGTCTGGAAGCCAGGCGGGATGTGGTCGCCCACGTGGAAGACGCCGATCCGATAGGCTCTGCCCACCGGCTGTGCTTCAGCGGCGAGCGGCGCAGCGAGGACGCCGCCGGCCAAGGCGGTAATGAACGCACGTCGGTTCACTAACGGATCCCGCGTCCTTAATCCCTATTGATACCTACTGCAATGAGCGCCTCGGCACCTAGGATAAGCCGCCCGTCAGATTCGAACTGGGCCATTCGCCCGGATACTTCATCTCGGACACCACGACGCTCGCGATCTCGAAGCTCTAGGTAGAATTGGCCAAGCCGACCACCTCCAGCCTCGATCCCGCTCCAGTACTCGTCGAAGGACTCGAACGCGACCTCCCGCGTCTCCTTTACGACGGAGACATTCCGGAAGCCCGCGGTAATGATTAGTCGTTCGAGACGATCGGGATCCGCCAGTGCCGCTGGCGAATAGAGCAGGTCTCGGTAGTCCGGGAAGTGTCGTCTAAGCGCATCGGCAAGCATGCCGAAGAATGGGACGCGCTCTGGCCACGACCAGACTTGGACCGCTAGCCGCCCGTGTTGTCGTAACACGCGACGGAACTCTTGAAGTCCGCGCCCAGTATCGGGAAAAAACATCAGACCAAGTTGGCAGATCACCGCATCGAAGCTCCGATCCCTGCATGCCAGATCTTGACCATCCATCACAACAGGGTCCACTGCGAGTCCGGCGATCTTGCTCGTCGCCACGCGCAGCATGGGCAGGGAGAGGTCCGCGGCGACGACGCGTCCCGAGACGCCGACCTGCGCAGCTGCCATGACCGCCAGTGTTCCGGTGCCGGCAGCAACGTCAAGGACCTTGTGGCCGACAGTCACCGCAGCTGCCGCCAGTAAGCTGGATGCGAACGCGGCGGAACAGCGACCAGTGAACCGATCATACGCCGCAGCGCCGGCGTCGTACGTGATGCCCTTGACCGTCATCGCTTCTGCCGCCTGGAACTCAGCCTCGTGGCATCCATCGCTTCATACTGTGAGGCGGGCCGCCGCGACCATCGCTAAGAATCGTCGACGCTCTATCATCGTGTCATCTCCCGAGTGGCCGCGAATATGGAAGACCTGGGCGGGGATAGTGGATGGGATGGCGTAGAGCCCGAGAGGGCGACCAGGCCTCTCGGGCGATTGCCGGACCAGCCTTAGGAGGTGTGGAGTCGGCACCATCATGGAGGATCGGCCTGTGCGGCGTGGCCCACCGCGTGGCGTACCGCCGCTACGACCTCGATCGGCTTGGCCTGGTAGCCGTCGAACCCCGCCGCCATGGTTTTCTGGCGGTCTCGGGTCATCACCGAGGCTGTCACCGCAATCACCGCGATCGCGCGCGTCCGTGGGTCCGCCCGCAGCTGGTGCAGCGCCTCGATCCCGTCCATCCCCGGCAGCTGGATATCCATGAGGACGAGGGCGGGCGGCGTCGCCTGCGCCAGCCGGATCCCCTCCTCCGCCGTCTCGGACTCGATCGTCCGATAGCCGTGAAACCGGCGGATGTCGCGCTCCAGCTTCCGGTTCTTCTCGTTGTCCTCGACAATCAGGATCAGCTCGCCGGCCATCAGCGCCTCGGCAGCGTGAACGTGAAGGTCGACCCGCGGCCCGGGGCGCTCTCCACCCAAATACGACCCCCGTGTAGCTCGACGAACTTCTTCGCCAGGGTCAGGCCGAGGCCGGTGCCCTCCTGCTTGCGGGTCTCGTCGTGGCCCACCTGGCGGAACTCCTCGAAGATCGCCGCCTGGTCCTCGCCGGCGATCCCGATGCCGGTGTCGGTGACGGCGATCTCGACCGTTCCGTTCCGCTGGGTGGCCTTCAGGCAGATCCGACCCCCGTCCGGGGTGAACTTGACCGCGTTGGAGAGGAGGTTCAGCAGCACCTGCTTGACCTTGCGTTCGTCCCCCACGAGCTCCTCCAGCCCCGGGTCAATGTCGAGCTGCAGGGCGATGCCGTGGCGGCTGGCTCGCTCCTTGACCAGGGTGACGGCATTCTCCAGGGCAGTCGGCAGGTGGAAGGGAACCGGGGCGAGCTCCATGCGCCCAGCCTCGATCTTGGAGAGGTCCAGGATGTCGTTAATGAGAGACAGGAGGTGCTGGCCGGAGGCGTAGATGTCCTTGAGGTACTCGTCCTGCTTGGCGTTGAGGTCGCCGAACATCCGCTGGAGCAGCACCTCGGAGAAGCCGATGACCGCATTGAGCGGCGTGCGCAGCTCGTGGGACATGTTGGCCAGGAACTCGGACTTGTGGTGGCTCGCGGCCTCCAGCTGGCGGCTCTTATCAGCGATCTGCTCGAACAACCGGGCGTTCTGGAGGGCCAGGGCCGACTGCGTGGCGAAGGTCTTGAGCAAGTCGATCGTCTCGGTGGCGAACTCTCCAGGGCGATTGCGTGACACGACGAGCGAGCCGATTAGCCCCCCCTCGCTGAGCATCGGCACTGCGAGGACGGCACGGATACCCGACTCGATCAGGTTCTCCCGCAGGCGACTCTCATGGGCTCCTGGCAGCGTGATATCGGGCACCTGGACCGGTTCCAGCGTGATCGCCGTCCGGCCGACCACGCCCTCCCCTTTGCGGATTCGAGTGGATCCGCGGGCTTTCGCGAGGGCCCCACCGGTCTCGGTCGCCGCGCGATGGGTGAACTCCTCACTGCCACCATCGTACTCAAACATGACGCCGCCATCCAGGCCTGAGAGGTGCACGGCCCGCGAGACGATGGTGGTCAGTACCGTCTCTAGATCAAGCGTGGAGCTAACCGCTCGGCCGACTTCGCCGAGAGCGGTGAGTTGGTCGACCGAGCGGGTAAGTTCAGCTGTACGCGTTTGAAGCTCGTCCAGCAGCCGCGCGTTCTCCACCGCAATCACCGCCTGGTCGGCAAAGGTCTGGAGTAGTTCGACCTCGGCGAGCGAGAATGGGCCAGCTTCAGCGCGGGTGACGGTGATGGCTCCGATTGGTTGCCCGTCGCGCAGCAGTGGTACGGCGAGACAGGCTCGCCACCCGCGGGTACGCGCCAGGTCTCGTAGCTCCTGGTTCAAGGAGGCATCTGATTCGGCATCCTGAATGTGGATGAGGGCTTGCTGCGCTACACAGCGGGAAGCGGGAAGTAGCCCGTGAATCGGCCAGGGCGACTGTTGTCTCAGATATTCTTCGGTTCCGGGCATGCCGCCGCGCGCCGCGGCCAGGTGCAGGAACTGCCCGTCCGACCGCATTACCGCAACCGCCCAGCCTCGAAACAGACGGATGGCGTTCTCGACGATGGCGTCGAAGACCGGCTGTACTTCTGTCCGCGACTGGCTGATCGCCCGGAGAATCTCCCCCGTTGCGGTTTGCCGATCAAGGGCCTGGGTCAGGTCGGCATTGCGAACCTGCAGCTCCGTAAAGAGCCGCACGTTTTCGATCGCGATCACCGCTTGGTCGGCGAAGGTACGGAGGAGGGCGATCTGTTGTTCGTCGAAGGCCTCGGGTTCGGCCCAGCCGAGGGTCATCGCTCCGATCGCCTCCCCCGCCCGCAACATCGGGATCGTGACCTGGCTTCGCGTCTCGAGCGCCGTGATCATCCGCCGGGACAGAGCCGGCACGCTCGGCTCGTTCTCGATGTCCCGGACGACCACTGGCTGTCGAGTCGAGATGACCCGACCCGCAATTGTGTCGTCGCTCGCGGGCCGCGGAAAGACGCGATGTACCTCAGCCAAGCCCACTGCGCGGAGCCCGTAGGCTGCGACCATATGGATCAGCGCGCCATCGTAGCGGTATACACGGCCGAACCGCGCTCCGCAGAGACGCACGGCCCGTTCGGCGATCGCCGCAAACACCGGCTGGATGTCGGTCGGCGAACTGGCGATAATCCGGAGAACGTCACTCGTGGCCGTCTGCTGCTCCAGCGCCGCAGTGACTTGCCCGTGGGCTTGGACCAACGCCCGGTTCTTCTCCTGCAGCTCGGTAAACAACCGCACGTTCTCGATGGCGATGACGGCCTGGTCGGCGAAGGTCTCAAGGAGCTGGATCTGCTTATCCGTGAACCGACGCACATCCGTCCGGCGAATGGTGATGGCGCCGATGGCCAGGCCTTCCCGGACGAGCGGCACGCCCAGGGTTGTACGCCACACCGCGTCTCCTGAAGCCGCGCTTTCGGGGTAGGTTCGGGCACTGTCCGGATCGAGAATATCGTGGACATGGATCGCGCGGCACTCGATGATGGCTCGGCCACCGACACTGCGTTCCGTGACGGGCCGCAGCTGAGGCAGAACGAGCGGAATCGAGCCGAAATGCGCGACGCGCCGCATGTCGGCCCCCTCCACCCGAAGAATGAGGGCATCGGTAGCCCCGCACACGCGCGCGGCATTCGCGGCCACGGTGTCCAGCACTGGCTGGATGTCGGTCGGCGACTGGCTGATCGCCTTCAAGATCTGGCTGGTGGCCGTCTGCTGCTCGAGGGTCTCGGACAGCTCCCGGTTGCGTGCTTGCAGCTCGGTGAACAGACGCACGTTCTCGATGGCGATGACGGCCTGCTCGGCGAAGGTCTGGAGGAGCGCAATCTCCGTGTCCGAAAACAGTCCGGGCTCCATTCTTGTTACCGTGATCGCCCCAACAGGTCGTCCTTTGCCCACCATCGGCACTGACAGCACGCTACGCCACCCGCCTTGCACCGCCAACTCGCGGAGGTATTCAGGGTCCTGGAGCACATCGCGCACATGCACCACGGCTTGGTCGAGGATCGCGCGGCTGCCCGTCTGGGTCCGATTCGGCAGCATCGGATAGATACGCTGAACCGTTTCCATTGCGGCCGGACCGATGTTGTGCGCCGCAACGAAATGCATCAGCTGGCCGTCGAATAGCTGGACGTTGCTCTGCACGGCCTGACACAGCCGCACGGCGGCTCGCACGATGGCGTCAAACACCGGCTGGACGTCCGTTGGCGAACTGGAAATGACGCGCAATATCTCGCTTGTCGCCGTCTGCTGCTCCAGCGTCTCGCGAGTCTCGTTGAACAGGCGCACGTTCTCAATCGCGATCACCGCCTGGGTGGCGAAGGTCCGGAGGAGCGCGATCTCGCGCTCAGAGAACGGCCAGGATTCGATGCGGTACGCGGTGAAGGCGCCGATGGCGACTCCTTCGCGGAGAAGAGGAATGCCGATCGTCGTCCGGATGCCTGTGTCGCGTCGTGCGTCTGGGTACTCTCGAACTGCCTCCGCCGACTGGTGATCGGGCAGGTGAATTGTCGTCCGATCGATGATAGCCCGGCCGCTTACGCTCGTGCGAGTGATTGGTCGGGTCTCACCGACGCGCAGCGACGTGAGCGACGGGCCCTGCTCGGCTACCTTACGCATCACGTCGCCTTCGACACGGTACAGCGAGACATTGGCCGCCTCGCACAGGCGCGAGGCGTTCTGCGCGACAGCTTCCAAAACCGGCTGGAGATCCGTGGGCGAGAGGCTGAGGACGTTGAGGATCTCGCTGGTCGCGGTCTGCTGCTCCAGCGCCTCTCTAAGGGAACGCTGCATGTCCGCATAAGACAGGTCTATCTGGGCACCACCTTCAAGGGGCGCGAGGGGGGTGCCGCACTCTCGGCAGAACTTGTGACTGGTGGGATTCTCCAGCTGGCATCGAGAACACTGCATAGCGCGGCCTCCCAGCGGGGCAGTTCAGACCGGTGCCGGAGAGCTTAGTGTCGCAGCACGGAGCGGTCAAGGGACCTGGGCCTGAGTGTAGAGAGCACATCATATGGCCGCTCGTGAGGACACATGAGATGACCGCTCGTGCCGCCCCGCGTATGGGGAGATGTCGCCAGCCAGGAGGTGGCGATGGCCTTGACGCGCGAGGCAGTGGAG
>Ga0310813_10002728_pt1 | contig 10683 bp, 8 predicted proteins | sample YN3metagenome_FD_203086 | JGI IMG/M metagenome (GOLD analysis project Ga0310813, IMG submission 203086) | Soil microbial communities from experimental microcosm in Duke University, North Carolina, United States - YN3 | ecosystem: Engineered > Artificial ecosystem > Soil microcosm > Unclassified ... | reverse complement strand
GGCGGACATTCAACGGCGGTCGGTACCAGAATAAATGGTTCGTTTGCCCCTCGCCCGTACGTCCGTCGGCGATGTGTCGTTGCTCCTGACGGCGGCGCTGCTGCTCATGATCGGCGGATTGATCGCGGGCGACCGCGGTCTGGCGCACGCCGCGTTTCGCCAAACGTCGATCGACGCGCAGCAATCCAGCTACGCGGTCGCGGCGGTCCTGCGCGACAGTGCGGCCATGGCGGCGCCGGCGGCGAGTCCCGCCGTCAAGGCGGTTATCGGGCGCTGGCCGAGCGAACGAACAGCCGCCGCGCTCGTCGTTGGAACGGATACCGTCCTGGTATCGGGCCCGCGCGAGGCGCTGCGTTCGGACCTCATCGCAAGTTCGCCGATCGAGGTTCGCGACAGCCGTCCGTGGACGCTCGTGGTCGCGCACGAGCACGACGTCGGCCCCTTCCGCATTCTGCTCGGCGGGCTCACGCTCGCCGCCGTCGCGCTGCTCGCGTACGGCGTGCTCCGCGAGCGACGTCAGGCGATTCGCGTCGGCGAGCGGTCCGCGGAGCTGGAACGGTTGTACAGCGAAGTGGCGCGCGCCAACACGGCGAAGAGTGAGTTCCTCGCCAACATTTCGCACGAGCTGCGCACGCCACTCAACGCCATCGTCGGTTTCGTCGAATTGCTCAAAGACGGCGTGTATGGCGACTTGTCGCCGCGACAAGTGCCGCCGGTCGACCGCATCGCGGCCTCGGCGACACATCTGCGACATCTGGTCGATCAGGTGCTCGATATCGCCAAGATCGCCGCTGGTCGGCTCGAGGTGCACCCCGAAACGCTCGTCCTGCGTCCGTTCGTTCTGAACATCGCCAGTGAGCTCGAGTCGCTCGTCAATGAGCGGGGGCTCAGCTTCTCGATCGCCGTCGGCGCGTCTCTCCCCCGCGTTCGTACCGATCCGACGCATCTTCGGCAAATTCTCGTGAACCTCATCGGCAACGCGGTGAAATACACGCCACAGGGCGGCGTCGCGGTGCGCGCGCGGCTCGTCGGAGCGCCGCAGACCGGCGCGGCACTCGCGCACGTGCGGCGTCGCACACCGGACGATCCCGTGCTCGCCGCGCAATCGCCCGATGCGCGACGATCGTGGATCGCATTGCAAGTCGTCGATACCGGCGTCGGTATCGCGCCGGCCGATCAAGCGCGGATCTTCGAGGAATTCGAGCAGGTGAACGCGGGACCGCGAAGCGAGTCGATGCAGCGAGGCACCGGCTTGGGACTCGCGATCTCCAAACGGCTCGCCCAACTCCTCGGCGGCGACATTCGCGTCGACAGCGAGTTGGGAAAAGGATCCACCTTCACCTTGTGGATGCCCGTGCATCCCGACGATCTCGATCCCGCGCGCGCCGACGGAGCATCGGCGCCGAACGACTGACTCAGTCTTTCTTGCGGAAGATCGACGCAAGCTTGGAGGCGATCCCCTGCTTCTCTTTCGCGAGGGGCGCGTTCCCCGCTTCGCAGAAGTCGGTCGCGAAGGCGACGACGTCGCCATACCGCTTCGTCGGTTCCTTGCTCAACCCGCGCATGACGACGGCTTCGAGCTGCGGCGAGAATCGGAGACCCGGCTTTGCCTGATTGAGCACGATCGGCGGCTGCGACAACAGCTGCGAGAACATTTCCCGCGGCGTCTTGGCCGGGAATGGCAAGCAGCCCGTCAGGAGGAAATACGCGATCGTCGCGAGCGAATACTGATCGGCGAGGGGTCCAACCAGCTCGCCTGACAACGCCTCCGGCGCGACGTACATCAACGTGCCGACGAAAAATCCGGCGCGCGTCAGACGCTGCTCGGGCGACATGTCCGTGTCCGTCGCGATGCCGAAATCGAGCAGCTTCACGAGGTGCGATGCCGGATCGTACATCACGTTGTCCGGCTTGAGATCCCGATGCACGATGCCCACCGTGTGCGCGGCTTGAACCGCGTCGGCGATCTGCCGCACGATCGTGCACACTTCGTCGACGGGCAGCGGCCCTTGTCGCTTGGCGTATTTCTCGAGGATCTCGCCGGTCGCCCATTCGATGGCGAGGAAATGCATTCCCGGGCCGGCTTCGCCGATCTCGATCGTTCGCACGACGTTTGGGTGGGTCACCCGTTCGCCGTAGCGGGCTTCGCGCAGAAAGCGCGCGACCGCCGTGCGGTCCTGGCGCAGCTTTTCGCGCAACACTTTGACCGCAACGGTTCCATGATCCGCGTGAGTGGCGCGGAAGACGGCCGAGGTTCCACCTTCACCGACTTCGCTCTCGAGTGAGTAGCCGGCGATCGTTTGTCCGACAAGGCTTTCGCGTGGCACGCGGCGAACCTAATCCGCCTGACAATCAGAGGCAAGCAAGCGCGCCGGTTGGCCGAACGAATCGGCCACTCGAACAACCACCACGCTCCTCTCGCTGCCGACGTGCGCAAATCGTCGTCGTTCAGCGGGCTCTGCTTGCTTGACAAACTGACCAGCCCTACCTATATAGGGCCCCGCAAGTCGGATGGCTTGCCCAGCACCGGAAGTGCAGGATCGAATCACCCCGTAGGAGGCAGCTCGAATGGCCAGAGGGAAGGTGAAGTGGTTCAATGACGCCAAGGGCTACGGCTTCATTGAGCAAGACAGCGGAGAGGACGTCTTCGTGCACTTCTCCGCCATCAGCATGGAAGGCTTCAAGACGCTCGCCGAAGGACAAGAGGTCGAATTCGAGATCCGCACGGGCGAAAAGGGGTTGCACGCCGCCAACGTGGTCCGGGTCTGACGTAGCCGCCTCCACGGACGAAACGACCTTGCACCGCCCGCCGACCACCAGGCGGGCGGTGCTGCGTTTGCGGACTCGTCGCACGGGGATTGAACGCACCGCGTCGCGCCTCGACCTTTCGAGGATGCTTCGCTCGCCAATCGCAACCACGCACGACCGCGCCGCGCCGTGATCTCGACGCCGCCTTCGCCCCGTCTCTTTCTCGTCGACGGGTACGCGCTCATCTACCGCGCGTTCTTCGCCCTCATCTCGCGCCCGCTCACGACGAGCCGCGGAGAAAACACATCGGCGGCGTGGGGCGTCGTCAATTTTCTGCAACGACTCCTCGAGACCCACCGGCCCGATTATCTCGGCTGGGTCCACGACTCCGGGCTCTCCCACCGGCACGAGCGCTACCCCGCGTACAAGGCGACGCGCGAAAAGTTGACCGAGGAGCTGCAGTCCGATTTCGATCGCGGCATGGAGCGCATCCGCGACGTGCTCGACGCGCATCGCATTCCAATTATCACATTAGCAGGCTATGAGGCCGACGACGTCATCGGAACCCTGGCGCGTCAAGCGGTCGACGCCGGAACCAGCGTCGTCGTCGTATCCGGTGACAAGGACTTTCAGCAGCTCGTCCGTCCCGGCGTGTGGCTGCTCAATCCCGGACGCGGCGGCCCGGCTAGCGTCGAGGAGCATTGGGTCGGAGTCGAAAACGGGACCGAGCGACTCGGTGTTCCGCCGTCGCTCGTCACCGACTACCTCGCGCTCGTCGGCGATTCGTCGGACAACGTTCCCGGCGTGAAGGGCATCGGCGAGAAGACCGCGCAGGAGCTCGTCGCCGCGTATGGCACCGTCGAAAACATTCTCGCGCACGCCGCGGAGCTGACGAAGAAACGACCCCGCGAGGCGCTGCTCGAGCAAGGCGACCTCGCACTCCTGTCCAAAGAGCTCGTCACGATTCGCGAGGATCTTCCCATCACGCTCGATCTCGCCGCGATGCGTCTCGCCGCGCCGGATTACGCGCGGTTGCGGCCGCTATACGTCGAGTTGGAATTCCACACGCTCGCCAAGAATCTGCCCACGGCCGATTCGGCCGGCGCGGTCGTCGCCGAGCGACCCGCCGCTCCAACGACGCACTACACCACCGTCGACACGATTCCCGCGCTCGAGAAATTCATTGCTCGCGCGCGACGAGCGCCCGACATCGCCATCGATACTGAGACCGTCGTCGACGTCGACGCGCCCCAGCCGCTCGACCCGCTGCGCGCGCGCCTCGTCGGGCTCGCCGTGAGCGTAGCCGCTGGCGAGGCGTACTATCTGCCGCTCTCCCATTCGGAACGCGTCGAGAGCCAGGGCGACCTCGACCTCGGGCTCGGAGACTCCTTGCTGCAGGAGCCGGTTGCGCGCAAGGCGCGTCCGAAGAAAACCGCCGAGCCGACGAGCATCGCGGCTCGCGCGCTGGCGCAGGGATCGCCGCGACTCAAGAATCTGCCCGCCCTCGATGATCCGTCGATGAGGCCACTCGTCGAGCTCCTCGAGGACGAAACCGTCAAAAAGACCGCGCAGAATTCCAAGTTCGATCTGCTCGTCCTTCGCGCGGCCGGCGTCACGTTGCGCGGTCTGGACTTCGATACGATGATCGCCAGCTACGTGCTCGATCCTGGGCGTCGTTCCCACGGGTTGGATCTGCTCGCCCTCGAGTTTCTGAATCACAAGATGACGTCGTTCGACGAGTTGTGCGGAAAGGGCAAGGACGCGATTCCGTACGACCAGGTTCCGATCGAATGCGCTCGCGACTTCGCCTGCGAAGACGCCGATATTACCTGGCGTCTTCGTGAACTTTTCGAGCCGCAGCTCGAGACGCTGCAGCTCACGCGGCTGTTTCACGAAGTCGAAATCCCGCTCGTCGAGGTGCTTGCCGAGATGGAGTGGGCGGGCATCACCATCGACCTCGAGTGGTTCCAGTCCCTCAAGGAACGGTTCGAGCGCGAACGGAAACGCGTCGAGCAGGAGATCTACGGCGTGGCGGGCGAGGAATTCAACATCAACTCCAACCCGAAGCTGCGTGAGATTCTCTTCGATCGGCTCGGCCTGCCCGTTCTCAAGAAGACGCCGACCGGACCGTCGACCGACGCCAGCGTGCTGCAGCAACTCGCCGACGAGGGCCATCAGCTACCGGTGCTCCTCATGGAGTACCGCGAGATTGCGAAGCTGGAAAGCACCTATATCGATGCCCTGCCGGCGTACGTTCATCCGCGCACACGGCGCGTTCACACGTCGTTCAGTCAAACGACCGCGGCCACGGGACGTCTGTCGTCGAGTGAGCCGAACCTCCAGAACATTCCGATTCGGCGTGAGCTCGGTCGCGACATTCGCCGCGGTTTCATTCCGCGGCGCGGCTGGACGCTCGTCGCCGCCGACTATTCGCAGATCGAGCTACGGCTCCTTGCCCACCTCTCCGACGATCCCGCGTTCGTCCAGGCGTTCCGCGCCGGCGGCGACATACACCGCCAAACCGCGGCGCTGATCTTCGACGTTCCCATCGAGCAGGTGACCAAAGAGATGCGCGCGCGCGCCAAGACGATCAACTTCGCAACGATCTACGGCCAAGGTCCTCACGCCCTGTCGCGCCAACTCAAGATTGCCCACGCCGAGGCGAAGGAATTCATCGAACGCTATTTCCAACGCTTTCATCGTGTTCGCGAATACCTGGATTCGATGGTCGAATTCGCGCGGGAACACGGATACGTCCAGACCATCTTCAACCGGCGACGCTATATCCCCGAGCTGCGCGACCGGAACTTCAACATCCGCGCATTTGGTGAACGCACCGCCGCGAACTCCCCAATCCAGGGCTCGGCGGCGGACCTCATCAAGATTGCGATGATTCGCATTCATCAAGCGCTCGTCGCTCGCGCCCTCAACGCCAAAATGCTGCTCCAGGTGCACGATGAGTTGGTGTTCGAGGTTCCCGGACCGGAACTCGAGGACGTCAAAACGCTCGTCACCTACGAGATGGAGCATGCCGCCACCCTCGCGGTCCCGCTCGTGGTCGACATCGCCAGCGGCGACAACTGGCTCTCGACCAAGGCAGATTAGCGGGGCAAAGAACCCTCGCACCTTGCGGCATTAGCTGCAAATCGACCGCAAACATCCGTCTATCGCACCGGAATATTGGCGGCCCATGAAATCGCAACCCTATTCATGGCTGATGGTTACGAATCTGGGCTGAAGCGGGCACTGCCTTTGCCCTTCAGGGGCGCCAGATGCTGGCATGAGGGCCGTTATGACATACCGCTTTTACCAGCCTACCCGATTCCCAGGTCGTACCCAAATGCGAGTCCAACGGCGCGGCTTCACCCTAATCGAACTGCTCATTGTTGTCGTGATCATCGGCATCCTGGCCGCGATCGCGATACCGAAATTCCAGGCGACGAAGGGCAAGGCCTATTACGCCGGGATGCGCAGCGACCTGCACAACCTCATGACGGCGCAAGAGGGCTACTTCTACGACCACTCGTCCTACAGCTCGGCCATAGATTCCCTCCAGTTCAACACCACGCGAGGCGACTCCGTTGCGATCGTCCAGGCGACGGCGACGGGCTGGGCCGCCACCTCGACGAACCCGCTTTCGTATCCTCACTTCTGTGCGTTGTTCATGGGAACGGCCACAGCAGTGGCGCCGGCAACAGTTTCCGGAGTCGTCGCCTGCAACTAAGCGGGCCGCGACGTGACCGACGTCGCGCCATCATTTAAGGAATTCAAAAAGCTCCGCGATGGAATGATCCACGCCATGAACGGTGGCCTGTGGCTCCATCGCCATCTATGGCAGGGACGGCAGCTCGCGCACCTCGTTTCAACAAATCGCGCGCTCCTGCTCGATTACGGACGCGCCGTCGGCCTACCCGAGCACAGGCTCCAGTTCAAACCGCTAAAGGATCCTCGGACCGGGATCCGCCGGGATGCGTGGCACTGGGACCTCGGTGGGCCCGTCCTTCCGCCCCCGACGCCGCGGTACTAAGCGTCGGTCTCGGCTCGCACCTCGTTGAACGCGTCGTCCAGTTCTAACACCTCCGCACGGAGCAGAGCGAGCTCGCTAGTAAGCGACTCGCGCAGCCCGCGGTTGGCCGATAGAACGAAGAACGCACGCGCCCGTCGAACGGCTCGCCGCAGGCGATCGCTCAACAGGAAGTTCACGTCCGCGGCCAGTGGCAGGCTCGCCAGGTACAGGACCGCGATCAGCGGCGTCGTGAGTAATCCGACGAGGACCGTTTGCGCCAGGTATGCGACCAACACCAACGCCGCTCCGGCGATCAGCGTTCGCATCGCGGGATCCGCGGCGCTTTCAACGGAGCGCATCGCGATCCACTCCGCCGCCCGAAATGGAATCAGGTGGTTCAGGCGACCCCAAAGCGCGATCGGTCCCGCCGTGAGTAGGAGCCAGCCTTCCCGTACCGTGAACCGCAGACCGGCGCGCGCGGTGAGATCGATGCCGATATCGTCAATAGGAATTCTGTGCGCCGCAGCGACCTGGTGGAGCGCCTCGAGGCGATCCACGACCGAATCGGCGCGAGCTCGAAGTTCAGGATCGGCGGAGTTCAGCTGGGCAGACAGCTCTTCGATTCGTCGCGCGATGGTCGTTTCGACACCGAGCTCGCGATCCACTTTGCCGAGTGGCCGGTTTGGCTCGATGAGGGCCGCGATCGTCGACGCGAGTCGCACGACGCGCGCTGCCTCGTCGGCGGACGCATAGTTGCGCGTCACCACACGAAGTCGCGCGTCGATCTCCGCGGTCAATTCCTCTACCGGCCGCGCGTGCTGGACGTCGCACCATCGTTCGAGCCGGAGCGGTTCGCCGACCTGTACCAAGACTCTCGTACGCGGCGTGTCCTTTCGTTCGAACGTCAGTCCCACAGGAACGATCGAGAGCATCGGCGCCGCGCCGCTGTTCCATGCGTCGAGCGCCATCCGCGCCGCGCCGGTTCGCAGGGGCGCCATCGCCGGCTCGTCATGCGACTTTCCTTCGGGAAAGATCAGAACTGCCCGACCGGCCTGAAAAGCCGTTCGGACGGCCAGGAACGTATCTTCGTTCCGCGACGGATCGAGCGGTTCTCGAACAGTTTTCTCGTCACTCGCCCGTCGCAGTGGAACAACGCCGACCCACCGAAGCAGCATGGCTCCGAACGGGTTGCCAAAAAGGGTGGCCTTCGCCGTGAGAAGGACGCGCCGCGGGACGGCCCAGCCCACCAGCATGGCGTCGACGAGCGCGTTCGGGTGGTTAACGACGAAGAGAACGGGGCCTCGTCGCGGGATCCGTTCGCGACCATCGACCTGGATAGATCGATAGAACCATCGAAGAGCTACGCCGGCGAGCGCGCGAAGAAGCGCGTACATGACTGGAGCCTATCACCCCGGTGAACGGTCGCGAGATACGTCGCGTGACGTAGCCATTCAATCGCCGACGTTGACGGACGATCAGGCGGCCACAAATTAGGGCAAATGAATAATTTCCGCGCGTCCGCGGAGCTTTCCCTGTTGCTGTTCCTGGCAGGGTGCCGACGAGACCGTCCGCCGAGTCGCGTCGAAACCACCGCGGCGCCGACCGTCACACCGCAACCGGCGGAGTCATCCGCCACGGCTCCGGTGAACTGGAACGTCGGGGCCGGTCCGGTGCTCCTCGTATCGGGGGAGACACCCAGTCGCGCCCTGGTGATCGTTCCCGCGGACAACAACCAAGCAATTCTCTCGGCCCTTCCTCGCCCCGCATCCGCAACCTTGTTCAGTCGAGCAGGCGTTGTGCAGACGGCCGACTTGCCGTCCGTCGCCGATTCCGGCGGTTGTGTTGTGGCATCGCTCAACACCGCTCCGCCGCCACGTCCTTGGAGCGTCGGGTTTATCGGCGGCGTGGTCGCGCCGCTTCCCGTCGATTCGATCGGTTCGTTGTCGGGCGCCGATTCGGCCAGATACGCGACCTGGCTCAATCGCCTCGCCTCGGCGCTCCCGAATGATTCGTCGGGACGCTTTTCCGGCTTGCCGTTCGTCGTGCGTTCCATCTCGCGCTTCACGATTCCCGACGGGCCGCAGGTCCTGGTCGGAACGTTGAGTCGCCAGCTCAACCAAGAAGCGACGCCTCTCCAGGAGCGAACCTTTCTCATCGCCGAACAGGCGCGCGGCGATTCTACGATCACCGCCGCATACGGCGAGCGCTCCTACGGCGAAGAGGAAACGATCGAAAGCCGAGAACTACTCGCCGCGCTGCTTATTGGTGATGCGCGCACCCCTGCCATCGTCATCTCCCGTGACTTCGGCAACGACGTCGCCTACGCGTTGTTCGAGCGCGTCGGAGTAACGAAATGGCGAAACCAGTGGTCGAGCGCGCGACGCCACTGCGGGCTCTAACCGCGGCGGTTTCACGCCTCGTCGACTTTGGCGAGACTAGCCGGCGCGCGCGTCCGTCCAGCGACACCGGCGAGCGCCAGAAGCGTCAGCACGTACGGCAACGCAAGAAATAGCTGATAGGGCAAGCCGAGTCCCGCCGCTTGTAGCAAATACTGCACAGCGCTCGCGGCACCGAAAACCAGCGCGGCGATCGCGACGCCGACCGGGTGCCAGCGACCGAGCACGACGATCGCGATCGCGATGAAGCCTCGCCCCGCCGACATTCCCTCGGCGAACGTTCCCGCTTGTGCGAGCACGAGGGTACCGCCCGCGAGGCCGCCCATCACCCCGCCGAACAATAGGCTCAGCGTCCGAACGCGCCCCACGCGAATCCCCGCCGCGCGTGCGGCGGCCGGCGACTCGCCAACCGCGCGCAGCCCAAGCCCGTCCAGCGTGCGATACATCCACCACCAAAGAAGAAAAATCGACCCGTAGAAGGCGTACGTCACCGCCGGCTCGTCGAACAATCCGACGCCGATTACCGGGATGCGAGACAAACCGGGAATCGAGAGCGGCCCAGCTGTGGGAATCGAGAGTGCCGCGCCGGCAGTACCATAGAGAGCGCGATACAGCGTGCCGGTAACACCCATCGCGAGAATCGTCAGAGCGGTCCCCGTGATGATCTGGTCCGCACGCAGCCGCACCACGAACCACGCAAAGACCGCCGTCATCGCGGCGCCGAGAACGACTGCTCCGACGAACCCGCCGACCACTCCGCCGTATGTCGAGCCGAGGAGCGCGCCGAACGCTCCGCAAAGAATCACTCCCTCGAGGCTGATGTTGATAATTCCCGCCCGCTCCACGACGACTTCGCCGAGAGCCGCCAATCCGAGCGGCGTTGCTGTCCGGATTGCCGACGCGACGAATGCTGCGAAGAGCGCGCTCACACCGTCTCGCGAAAGCGTTGTCGAATTCCGCGCGACGCCAACAGCGCGAGGATCAATGCCGCCTCCACGACCGAGACGACCACCGATGGCACTCCGGCGTCGCGCTGCATGGCGGCGGCGCCCGCTTCGAGAGCGCCGAACAGGATGCCTGCCGGCACCACCAAGGCCGCATCGAGACGGGCCAGCAGCGCCACGGCGATCGCGGTATAGCCATACCCTGGTGAAATGTTCTCATAGAGGGCAAAGGTCACTCCCTGGACCTCGATTGCCCCGGCGAGCCCCGCTAGCGCGCCGCTGATCGCGAACGCAATGAACACGACGCGGCGGACGTCGATCCGCCCGGCGCTGCTCGCGGCATCCGGATTCAATCCCGTGACGCGCAGACGAAAGCCCGCCGCCGTGCTTCGCATCATCCACCACGCCACGCCAGCCGACGCCAAAGCGACGAGAAATCCGGCGTGTAGTCGTGTGCCCCCAGGAAGTCGCGTCAGCTCCGCGGCGTGAGGAATCGAGGCCGTTTGCGGATAGACGTGCGTCGGCTCCTGCATTGGTCCGCGAACTAAATACGACACGAGATAAATCGCCGTGAAGTTCAGCATGATGG
>Ga0310813_10002727_pt1 | contig 10683 bp, 7 predicted proteins | sample YN3metagenome_FD_203086 | JGI IMG/M metagenome (GOLD analysis project Ga0310813, IMG submission 203086) | Soil microbial communities from experimental microcosm in Duke University, North Carolina, United States - YN3 | ecosystem: Engineered > Artificial ecosystem > Soil microcosm > Unclassified ... | reverse complement strand
CACGCGGCGCGACGATCTGCGGCGGCTCGACGTCGCTTGGCTCGGCGGCAGCCGGCGGCGGCGCCGACACCGCAACCTGCGCCGGCGCCGCATGCCGCGGCGCGCGCACCATCTTCTTCGCCGACGCCGGCGGCGCCGCGCCATCGGCCTTCGCGCCGAACAGATAGTCGCGCCACGCCGCAAGCTTCGCGCGCAGCGCATCGAAGAACCCGGTCTGCGGCTCCTCGACGAACTTCGCGCGCCCATCGACCAGCCGCGAGCGCACCGCACGCTGAAAGAAGTCGCCGACGATCGGCAGCGCACTATGCGCGCCCTGCCCCCAGTAGTCGCTGCGCAGCGTGATGCGGCTGTCGTTGAAGCCGACCCATGCGCCCGCAACCAGTTGCGGATGCATCAGGATGAACCAGCCGTCCGCATCGTCCTGGGTCGTGCCGGTCTTGCCCGCCACGTCGCCGCGAATCCCGAAGCGGCTGCGGATGCTCGAGCCGGTGCCGCGATTCACCACGTCGCGCATCACGTCGAGCAGCGTCTGCGCGGCGCCGGCCGGCAACGTCTGCTCCGGCGGCGCGGGCTGGAATTCGGCCAGCACGTTGCCTTCGCGATCTTCGATACGCGTGACCAGCATCGGCGCAATATAGGCGCCGCGGTCCGCAATCGTGCTGTACGCCGACACCATCTCCTTCAGCGACACCGGGCTCGTACCAAGCGCCAGCGACGGCACCGCATCGAGCTGGCTGTCGCGCACGCCCATCGCGCGCGCGAGCCGCGCCACGCGCGCCGGGCCGACCTGTTCCATCAATTGCGCGGTGATGCGGTTCTTCGAATACGCGAGCGCGTCGCGCAGCGTGACCGGCTTGCCGCTCGGCGGCGATTCGTCTTCGGGCTTCCAGATTTCGCCGCCGGTCAGCGTGATTTCGACCGGCTGATCGACGAACGTATCGTCGGGCTTTGCGCCTTGCGCGAACGCCGCGCCGTACACGAACGGCTTGAAGGTCGAGCCCGGCTGGCGCCTTGCCTGCTGCACGTGGTCGTACGGATCGTCGCTGAAATCGCGGCTGCCGACCCACGCGCGAATCTGCCCGTTGCGCGGATCGATCGCGACGAAGCCCGCCTGCACGCGCGTCTTGTCGTCGCACAGCTTCTGCATGAAGCGCCGGTCCGCTTCGAGCTGCTTCAACGCATCCGCGTCGGCCATGCCAGACTGTTTCGCCGCGCGATACTCGGCGGTTTCGCGCACGAACGCGTTGAACACGTCCTGATGCGCGCCACACGCAGCCCGCGTACCCCACACCGAATTGGCGATGCCCTGCAGCTGATTGCCCTGCCAGATCACCGCCTGGGTCGCCATCGCCTGCAGCCGCGAATCGATCGTCGTGCGCACCACGAGGCCATCCGAATAGATGTTGTAGTCGTGGTTGTCGGCCCAGTCGATCAGCCATTTGCGCAATTGCTGCGAGAAATGCGGCGCCGGACCCGGCGGTTCGGTCTGCCGTTCGAAATCGACGCTGAGCGCGCGGCGCTGCAGGCTCTGGTACGAAGCGGCGCTCAGGCGCTGGTACTTGACCATCTGCGCGAGCACGATATTGCGCCGCTGCAGCGCGCGCTCCGGATTGAGCACCGGGTTGTAGTAGCTGTTGCCCTTCAGCATGCCGATCAGCGTCGCGCTTTCGAGCACGGTCAGATCGTGTGCCGATTTATCGAAGTAGGTGCGCGCCGCCATTTCGATGCCGTACGCGTTGTACAGAAACGGCACCGTATTCAGATAGGTTTCGAGAATTTCGGGCTTCGTGTAAACCGCTTCGATCTTGAACGCGGTAATCGCCTCTTTCAGCTTGCGCGTGAGCGTCGGCGCGCGGCCGATCTCATCGGGATACAGATTGCGCGCGAGCTGCTGCGTGATCGTCGAACCGCCCTGGCGGTCGCCGGAAAAGGTGTGCAACGCGGCGGATGCGGTGCGTTTCAGATCGATGCCGTGGTGCTCGTAAAAGCGGTGATCCTCGGTGGAGATCAGCGCATCGACCACATGCGGCGAGATATCGGACAGCTTGACCCAGACGCGGTTGGTCGGCTTGAACTCGGCGAGCAGCTTGCCGTCAGCGGAAAACACGCGCGCCGGCTGCTCCACCTTTGCCTTGCGGATATCGCCGATGCCGGGCGTAAACGGAATCAGCACCAGCACGTACAGCAGCAACAGCGCCGGAATCGCCGCGAGCGTACGGAGGATGCCGCGCCGCGTCGGATGGCGTACGCGCTCGAATGCCTTGATGGCGATGGGCTTGAGCAAAGCGCTCGTCGACGCGAACAGTTCACGCGCGAAGGGCACGATCGGGCGTTTCACACTGACATACCACGGAGTGAAAAGGCTGCATCGTACCAAACCGACAGCCGGATGAAGGCTTTTTATGCGTACGCGCGACGCGTGCCCATGAAAAAAGCCGCCCGCAGGCGGCTTTTTCGAGCAGAGTCGGCTACGCAGGCGTTACGCGTGCGCCCGCTTCGGCGTAACCGCCGACACGATAAACGTGACGACGATATTCGCCGCCAGCGCGATCAGCCCGATATACAGCGGCCAGCTTGCGCCGCCGACGTGCAGCGTGAACACCGGCTTCAGGCCCATTTCGATCGCGAGACCGGTGCCGACCACGATGCCGACCAGCCAGCCGAGGAACAGCCCCGGCGTATTCAGGCGCCGCGTATACAGCGAGAACACGATGGCCGGGAAAATCTGCAGGATCCACACGCCGCCGAGCAGTTGCAGGTCGATCGCGTACTGCGTCGGCAGGAACACGATAAACAGCAGCGCACCGAACTTGACGACCAGCGACACGATCTTCGCAGTCGACGCTTCCTGCGCGCCGGCCATGTTCGGCGACACCAGCGGACGCCACAGGTTGCGCGTGAACAGGTTCGCCGCGCCGATCGACATGATCGCGGCCGGCACCAGCGCGCTGATCGCAATCGCCGCGGCCGAGAAACCAACGAACCACGACGGGAACAGCGTGCCGAGCAGCGTCGGCACGACGTCCGACGCGGACTTCACGTGCACGCCGGCGGCGATCGCCATATAGCCGAGCAACGCGATCAGCCCGAGCAGCAGCGTGTACGCCGGCAGGAAGATCGCGTTCTTGCGCACCGTCGCCTGCGAAGACGACGACAGCACGCCCGTCATCGTGTGCGGATACATGAACGCCGCGAGCGCCGAGCCGAGCGCGAGCGACGCATACGCGGTGAACTGCGACGGCTTCAGGATGATGCCAGTCGCGCCGCCCTTCGCCTGGAAGTACTGATCCGCCGCGTCGAACACGTGGCCATAGCCGCCGAGCTTCGACGGAATCAGCCAGATCGCCGCGATCACGACGATATAGATCATGATGTCCTTGACGAACGCGATCATCGCCGGCGCACGCAGGCCGCTGGTGTACGTGTACAGCGCGAGAATCACGAACGCGACGATCAGCGGCAATTCGCCGGTCACGCCGAGCCCCTTGATCACCACCTGCATGCCGACCAGCTGCAGCGCGATATACGGCATCGTCGCGACGATGCCGGTCAGCGCGACCGCTGCCGGGAACCACTTGCCGCCGTATTCGCCGTGCACGTAGTCGGCTGCGGTGATGTGGTTCTTTGCATGTGCAACCTTCCACAGCTTAGGCATCACCGCGAACACGAACGGATACACGATGATCGTATAAGGCAGTGCGAAGAAGCCATACGCGCCGACCGAATACACCAGCGCAGGCACCGCGATCACGGTATACGCGGTATAGAAATCGCCGCCGACGAGGAACCATGAAATGATCGTGCCGAACTGGCGGCCGCCGAGGCCCCACTCATGCAGCTGGGTCAGATCGCCGGCCTTCCAGCGCGACGCGAGAAAACCCACCACGGTAACCAGCACGAAAAAAGCGATGAAGACGGTCATCGCGACCGGGTTGATGGGATTCAGGTCGCTCACTTGATGCCCCGATAAACGATGTAGATCAGCAGCGACGTGAGCGGAACCCACAGAAACTGATACCAGTAGAAAAACGGAAATCCGGCGAATGATGGGCGCGTGTCGTTATAGAAAGGCAGCCACAGCAGCGCGACGTAGGGGATCAGCAAAATGAGCCAAAGCCATGAACGGCCGGCCTGGTCCGAATCTGTTGGTTCCACGGTTGTCCCTCTTGGTATGTATTGAATTGACAAAACCCCACGCGGCAGCGGCTCGTTCGCCCGCTTGGTCCCGAACCAGCCGCCTGGCGGCCGCGCAAAGTACGCGCATTATCCAGTAATTCGTTCGAAAACGCTGCGCCTGCACGAGAATCGTCGCGTTGCGATGTATCTGCAATGTGTCGGCGCGGTACCGCGATGGCCGGAATTGTCGCGGCCGGTTAGCGCCGCGGGAGCAGCGGGCACGCGCACTGCTGGCCATGTGGCAAGGCTGATACGCAAAGGGGATGGCCGTGTCGAACCGCGCCGCGCAGGTGCGTATTGGAATTTCCGGCTGGCGCTACGACGGCTGGCGCGGCACGTTTTATCCGCAGGGCCTGCGTCAGGCGGATGAACTGCGCTATGCGTCGCGCGCGGTCGCCGCGATCGAAATCAACGGCACGCACTACAGTCTGCAACCGCTTGCCAGCTACCAGCGCTGGTACGACGAGACGCCGGACGACTTTCTGTTTGGCATCAAGGGCGCGCGCTACCTGACGCATATGCTGCGCTTTCGCGACGAAACCGCACGAATCGCCTGCGCAAACTTCTTCGCGCAGGGATTGCTCGCACTCAACGAAAAACTCGGGCCCTTCCTGTGGCAGTTTCCGCCGTCGCTGCATTTCGATGCGGAACACTTCGAGCGCTTTCTCGCGCTGCTGCCGGTCGACACCGCTGCCGCAGCGGCGCTCGCCGCGCGGCACGACAGCCGGGTCGCGCACCCCTACACCGAAATCGACCGCAACCGGCCGATGCGGCACGCGGTCGAGGTGCGTCACCCGAGCTTTGTCGTGCCGGAATTCGTCGCGTTGCTGCGCAAATACCGCGTCGCGCTGGTCGTTTCGCACTCCACCGAGCACTGGCCCTATGCGGAAGACCTGAGCACCGATTTCATTTACTTGCGGCTGCACGGCACCGAGGCGCGCTATGCGGGTTCCTATGGCGACGCGGCACTCGCGCGCTGGGCGACGCGGATTCGCGCGTGGACGCGCGGCGGTCAGCCGCACGACGCGCATCTGATCGACCCGCACACGCAGCCGCGCAAGCGCGGCACCCGCGACGTGTTCTGCTTCTTCGACAACGATCAGAAGACCCAGGCGCCGTTCGATGCAATGCGGCTGGCGCAGCGGCTAGCGCTCGCGCTGGAGCCACCGGCGCTGCCTGTGCATGCGCGGTAGCCCCGGCCGCGCATGCGCACTCACGCGTTCGCCGCAACTCCCGCCGTCGCAAAACGCTCGCGCAAAAACTGTGTGAACGCACGGATCGTCACCGAACTCTGCCGATGCTGCGGATACACCGCGTACAGCGTCAACCGCGGCGACACGAAGCGCTCCAGCACTTCGATCAGCCGCCCGCTCGCCAGCGCACCGGCGACGATAAACTCCGGCAGCAGCGCGATACCGATACCGGCCATCGCCGCATCGCGCAGCACCTCGCCGTTGTTGGCGCGCAGCGGGCCATGCACTTCGATGCTGCGCACGGCGCCATCCACGTCGAAATGCCAGCCAGTGCGCGTTTCTTCGCCATACAGCAGGCACGGATGGCGGACGAGGTCCGCGGGCGTCATCGGCAGGCGCCGCGTATCGCGATACACGGGGCTGCAGCACGCCACCATGCGCACCTCGGCAAGCTTTTGCGCGATCAGCGTCGAATCGGCGAGCGTGCCGATGCGCAGCGCCATGTCGTAGCCCTCGCCGACCACGTCCACCACCCGGTCGCTCAATTCGATATCGATGCTGACCTCGGGGTTCGAACTCAGGAACGCGCCCACCAGCGGCGACAGATGCACCATGCCGAACGACAGTGGCGCGCTGACGCGCAGCAGCCCGCGCGGATGCGCGCGCCGCGACGACATCGCCTGCTCGGCTTCGGCGACCTCGGCCAGGATGCGGCTCGCACGCTCGTAGAACTCGTAGCCGAGATCGGTCACCGCCAGCTTGCGCGTGTTGCGCACCAGCAGACGCACGCCGAGGCCCGCTTCGAGCGCCATCACGCGGCGGCTGACGAACTGCTTGGACAGCTGCAGCCGCTCAGCCGCCGCGGTGAAATTGCGCGCGTCGACGGTCGCGACAAAGATTTTCAGGTCGTCGAGTTGCATACCAGCAGGCCCCGATTGTCAACATGGATAGGACAGTCATTCGCATTCGACGACGATTATAGCCTCCGGAATTGACCTAAACTTCTTTCAACGCGTCAGGCAACGAAGCACTCACCCGCCGGCGCCAACCAACCGGAGAATAGAAATGATCGAAATCAGACACGCCAGCGAACGGGGCCGCGCAGAACATGGCTGGCTCAGCTCGCGTCACACGTTCTCGTTTGCGAACTACTACGACCCGCAACAGATCGGCTTCTCCGACCTGATAGTGATCAACGACGACCGGGTTGCGCCGGGCCGCGGCTTCGGCAAGCATCCGCACCGCGACATGGAGATCTTTTCGTATGTGCTGGAAGGCCAGCTCGAGCACAAGGATTCGATGGGCACGGGCTCGGTGATCGTGCCCGGCGATATTCAGGTGATGAGTGCCGGCACCGGCGTCGCGCATAGCGAGTTCAATCCGTCGGCCGACCAGCCGGTGCACTTCCTGCAAATCTGGATCGCACCGTCGGTAAAGGGCGCAACGCCGCGCTACCAGCAGCAGCACTTCAGCGCGGAGCAGAAGCGCGGCGCACTGCGGCTCGTGCTGTCGCCGGAAGGCACTGATGGTTCGCTGCAGCTGCGCCAGGATGCGCGCGTCTATGCGGGTCTGCTCGACGGCGCCGACACCGCCAGCGTCGAGCTTGCGGAGAACCGCTTTGCGTACGTGCACGTGGCACGCGGTTCGGTAACGGTAAACGGCGTGCGGCTTGGCGAAGGCGACGGCGCGCGGATCCGCAACGAGCGCACGCTCAGCTTCAGCGAAGGCGACGACGCGGAAGTGCTGGTGTTCGACCTGCGCAATATCGAAGTATCGGAGCTGTGGTCCTGAGTGGACGGGGTGGCCTCAGTGGGCCACCCCGGGCCACCCTGAACGACAACCTCATACAACCTGAACGAATTTAACGAGGCATCCCAAATGAAGACCTTCATCGACCAACGCCGCGACCCCATCCTGCTAGTGGGACGCGTGCTGCTGATGGTGCTGTTCGTGATGTTCGGCTGGACCAAGCTGACTGGCTTCTCTGCGACTGAAGCCTATATGGCGACCACCGGCGCACCGGTGCCGGTGGCCGCCGCGGCGATCGCGGTGGTGATGGAGCTGGCGGTCGGCCTCGCGATCGTGGTCGGTGTGTTCACGCGGCCGCTCGCGCTGCTGCTGGCGCTGTACACGCTCGGCACCGCGCTGATCGGCCACCACTACTGGACGCAAACCGGCATGGAGCAGTACGTGAACATGGTCAACTTCTACAAGAACATCAGCATCATCGGCGGGCTGCTGTTGCTCGCGGTAGCTGGGCCCGGGCGCTATTCGATCGATCGCGGCTGAGTCACGCGGTGCTCGATACGCATCGACACGCAGCGCCGCGCGCAGCAAAACAAAATGGGCAGCCCACCGGCTGCCCATTTTTTTGCGCATGGCGGCTTGCACGCCGCGCACGTATCGAACCGTGCGCGGTAGCGAAACCTGCTGTGCGTTAGAACTTGTGACGCAGGCCCAGGTTGACCATTTCCTGCGTGCTGGTGCCTGCATAGCCATACGAACCAATCGAGGCCTGCGCGGCCACCGCTCCGCCGTTGCCGTCGCCGGTCGTGCCGCTGGCGTGCTGGTAAGCAGCGGTCATGTACACGTCGGTGCGCTTGGACAGCGAGTAGTCCGCGCCGATCGACACCTGGTGATAGGTCGCCGACGTATCGCCACTCGACTTCGTGTAGCTGTAGCCGACGCCGAGCAGCATGGCCGGCGAAGCCTGCCAGTTGAAGAAGCCCTGGCCGGTGTTGAATTTCTCGTCCGAAGCGAACACCGAGCTCGCGTCGCGGCGGTATTGCGCATTGCTGTAGCCAGCGCCGACCGTGAACGGTCCGATCGTGTACTGGCCTGCCACGCGGCCGATCGCGAGCGAGTGGGCGGTGTCGTAGCCGAGGTTGATCGGGCCATCGAAGGTGCCGTCCGACGTGCTGGTGAAGCCGGCGCCCGGCGTCGTGCTGCGCGGGCCGGCGGAAGCCGGGCTGTTCGACGCGTAGAAGTAGCCGCCTGCCAGTGCGAGGCCGCCGTTCGTGTAGGCAACGGCCGCTGCGTACGACTGCTGCGAGCCGACCGTGCCGGCCACGCCGCCGAACGCATACATCGTTTCGAATTGCAGGCCGTTCCACACCGGCGATGCGTACTTCACCGCGTTACTGACGCGGAAGCTGTTGTCGTAGTTGTCGACGTCGCCGGCGGTCGCGAATGCGCTGCCGAAGTAGTTGTCTTCGGTGATGCCTTGCACGAGGTCGATCAGCGGGTCGTACTGGCGGCCGAGCGTCACGGTACCGAACTGGTTGCTGGTCACGCCGACATAAGCCTGACGACCGAAGATGCGGCCGCCCTGGCCGAGCTTGCCGGTGCTCGGGTCGAAGCCGTTTTCCAACTGGAAGATCGCCGCGAGACCGCCGCCCAGATCTTCGGTGCCCTTCAGGCCCCAGCGCGTGCCCGACAGGTTGCCCGCGCTGCTGTTGCCGAGCGCCCACAGATTCTGATTGCCGGCGGCGTTGTGAACATAGGTGATCGACGTATCGATCGTGCCGTACAGGGTTACGCTGCTTTGCGCGTGTGCGGCCCCAGTGCACGCGAGCGTCGCCATCGAGATGACCGAAAGGGTGGTGATGCGTTTCATTATTTGCTCCTTGCGCTTGTAGTAAGTGGACGCGAAGCGGAGACTACCTGCGCAGGGAGTTGATGTAAAAAATAGCAAAAATGCGCGTCTCACTGATGCGACACGCGCAAATCACGTATTATTCGAAATTCAACAAAAGATAGTCATTGAATCCGCAACAATGGCGGATTTTTGCGGAATGTGCGGCCTTGTCCAGGCGAAAACGGACAAATCTTACGAAACCGACGGGCATGCGCACACATTCTTGCGAAAAACAGAATAAGCAATTTCAGCCTATGAATAGCCGGTGAAAATCGGAGCGGCTAAAGTGCAAGCGCTTCACAGTATCCGTAGACAGCGGATATCCACGCATTGCGCGGCTTAGGCCGCGCTTTTTTCTTTTATGAACCGCAGCGTCGAAGGCTGAATAACGCCTGACAGCTTCGCTTCAAATCGCCTTTAAAGCGGACCGATGGGTTTTTGGTGCAATGTTGGCAAAAGCCCTTTAAAGCCAGTTTAAACGTCGCGAACCACGCATTAAATCTTTAGCCGGTCGCGGCGTTGCGCGAGAAGCAGCGTGCCCATTCCTGCACTCTGCCAGCACGACGTTGACGTACTTCAGCTTCGCTAACTGCAGCAGTTCGTCTTTCGACTCCTCACGCCCGAGCCCTGACTGCCTGTAGCCGCCGAACGGCGCCCCCCGTTGGTCCATACGCGGATCCTCCGTGGCTGACGGGTTCATCCATGCAATACACGCGGCAACGCGTAAACATTCCACCTATTTGACGCGAAAGCGGCACCAAAGCCCACGACGGCGGACTAACGGCCGCGCTACGATGGCGATGCGCCGCCCCCGGCCGCTAACCGGCCCGCGCTACGCCCGTATCGCGGATCACGCGCACGCACCCAGTGCGTTCTGCCACGCAGCACATCGATATGAGGTCCGGATGAACGACATCGCCCAACGCATGCTCGCGCAGATCGACGCCCTCGCCCCCGCGATTCGCGAGCGCGCCGTGTCGATCGAAAAGGCCCGGCAGTTGCCCGCCGACCTCGTCGACGAACTGCGCGCGATCGGCCTGTTCCGCCTGTACGTGCCGCCAAGCCACGGCGGCCTCGGTTTCGATCCGCTCACGGCGATGCACGTCGTGCAGGCATTGAGCCGCATCGACGGCTCGGTCGGCTGGACCGCCGGCGTTTGTGCGGCCGAGATGCTGTTCGCCACGCGTCTGCCGCGCGCAACCTTCGACCGCATCTACGCGCGGGGGCCGGATGCGATCGTCGCGGGCGCCGTGCAGCCCACCGGCACGCTCGAACGGACCGCGCAAGGCTGGCGCGCCGACGGACGCTGGTCGTTTGCGAGCGGCTGCACGCATGCCGACTGGCTGTTCGGCATCTGCGTGGTGACCGAGCGCGGCAAGCCGCTACCCGGGCGGCTGGGCGCAGGCGGGCCGCCGCTGATGCGCGGCGTGATGCTGCCCGCGCGCGAATGGCAGATCGAGGACACGTGGCAGGTCGCGGGGCTCGAAGGCACCGGCAGTCACCACATCGCGCTCAGGCATGCCGCGGTTGCCGAGGATTGCCTGTTCGACGCCGCCGACGGACCGTCGTGCATCGACGGACCGCTGTATCGGGCGGTGCCGCCGCTGCTGCCGCCGATGGGCTCGGCGATCGTGCTCGGCATGGCTGAAGCCGCGCTCGATGCGATCGTCGAACTGG
>Ga0310813_10002723_pt1 | contig 10693 bp, 10 predicted proteins | sample YN3metagenome_FD_203086 | JGI IMG/M metagenome (GOLD analysis project Ga0310813, IMG submission 203086) | Soil microbial communities from experimental microcosm in Duke University, North Carolina, United States - YN3 | ecosystem: Engineered > Artificial ecosystem > Soil microcosm > Unclassified... | reverse complement strand
GTTGGCGAGGGCCAGCCCCATGCGGGCCACCCGGCCATCGGTTATCGGCAAATTCACTTTATTGGCGGCTTGCATGGATCCGGCGTCTCACTATTGTATGCCGTCATGGATGCAGCCTCGCCGCAGCTTGCCCCAAAAACCGCATCCAGCCGATAGATAGGTATGGAACCCACGCAAGAGACTGCCGCGCAGTGCATGCGCGAGGCGCGCGAGCAACGCCAGGCCATCATTTCCGCCTTATACCAGCAACGGCGGGTGCACCCGGGCCAGCCAGGTATCACGCTGACCGAGTTGGAGCAGATGTTGAAGGTATCGAAAGCGGAACTGGAATTCAGCCTGTGGTATCTCACGGAAGGCTCGTTCGTAAAGCGGACGGACAACGGCACGCATTCGATTACTCTCAAAGGGGTGGATCTGGCGGAAGACATGATCGACCGGCTGACCATCTAAAATCTAGAATGGGACTGGTGTTAGGCAGCACTACAGACGGAATTTCGCGGCGGCGCGCGCTCATGATAGCCCCCTTCGCATTGGGCGGCGCTGCGGCGGTTTTGTCGCAAGTTGGGCGATCGAGCGGCGGCTCTGAGCAGGACGTGGGTATTATCGACTTCGACGCCGCCGGCCGCAAGCTTGGCCCCGCCGTTCGCAAGAAGGAAGTGCGATCCGACGGCGATTGGCGGCGGCAGTTAACCACCGCGCAGTATTGGTCGGCGCGCCGGGGCTCGACCGACACGCCTTACACAGGCACTTACTACCAATTGGAGACGGCGGGTCTGTTCCGCTGCGTCTGTTGTGACAACGCGCTATTCAGTTCGTCAAGCAAGTTTGATTCCGGCACCGGCTGGCCCAGTTTCAGTGCGCCGGTCGCCGCCGAAAACATAAGTACTCAGACCGACAACAGCCTGCCGGTCGAACGCGTGGAGGTGATGTGCCGGTTGTGCAGTGCACACCTGGGCCATGTGTTTGACGACGGACCCCCGCCTGGCGGCTTGCGTTACTGCATCAATGAGTCGGCGCTGCGATTTGTTCCGAGTCCTGGTTAAAGATCCCGCTCACTACATGCGCGAACTCGCCGATGAGGCTCTTCAGGAGGGCGTGTGCGCTCAGACTCCGAAAGACGGCGGCATCCCCGGTCAGACGCCACTAAGAACCAGGCAAAGCTCCTGGTCGAGGGCTGCGAAGTTACGCTGGTGGACTTCAGCAGCAGCGGTCTGCGGATCGAAGGAACGAACCAGTGGGATGCCGGCGCACGGGTCCGGATCAGTGGCGAAATCCAGGGTTCGGCGGGGCGGATCCCCATCGGTGGGCCGTGCCAGGTCCGATGGTGCTCGGAAGTGGGCGGGGGCCTGTTCCATGCTGGACTGTTCTTTGAGCATGCGTCCGAGATTCCGCATGCGCCGGCCGAGATGCTGGGGAATGGCGTCGACTACTATGAGGCGCTGCAGGTGGGCCGACGGGCCGACGCGGATACCATCCGTCGTGTATTTCACCTGATGGCACAGCGCTATCATCCGGACAATCGCGAAACCGGTAACGAAGAACTATTCCGCCAGATCGTGAAGGCGCACGAAGTGCTGTCCGATCCAGCGCGCCGCGCTGCCTTCGACATCCAGTTGGCATCGCACGACCAAGCCCGCCTGCACTTGTTCGAGAACTGGCAAGGCACGCAAGGCGTGCAGGCGGAGGTCATCAAGCGCCAGGCCATTCTGCGCTTGCTTTACAACCAGCGTTTCATTGATGCCGAGCGGCCGTGGATCGTGCTGCGTGACTTTGAAAATCTCATGGGCTGCCCGCGCGAACATCTGGAGTTCAGCTTCTGGGTCCTGCGCGAAGGCAAATTGGTGGCGCGTGGTGACAGTTCCCGCTACGAGATTACTTACCAGGGAGTGGCTGCCGTCGAAGCTGAAGAAACCGGCGGACAGCCGCCCGCGATTTTCCCCCTGCTACCCGCGCCGCCTCACCCTATGAACTGACGCTCCCGTCATCCGCGAGCCCGGTTTAGGCAGGTAGAATCGGAACGTGAAGCCATTCTTTATCGGGATGATCCTGGGTTGGATTGTGCTGCCGCTGATCGGACTGCTATACCTGCGTTTTGCCTATGTGCCGGTAGCGGTGGATGGGCCGGTAATTCCCTTCGAGTCGCTGCTAGCAGGAACGGCAGTGCAGGCCCGGATTGCGCGCGATGCTCCCAAAGTGGCCGCCATTCCGCCGAGCGAAGACAATCTGCTGGCTGGCGCGAAGATCTACCGAGAGCAGTGCGTCGAATGCCACGGACTGCCCGGCGGCACGCCTTCGGCAGCTTCTAAAGGCATGTATCCTCAACCGCCGCAGTTTTTCGATCAAAAGGTGATGGGTAACGATCCCGTGGGGCAAAATTACTGGATCGTTGCCAACGGCATCCGGTTGACCGGGATGCCCGGGTACCGCCAGTCTTTGAACGACCAGCAGCTATGGCAGGTCAGCCAGTTCCTATCCCACCGGGCTGTGCTGCCCGCAGCCGCGACGGAGTTGCTTATCTCGAAACGACCTTAGTACGTCTTCGCGCGTAAGGGCGTTGGTGAGCCAGTAAGATACGGTAAGCGGGATACAATATCCAGAAATCAGTAGAGTTAACCCCTCGTTAGATATAAGTGCCATAATATCAATTAGAAAGATGTCACAGGGAAATGGCAATTCGTTTGCTAGCGTAATCCCCTGGAGGATTGCGGGAGTGGTGTCTTCTCCCTGCTAGGTGTGCCCCGTGAAGGAACTGAGGCAACAGCTCGTCGGCGCGCTGCTGGTGATCATCACCGTTGCGGCGGTGATCGCAGCAGCCATCAACCTTCAACAGCAGAACAAGTTTCACCTGCCGGACGACGGTGTAACTTGGCTCGACCAGAGCCAAGGCGTCGGCCAGAATTCGGCAGTGGTAGCGGTCTTTGTGGCCCGCGGCAGCCCCGGCGAGAAGGCCGGAATCCACAAGGGCGACCGCCTGGTGTCGATTGCCGATCTCACCATCCAGCGGGCCCTGGATGTCACAGCGGTGCTGGCGCGGCTCGGTTCCTGGAAAAAAGTCGAGTACCAGATCCTGCACAACGGGGTGGAAGTTCCCATCAACGTGATCATCGGCGAGGCCGATCGCGACTCCACCATCTTTTATCAGTACGCTGTCGGCGCGGTTTATCTGGCGATCGGGCTGTTCGTATACTTTCGCCGTGGAAGCGCTCCGCGCGCGCAGCTCTTTTTCATTCTGTGCGTAGCCAGCTTTGTCTTGTTCACTTTCCACTACTCGGGAAAGCTGAACAATTTCGATAAAGTGATTTATCTGGGGAATTTGGTGGCGGGGTTCCTGGCGCCCACGCTGTTTCTCCATTTCTGCTGCGTCTTTCCGGAGCCCCAGAAGTGGATTCGCCGGCGCGGTTCGGGCTCGCTCGAAGCTTCCTCCGGCTTGGCGTTTCTGCTGTACCTTCCGGGGCTCGCCATGCTCGCCATCCACCTGGGTTTTGTGTACGGCTGGGTGACTGCTGCCGCGCCGATGCTGGAAATGCGCTGGCTGCTGGATCGGGTTTGGCTGGGCTTCCTGTGCGCCATGTATCTGGGTGGAGCCGCGGTGCTGACATCGCAGTTGCGGCACGCCGACGACCCGGTGGTGCGGCGCCAATTGACCTGGCTGCGCAACGGCGCGGTGGTGGGCATCGTGCCCTTCGCCGGGATTTACGTGGTGCCGTATCTGATGGGCGTAGTTCCCACGCATGCCATGAACCTGGCAGTTTTGTCGCTGCCGCTGATCCCTCTGACCTGGGCTTACGCGATCTTGCGCTACCGGCTGATGGACGTCGACATTATTTTCCAGGAAGGCTATGTCTACACGCTGGCAACATTGTGTGTGCTCGCTATCTTCTACAGCGTGATCTTTTCAGTCAGCAAGACCAGCGATCTGAGCGGCACGGCAATGGTAGCGCTGATTCTGATTGCCGCCTTCGTGTTCCAGCCCATTCGAAAATGGATTCAGGAACAGCTCGACCGCTACTACTTCTATAAAGACCGCTACGATTATCGCCGCACCCTGATCGAATTTGCCCGTGAATTGGGATCGCCGGCCGACATGGGCGAGATGCTCGAGAGCGTCGCAGACCGGGTGATCCGCACGCTGGGCATCAGTCACGTAGCGTTCTTCGTGTGGAACGAAGCTGAGCAGAAGTTCCAGCTGGAAATGGCCAGCAATCGCCAGGGCCGCAAGACGGAAAGCGCGCCTTACGGTTTGGATCTCGGCTTTCTAACCCCGAATCCAGGGAAGCCCTATCTGTTTTTCGAGCGCACCCGCAATATGCTGGACGTGGTTTCACACGAATGGCCGGCCGGCGTGCGCCGTTCGATCGCCGAACTGGATCTCACGTATTATTTGCCCTGTGCCGCTCGCGGGCGGACGATCGGCTACCTGGGAGTGAGCCGCACCGAGACCGGCGATTTTCTATCGAGCGACGACGTGGAACTTCTCGTAACGATTTCGAGTTACGTGGGAATTGCCGTCGACAACGCGATGCTTTACCGCTCGCTGGCAGGCAAGGTGGAAGAGTTCGAGCGGCTGAAGGAATTCTCGGAAAATATCGTGGAGTCCATCCACGTCGGCATTCTGGCCGCCGATCTCGACGACCGGGTGGACAGTTGGAACTCGCAGATCGAAAGGCTCACCGGGATCTCGCGTGCTGACGCGGTGGGCCGCAAGCTCAGCGAGTTGCTGCCGGAAGACTTGTGCGAGGCGCTGGATCCATCGCGCGCCGCGGGAAGCGTCCACAATATTTACAAGTTCGTGCTTCGTCCGGGCGCGCCGGGCCTGGACGCGGTCACGCTCAACATTGCCGCGGCTCCTTTGATCGCGCGCGATGGCTCGCATATCGGCCGGCTGATCATCTTCGAAGACATCACGGACCGGGCGGAGCTCGAACGCCGTCTGATGCAGGCCGACAAACTGAGCTCGATCGGACTCCTGGCGGCGGGTGTGGCGCATGAAGTCAATACGCCGCTGGCGGTCATCTCGACCTACGCGCAGATGCTCGCGAAACAGATTTCGGGCGACACCGAAAAGGCGCCGCTGCTCGAGAAAATCGCCAAGCAGACTTTCCGCGCGAGTGAAATCGTGAACTCGCTGCTGAATTTCTCGCGCACCTCGACCACGGAATTCGCAATGGTGGATCTGAACAAAGTGATCAACGAGACGCTCACCCTGCTGGAGCACCAGCTAGGCAAGGCCCGCATAGAAGTGAAGCTGGCGCTGGATGAGAGGCTGCCGCGCATCCGCGGCAATCCCGGGAAGCTGCAACAAGTGTTCCTCAATCTGTTCCTCAATGCGCGCGACGCCATGGAAGGCGGGGGGACTCTGGCTGTCAAGACTGCGCGCTCTCAGGACCGGCAAGTGCGAGTCACGGTGGCCGATTCCGGCGCGGGCATCGCCGCCGAAAATCTTACGCGCATCTTCGATCCGTTCTTCACCACCAAGGCTGCCAAGAAAGGCACCGGTCTGGGCCTCTCAGTCAGCTATGGAATCGTGAAGGAGCACGGCGGCGAAATTGAAGTCGCGAGCGATCTGGGCGCAGGAACGCGCTTCGAACTCTCGTTCCCGGAACCGGCGGCGGAAGCCATGCCCGTGCCGCGCGCCGCGCGGCCGCGCCCTGAGCCCGCCCCGGTGCAGGCGATTTCGACCGCCGCCACCTCGGCCGTTTCAACCGTTTCCTCCCCCAGCGGGGCCGTGGCACAATCAAAGATCATCGTTCAGTAAAGATCCATCCAATAAATGGCCAGTATTCTTCCCGATCTTCCGCCGGATGTCTCGACGCCGGAAATGACGCACGGTCATATCCTGGTGATCGACGACGAGCCGGATATCCGCGAAAGCCTGGAGGTGTTATTATCCTCCGAAGGCTATCGCGTGGAACTGGCCGCCAACGCCACCGAGGGTCTGAAACGCCTGGAGGGGTCCACCTTCGATCTGGTGCTTCTGGATCTCATGATGCCGGACAAGAGCGGCATGGAGGTGCTGGAAGAAATTCGTGTGCGCGACCGCGAGACACCCATTTTTCTGATCACCGCTTACGGATCGGTGGAAGTGGCGGTCACCGCCCTCAAGCGCGGGGCGAACGATTATTTTTCCAAGCCCTGGGACAACGAAAAACTTCTGATCGAGATCGACCGCATGATCTCGAAGCGCCGCCTGGAGCGGGAGAATACCGAGCTCAAACGCGCGCTGCGCCAGCGCTACAGCTTCCCGAACATCGTCGGTAAGAGCGAACGGATGCTCAAAATCCTCGACCTGGTGGGCCAGGTGGCGGCGTCGCGCGCCACCATTCTGATCACCGGCGAAACCGGGACCGGCAAAGAGCTGATTGCCAATGCGATCCACGCATACTCGGTGCGCGCCGAGCATCCGTTCGTTCCGGTACACTCCGGTTCAGTGCCGCCGGACCTGCTGGAATCGGCTCTTTTCGGCCACGTCAAAGGAGCCTTCACCGGTGCGGTGGCCTCGCGCAAAGGCTATTTTGAAACTGCCAACCGGGGCACGATTTTCTTTGACGAGATCGGCACCATCTCGCTTGAGACCCAAACCAAGCTGCTGCGCGTGATCCAGGAGCGCGAGTTCATGCCCTTGGGTTCGACCGAAACCGTCCGCGTGGACGTGCGCATCGTGGCCGCCACCAACGCCGATCTGAAGAAGCTGGTGGAGGAGGGGCGTTTCCGCGAAGACCTGTATTACCGCCTCAACGTGATTAACCTGGCGCTGCCGCCGCTGCGCGAACGCAAGGAAGATATCCCGGCTCTGGTCGAGCACTTCTTCACGAAGTACTGCCGCGAGAACGACAAGCTGCTGGATGACAGCGGCCGGTCCCGGCTCACTTTTGAGCCGGAAGCTATGCAAATTTTGATGGACCATGCCTGGCCGGGCAACGTGCGCGAACTGGAGAATGTAGTGGAACGCGCCGTGGTGCTGGCTTCGCAGCCGCCGGTCCCGGTAGACGTCCTGCCGGAACATCTTCTCGAATCGAAGGGGCTGCGCATCCGCCGCGACGAGAGCGGCCATCTGCCCGCGGACGCATCGCTGTTTGAAATCGTCGCGGATTATGAGCGGCGCAAGATTATCGAACAATTGGAAGCATCCGATTGGAGCCAGACCGCCGCCGCCGAGGCCCTACGCATTCCTTTGTCTACGCTCAACCAGAAGATCAAGCGGCTAAACATTGAGGTCCGCAAGCGCTCCGGAGCGTGAGCCTCGCGCAAGGCTCCGGGGCGTTCGCGTTCCAGTGAGGCCCCGTTGTTGACAGGTACTGGGTCGCAGGTACTTTCGCTCTAAAAGACACTTGCTTTTTTCAGAAACTAATGGAATGTTATGGTTATGACCAAGCGGAGAGATTTTCAGATTCTCTGGGTGGTGCTGATCGCCGCTGCCTGCTGGGGCGCTTTGTGGGAGCACGAGCCGCTCAGCATATGGGTTCGCCACGCCTGGTCGAACAGGCCGCGGTTCTAAGCCGGTCTGCGGATGCGTAGCCTGCGGATCTGGCGCTTCGCCATTCTGCCGCTAACGCTCTTATTTTGGCTGCCAGGCAGCCGGACCGCAGCCCAGCGCGCCTCCACCCGGAACGATTCGTTCCAGTTCGTGATTTTAGGAGACCACACCGGTGAGGCCGAACCCGGCGTCTATGAACGCGTTTGGCAGGAAGCCGCCGCGGAAGATCCGGCCTTCGTGCTCAGCGTGGGCGATTCGATCCAGGGCTTGAATGACGCGACCGCGGAAGTCGAATGGCGGCAATTCGAGCGCATCCTGGTCCCCTACCGGCGCTTCCCGCTGTTTCTCGCTCCCGGAAATCATGACATTTGGTCGGCGCGTTCTGCGGCGCTGTTTCAAAAGCACGCGACGCGTCCGCCGCAGGCGCCCCACCTGGCGCACTTCAGTTTCGACTACCGGCAGGCGCATTTCACGATTTTGGACAATAGCCGTTCGGACACTTTTCCGCCGCAGGAATTGCAATTTCTGGAAACGGATTTGGAGGCGCACAAAGCGCAACCCGTCAAGTTCATCGTCTCTCATCGCCCTTCCTGGCTGGTCGACGCAATGTTTCAGAACCCTCAGTCCCGCTTGCACCAGTTGGCGAAAAAATACGGCGTACGGTATGTGATTGCGGGCCACCTGCACCAGATGTTGGACGTCGATTTAGAGGGGGTGACGTACCTCTCGATGGCGAGTGCGGGCGGGCACCTGCGCGGCACCATGCAATATCGCGACGGCTGGTTCTTCGGATACGGAATAGTGGGTGTCCGGGGGCAGGCGGTTGACTTCCATATTAAGGAGCTAAAGCCTCCGCAGGGGCAAGGGCGGATTACCGAACCGAAAGACTGGCGCAGAGCCGGAGGAGCGCTGACTACATCCGGGGCTCAGGGCCGTTAAGGCTTCGAGTCGTCACCAGCGGAATCCGGAGGAGATTTCTCCAGGTAGCCCTCGCAGCTCAGAACTGGAAGAGCTGGATATTTCGGGAATCGCGAATCGGTGAACGATAGCCGGCACAAGTAGAATACGGATTCTCGATCCGAGCGCATGACCCTGACGTGGGCACAGGCCGCGCACAGTCCGGGGGAAACACGCATGATAAATTTGAGTATAAGGTATAATTATTCATTAGGATGAATATTTAATCATGACCACCCTGGTCGGAATCGTAGGTTTCCGGGGATACAGCGGCGCGGAGCTGGCCGGCATCCTGGAGAAGCATCCGCAAGTTGAGCCGGTGCTGCTGGAGCATCGCGACGCGGAGGATCGGCCGCAGCCCATGGGGCACGCCGGGCCGCGCCGTGAAAAGTTCTCTGCGGAGGCGGTGCGCGACTTAGGCCTTGCCGCGGTGTTCCTGGCGACGCCTCCCGAAGTGTCAATGGAGCTGACGCCGCCGCTGCTGGCAGCCGGCGCCAAGGTGATCGATCTGAGCGGCGCCTTCCGGTTGGGCACCGTCGAGAACTACCGGCGTTGGTACAAGGAACCTCACAACCAGCCGGAACTGTTGGCCGAGGCGGTGTACGGCTTGCCGGAATTCTATCGCTCGCAGATTCCCGGAGCGCGGCTGGTTTCAAATCCCGGCTGCTACCCGACCGCGGCGAACTTGGCGCTCAAGCCGCTCCTCGAATCCGGCGTTGTGGTTCGCGAGGCCGGAATTATTTGCGATGCCAAATCCGGTGTCAGCGGGGCCGGGCGTAAGCCTTCCCTCAAGACCAGCTTTTGCGAAGTCGCGGAGAATTTCTCGGTTTATTCGGTGTTTCATCACCGGCATGTTCCCGAGGTTTTGCGCACATCCGGGCTGCAAGAAAGCGAGTTGAGCTTTACGGCCCAGTTGCTGCCCATCGACCGTGGCATTCTCGAAACCATCTATTTCCGGACCCGCGGCGTGAGTTCGGCGGCGGATCTGCTGGCGATCTATCGGAAGGCATATGCGGACGAGCCGTTCGTGCGACTCTATTCTGCCGGGCAAGCGCCGGATCTGCGCGCCGTGACACACACCAATTTCTGCGATATCGGCGTTCATTATGACGCCTTGGCGGGACGCGCCGTTGTGATATCCGCTATCGACAATCTGGTGAAAGGCGCAGCCGGCCAAGCCGTGCAGAACATGAATCTGCTGCTGGGATTCCCTGAAACCGCGGGACTTCTCACGAGGGCTGCGTGAGGCTGCTCATCAAGCTGGGCGGCACGCTGCTCGACGCCGCCGAATCGCGCGAGCGGCTGGCCCGGGAGATCGCGGACGTGGCCCGGCGGGAGCAAGTGGTGGTGGTCCACGGCGGCGGAAAGCAGATGACACGCTTCCTGGCCGAGCGCGGCGTAGAAAGCCGTTTCATCAACGGGCTTCGCGTGACCACGGACGAAGTAATCGATGCCGTGGTCAAGGTATTTGCCGGCAGCGTGAACGCCCAGCTGGTGTCGTCCTTTCGCGCGGCAGGCGCGCGGCCGGTGGGGCTAAGCGGACTGAGCGGCGGATTGGTGGATGCGGTTCAACTCAATCCCGCACTGGGGCACGTGGGCAAGCCGGTGGCGTCCGACGGCCGGCTGTTGGAACTGCTGGTCAAGGAGAGCTACTTGCCGGTGGTGGCGTGCGTTGCGGGCGACGAGAGTGGCTCCATATTCAATGTAAATGGTGACCAAATGGCCGTTGCTTGCGCACAGGGATATCGCGCGAATCGTCTGATTTTCCTCACGGATGTCGAGGGAGTTCGCAATGCGCAGGGCAAAACCTGCACACAACTTACGGTCGAGGAAGCGCTCCAGTTGGTCGCTACCGGTATTGCCACCGGGGGGATGCAAGCCAAGATCGAGGCTGCGGTGACGGCATTGGAGCACGGAGTGGCGGAGGTTTTGATTGCTCCCGGGGCGCGTCCCGGCGTTGTCGAACAGCTGCTGTCGGGCGCGCCGGTTGGAACCCGCTGCGTTCCGGGTTAAATTGGCCCTCTTTATTGCTCGGTTATAGCCGGAATATAAAGCCCCGAATTACCAGGAGATTGTTTTAATCATTTCAGCACTATAATCCTGCGGGTCTCAACGCGTGCAGTGTTTGGATCCGCGCAACATTCAATCGCTCGCGGTTCGAGTATACTTGCGGTGGGACCGGTTTGAAGCTGGCGAATGCCTTCGGGAGGGACAATGAAAGCGCAGACCGTCGATATACGGGAGTCCGCTGGAAGGATTCTC
>Ga0310813_10002722_pt1 | contig 10694 bp, 10 predicted proteins | sample YN3metagenome_FD_203086 | JGI IMG/M metagenome (GOLD analysis project Ga0310813, IMG submission 203086) | Soil microbial communities from experimental microcosm in Duke University, North Carolina, United States - YN3 | ecosystem: Engineered > Artificial ecosystem > Soil microcosm > Unclassified... | reverse complement strand
GCGCTTTCTCGCACGTGCAACGGACATGGCGAGCACCGTCGAGCGCGTCGCGACCCTCGACGTGGTGCCGCCGGCCGTGGCGTCCTATCTGGCGGCGCTGGGGCCCGCTGGCGAGGCTGCTCGCTGTGGCGTGTGCTGGCCGCAGTTCGCGACGCTCGGCTGGGCGCAGGCCGGGTTGACCGTCGAGTCGCGTCCCACCGTGGGGCACGACGCGCTCGGCATCACCGGATGCTTCTGCGCCATCGCGGAAACCGGCACGCTCGTCATGGCGAGCGGCACGCAGACGCCGTCGGCGACGTTCCTGCTGCCCGACACCCACGTCGCGATCGTGCTGGCCGATCAGGTCGTTCCCGGGATGGAGGAAGCGTTCGCGCGCTTTCGCGAGCAGGGCGCGCTGCCGCGCGCGGTGAACCTCGTGTCCGGCCCCTCGCGCACCGGCGACATCGAGCAGACCATCGTGCTCGGCGCGCACGGCCCGCGCCGGATGCACGTCGTGCTCGTCGGCTAGTCGGCGAACTCGCGCAACACGGTGTCGATCGCCGGGCGATCGGACAGGAATGCGTCGATGCACGTGGGGTCGAAGTGCTTGCCGCGCTGCGACTTGAGGAAGTCGACGCCGTCGTCGAGCGACCAGCGCCTCTTGTAGGGACGCTCGGAGACGAGCGCGTCGAACACGTCGGCGACGGCGACGATGCGCGCGACGAGCGGAATGTCCTCGCCGTGCAGCCCGTTGGGGTAGCCCGAGCCGTCGAACTTCTCGTGGTGCCCGAGCGCGATGATCGCGCCCATCGACAGGTATTTCGAGGGGCTGCCTTTCAGGATGTCGTAGCCGATGCGCGGATGGTCGCGCATCAGGTCGATCTCGGCCGGCGACAGCGGCCCTTCCTTGAGCAGGATCGAGTCGGGGATGCCGATCTTGCCGATGTCGTGCATCGGCGCGGCGACCTCGAGCACGTGCACCGTCTCGGTACCGAGCCCGAGGTGCTGGCCGATCAGCGCCGAGTACTTCGCCATCCGCATAAGGTGATTGCCGGTCGTCTTGTCGCGGAACTCGCCGGCCTTCGCGAGCTTCGCGAGCGTCTCGAGCTCGCGCTCGTGGATCTCGGCAACCGACTTGTCGACCTGGTACTGCAGCACGCGCGCCTGGTCGGACAAAACGATTTTGTGCCGGCGCAGCTCGAGCAGGTTCGCGCAGCGCGCACGCGTCTCGTGGTCGTCGAGCGGCTTGATGAGGAAGTCCGTCGCTCCTGCCTCCAGCGCGTCGTAGCGGATCTTGCGGTCGTCGACGACGGTGATCACGACGATCGGCACGTCGACGCAGTGCGGCAGCGCGCGCAGCTGCTTGACGAGCTCGATGCCGTCGAACTCGGGCAGCTTGTAATCGGTGAGGACGATGTCGACGCGGTTGTTGCGCGCGAACTCGAGAGCGCGCGACGGCGTGTCGAAGAGCTCGAGGTTGAGCTTGCCGTCGATCTGCCGCACGATCTCGGCGAGCAGCAGCCGGCTCGAGAAGAGGTCGTCGACGATCAGCACCGTGTTGCGCTGCGCGCGCGCGAATGCGAGCTCCGATACGACTCCCGTCGCTGCGTGGGCGGGCCGTGGCTGTGCCGACATGCGCGATTTCCTCTTTCGGTGCGTCGACGCGGGATCGTTGTCCCGTGTTCCGACTCGCTCCTGAAAAGCAAGAACGGTGCCTCACCTGCGGGCGCGAGCATAGCGCATAAAGTGGCGCACCGACAGCGGGGGGCGATTTGAACGCGGCGCGCAATCAGGGACTTCTAGGCGAAACCTCACGTTAAGTTCCGGCGCTGCCGAGCCGGCCGCGCAGCGGTGCCATGCCGCCTCGCGTCCGACAGTGACTTGCCCGGCGTTCCTGCAGAATAGTGCTTCCATAACGTCGATCTTCTGTACTATACTGCACACTCCACGCCCGACCCATGCGCAATCCCCCCAACGCGGTTCCTCGCAGTCCCTCGCCGCGTGACCCCGCGCTGGACGACGCGCGCTTCCTGGCCGATCTCGGCCGGCGCGTGCGCGATCTGCGCGAGCGGCGCGGCGTGTCGCGCAAGGCGCTCGCACGCGAGTCGCAGGTGTCCGAGCGCTACCTCGCGCAAATCGAATCGGGCAACGGGAACGTGTCGATCATGCTGCTGCGCCGTGTGGGCCTCGCGCTCGGCGTCGACGCCGCCGACCTCCTTGCGCGCGACGAGGGTGACCGCCGCAAGCGCATCGCGCTGATCGGATTGCGCGGCGCCGGCAAGTCGACCCTCGGTACGCTGCTCGCGAAAGCGCTGCGCGTTCCGCTGGTCGAGCTCAACCGCGAAGTGGCGCGCGACACCGGGCTGCCGATCGCCGACGTGATGGCGCTCTACGGCGTGGGCGCGTACCGGCGCATCGAATGCCGCGCGCTCGAGCGCGTGGCGCGCGAGCAGGAGCGCGCAGTGATCGTCGCCGGCGGCGGCATCGTCGCCGACGAGGAGGCGTTCGGGTTGCTGCTGGCGAACTGCTACACGGTCTGGATCAAGGCGCAGCCCGAGGAGCACATGGCGCGCGTGCTCGCGCAAGGCGACTTTCGCCCCATGGCCGGCAACGAAACCGCGATGGACGATCTGCGGCGCATACTGGCTGCGCGCGAGACCCTGTACGCGAAGGCCGACGCGGTCATCGACACGTCGGGCGAGTCGCCGCAGCAGAGCTTCACCAAGCTGCGCCACGCGGTCGGCGCGTGAACCGGAATTCGGAAGGAGACACGATGGATGCAGCGAATGCGGTGACAAAGGCACCGTGGGTCGACTACCAGACGCACCCGCAGCGCTACCGGCACTACAAGGTCCGCTACGACGGTCCGGTCGCGACGCTGTCGCTCGACATCGACGAGAACGGCGGCATTCGCGAGGGCTACAAGCTCAAGCTCAATTCGTATGACCTCGGCGTCGACATCGAGCTCGCCGATGCGCTGCAGCGGATCCGCTTCGAACATCCCGAGGTGCGCGCGGTCGTCCTCACGAGCGCGAAGGACCGCGTGTTCTGCTCGGGCGCGAACATCTTCATGCTCGGCCTGTCGTCGCATGCGTGGAAGGTCAACTTCTGCAAGTTCACCAACGAGACGCGCAACGGTATCGAGGACGCGAGCCGCCACTCGGGACTGAAGTTCATCGCCGCGTGCAACGGCACGACCGCGGGCGGCGGCTACGAGGTGGCGCTCGCCTGCGACGAAATCGTGCTGATCGACGACAGCTCGTCGGCGGTGAGCCTGCCCGAGGTGCCGCTGCTCGGCGTGCTGCCGGGAACCGGCGGGCTCACGCGGCTCACCGACAAGCGCCACGTTCGCCACGATCTCGCCGACATTTTCTGCACGACGACCGAGGGCGTGCGTGGACGGCGCGCGAAGGAGTGGCGGCTCGTCGACGAGGTGGTGAAGCCCAGCGAGTTCGCCGCGTACGTGCAGCGGCGCGCACGCGAGCTGGCCCAGGCGAGCGACCGGCCGCACGATGCGAAGGGCGTCACGCTGACCCCGCTCGCGCGCACGATCGACGATGGCGGTTATCGCTACGGCTTCGTCGACGTGCGGATCGACCGCGGCGCGCGGCAGGCGACGCTCACGGTCAAGGCGCCCACCGAAACGCAGCCCACCGACATTGCGGGCATCGTCGCGCGCGGCGCGCAATGGTGGCCGCTGCAGGTCGGCCGCGAGCTCGACGACGCGATCCTGATGCTGCGCACCAACGAGCTCGACATCGGGACGTGGGTGCTCGAGACATCGGGCGATGCCGACGCGGTGCTCGCCGTCGACGCGACGCTGGCGCGCCTTCGCGAGCACTGGCTCGTGCGCGAGACGATCGGCCTGTTGCGGCGCGCGCTCGCGCGCCTCGAGGTGAGCTCGCGCACGCTGGTCGCGCTCGTGGACAGTGGCTCGTGCTTCGCGGGCACGCTGCTCGAGCTCGCGCTCGCGGCGGACCGTACGTACATGCTGGATCTGCCCGACGACGCGGACAACGCGCCGCGCATCGCGCTTTCCGAGCAGAACTTCGGCGCGTATCCGCGGGTGGACGCCGCGTCGCGCCTCGACGCGCGCTTCTACCGCGATGCCGAGGTGCTCGCGCAGCTTCGTGCGGTGATCGGCAGCAGGCTCGCGGCGGCCGATGCAGCCAGGCTCGGCCTCGTCACCGCCGCGCTCGACGACATCGACTGGGACGACGAGATCCGCATCGTGCTCGAGGAGCGCGCGAGCATGTCGCCCGACGCGCTCACCGGCATGGAGGCGAACCTGCGCTTCGGCGGCGGCGAGACAATGGAGACGCGTGTGTTCGGGCGCCTCTCCGCGTGGCAGAACTGGATCTTCAACCGGCCGAACGCCGTCGGCGAGGCGGGCGCGCTGAAGGTCTTCGGCACCGGCAACAAGGCGCGGTTCGATCGCGTCCGCGTATGAACCGCTTGCCCCTCACCCGCCTCGCATTCGCCCGCTTCCCTCTCGCCGCGAGAGTGGAGGGGGATGGGGTGAGAGGCGATCAAGCGCAGGAGAGACGATGAGCACGATCGACTACACCGAGAAGATTCCCAACAACGTCAACCTCGCCGAGGACCGCACGCTGCAGCGCGCGCTCGAGCGCTGGCAGCCCGGGTTTCTCGACTGGTGGCGCGACATGGGGCCCGACCGCTCCGCGAACTACGACGTGTACCTTCGCACCGCCGTGAGCGTCGACCCGAGCGGCTGGGCGCAGTTCGGCTACGTGAAGATGCCCGATTACCGCTGGGGCATCTTCCTCAACCCGGTGCCGGGCGACGCGAAGATCAGGTTCGGCGCGCACAAAGGCGAGGCCGCGTGGCAGGACGTGCCCGGCGAGCATCGCGCGAACCTGCGGCGCATCATCGTCACACAGGGAGACACCGAGCCCGCATCGGTCGAGCAGCAGCGGCATCTCGGGCTCACGTGCCCGTCGCTCTACGACCTGCGCAACCTCTTCCAGGTCAATGTCGAGGAGGGACGGCACCTGTGGGCGATGGTTTACCTTTTGCACCGCTACTTCGGCCGCGACGGACGCGAGGAAGCCGAGGCGCTGCTCACGCGCCGCTCGGGCGACGCGGACAACCCGCGCATCCTCGGCGCCTTCAACGAGAAGACGCCCGACTGGCTGGCGTTCTTCATGTTCACGTACTTCACCGACCGTGACGGCAAGTTCCAGCTCGCCGCGCTCGCCGAATCGGGATTCGAGCCGCTCGCGCGCACGACGAGGTTCATGCTGACCGAGGAAGCGCACCACATGTTCGTCGGCGAATCGGGCGTGTCGCGGGTCATCCAGCGCACGTGCGAGGTGATGAAGCAGCTCGGCACCGACGACCCGGCGAAGATCCGCGCGGCCGGCGCGATCGACCTGCCGACGATCCAGCGCTATCTGAATTTCCACTTCAGCGTGACGATCGACCTCTTCGGCGCCGACCAGTCGTCGAACGCCGCGACCTTCTACACGGCGGGGCTCAAGGGTCGGTTCGAGGAGGCGAAGCGCAACGACGACCACGTGCTACAGGGAATGACGTATCCGGTGCTGCAAGTGGCCGAAGGCCGGCTCGCGACGCACGAGGCGCCGATGCTGAATGCGCTGAACGAAGTGCTGCGCGACGACTACATCAAGGACTCGATCGCCGGCGTCGAGCGCTGGAACCGGGTCATCGAGAAAGCGGGGCTCGGCTTCCGCCTCAAGGTGCCGCACAAGGCGTTCCATCGCAAGATCGGCACGCTGTCGCAGCTTCGCGTTTCGCCGGACGGGCGCGTGATCGGCGAAGCGGAATGGAATGCCAACGTAGGCGAATGGTTGCCGAGCGCCGATGATCGCGCGTTCGTCGCCTCGCTGATGGGCCGCGTCGTCGAGCCGGGGAAGTTCGCCGGCTGGATCGCGCCGCCGGCAGTCGGCATCAACCGGCAGCCGCTGAATTTCGAGTACGTTCGCTTCAACTAAACGAATGGCCGCCACCGCGCCGAGCGCAGACTACGCGCTGCAGCACGTGATCGACCCGGAGGTCTGCATCCGCTGCAACACGTGCGAGGCGACGTGCCCGGTCGGCGCGGTCACGCACGATTCGCGCAACTACGTCGTCGACTTCACGAAGTGCAATGCGTGCAACGCGTGCCTTCCGCCGTGCCCCACCGGCGCGATCGATCATTGGCTGCAGGTGCGGAAGACCGCGCCGTACACGCTCGACGACCAGTTGTCGTGGGACGCGCTGCCTCCACAGCAAGAGCTGGAGGTCGGCGCACAGGCCGACGTCCCCGACGACGTGCGCAACCTCACCGAAATCGCGACCTCCGGGCAGGGCGGGCCGTCGGCGCCTCCGTGGTCGGCATCGCATCCGTACGTGAACCTGTACACGCCGGCGCGGCCGGCGATCGCCACCGTCACCGGCAACCATCGCCTCACTGCCGACGACGCGTCGGCCGACATTCGTCACCTCGTCCTCGATTTCGGCAACACGGCGTTCCCGGTGCTCGAGGGGCAGACGCTCGGCGTCCTGCCGCCGGGCGCCGCCGCGGACGGTCGCCCGCACGCGGTGCGGCTGTACTCGATCGCGAGCCCGCGCGACGGCGAGCGGCCGCGCTACAACAACGTCTCGCTCACGATCAAGCGCGTCACCGCGGACCACGACGGGCGACCGGTGCACGGCGTCGCCTCGAACTACCTGTGCGACCTCGCGATCGGCGATCAGGTGCGGGTCGTCGGCCCGTACGGCGCGAGCTTCCTGATGCCGAATCACCCGGGATCGTCGCTGATGATGATCTGCACGGGCACCGGCTCGGCGCCCATGCGCGCCATGACGGAACGGCGCCGCCGGCGCCGCGCGCTCAACGAGGGCGGCGACCTGCTGCTGTTCTTCGGCGCGCGCGTCGACCGCGAGCTGCCTTACTTCGGGCCGCTGATGAAGCTGCCGAAGGACTTCATCGACATCAACTTCGCGTTCTCGCGCGTGCCGGAGCAGCCGAAGGCGTACGTGCAGGATCGCATCCGCGAGCGCGCCGACAAGGTCGTGCGCATGCTGCAGGACGATGACTGCTACATTTACATCTGCGGCCTGAAAGGCATGGAGAGCGGCGTCATCGACGCGTTCCGCGACGTCTGCCGCGCGAGCGGGTTCGACTGGGACGCACTGAAGCCGCAGCTGCTCGCGAAGAGCCGGCTGCACATAGAGACCTATTGATCGTAATCGCATGGACTCGTCGATCGTCACGCAGGTCGCCGACCGGGTCCTGCGCATCGAGATCCGCCGGCCCGAGCGCAAGAACGCCCTGACTGTCGCGATGTACGCAGCGATGGCCGACGCGCTGCGCGGCGCGAGCGCCGACGCCGGCGTGCGCGCCGTGCTGCTGCACGGCCAGCCCGGAATCTTCACCAGCGGCAACGACATTGCGGACTTCATGAGCGCCGCGACGGACTTCGCCGAGGACCGGCCGGTGTTCCAGTTCCTGCAGGCGATCTCCACGTCGCAAAAGCCGATCGTCGCGGCGGTGACCGGTCCGGCGATCGGCATCGGCACGACGATGCTGCTGCATTGCGATCTGGTCTACGCCGGTGCGAGCGCGCGCTTCCAGTTGCCGTTCGTGAACCTCGCGCTCGTTCCCGAGGCGGCGTCGACGCTGCTGCTGCCCGCGGCGGTCGGCTATCCGCGCGCCGCGGAGCTGCTGCTGCTCGGCGATTCGTTCGCAGCCGCCAAGGCGCGCGAATACGGCGTGATCACCGACGTCGTCGCCGACGACGAGGTGATGAATGTCGCGCGCACCTCCGCGCTCGCATTGGCGGCAAAGCCGCCCGCGGCGCTGCGGCTGACACGCATGCTCATGAGGCAGGCGCTTGCCGAGCCGATCGCGAAGCAGATGCGCGAGGAGGCGCGGCACTTCGCCGCGCAGCGCGGCTCGGCCGAGGCGGCCGAGGCGTTCCAGGCGTTCTTCGAGAAGCGCAAGCCCGACTTCTCGCGATTCGATTGATCGAAGCGGAGGCAGCGATGCGGGTCACCGAATGCTTTGCGAGCGGCCTGTTCCGGGGCAAGACCGTCTTCGTCACCGGCGGCGGCAGCGGCATCAACTTCGGCGTCGCGAAGAACTTCGCCGCGCTGGGCGCGAGCATCGGCCTTTGTGGCCGCACGCAGGCGAAGCTCGACGCGGCGGCCGCGGAGTTGCGCGCCCTCGGAGCGAAGGTGTGCGCGGTAACCGCCGACGTCCGCGACTTCGCGGCACTCGAGCAGGCGTTCGCGCAAAGCCGCGAAGCGCTCGGTCCCATTGACGTGCTCGTATGCGGCGCAGCCGGGAACTTCCTCGTACCCGCCGAGAAATTGTCGGCGAACGGCTTCAAGACCGTCGTCGACATCGACCTCCTCGGCTCGTTCAACGCCTCGCGCGCCGCGTTCGAACAGCTGCGGGAAACGAAGGGCGTGTTGCTCTTCATCTCGGCCGGCATGGCGTACATGCCGCACGCCTATCAGGTGCACGTCGGCGCCGCCAAGGCCGGCATCGACATGATGATGAAAGACCTCGCGCTCGAATGGGGCCGCTACGGCATTCGCGCGAACAGCATCGTGCCCGGGCCGATCGAAGGCACCGAAGGGATGAAGCGGCTCGCCGGCGCCGGCTTGCCCGGCGCGATGGAGGCGATCATCGCCGGCGTGCCCGTGGGACGCATGGGCAGCGTCGACGACATCGGCCAGGCGGCGGTCTTCCTCGCCTCGCCGCTCGCGTCGTACGTATCGGGGTGCGTGCTGGTATGCGATGGCGGGGCGAACCTCGCCGGCTCGGGCCGGTTCAATGCCGGTGCGGAAATGCTGCTGAAGCAGATGGCCGGCCCCGGGGCTGTCCGTTAACCGCGCCAGAGCGACCGGCAGCGGGTCCAGGCAGGGACCGACGAACGCACGGGCGCTCGCGATCGGATGCTCGCGTGACGCGTCGGATCCCGCGTACTGCGGCATCACGCGAGCGTGCTTCGCTCGATCAGGTCTTCATCCCGTTGGCAATCTTCGCCAGCGCGATCGTCAGCGCCGCGCCGCCCAGCGTCTTCACCAGCCCCGAGTGCCTGGCGTAGAAGTCGCTCATCTGATCGACGACCCCGGGATTGTGCTGCTGCGCGTGCTCGGCGATCTGTTGCACCTGATCCGGGGACAGCTGTGACGCTTGCTGCGGCGACACGGCATTGCCGCCGCCGAGAAGGGAGCCGAGCGAGCCCAACGCACCGCTCGAAGTGATCGCTGCGAGCGCGCCTGGTCCGAGGCCGCTCAATAACTGGTTCAACATCCCCGCCTGCTGCTGAGGATTCGCTTGATTGAACATCTGCCCGACCATTTGTGAGAACGGCGGGGTTTGGTCGGAGCGGAACGCCTCCGACAAACCCTTGCTCACGAGATCCGGCGAAGCATTCTGCGCGACCTGTTCGTAGTGATCGGCCGCGTTCGCTTGCGGCTGATCGGCGCCGCGTCCCAGGTACTGCTGCAACAATCCGTTCAGGTTGAAAGCCATGTAGTCCTCGCGTGTGGGCGCGGTTCAGGGGCGATTGCGCCGGAAGAGGTGATAGATAACCAGCAACACGATTGCTCCAATGACCCCGCCGACAAACCCGGCCGACTCGCCCGCCTGATACCAGCCCATGGCCTGGCCGACGTAGGTTGCCACTATCGAGCCCGCGATGCCGAGGGCCGCGGTGATGAAGAAGCCGCTTGGGTCCTTGCCGGGCGTGAGAAGTTTGGCGACGAGGCCGATGACGGCACCGATGATGATCGTCCAGATGATGTGCATGGTGATCCCTTGAGCGTGGTTGTTTTCGCTTTGGCGTCGGCGGAGGCCATTACGCGTGCGGATGCCCCCCGCATGCGACGAATGCCCGTCAACCGCATGCCTTGCCGTGCGACGCGTGGGCACCCTTGGCTTTCGCCTCGGCTTCCGTCATGTACTCGCCGGACTTGGTCTTCCCGTACCACTCGTCACCGCTGCAATGGTAAACATGCGTCGACGAGTTCACCCACACCTTGCCGGCGCCGCCGCCCGGAGCTGCCTCGGCGCGCATGCCCGTGGGCATCTTCTTCGTGGCCGCTTGCGTCATCTTGTCCGATGAACGTGTAGTTGCACCCGCCGCCGCTGGTGCAGCCATCGTGCTTGCCGGAGGTGCCGTCGAAGTCGACGGCGCTGCCATCGAACCGGAAGATTTGGCTTCTTTCTTTGCACTCTTCTCTTCAGTCTTCTTGTCCGAGGCGTACCAGTCCTTGACACCGCCGTGCCCCGCGCAGGCACCGCGCTTCTTCTCCACCGATGTGTACGACCCATCCTTGCACTGGCCGGTGGAACCGGCGGGCGCTTGAGCGAAGCCGTTTGCGGAAACCGCCAATCCAACGACGAAAGCGAACGGGACGACGAACGACGGGAACCTTATCAGCCTCATGAATACCTCCGAAGTTGGATAACAAGCGCGCTACGTGCAGTCGCCAGCGCACGCACTCAATGTCGCAGGCTGTCGGGCACCTTGCCGCCATTCTCGGCGAGCTTGCCCATCACGGCCTTTTGCAGCGCAATGTTCTGCTCGGCACTTCCGTCAGCGCCCGCGTGCACGTTCAGTTCGTTGGCGAGATCCTTGCGCGCCGAGAGGCTCGAGTCGAGATCCAGGAGCTTGAGCAAGTCGACGATCGAAGTACGCCAGTTGCCACCGCCCCCCTTGGTCGAAGCGGCTTGC
>Ga0310813_10002721_pt1 | contig 10695 bp, 8 predicted proteins | sample YN3metagenome_FD_203086 | JGI IMG/M metagenome (GOLD analysis project Ga0310813, IMG submission 203086) | Soil microbial communities from experimental microcosm in Duke University, North Carolina, United States - YN3 | ecosystem: Engineered > Artificial ecosystem > Soil microcosm > Unclassified ... | reverse complement strand
GATGTCGGGCTCGAGCGCCAGCAGGATCGCGACCTCGAGCTTGCGCTGGTCGCCGTGCGGCAGGGTGGCGGCGATCGCATCGGCACGATCCGACAAGGAGACCGCTGCGAGGTGCTCGCGCGCGCGGTCGCTGAGCTCGTTGTGCGTCGACGTCCGGCTGAGCAAGTCGAGCGCCTTGCCGCTCCGGACCTGCACGGCGAGACGCACGTTCTCGAGCGCGCTGAGATTGGGAAAGAGATTGGTGAGCTGGAAGGCCCGGCCGAGGCCATGGCGCGTGCGGCGCGGCGCCGCCCACGAGGTGATGTCCTCGCCGTGCAGGCGCACCTTGCCCGACGTCGCCGGGAGCTGGCCCGAGATCAGGTTGAAATAGGTCGTCTTGCCGGCGCCGTTCGGCCCGACGATCGAGGTCAGCGTGCCCGGCTGGAAGGCGCAGCTCACACCGTCGACGGCCGCATGGCCGCCGAAGCGGATCGTGAGGGATTGGGTTTCGAGCATCGTTCGGTGCGGCTCACCCCCTCCGGCCCTTCGGGCCGCCTCCCCCTGCAGACAGGGAGGCATGAGCTCTGGCCTTCCCCCGTCTGCGAGGGAAGGTGGCGCGCAGCGCCGGATGGGGGTCTTTACCGCTTGTTCTTGATCGGCAGCTTCATCTCGTCCGCGGGGATCTCGCGCACGAGGTCGAGCAGATCGGAGTTGTCCGGCGGGTTCGCCTTCATGCGCCACTGGTACATGACCTGCAGCGCCTGATGGTCTTCCTTGCGGAAGGTCATCTTGCCCTTGGGCGTGTCGAAGCTCATGCCCTCCATCGCGGCGATCAGCTTCTCGGTGTCGGTCGAGCCCGCCTTCTTCACCGCCTCGACGGCGGCCATCGCCGCGGCCATGCCGCCCGCGACGAAGAAGTCCGGCGGCGCGCCGTTGTTCTTCTTCTTGTATTCGGCGACCAGCCAGTCGTTCACCGGGTTCTTGGGAAAGCCCCAATAGTAGTAGATGGCACCCTCGAGGCCCGCGAACTGCTTCCAGCCGGCCATCACCGGCAGGATGTTGCCGCCCGGCGCGATCTCGATCTTGTAGCGCTCGGGCTTGAGGTCCATCAGCTTGGGCAACGGATGGGCGCCCGCCCACACCACGGCGATGATCTTGCGGCCGGGCTTGTCCTTCAGCGCATCAAACAGCCGCTGGCCCGGCGCGGTGAAATCGGTGGTCTGGGCCGGCGTGTATTCCTCGTGCACGACCTTTGCCTTGGAGCCGACGTCGGCCAGCGCCTGCTTGAGCGAGGCGATGCCGTCCTTGCCGAAGGCATTGTCCTGGGCGAGCGTGGCGATCGAGATGTTCTCGTCCTTGAGCGTCGCCGCGGCGGCCAGCGCGTCCTGCGAGGAATTGCGCGCGGTGCGGAAGATGTAGCGGTTCCACTTGTCGCCGGTGATCTGGTCGGCGACCGCGGGCTCGACGATCAGGATCTTCTTGTATTCCTCGGCGATCGGCAGCATGGCGAGCGCGATCGGCGAGCCGGTGGTGCCGACGGCGAGATCGACCTTGTCGTCGCCATAGGCCTGCTCGAGCGCCGCCTTGCCCATGTCGGGCTTGAGCTGGTCGTCCTTGGTGATGACCTGGATCTTGCGCCCGAGCACTTCCATCTTGCCTTGCGTCGCGTATTCGAGGCCAAGCATGAAGCCCGCCTCGGTCTGGCGCGCATAGGCTTCGAGCGGCCCGGTCTTGCTGGTGATCAGCGCGATCTTCAGCGGCTGCTGCGCGACCGCCCCACTGGCCGCCAGCGCAGCGGCCAGCGACAGCCCGGCCAGTGCAAATATCGAACGACGACGCATCCGCGAACCTCCCTTGCAAGGAGGCTCTTCTAGTCGATGGCCGCGGCTTGCACCATATGACTCAGTCGAGCAGCGCCGCCTGCACCATCGACCGGAACTGCATGCGCAGGTCGCGCGTGTCGTCGGCGTTCGCCTGGATCATGTAGATTGCGAATAATTCGTTCTTGGGATCGACCCAGAAGGTCGAGCCGGCTGCGCCCGACCAGCCATACTCGCCGACCGTGCCGGGCTGCGCCGAATCGCCCACGGCCGTGCGTACCTCGAACCCCAGCCCGAAGCCGAAGCCCGGCGGGCGACCCGGCCGGCCGCCGACATGGTCGGCGGTCATGAAGGCGAGCGTCTGCCTGCCGATGATGCGCTTGCCGTTCAGCGTGCCGCCGTTGGCGAGCGCGGCGGTGAAGCGCAGGTAGTCGTCGGTCGTGCTGAGCAAGCCGCCGCCGCCGGACTCGTACTTCGCGCCGTCGTCGGGCTTGAAGCGCACGGTCGTCGCCTTGCCGTTGGTGCCGGGTGCCGGCTGGGCGACGCGGTTGAGCTTGTCGGCCGGCACCTGGAAGGTGGTGTCGACCATGCCGAGCGGCTTGAAGATGCGCTCGCCCAGCACCTCGTGCAGCGGCCTGCCGCCGTTCAGCACCTCGAGCAGCCGGCCCTGCACGTCGACAGCAACGCTGTACTCCCAGCGATCGCCGGGATTGAAGTGCAAGGGCAGCTTGCTGAGTCGCGCCACGAACTCCTCGTTGGTCGCGGTGCGGTCGCCGATCTTGGCCGCGCGGAAGGCCTGGTAGACCAGCGACTCGCCGCGCGCGCCGTAGACCAGGCCCGACGTGTGGCGCATCAGATCCTGCACGGTCATCGGCCGCGTCGGATCGGCGAGATGCAGCTGCGGCTTGCCGTCGGGACCGACCACCTCGGTGCCGACCTTCATCTGGCCGATCGACGGCAGGAATTTGGAGACCGGATCGCTGACCTGCAGGCGGCCCTCCTCGACCATCTGCATCAGCGCCGTCGTCACCATCGGCTTGGTCATGGAGTAGATGCGGAAGATCGAATCGTACTTCATCGCATCGCCGCCCGGCTCGCGCTTGCCCTGCATCGAGACCCAGGCAACCTTGCCGTGCCGCGCCACCAGCATCACCGCGCCGGGAATGAGACCTTCGTCGATGTTCTTCGCGGTGACCTCTTCGATCTTCTTCAGCTGCGCCGAGGATAGGCCGACAGCTTCCGGCTGCGTCGTCGGCAGCACGCTCTCGGCGTGCGCCGCAAAGCCGAAACCAACCAGCGACAGTACGACCAGCGTACGCGTGATGCCGTTCATGTGGGTTTCTCCCGTTTGGTTGCGGGAACTGTAGCGCCTTCGAGCACCGGCCGCTCGCGCTGGAACAACACGATCACGGCATCCATCACCGCCCGGACTCGCGGCAGCGCGCGCAGGTCGCGGTGGACCAGCAGCCACTGGTCGGCGAACACCTCGGGCAGCACGTCGCCGCTGCGGTGCAGCCGCGGATCGGGGTCGCCGAGATAGCACGGCAGCACGGCGAGGCCGGCGCCGGCACGGGCCGCCTCGTACAGCACCAGCCAGTTGTTGCCGCGGATCGCGGGCTTGGCGCCGCCCAGCAGCTCCTGCAGCCAGGCCTGGCCCGGCATGTAGGCGTGATCTTCGTCGAAGCCGATCCACGGCAGCGCCCGGAGGTCGGCCTTCGCCCGCGCCACCGCGCGATGTCCGTAGACCGCGTAGGCGACGCGGCCGAGCTTGCGCGTGACGATGCCGTGCAGATCCGGCACCTGCTCGCGGATCAGGAGATCGGCCTCGCGGCGCGACAGGTTGGCGAGTGTATGGCTGGCGGTCAGCTCGAACTCGATCTGCTTGAGGCCGCGGCGCAGCTCGGCCAGGTGCCGCGCCAGCCAGGCCGCCATCGCCTCGCCGGCCGACAGCCGGACCATGCCGCTCACCGTGTCGCTGAGGCTCGCGCTGCGGCGGTTGATCGACAACGCCGCCTTCTCCATCGCCTCGGTGTCGGCCAGCAGCTCCTCGCCGGCCGGCGTCGGCACGAAGCGGTCGGGCAGACGCTCGAACAGGCGCGCGCCGATCCGCTTCTCCAGCGCCTGCACGCGCCGCGCCACGGTGGGATGGCTGACGCCGAGCGACTTGGCCGCCGTCGTCAGCGTGCCCTCGCGGGCAAGCGACAGGAAAATCCGAAGGTCGTCCCAGCTCGGCTGCATGTACAAATTTGTACAGCGAATTTTCCTTATTGTGCACTGACGAATAGGGACGTTCGGCCTAGTCTTTCAGCCATGCATATCGAACCGCGTCTGTTGGTCTTCACCCGGGGCATCCGGCTGCGCATTGCCGGCGCCGTCGTGCTCGGGCTGCTGTCGGTCGGCCTCGGCGTCGCGCGGCTCGGCCTGCTGGGCTGGCTGATCGGCCAGGTGTTCGCCGGCCGGTCGCTCGGCGAGCTCGCCTGGGCCGCCGCGATGATCGGGCTGGTGATGCTGCTGCGCGGCGTGTCCGAGCACTGGCGCGCGGTGGTGGCGCACGAGAATGCCGCGCGGGTGCAGAAGGTGCTGCGGCGGACCCTCTACGACAAGATCGCGAGCCTCGGGCCCGGCACGGTCGGCCGCCAGCGCTCGGGCGCGCTGACGCTGTCGATGATCGATGGCGTCGAGCAGCTCGAGACCTATTTCGGCCAGTTCCTGCCGCAGTTCCTGATCGCGCTGCTGTCGCCATTGCTGATCTTCGCGGTGGTGGCCTTCATCGACCTGCCGGTGGCGCTGCTGATGCTGGGCTTCGCCCTGGTAGCGCTGCTCGCGCCGGGGCTGTGGCACAAGTGGGATATCCGCCACTCGCAGTATCGCCAGCGCTCCTACGCGAGCTTCGCCGCCGAGTTCCTCGATTCGATCCAGGGGCTGGCCACGCTCAAGGCATTCGGCCAGGGCAAGGCGCGCGCCGACAAGCTCGAGGTCGAGGCGCGCGATCTCTTCCGCCGCACCATGTGGGTGCTCGGCACCAATGCGCTCGCCCGCGGCATCACCGACACCGCGATCGCCTGCGGCGCGGCGGGCGCGCTGATCTACGGCGCGCTGCGCGTGGAATCGGGCGCAATGGCGCTCACCTCCCTGCTGGTGATCCTGATGCTGGGCGTCGAGATCTACCGACCGATGCGCGAGCTGCGCACCGTGCTGCACCAGGGCATGGTCGGGCTGTCGGCGGCGCAGGGCATCTACAAGATCCTCGACGACCAGCCGGCGGTCGCCGACGCCCTGCCCGCGCCGCTCGACACGTCGCTGGCGCCGACCATCGCTTTCGAGGACGTGCGCTTCGCCTATCCGGGCACCCGGCGCACCGTGCACGAGCGCCTCGCCTTCCGCGCCGAGGCCGGCGAGCGGCTCGGCATCGTCGGGCCGTCGGGCGGCGGCAAGTCGTCGATCGTGCGGCTGCTGCTGCGCTTCTACGATCCCGACGCCGGCCGCATCACGCTCGGCGGGCACGATCTGCGCACGCTCTCCTTCGCGCAGATCCGCGCGCTGATCTCGGTCGTCAACCAGGACACCTTCCTGTTTCACGGCACGGTTGAGGAGAATATCCGGTTGGGCCGTCCCGACGCGACTCAGGCCGAGCTCGAGGACGCCGCTCGCGCGGCCAACATTCACGAGTTCATCCTGACCTTGCCGCAGGGTTATGAGACGGTCATCGGAGAAAAGGGCATCAAGCTCTCGGGCGGCCAACGCCAGCGACTGGCGATCGCGCGGGCGCTGCTGCGCGACACGCCGATCCTGGTGCTCGACGAGGCGCTCTCGGCGGTCGATGCCGAGAACGAGGCGGTGATCCAGGAAGCGCTCGACCGTCTGATGCAGGGCCGTACGACCGTGATCCTGGCCCATCGCTTGTCGAGCGTGATCGACTGCGACCGTATCCTGGTGCTCGACCGCGGCCGGGTGACCGAGCAAGGCCGCCACGACGAACTGATGGCGCGCGGCGGTGTCTACGCGACCCTGATGGCCGAGCAGGTGCACGCATCGTCGGGCAACCGCGCCACCGACGCGTTCGACATGCGCGCCGGCAAGGTCGAGAGCGTGGCGGACATGCCGGGCGGTGCGGCCAAGCCGCTGACCGAAGGCATCATCAAGGCCGAGGGCCTCACCTGGTACCAGGTCGTGACGGCGCTGATGAAGGTGATCCTGCCGTGGAAGGGCAAGCTCACGGCGACCTTCACGCTCGGCGTGCTGCGCGTGGTCGCCTTCATCGGTGTCGGCGCGCTGTCGGCGCTGATCGTGCTGGCGCTGAAGCATCACGAGCCGTGGCGCGGCCTTGCCATCGCGCTCGCCCTCGTGGCGCCGCTCTCGGGCGTGCTGCACTGGCTCGAGTCCTGGCTGGCGCACGACATGGCCTTCCGCCTGCTGGCCGAGATGCGCATCGACGCCTTCCGCAAGCTCGACGCGCTGGCGCCCGCCTACCTGGTGCGCCGCCGCACCGGCGATCTGATGGCGCTCGCCACGCACGACATCGAGCTGGTCGAGTACTTCTTCGCCCACACCGTGGCGCCGGCGTTCGTGGCCATTCTCGTGCCGGCGGTGGTGATCGCGGCGCTGGCGACCGCGAACGGCTGGCTGGCGCTGACCCTGCTGCCGTTCCTGCTCGCCGCGGGCCTCAGCCCCTTCCTGCTGCGCAAGCGGGTCGATCGGCTGGGCAGCCAGGCGCGCGAGGCGGCCGGTGAGCTCGGCGCCTTCGCCGTCGATTCGGTGCAGGGGCTGGGCGAGATCGTCGCCTTCCAGCAGGAGAGCCGGCGCGGCGACAAGCTGAACGAGCTCAGCCAGCGCCACATCGACCTGCGCCTGCCGTTCTTCCGCGAGCTCACCCTGCAGCACGCCATCCTCGAGGTGCTGATCGGGCTGGGCGGCCTCGCCGTGGTCGTCACCGGCGCCGCGCTCTCGGCGGGCGGCGCCGTCGACCCCGGTTTGCTGCCGCTGCTCACCATCCTCGCGATGGCGGCGTTCCTGCCGGTCTCGGAGATCGCCCAGATCGGCCGCCAGCTCGCCGATACACTGGGCGCCACGCGCCGTGTCTACGCGCTGGCCAACGAGCCGATCGCGGTGCGCGACGGCGCCGGCGTGGCACTGAAGGACGGACCGGCGGCGCTGGCGCTCGAGGGCGTGAGCTTCACCTATCCCGGCCAGGCCCGCCGCGCCCTCGCCGACGTGAGCTTCGCCATCCCGGCCGGCAAGACGCTGGCATTGGTCGGTACCTCCGGTGCGGGCAAGACCACCACGGCGCAGCTGCTGATGCGCTTCTGGGATCCCGATTCGGGTCGCATCACTTTGAACGGCGCCGAGCTGCGCGACTACAAGCTCGATGATCTTCGCCAGATGATCGCCCTGGTGGCGCAGGACACCTACCTCTTCAACGACACCCTGCGCGCCAACATCCTGATCGCGCGACCCGACGCCTCCGAGCAGGAGCTGCAGTCAGCGATCCGTCACGCCTCGCTGTCGGAGCTGGTCGCGACCCTGCCCGACGGCCTCGACTCGGCCGTCGGCGAGCGCGGCACGTCGCTGAGCGGCGGCCAGCGCCAGCGCGTGGCGATCGCGCGTGCCTTCCTGAAGGATGCGCCGATCCTGATCCTCGACGAGGCGACGTCACATCTCGACGCGGTCAACGAGCAGGCGGTGCGCCGCGCGCTCGACCTGCTGCAGGCCGATCGCACCACCATCGTCATCGCCCATCGCCTGTCGACAGTGCGCGACGCCGACCTGATCGTCGTGCTCGACGAGGGCCGCGTCGCCGAGACCGGCACGCATTCGGCATTGCTGGCACGGGGCGGCCTCTATGCCCGGCTGGTGTCGCGCCAGCTTGCGGCGGCATACGCGCCTGCGGCATCCTGAGCGACGCGGAGGACAGTATGTTCAGTCACGTCACGGTCGGCAGCAACGACGTCGCCAGGTCCACGAGCTTCTACGACGGCGTCGGCAAGCCGCTCGGCCTGGTGAAGCACAAGGACTCGTCCCCCGACGGCGTCGGCTACAGCCTCGCCGGCGGCCGGCCGCAGCTCTGGATCGTGCGGCCGCTCGACAAGCAGCCGGCGACGGTCGGCAACGGCATCACGATTGGGCTCGAGGCCGACACGCGGGCGGCGGTCGATGCCGCCCATGCCGCGGCGATCGCCAACGGAGGCAAGGACGAGGGCAAGCCCGGCTTGCGCCCGCATTACCATGCGAACTATTATGGTGCCTATGTTCGCGATCCGGACGGCAACAAGGTCTGCTTCGTTTGCCACAAGCCGGCGTGAGGCGTAGCATCCGCGCCGCTCGCGAGGAGTAGCGCATGGAACCGTTCAAGGTGTTCTGGCAGCCCGGTTGAACCAGCTGCCTGAGACTCAAAGAGTTTCTATCGGTCCGTGGGATCGACTTCGTTTCAGTGAATGTCCTTGAAGACCCGGACGGCCTCGCCGAGCTGCAGAAGCTCGGCGCGCGGTCGGTGCCCGTGCTGTCGCGCGGCGACAAATTCACCTTCGGCCAGAGCACCAAGCAGATCGTCGACTTCCTCGGGCTGAACGAGAAGTCCGGCCCCGAGCTTTCGACCGACGAGCTGGCGGCGAGGGTCGACAAGTACATGGGCGCGGCGCTCGAGCTGATCCCGCTGATGCCCGCCGACCGGCTCGACATCCACGTGCCGGGCCGGCCGCGCAGCTACCGGACGCTGAGCTTCCATCTGTTCCGCGTGGTCGCGGCGTTCCTCGATGCCAACCAGGGCACGACGCTGGTGCAGGCGGCGTTCCGCGAGGAGCCCAAGCCCGACGCCGGCACCGACGAGCTGGTCGCCTATGGGCGGAGCGTGCGCCAGCGCTTCAAGGACTGGTGGGCCAAGGGCGACACCTCGCCGGCCAAGGAGCTGCCGACCTACTACGGCGCGCAAAGCCTGCACGAGCTGATGGAGCGGACGACCTGGCACTGCGGCCAGCATGTGCGGCAGTACATGATGCTGCTCGAAAAGGAAGGCGTCAGCCATCCGCAGCCGCTCAAGCCGCCCGACTTTACCAGGCTGCCGTTCCCGCAGAACGTGTGGGACGGCTGAAACCTTCGGGCTTTGGGGACGTTGCCACAGAGATGCCCCCACAGCCCGGAGGACGACAATGCGCGGCAACGGCCTGACCCAAGGCATTCCCAGCAAGGATCTGATCAAGGAAATCAATGCGCTGAAGACGCAGCTCAAGCGCGTCTCCGACGCCATGGCGAACGACGCCAGCGAAGGCATGACGCGCGCCATCGACGCCGTGGAGAGCAAGGGCCGCGAGACCATCGACGAAGCAGTCGCGGCCGCCGAGCGCTTCCTGGACGAATATACCGAGAGCGCCAAGGACACCGCGTCGCGACTGGCCCGCCGGTCGAGCCAGATCCGCGACAGCGCCGCCGACTCGCTGGTCGACACGGTGCAGGCCCGCCCGTTCGGCACCTTGGCCGCGGTGATCGGCCTTGGCTTCCTTGCGGGGTACCTTTGTCGTCGGAACTGACCGCAAGGTCAGCCGCAGCCGAGCCCGCTCCGGGGCCCAGCCCCTGATCGCCGGCCTGATCCGGCTCGCCGCCCTGCCGGCGATGGCGCGCGCGGCGCGGGCTTCGGCGGCCGACACCGCGCAGCGCGCGGCGCTCGCCGCCGCCGCGGGGCTTGCCGGCCTGGTCGGCCTGTTCTGCTTCACCCACGCCAGCCTGACGCTGCTCGAGCAGCACATGGACGCCGCCGAGGCCTGGTCGGTGGTCGGTGGCTTCTACGCGGCCATCGGCGGGCTTCTCTATTTCGCCGCGACCAGGCGCCGTCGCGGCTGACGGGCCTTCGGCGCGTAGCTGCGCGAGGCGAGGCGCGGCTTGGCGGCGATTCGTTGGCTGACCGGACGGTCGTCCGACAGCAGAACCTCGAGCCAGCGCAGCGACGGCAAGTGTGCCGCGATGGTGCTGAGCAGGATCAGCAGCGGCACCGCCACGATCGCGCCGATCGCGCCCCACATCCAGCCGAGGCAGGCGATGGCGGCGAACACCGCGACGGTGTTGAGGGCGCAGCGGCGGCTCACGAAGGCCGGCGTCACGAACTGCGACTCGGCGAAATGGATCAGGGTGAGGACGGCCGGCACCGCGACGATGCGCGGCCAGTCCTCGAAGGTGAGCAACGCCGCCAGCGTCACCAGCGCGATGATCACCGGCGGCCCGATGAACGGCACGAACGAGGCGACGCCCAGCAGCACGCCCCACATCATGGCGTTGGGTACGCCGAGCAGCGCGAGCGCCGTTGTCGCCAGCACCGCCACGCCGAAATAGATCACCGCCAGCGAGAACAGGTAATGGCCGACCCGCCCGTTGATGTCGCGCATCATGCGGGCCAGCCGCACGCGCGTCTGGAAGCTCACCGGGATGCGCAGGATCTGCCGGCGGTGGCTGTTGCGATGGGCCAGCAGCATGAAGGCCAGGACGCCGGCGTAGGCGATCTGCAGGACGACGCCGGGCGTCGTGCTGGCGAGCTGGCCGAGCAGGGAATGGCTGTTGACCACCACCTTTTCCGTCGCCTCGGCCGACTTGGCCGCGCTGGCGCTGGCCGCCTGCTCGACCTTGTTGCTGAGCTCCTGCATGAAGGCCAGCGACTTACGCAGGCCTTCGAGCTTGCGCTGCAGGGTGAGGGTCAGCAGCGGCCCCTGCGCCGCCCAGTCGGCGATCGATGGGATCACCAGCGACAGGATGCCCGCCAGCACCAGAGCGAACAGCAGCACCGCGACGACGGCGGCCAGGGTCGATGGCAGGCGGATGCGCTCGAGGCTGTTGGCAACCGGCGTCAGGATCAGCGCCAAGACGATCGCGCCCGCGGTCGGGATCAGGAAGTCGCGCGCCACGTAGCCGACACCGG
>Ga0310813_10002720_pt1 | contig 10695 bp, 8 predicted proteins | sample YN3metagenome_FD_203086 | JGI IMG/M metagenome (GOLD analysis project Ga0310813, IMG submission 203086) | Soil microbial communities from experimental microcosm in Duke University, North Carolina, United States - YN3 | ecosystem: Engineered > Artificial ecosystem > Soil microcosm > Unclassified ... | reverse complement strand
CCAACCGGCGGATGCGCTCCGCCACGAAGACGCCGAAGGCGGGCTGCCGGACGTTCGGAAACACCGTGCTGAGCGTGAGGACACGCATGTCACTGGACCTCCGCGAGCACGGCCCCGCTGAGGCCGGCGTAGAGGTCGACGTAGCGCTCAACGATGCGCGGCCACGTCCGCTCTCGCACCATTGCCTCGCGCGCCCGCGCGCCGATGCGGGTCCGCGCCTCGGCATCACGGGCCAGCCACGCAAGGGCATCGACCAGCCCCTCGCGCGACTCCGCGGGGACCAGCACGCCGGTGACGTCGTGCTCGATCAGCTCGGCGAGGCCACCGAGATCGCTGGCCACCACCGGGCGGCCCATCGCCATCGCCTCGAGCGGCTTGAGCGGCGTCACGAGCTCGGTGAGCCGCATGCGCCGCCGCGGGCACACGAACACGTCGGTGATCGAGTAGAAGTCGCGCACCTCCGAGAACGGGACCTGGCCCGCGAAGATCACGGCGTCGCCGAGCGGGGCGGCGGCCGCGCGCAGGGCGGCATCCTCCTCGCCTCCGCCCACGAGCAGCAGCCGCGCGTCAGGCACACGCGCGCGCAGGGCCGGGACCGCGTCGAGCAAGAAGCGCAGCCCCTCGTAGCGGTAGAAGGAGCCGATGAACCCGAGCACCGGGCCGCCGTTGAGCCCCAGGCGCTGCGCGAGGGCCTGAGCGCGCTCCACCGGGCGAAACCACTCGGTATCGACGCCGTTGGGCGCGACCCGGATCCGTTCCGCCGCGACGCCACGCCGGACCAGCTCACCGCGCATGGCGTGGGCAATCGTCACCACCGCGTCGGCCCGCTTGAACATGAACGTCTCGAGGGCGCGGCTCACCCGGTAGCGTAGCGAGCCCTCGCGCGTGGTGCCGTGGTCCACCGCCGCGTCCTCCCAGAACGCGCGCGCCTCGTAGACGACCGGGATGCCCAGCCGGCGGCCCACCCAGAGCGCGGGGAGGCCGTTCAGCACGGGAGAGTGAGCGTGGATCACGCGGGCGCCTTCGGCGCGGGCCACGTCGCGGATCCGGCGAGCCAGCCGCCACATGAGCCCCAGCTCCCGCGCGATCGGGATGCGGCCGCTCCGGCGTCCCGGCGTGCGATAGTGCGCGATTCCGTCCCGCTCCTCGCGGAGCGCCGGCGCCGGCCCGTGCTTGGGCGAGGTCACCACGACCGGCCGAAGCCCGGCGGCCTGCTGGAACACCACGATGTTGCGGCTGCGGGTGCTGTAGCCGCTCATCACAGGGAAGGAATGGTCGAGGACGTGGAGCACGGTCACCGGGTGACTCCTCCGGACACGCCCTGACGCCGGGCGACGAAGAGGAACGAGTGCGTGACGGCTTCGCCGAGCGGCGGCACCGTCTCGAGCGTGGCGCGAACCGGCCGGGCCTCGAGCACGCGCTCGAGCCACGGCACCTGGCGGGGCGGCAGGCGCAGCGCGGCCGCGCGCTCGAGGATCAGCCCCTCCGCGGCCAGCCAGCCGCGGACCTCCGAGGGCCGGTAGGCGCGCACCCGTGACGGCCAGCCGCGCAGCCGCTGAATCGTCCGGCGCGCCAGCGCCACCACCGCCCCGCCGTTGAGCGCCTCCATCACGAGCGCGCCGCCCGGCCGGAGCACCCGCCGCATCTCGGCGAGGGCGCGCGCGGGCTCGGCAAGGGCCTGCATGACGCCGATCGTGACGACCAGGTCGAAGGCCCCCGCCGAGAACGGGAGACCATAAGCTTCGCCCGCCAGGTAGCGGCCCTTCTTGCCCGGGTCGGCCGCGACCGCCCGCTGGAGGCTCGGCACCGAGTAGTCGAGCCCCACCGTCCGGCAGCCGAGCCCCGCGAGGAGCCGCACGTAGGTCCCGCCGCCGCATCCCAGCTCCAGCACGCGCGCGCGCTCGGGCAGGTGGAGGGCCGGAAGGATCTCGGAGAAGGCCGCGACACGACGGCGAAGGCCCGCGTCCGACCAGCCCGAAATGCGCGGCTCGTCGTCATAGGTGCGGGCGAAGCGCTCGAAGCGCGCACGCCATTCGGCCTCGAAGCTCGGAGTGCCGTCGCTCACGCGCCAGGGGCCCCGTCGATGAAGGTGCGATGCCAGAGCTCGAGCATGAGCAGCGCCCATAGCACGGAGGCGTGATTGCCGGCGCCCCGCTGATGCCGCTCCCACAGCGCGCGCACGCGCTCCGGCCTCACGTAGCCGCGTCCCAGGGCGCGCGGGGAGAGGAGCAGGTCCCACGCCATCTCGCGAAGGTCGCCGCGCAGCCAGGCGGCCACCGGGATCTCGAAGCCCTGCTTGGGCCGGTGCACCCCGGAGGCCGGCACCTTGCCGTCGAGATAGCGCTTCAGCAAGTACTTCGACGTGCGGCCGCGGTACTTCCACTCGGGCGAGACCGAGGCAGCGAACTCCACCACCTTGTGGTCCAGGAGCGGGGCGCGCGTCTCGAGCGACGACGCCATGCTCATCCGGTCGACCTTCACGAGGATGTCGTTCACCAGCCAGGTCTTGAAATCCACGTAGAGGAGCTGACTCAGGGGATCCAGGTGGCGCACGCGCTCGAAATGGCGAGCGAAGCCCGTGAAGGAGTCGTGGCCACCGAGCACGCGGCGGAATTCGGGGTGCAGGAGCGCCATCTTCTCGGCCGGGCGCAACAGCGAGAGGTCGCCGAAGTACGCGCGCTCGAACGTCGTGCCCAGGTTCTGGAGGACGTACTTCGCGCGGAGGGGACGGGGGAGCCAGTCCGCCTTGGGATAGATGCGCCCGAGCGGCCCCAGCACGCCCGCGCGCGCCCACTCGGGCAGGAGCCGCCGCACGCGCGACTCCCAGCGGTTGAGCCCGTAGCGGCGCTGATAGCCGGCGAAGATCTCATCGCCGCCGTCTCCCGACAGGGCGACGGTCACGCGCTTGCGCGCCGCCTTCGACACGTAGTAGGTGGGCAGCGCCGAGGAATCGGCGAACGGCTCGTCGAGGTGCCAGGCCAGCTTCGGAAGGGTCTCGGCCGCGCGCGCCTCGACCAGCACCTCGTGATGATCGGTGCCCAGGGCCTCGGCCACCGCCCGCGCGTGCGGCAGCTCGTTCCAGCGGCGCTCGGTGAAGCCGACCGCCGTGGTACGCACGGGCCGATCGGAGAGCCGGGCCATCCGCTCCACCACCGCGGTCGAATCCACGCCGCCCGAAAGGAACGCCCCCAGCGGCACGTCACTGATCAGCCGGATGCGCACCGCCTCGGTGAACACCGCCTCGAACTCTTCCAGGCACTGGGCCTCCGTGCGCTCCACGTGCCCGCCGCGAGGCACGTCCCAGTACTCGACCATCCGCACCTGTCCGCGCTCCCAGATCAGATAGTGGCCGGGCGGGATCTGAGCGACGCCCTGCAGGATGGTGGCGGGCGCGGGCACGCACCCGAACGAGAAGTAGTCGTGCAGGGCCTCCGCGTTCACCTCGCGCTTGAGCCCGCCGTCCTGGAGCAAACCCTTGAGCTCGGAGGAGAAAGCCAGCCGTTCGGCGTCGTGCACGTAGTAGAGGGGCTTCTTGCCGGCACGATCGCGGGCGAGAAGGAGACGACGATTCCGCTCGTCCCAGAGGGCGATCGTGAACATGCCACGCAGCCGGGCCACCCAATCGGGGCCGTGCTCCTCGTAGCCGTGCACGATCACCTCGGTGTCCGAGCGCGTGGCGAAGCGGTGTCCGCGAGCGAGCAGTTCCTCCCGCAGCGCCTGGAAGTTGTAGATCTCGCCGTTGAAGATCACCATCAGCGTCCGGTCCTCGTTGAACATGGGCTGATCGCCCGTGGACAGGTCGATGATGGACAGACGGCGATGGCCCAGGCCCATCCCGCGCTCGAAGTGGAAGCCGTCCGAGTCGGGCCCGCGATGCGCCATGGCCGTGGTCATGCGCCGCAGGAGCTCGCGCGATACGGGATGCCCGGGATCCGTGTGGACGATACCGGCGATGCCGCACATGTCAGCCGGCCATCCTGAGATCGTCCCGCCGCGCCAGTTCGGCGTAGAGGCCACGATACCGCTCGGCCATGCGCTCGAGGCTGAAGTGGTCGACCGCCCGCTGCCGGCCGGCCTTGCCGTGCATGGCGCGGAGATGCCCTTCTCTCACGTACCCGGTGAGGGCCCCAGTCAGTGCTGCCGTGTCCCCGACGGGCACCAGGCGTCCGGTCACGCCGTCCTCGACCAGCTCGGGATTGCCGCCCGTCCGCGTCGCCACCAGCGGCAGGCCGCTCGCCATCGCCTCCAGCACGGTGTTGGAGATACCTTCCGCGATCGAGGGTAGCGCAAACACGTCGAAACCCGCGAGCAAGCGCGGGACATCGCGGCGCTCGCCGAGCAGGTGGACCCGGCCGCGGAGGTCGGGCTGGGCCGCGCGCGCCTCGAGGTCCCGCCGGCACGGCCCGTCGCCCACCAGCACGAGGCAATGGCGCCCCGCCTCGGCGGGAATCCGGGCATAGGCCTCGAGCAGCCGAGCCTGATCCTTCACGGGGTCCAGCCGGCCCACGGTGCCGAGCACCACGGTGTCGCGATCCACGCCCAGCGCGGCGCGCCCGGCCTCGCGATCGGTGTCCCCGAAGCGCCGGAGATCGACGCCGTTGTGGATGGTCATGACCTTGCCGCGGTCGATCCCGACGGTCTGGGTGAGCCAGCGCCCGAGGTCGAGCGACACCGTCACGTACCGGTCGATCATGGGCGCCAGCCAGCGCCGGATGCGATTTCGCCTCCGGTTGAGCCCCTCGGGATCCGTCACCTCGCGCCCGTGCTCGCCGTGCACGACGATGGGCGACCGCGCGATGCGGGCCGCGGGCACCGCGTCGAGGGCGCCCCAGTTCCGCGAGTGCACGATGTGGGGACGCAGGCGGCGGAAATGCCCCACCAGCCGCCCGAGCGCCCGGAGGTCACGTCCCGGCCGCTTGCCGAGCACGACCACCGCGGTGTCGGCGGGCAGGCGGGCCGCCAGAGGGCCGCTCGCCGTCATCGCGACCACCGTATGACGGAAGTCCCCCGCGAGACACCCGACCAGGTTGACGAGCCCGTTCTCCGTCCCGCCGACCTGGAGGGAGTCGATGACGTGTACCACGTGGAGCCGACGCTCACCCATCCAGCCACCGGCGGGCCCATTCTTCGAACATCACGAGGGCCCAGAGCGAGGCCGACCGATCGTGGCGCCCGCTATCGTGCTCGGCGAGCAGCCCCTCGATGGCGGCGGGGACGAAGAGGCCGCGCTGGCGGGCGCGCGAGCCGAGCAGAGTCTCCCGCGCGTAGTCTCTCAGCTCGCGCCGGAACCACTGCCCCAGCGGTACGCCGAAGCCCATCTTGCGCCGCTCGAGGACCGAGTCGGGGAGCGCATCGGCCATCGCTCGCTTGAAGATCGCCTTCCCCGTGTCGCCCGCGAGCTTGAGCCGGGTCGGCATGGTCGCCACGTACTCCATGAGCACGTGATCGAGCAGGGGAACGCGGGACTCGAGCGACACCAGCATGCTCGTCCGGTCCACCTTGGCGAGGATGTCGTCCGGCAGGTACGTGCGCACGTCGAGATACTGGAGCGTCGCCACGTAATCTGGAGCCCCGGAGGCGGCGGCCAGCGTCCCGAATCGGCCGTCATCGGCCCGCGTTCCCGTTTGCCTCTGGGCCTCGGCGGTGAGGAGCCGTCCGAGCGTCGCGTCCCGCTGATACGTGACCATGCGGAAGTAGCGATCGACGGGGCCGGCGCCGAGCAGCTCCAGATAGCCGCGCCCGCGAGCCGTCGACGGCAACGCGGCCGCGCCCACGCGGGCCGCCATCCGCCCCAGCACCCCGGGGAACGCATCGAGGCCCGCATGGCGGCGCTGGGCGGCGGCGTAGCGACGGTACCCTGCGAAGTTCTCGTCCCCGCCATCGCCGGACAGGGCGACGGTCACGTGCTCGCGGGTGATCTTGGCCACGTAGTACGTCGGGAGCGCGGAGGCGTCGGCAAAGGGCTCATCGAGCTGCCACGCGAGCTGGGGCATCACCTCCAGGGCGTCCGGCTTGACCACGAACTCGCAGTGGTCCGTGCCGTAGCGCTGCGCGACCGCGCGCGCGTACGCGAGCTCGTCGAAGGAAGCCTCGTCGAAGCCGATGGAGAAGGTGCGGATGGGCGTCGTCGACGCCTGCGCCATCAGCGCGACCACGGAGCCGGAGTCGACGCCGCCAGAGAGGAACGCCCCCACCGGCACGTCGCTCACCATGTGGCTGCGCACCGCGTCCTGCAGATGCCAGCGAAGCCCCTCGACCCACTCCTCCTCGCGGCGCTCCTGCGGGTCGAACCGCAAATCCCAGTACCGGCGGATCTCGGGCTCGCTCCGTCCCTCCTCGAGCAAGAGATACGAGGCGGGGGGCAGCTTGCGCACGGCGCGGAAGATGGTCCGTGGGCAGGGGATGTAGTGGAAGACGAGGTAATCCCGCAGCGCGTCCCAGTCGAGGTCTCTCGACACCGTCGCGTCCTGGAGGAGGGCCTTGATCTCGGAGGCGAAGAGGAATCGCCGCCCATCCCACGCGTACACCAGGGGCTTGATGCCCACGCGATCTCGGGCCAGGAACAGCCGCCGGCGGCCGCCGTCCCAGAGGGCGAACGCGAACATCCCACGGAGACGCTCCAGGCAGCCAACGTCCCATTTCTCGTAGCTGCGCAGCAGCACCTCCGTGTCCGAGGCGGTCCGGAACACCACGCCGGAGGCTTCCAGCTCCCGCCGCAGCTCGCGGTAATTGTAGATCTCGCCGTTGAACACCACGACCCGCGAGCGATCGTCGCTGAACATGGGCTGGTCGCCGGTCGAGAGGTCGATGATGGCGAGCCGGCGATGACCCACGGCGACCGGCCCCTCGATGAACATGCCGTCGCCGTCGGGGCCGCGGTGCGAGAGCACATCGGTCATCGCCTGCACGAGACGCGCTTCGGCCGGGCGTCCGTCCGCACGCACCATTCCCGCGATCCCACACATGGTCAGGCCTCCGTCCGCCGGGGCAGCGCGGGCCGGCGCACCGGCGCCACCACCGGTCCCCGACCACGCGGCCGGGTCCCCACCGGAGGCGTCGGCACCGGGCGCGCCACCACCGGCGCGGGCGCCGCCTGCAGGACGAGGACCTTCAGCATCACCGTGATCGCCACCATGTGGAAGAACAGGTCGAAGTACGACATGCTCAGGAACGCGCCGCTGACCAGGAAGCCGACGAGGCTCACCTCGATCATTTGCGCGGTCGCATAGTGGAATTCCAGCGCGGGGTTTGCACGGGCCCTTCGCCGGACCCGCCGCAGGCTGATGAGGGTCGATCCGATCAGCGCCAGGTAGAGAGCCAGCCCCGTGAAGCCATGCTCGGCGAGCACCTGGAAGTAGATGCTGTGGGCGTCCTGCCAATCGTTCCACTTCTCTTCGGGCGAGTAGCGGAGATAGACGGCCGGCGTGAATGGCCGGAAGCCCGCGCCGATGAGGGGATTGTCCAGGGCGAGCTGATAGGACACCCACCAGGCGTTCAGCCGCATATTGGCGGAGCGGTCCTGCTCGTACGTCTGGATGGTTCCCATACGGTTCAGCCACTGCTCCGGGACCATCGACTTGCCGAACAGCACCACCACGATGGCGAGCGGGATGACGAAGAACTTGGCCCGGCTCTTCACGAAGATGAGGGTCAGGACGAGCCCCAAGCCCAGGAAGGCCCCGCGCGAATAGGTGAAGAGGCTGCCGAAGATCCCGAAGAAGAACGTCGCGCGCAGGCCCAGCTTCATCCACCGGCGGGTCTCGAAGCGGCTGAGCAGGAGAAGCAGAGGCAGCACCATGTTGATGGCCAGCCCGATCTCGGTATTGCCCGCGATGAAGCTATCCGGCGGGCCGAGCACCTGGTTTCCCCCGCCGGTCCCGAGGGCCCAGATTCCGCCCTTTAGTCCAAAGAAGCCAATAGATAGGGCAATGACGTAGAGAAGCATCTTGAGCTTCTCGGTCTCCTGGAAGAGGAGCATGGTCACGAAGGTCACCAGAAGGATCTTCGAGACCTTGTCGTACTGATCGAAGGCGTCCGTCGGGCTGAGCGCGAAGAAGGTCGAGATCGAGAAGAGCACCCACAGGGCGATCAGGAGATAGACCTCGATGGTCCGCGGCAGCGGCTTCCGCTCCCGCGTGAACAGGAGCCCGATCAGGGTGGCGATGGCCACCATCATCGCGAACGGGAGGGTATAGGCGAAGCTCCAGGTGAGCCGGTGCGGGTTCATGTAGCCGATCCACGACCACATGAGGATGCCGATCCAGGGCCGCGTCAGGCAGAAGGGTAGCGAGCAGACGACGATCAGCGTGACGACAATGTCACGATAGGGCATCGCTAGCGTGTCCGCCTGGTCATGAAGATCGCTCCCCGGCTCATGGGAAGATGAGGAGCAGCTCCTCGAGCATCGCGATGGTCTCGGTCAACTGCCGCCTCGACGTCTCGAGGTATTCCTGTCGCTTCACCGCATTGTGTATGCGGTCCACCGGTGCGCGGGAGTGGTTCCATGCGACGGTCACCTTCTTGAAGGCAAGATCCAGCATGGGGTCCGTGTAGTTGGGATTCTTCAGCTTCTTCATGCCGATCATGTTGAACATGCCTTCCCGGGCGGCGCGGATCAGGACATACGCGTTGCTGGCCGCCTGGTGGTAGTCAGTGATGTCGTCGGCCGGACCCGAGACTTCATAACCGGCCAGCGCGCGCTTTTCCTCCTTGATGGCGAGCTCGAGCTGGCCCACGATCCCCGACGGCTGCCGCGTGGGCTTGGTCACGTACTCGGGCAGGGTCGACTTCTGCGCGTGCGCCGGCAGGACGCCTACCCCCAGGCTCGTGAGGGCGAGCAGGGCCGCCGCAACACTGTGTGATCCCCTCATCACATGTGCCTCCCATTGCGTGAGCCACGCAGCACGTCGGCGTAGACCTCCTCGACGAGCCGGGCGTGCTGGGTGGCCGAGAATCTTTGCCGCATGTCCGCGTATCCGGCTTCGGCGATGCGCATCGCCCGCGCGGGCTCCCGGAGCAGGCTCACGATACTGTCCGCGAGGGCCCGGTCGTCCCCCTGGGTGAAGAGGAGCCCGGTACGCCCATGCTCGATGATCTCACGGGGGCCCCCTTCATCGCTCGCCACGACCGGCCTCCGCATCGCCATGGCCTCCGCGATCACCCGGCCGAAGGGCTCGGGCTCGATGCTCGCGTGGACGACCACGTCGAAGAGCTGCAGGGCGCTCGGCACATCGCCGACGAATCCGGCGAAGACCACCCGGTGGGACACGCCGAGCGCCTCGGCGAGCTCGTGCAGCTCGCGCTCATAGGCCTCGCCACCGACGGGCGGGGCCCCCACGATACAGCCCCAGGCCTCGGGGACGGTGCGGAGCACCTGGGCGAATGCCCGCAGAAAGAGCTTGTGGCCCTTCCACTCCTGGAGCTGGCCCACGATGCCCACGCAGGGCGCCTGCGCCGGAATGCCGAAGGCCGGACGTCGGAGCGCGGGAGCCGCCGGGCGATCCGGGTCGAACCTCTCGAGGTCGACGGGCGGATAGACCACGTTCACCTGCGCAGGGGCAATGCCCAGCTCCAGCAGGTTCTCCCGGGTGACCTGCGAGTTCGCGATATAGCGCGAGGCCATGGGGGCGAGGCGGCGGACCAGGGACGAGTTCCACTCGCGCCCGCGCTGATACGCGACCACGGGGACGCCGGTCCAGCGCGCGGCCAGGATCGCCGCCACATCGAACCCGTTGTTCTGGTGGATGAGCCGGATCCCATGCCGTCGGACGAAGCGGCGCAGAGCGTTCGCATAAGGAATCGTCACGGTGAGCAAGTCACTCAGCGCCGCAACTTTGCCGGAGCGCGTGGAGGCGCGCGGCCGGGGCGCGATGCGCTCCGCCACGAGGCCCGCCACCTCTCGCACGTACTCGCCCTGATCCTCGCGCGCGACCACCACGTGGGGCTCGAAGCGCTCGCGGTCCAGCCGCCGGACCAGGACGGACAGGCTCATCGTCGAGCCCGACAGGCCGATGCTGCTCTCGATGAACGCCACCGGCACGGGCGCCCGCGCCGCCACCCTCTCGGAGACCGTCATGTCCGGCCTCCCAGGATCTCCGCCAGGCGGAGCTTCAGCCGGTCAAGGTCATGACGCGACTCCACGTGCTCGCGGCCCTCCCGCCCCATGGCGGGCCAGCGCTCGGGGTGATCCACGAGCTCCTGGAGCGCCGCGGTGATGGCCGGCGCGTCGCCGGCCGGCACGAGGACCGCCGAGCGGCCTTCGCGGACCATCTCCGGCACGCCGCCCACCCTGGTGGCCAGGATGGGGATGCCGGTGGCCTGCGCCTCGAGCAGCACGTACCCCGCCTGCTCCATCAGGCTCGGCAGCAGGAAGATGTCGGACTCGGCCAGGCAGCGCAGCACGTCGGGGGTGGCCATCGCCCCCATCAGATGAATCGACGTCTCGGCGCCCAGCGACTTGATCAGGACGCCCAGCTCGTCGGCGAGCGGGCCGTCGCCGATGATGCGATAGTCCACCCGCCGCCCCGGATTGGCGCGCCGGAACGCGTCAACGGCGCGGATCCCGACGTCGAGCCCCTTCTTTTCCACGAGACGGGCCACCGTGACCAGCCGGAGCGGGTCGCCCACCGACCCGCGCTCGCGGAACGGAATGCTCCGGACGCCGATCACGTGCGGATAGGTGACGATCCGTTCATC
>Ga0310813_10002719_pt1 | contig 10698 bp, 7 predicted proteins | sample YN3metagenome_FD_203086 | JGI IMG/M metagenome (GOLD analysis project Ga0310813, IMG submission 203086) | Soil microbial communities from experimental microcosm in Duke University, North Carolina, United States - YN3 | ecosystem: Engineered > Artificial ecosystem > Soil microcosm > Unclassified ... | reverse complement strand
CCTGCATCGCATGGCCACTGTGCCGTAGCGCGCGATGCGGCGTTGCATCGCCGAACTGCGACTGCTGAAGCGCGTGCGCCTGCGCGCCCTGCATCGACAGCAAGGCGAATGACAACACGATGACAACGCGCCACAACGAAGCCATGTTCCGAAGATGAATAAGCGTCCGCGCAAAGCATAGCGCAGGTACTGGAATCATGCGTTCACGACGAAATCACGCGAAGCCGCGCATGCAACCGGTCAGGCGATATCGCTTCGGTCAATAAAAAACCCCGGCAGCACGCGATGCTCGCCGGGGTTTTCCGAACGCCCTCCGCCAACCCGCAGCGGAAAGCCGGTTCGAACCGCGAGAACTTACATGTTCTCGATCATCACCTGACCGAAGCCCGAGCACGACACTTGCGTCGCGCCTTCCATCAGACGGGCGAAGTCATACGTGACGCGCTTTTGCAGGATCGACTTTTCCATCGACGCGATGATCACGTCAGCCGCTTCGGTCCAGCCGAGGTGACGCAGCATCATTTCCGCCGACAGGATTTCCGAACCCGGGTTCACGTAATCCTTACCCGCGTACTTCGGCGCCGTGCCGTGCGTCGCTTCGAACATCGCGACCGAATCCGACATGTTCGCGCCCGGCGCGATACCAATACCGCCGACCTGCGCGGCCAGCGCGTCCGACACGTAGTCGCCGTTCAGGTTCAGCGTGGCGATCACGTCGTACTCGGCCGGACGCAGCAGGATCTGCTGCAGGAACGCGTCGGCGATCACGTCCTTCACGACGATTTCGTTGCCGGTCTTCGGGTTCTTGATCTTCATCCACGGGCCGCCGTCCACCAGCTCCGCGCCGAACTCCTTCTGCGCCAGCGCATAGCCGTAGTCGCGGAACGCGCCTTCGGTGAACTTCATGATGTTGCCCTTGTGCACCAGCGTCACCGAGCGGCGATCATTGTCGATCGCGTACTGGATCGCCTTGCGCACCAGACGCTCCGTGCCTTCCTTCGACACCGGCTTCACGCCGATCGCCGAGGTGTCCGGGAAGCGGATCTTCTTGACGCCCATTTCTTCGCGCAGGAACTTGATGACCTTCTTCGCCTGCTCCGACTCAGCGGCCCATTCGATGCCTGCGTAGATGTCTTCCGAGTTTTCGCGGAAGATCACCATGTTGGTCTTCTCCGGCTCGCGCACCGGCGAAGGCACGCCCTTGAAGTACTGCACCGGGCGCAGACACACGTACAGGTCGAGTTCCTGACGCAGCGCGACGTTCAGCGAGCGGATGCCGCCGCCGACCGGCGTGGTCAGCGGGCCCTTGATCGACACCACGTATTCCTTGACCACCTGCAGCGTTTCTTCCGGCAGCCACACATCCGGGCCGTAGACCTTGGTTGCCTTCTCGCCGGCGAAAACTTCCATCCAGTGAATCTTTTTCTTGCCGCCGTAGGCTTTTTCGACCGCAGCATCGACCACCTTGATCATCACCGGGGTGATGTCGACGCCCGTACCGTCGCCTTCGATGTAGGGGATGATCGGCTGGTCGGAAACGTTGAGCGAGAAATCCGCATTGACGGTGATCTTGTCACCGCCGGTCGGAACCTTGATGTGCTGATACGCCATGATCGACTCCAGTGATGGCTGTGCTGGTGGAAGCAGATGGGGACCTGCGAAACTGGGCGCTCCTCGTACGCGCATGCCGGACGCCCTCGAGCGGCCAGGCCGCTATTCTAGCCCACCGAAGCGCGAGACCGCTTCCAGGGGCAGGCCGGGGTACCGGGGCAAAAACGCATGCGAGCTCGTGCGAGCAATGTCTTCAATGTCTTAGGTCTTATATAAGACAAAGGACTTAGCGTTCCGCATTATGCATTAATATCCCGCCATTTGCCATACGGTGGCCGCTGCCGAGGCACCGCCTGCCCTACTCTATCAGCATGACCCTGCTCGCCCTGAACAAGCCATTCGGCACGATCTGCCAGTTTTCGCCGCACGAGACCCGCGCGTCGCTGGCCGACTGGGTGCATGTGCCGGGCGTTTATCCGGCAGGCCGGCTCGACTCCGACAGCGAAGGCCTGCTGCTGCTCACCGACGATGGCGCATTGCAGGCGCGCATCGCCGAGCCGCGTCACAAACTTGTCAAACGCTACTGGGCGCAAGTCGAAGGCGCACCGCGCGACGCCGATCTGAAAGCGCTCGCGCGCGGTGTCGATCTCGGCGACTACGTGACGCGTCCCTGCCGCGCAGCATTCGTCGAGCCGCCCGATACACTGTGGCCGCGCAATCCACCGATCCGCTATCGCGCCGCGATTCCGACCACATGGATCGAACTGTCGATCACCGAAGGCAAGAACCGTCAGGTGCGACGCATGACGGCGGCGGTCGGTTTCCCGACCTTGCGTCTGGTGCGCGTCGGCGTCGGCGCGCTGGATGTTTTCTCGCTTGGTCTGCAACCCGGCGACACCTGCGAATTGCCGGTGCGTGCGCCGTGGGAAGGTCACGCGTAAGAACGTCTGTAGTCAATCGAACCAGCATCAAGCGCCGCACCACCGCACGCGCGATACCGCCTGCCAAAGCCTAAGTTGTTGTACCTGCAAGCATTTCGACGCAGCGCGCAAACCGCTCGCGACACGCATGCCGCGTGCGCGAAAAATTGCCGCAACTTTTTCGTCAACCACCTCGCAACATCACGCGTTATCCGACGCAGATGCCGCCGAAAGCTATCCGGCATTCGCCTCGAGAGCCGCTGTGCACGCCGCTTTGCGGACCGTGCAAAGGTTCGGAAGCTCGCAGTCTGCTCGCGAAAATTTCTCGGGAAGACTGTCAACCGAAAGGTGGATGGCACGTTGAACGACATGACTCGACCTAACCGGGTCATTGGTTAATTAACTAAAGCTGAGGATTTACAAAATGAACAAACTGATCGCCGCTCTGGTCGCTGGCCTCTTCGCAACGGCAGCATTCGCACAAGCTTCGGCTCCGGCCGCTGCTTCGGCTGCTCCGGCAGCAGCTGCTTCGTCGGCCAAGAAGGCAACGAAGAAGCACGCACACAAGAAGTCGTCGAAGAAGGCTGCAGCTGCTGCCGCCGCTTCGGGCGCTTCGGAATAAGTTCGACGTAAAAACGCAGTCAAGAACAAGCTGTAATTGCCGTTCTTACGGCGTTGAAAGGCAGATCGCCGCAAGGCAGTCTGCCTTTTTCTTTTGCATCTTTTGCACGCGCCGCGCGCGCTCGCGTAACATTCGCGATTCATCTTCAGCAAGGAGTCCCGCCGTGCGATTCAACCTGCGCTCGTGCCTCGCGCGCTTCGCGTTCGCCATTGCATTGCCCTTTGTCGCGCTGTCGTTTGCTGCCGTGCCGGCGCACGATGCATACGCACAGCAGATGCCTGCCGGCGCCAAACAGCCAGGCGATTTTCCGCGCGTCAAGCTGACCGCCGGCATGTTCGTGATCGACGCGGCGGTGGCCGCCAACGATGCAGACCGCGAACAGGGCCTGATGTATCGCACGCAACTCGCACCCAATGAAGGCATGCTGTTCGTGTTCAACGAGAACGCGGTGCACTGCTTCTGGATGAAGAACACGCTGATCCCGCTGTCGATCGCGTTTATCCGCGCCGACGGCACGATCACCGACATCGACGAGATGCAGGCCGAAACCACCAACAACCATTGCCCGCGCAACAACGGTGTCTACGCACTCGAAATGAGCAAGGGCTGGTTCGACGCGAAGGGCATCAAGCCTGGCATGAAGTTGCAGGGGCTGCCGGCCGCGCAGTAACGCGCGTCATCAGCGCATCGGGCGGCGCGCGCAGCGGCACTGCAGCGCTCGCCGCCAACCGGTCTGCGGCCGCCACGCGATCCGCGCCGGTCGCCCGTTGTTCGACTGACCCACGCGGCTTGATCCGCCTGCTCACCTCCGCGCTGCGCCGCAGCGCGTGCCGCGCGCTCGATTGAGATCGGAGATCGGCGAGCAACCTCGCCCGGCGACACCCCACGCCCCGCCCCGCTGCGCCAGCCGCCGCTGAACAGTCAAGCAAAAGGCGCACCGACACGCTATCCTTATAGTCTCTGCCAGTCGCGCCGCAACCGTCCGGACACGCTTCGCAGCTCCGTCCGGAGGTCTGAGCCGGCGCGCTATTTCATGGAGGTTCACGTGCCCCGCAAGACGCCCATTGAGCGCTATCGGAACATTGGGATCAGCGCTCACATCGATGCCGGTAAAACCACCACTACCGAGCGCATCCTTTTCTACACCGGCGTGACGCACAAGATCGGCGAGGTTCACGACGGCGCGGCCACGATGGACTGGATGGAACAGGAGCAGGAACGCGGCATCACGATCACGTCGGCTGCCACCACCGCATTCTGGAAAGGCATGGCCGGCAACTATCCGGAGCACCGGATCAACATCATCGATACACCGGGCCACGTCGACTTCACGATCGAAGTCGAGCGCTCGATGCGCGTGCTCGACGGCGCGTGCATGGTGTACGACTCGGTGGGCGGCGTGCAGCCGCAGTCCGAGACGGTATGGCGTCAGGCGAACAAGTACAAGGTGCCGCGCATTGCGTTCGTCAACAAGATGGACCGCGTCGGCGCGGACTTTTTCCGCGTGCAGCGGCAGATCGGCGAGCGCCTGAAGGGCGTCGCGGTGCCGATCCAGATTCCAGTCGGCGCCGAAGAGCATTTCGAAGGCGTGGTCGACCTCGTCAAGATGAAGGCGATCGTGTGGGACGACGACAGCCAGGGCATCAAGTTCGAGTACAAGGACATCCCGGCGAATCTCGTCGAGCTCGCGCACGAATGGCGCGAAAAGATGGTCGAAGCGGCCGCGGAAGCGGATGAAGTGCTGCTCGAAAAATACCTCGAAGACCACGAAAGCCTGACCGAAGACGAGATCAAGGGCGCGCTCAGAAAGCGCACGATCGCCAACGAGATCGTGCCGATGCTGTGCGGCAGCGCGTTCAAGAACAAGGGCGTGCAGGCGATGCTCGATGCGGTGATCGACTATCTGCCGTCGCCGGTCGACGTGCCCGCGATTCTCGGCCACGACGAGAACGACAACGAAGCGGAACGCCATCCGAGCGACGACGAGCCGTTCTCGGCGCTCGCCTTCAAGATCATGACCGACCCGTTCGTCGGCCAGCTGATTTTCTTCCGCGTCTATTCGGGCGTCGTCGAATCGGGCGATACCGTGTACAACGCGGTGAAGGAAAAGAAGGAGCGCCTCGGCCGGATTCTGCAGATGCACGCGAACGAGCGCAAGGAAATCAAGGAAGTGCGCGCGGGCGACATCGCGGCGGCGGTCGGCCTGAAAGAAGCAACCACCGGCGACACGCTGTGCGATCCGGACAAGGTCATCATTCTCGAGCGGATGATCTTCCCGGAGCCGGTGATCTCGCAGGCGGTCGAGCCGAAAACCAAGGCCGACCAGGAAAAGATGGGCATTGCGCTGAACCGTCTGGCGCAGGAAGACCCGTCGTTCCGCGTCAACACCGACGAGGAATCCGGCCAGACCATCATCTCGGGCATGGGCGAGCTGCACCTCGAAATTCTGGTCGACCGGATGAAGCGTGAATTCGGCGTCGAGGCGACAGTCGGCAAGCCGCAGGTCGCGTATCGCGAAACAGTGCGCAGCAAGGTGGAAGGCGTCGAAGGCAAGTTCGTCAAGCAGTCGGGCGGACGCGGCCAGTACGGCCACGCGGTGATCACGCTGGAACCGGAGCAAGGCAAGGGCTACCAGTTCATCGATGCGATCAAGGGTGGCGTGATTCCGCGCGAATTCATTCCGGCAGTCGACAAGGGCATCCAGGACACGCTGAAGGCCGGCGTGCTGGCGGGCTACCCGGTGGTGGACGTGAAGGTCACGCTGACCTTCGGCTCGTACCACGACGTCGACTCGAACGAAAACGCGTTCCGCATGGCCGGCTCGATGGCCTTCAAGGAAGCGATGCGCAAGGCCAAGCCGGTGCTGCTCGAGCCGATGATGGCGGTCGAAGTGGAAACGCCGGAAGACTTCATGGGCAACGTGATGGGCGACCTGTCCGGCCGGCGCGGCATCGTGCAGGGCATGGAAGACATCGCGGGCGGCGGCGGCAAGCTGGTGCGCGCCGAAGTGCCGCTGTCGGAAATGTTCGGCTATTCGACGTCGCTGCGTTCGCTGACGCAAGGCCGCGCGACGTACACGATGGAATTCAAGCACTACGCCGAAACGCCGAACAACGTGTCCGAAGCGATCATCAACTCGAAACACAAGTAAGACGATTCGAGGTTGGACGCGAAGCCCGTTCATTGCGAACGGGCTTTTTATTAGACGGCCCTTCGCAGCTTCGCAGCTTCGTCGAGCAGACGCCGCGCCACCGCCGCCACCCGACCGATTTTTGGTCATGCCACAATCGTAAGGATGCGTGGCCGCACGCGGCCCCGCATCGGCAGATGTCAGGAGACGCACCATGAGCCATGATCACGACGATCACGACCACCACCACGAGCATCAGGCCTCACAGCCTATCGACTGGCGCGAGCACGGCGTCAAGGTAATTCGCGGCGATCAGCTCGACAGCAACACCGCGCAGACACCCGGCATGAATCGCGCGGCCGCGATCAACGCGGCGCGGGTCGGTGCGCAGAAAATCTGGGCCGGCACCGTGACGATTCATCCGAATGCAAAGACCGGCGCGCATCATCACGGCGCGCTCGAGAGCGTGATCTACGTGGTGCGCGGCCATGCGCGGATGCGCTGGGGCGAACACCTCGAGTTCACGGCCGAAGCCGGCCCGGGCGATTTCATCTTCGTGCCGCCGTACGTGCCGCATCAGGAGATCAACGCGAGCACCGACGATCCGCTCGAATGCGTGCTGGTGCGCAGCGACAACGAAGCGGTCGTCGTGAACCTGAACATCGACGCGGTCGAACAGCCCGAAACCGTGTATTGGGTCGACCCGATCCACAAGCATCCGCACGATCACTGACGCCGCTCGCGAGCCACCGCTTTATTCATGACGCCGACCCCCGCTACGCGCCCGCGCCTGTCGACCCGCAAACTCGTGCCGCTGTACGCCACGCTGATCGCGGCCAATCTCGCCGCATGGGCATGGGCGCTGATCGCTTTCCGGCACTACCCGCTGCTGCTCGGCACCGCGCTGCTCGCATACGGCTTCGGCCTGCGGCACGCGGTCGACGCCGACCACATCGCCGCGATCGATGCGGTGACGCGCAAGCTGATGCAGGAAGGCAAGCGGCCGCTGAGCGTGGGACTCGCGTTCTCGCTCGGCCATTCGACGATCGTGATCGCAGCGACGCTGGGCATCGCGTTGACGGCGCTGTCGCTGCATGGCCGCTTCGAAGCGTTCAGGGAAATCGGCGGCACGATCGGCACGCTGGTATCGGCGAGCTTTCTGCTGGTGCTGGCCGGCGTGAATCTCGTGATCCTGCGCGACGTATGGCGCCGCTACCGCCGCTCGCAACACGACGGCGCAATGGTGAGCGCCGCGCAGGCCGAAGCGGCCGCCCCGGCCGGCCTGCTGTCGCGCGCGCTGCGCCCGCTGTTCCGGCTCGTCACGAAGAGCTGGCACATGTATCCGGTCGGCGTGCTGTTCGGCCTCGGCTTCGACACCGCCACCGAAATCGGCCTGCTCGCGATCGCCGCCGCGCAAGCGGACAAAGGTCTGCCGCTGTATTCGATCCTCGTGTTTCCGGCGCTCTTCACCGCCGGCATGACGCTCGTCGATTCGACCGACAACGTGCTGATGGTGCACGCGTATGGTTGGGCGATGGACGATCCGAAGCGCAAGCTGTACTACAACGCGAGCATCACCTTCGTGTCGGCGGTGGTGGCGATCGCGATCGGCGGCATCGAAGCACTCGGGCTGATCGCCGACAAGCTCGGCTTCGCAGGCGGCGCCTGGGACGCGGTGGCCGCGGTCAACGAGCGCTTCGGCACGATCGGTTATGGCATCGTAGCGTTGTTCGCCGCATGCTGGGTCGGCTCGATTCTGTTTCATCGCTGGCGGCGCGCCCCGGCGGTACATTAAGCGCGCCGCGGCAACGCCGTTTTCGCCGCCGCCGCACAGGCCGTGTGCAGCGAGCCGCACACCGACCGTTGTCTGCACGAGACAGGCCGCGCGGCTTTCCCGCTCCGGCGATGGTGGTTCGCGCCTGTATCGCGCCGATCCGACGGTCAATCGCTTACACTGAACCCCTTATCCATCGCCGCAGTACCGCTCGCAGCGCCGTCCCGCATGCACGGCGTCCATCAGACCAGAACGGACCGGACTATCCATCGATGAAGATTCCCGCGCACCTGCGCCACGCGCTCGAAGCCTCCCGCCGCACTGCGGATGCCTACGGCAACCATGCCATCGACGAATTCCTCGCCGGCCGCGTATCGCGCCGCGAACTGCTGCGCTATGCAAGCGTAATCGGCCTGTCGCTGGCAGGCACCAGCGCCGGGCTGCTCGTGCCGCGCGCGGCGCGCGCGCAAACGCAAGCACAAGGCGCCGGCAACCAGACCATCCGCATCGCGCATCTGATGCCGGCCGGCGCAGTCGATCCGCTGACGGTGACCGACGCGGGCAGCCTCGCGCTGCTGAACCAGACCGGCGAATTCCTGGTCGACGACGACAGCGAAAAGCTGATGCTCAGACCCGCGCTCGCGCTGTCGTGGCAGCCGAACGACAAAGGCGACGTGTGGACCTTCAAGCTGCGCGACAACGTGAAGTTCCATAACGGCCAGCCGTTCACCGCGAAAGATGTGGCCGCAACCTTCGATCGCCTCGCCGACCCGGCCAGCGGCTCGGCCGCGCTATCGGTGTTGAAGGGCGTGCTGTCGAAGGGCAACACGAAAGTCGTCGACGACCACACGGTCGCGTTCCATCTCGACGCGCCGACCGGCAATTTCCCGTACTACGTGTCGTCGGACAACTACAACGCGATCATTCTGCCCGCCGACTACGCAGGCAACTACGAGAAAACCTTTATCGGCACCGGCGCATTCAAGCTCGACAAATACCAGCCGAAGGTGGGCGCGTCGTTCGTGCGCAACCCCGACTACTGGGGCGAAAAGGCGCTGCCGCAGCGATTGCAGTTCACCTTCTACGCGGACCAGCAGGCGCAGATTCTCGCGCTGCAAGGCCATCAGGCCGACATGATGGGCACCTTCACCGTGCAAGGCGGCCAGGGCATTCTGAACAACCCGGACTTCAAGGTGATCGGCGTCAAGTCGAGTGCGCACCGGCAGATTCACATGCGCACCGACAGCCCGCAGTTCAAGGACAAGCGCGTACGCCAGGCGCTCGCGCTGTCGCTCGACCGCGACGTGATCGTGCGCGGCCTGTTTCGCGGCCGCGCGCAGGTCGGCAACGACAGCCCGTTCGCGCCGGTGTTTCCGTCGTCGGATGCGGGCGTGCCGCAACGCAAGCTTGACGTGGCGAAGGCGAAGCAACTGCTCGCGCAGGCCGGCGTGCCGAACGGCTTCGACATCACGCTGACCACCGAGAAATACATGGAGCTGCCCGATCTCGCGGTGGTCGTGCAGAACGCGGCGAAGGCGATCGGCGTGCGCATCAACCTGAAAGTGGAGAGCCAGTCGATGTACTACGGCGCGGGCGTGCCCGGCAAATCGGACTGGCTCGATGCGCCGCTCGGCATCACCGACTACGGCGCGCGCGGTGTGCCGAACGTGTTCCTGAAAGCGCCGCTGACCAGCACGGGCACGTGGAATGCTGCGCACTTCAAGAATCCGCAATACGACAAGCTCGTTGCGGACTTCGACGCCGCGCTCGATCTTGCCTCGCAAAAGAAATACTCCGCGCAGATCCAGACCCTGCTGCTCGACGAAACGCCGGTGATCATTCCATTCTTCTACGATCAGCTGGTGGCCGCGCGCAAGCAGCTGAACGGTATCCGTTTCACCGCGCTCGCGCAGTTGTACTTCGACCGCGCGGTCCTGTCGGCTTGAGCGGCCGCGAGTAAGCGCAGATGAAGGCTCTGGCCGCCGTTTGAACAGGAATCCCGATGTCGACCACTGCTCCCAGCGTCACGCGCGGTTCAAACGGCAATGCGGCACGCGTCGCCGGCTTTCTCGCCACCCGTGCGGCGCTCGCGCTGGTCACGCTGTGGCTGCTGTCGGTGCTGGTGTTCGCGGGCGGCCAGCTGCTGCCCGGCGACATCGGCCGCGCGATTCTCGGCCCGCTCGCCGATGCGCGCGCGGTCGCCGCGCTCAATCACCAGCTCGGCGCAGACCGCCCGCTGATCACGCAATACATGCAGTGGATCACGCATCTGCTGCAAGGCGATATGGGCGAGTCGTATGCGTTTCGCCAGCCAGTGGCGCCGTTCGTCGGCACTGCGCTCGCCAATTCGGCGAAGCTCGGCTTGCTGGCGTTTATCGTCGTGGTGCCGCTCGGCATCGCCGGCGGCGTGTGGGCCGCGATGCATGAAGGGCGCTGGCTCGACCGCGCGATCAGCATTACCGGGCTGTCGGCCACCGTGGTGCCGGAGTTCGTGTCGTCGATCGTGCTGATCCTGATCTTCGGCATCTGGCTGCGCTGGCTGCCGATCGAAGCAAGCGCGCCGCCCGATGCCGGCGTATTCGAACAGCTGCGCCATTTGATCCTGCCGGTGCTGCCGCTGGTGTTCATCTTCTTCGGCTATATCGCGCGGATGGCGCGCGCCGGCACCGTCGAAGCGCTCGACGCCGACTACACCCGCACC
>Ga0310813_10002718_pt1 | contig 10701 bp, 8 predicted proteins | sample YN3metagenome_FD_203086 | JGI IMG/M metagenome (GOLD analysis project Ga0310813, IMG submission 203086) | Soil microbial communities from experimental microcosm in Duke University, North Carolina, United States - YN3 | ecosystem: Engineered > Artificial ecosystem > Soil microcosm > Unclassified ... | reverse complement strand
TCGGCGCGTCCGACCGTTTCGAGTGCTTCGTAAACGCCTTGTTCGATATTGGCGACCTGCGTTTCCGCCGCGACCACATCAATCGGCGCAAGCTGTCCTTCGTCAACCAGACGTTTGTTATGTTCGAGCTGGTCTTTCGCGTCGCGCACGCCGTCGCGCTGAACCTGCAAATTCCGCAAAGCGTAAACCAAATCCCAGTAAGCACGCTGGACGTTCGTGATAATTTCGATCGAGCGTTGGCGAAACTGCGTGTCGGTCAAACTCAGATTGCGCTTGGCGATCTCGATCACGCGGCGCGGCTGGTCAAAGCGGCGACCGCGCAGAAGCGGCTGCGTGATACTGAAGTTAACGCTTGTGTTGTTTTGCGGACTCAGGATCGAAATCGGGTTGTTCGTATTAACGCGCTGATTGCTCACGGTCGCGCTGTATGTCGTCCCGAAACGCGGCAGACTTCCCGTAAATCCGGCGTTGCCGACGATCGAGCTGTTCGTCGTCGTCGAATTTGAACTGAAAATACTGACGTTCGGCGTCGTCGCGCGCTCGTAATAGGTCTGTCCCGAAAAGCGCGGTTCGTAAAACCCGCGCGCCGATTGCAGATCGAATTCGGCGATCTTGACGTTCTGGCGCGTCACCTCGATGTCCTTGTTATTTTCGAGCGCGAGCGTGATCGCTTCTTTGAGCCCGAGCGGTTTTTGCTCCATCATATCAACGCCGACGCGTCCCAGATCGGGCAGAGATTTGTCGTCCTTTTGATAATTCGGTGCAACGGTCGGAACTCCCGTCAGATTTTCCGGTTGGACGTTTTGCTTGTCGTCAACGGTTGGCTGAACAGTCGGAGACGGCGAAGGCGTCGGCGTCGGCGTTACGTCCTGCGCCCGAACTTCGCTGAAAACCGAAAGCGTTAAAATTAAAATCAATAAGTATAAATGCCTTTTCATAACCCTTAGATAAAAAACTGCGTATAAATAAACCCGCCCAGAATCAATAAAAATCCGCCGATCTCACCGGCGATCAAACCGTACATAAACCAGACGGTCACGAAATTGCGTTCGGCGAACATATTTTCCGTGCGGTCAAGCAAGCCTTCTTTGATATAGCCGATGACCGTTAAAACAAAATATAAAAGCGGCACGGCGACGATCATGGTTTGCCAGGTCTGGCTGAACGGCGAAAACTCGATCAATTTGGCGATCACCAGACTCGCAAAACTGTAAAAGAACGATGCGCGATGCGCGATGTCAACATATGCCGGAGCTTTATGCTCAATGCTCGACATGATCTTCGCGTATTTCCAAACTCCCGTCAGCATTCCCGAAAGCAGAAACAAGCCGGAAGAGAGAAGCGCGATTTTTGTTGCCAGAGACATAGTTTTCAATGACGAATTTCAAATTACGAATTACGAATTAAAGAAAATTTTCAAACTAATTCGTAATTCGTAATTCGTAATTTTTAATTTTTCGTAAACAGCGAACTCGCAGCCGTTGCCGCTTTGCGTTTCAAACCGCCGAATATTCGTTCGAGCAAATTGTTGGCGCGGCGGAATATTTTAAATTCGCTGACATCGTCGAAAATCGAATAAAACACGGGAACTGCGAGCAGCGTTAAAAGCAAGCAGAGCGATTGACCGCCGACCACGAGAACGCCGATCGAGCGGTTTGTGCCCGCGCCCGCGCCCGTCGAAACGACGAGCGGAATCATCCCGGCGACGAGCGCGATCGTCGTCATCAGAATCGGACGCAGACGGTCGCGGTTGGCGCGGATGATCGCGTCGTAACGGCTCATTCCGCGCGAGCGCAGCTGATTCGTATGGTCGATCTGCAAAATCGCGTTTTTCTTGACGACGCCGAAGAGCAAAAGCAATCCGAGTCCCGAAAAGATGTTGACGGTTTGCCCCGTGATCAAAAGACTCAGGATACCGAACGGAATCGAGAGCGGCAGTGTCAGAAGAATCGTGATCGGGTGAATAAACGATTCGAATTGCGCCGCGAGCACGATATACATAAAAATGAACGACAACATAATCGCGAGCAGGAAGTAAAAACCCGCTTTGCCCATTTCTTTCGATTGTCCGACATAGCCTGTCTGGTAACCCGGCGGAAGTTTCAATTCCTTGACGAACGAATCGATCGCCGACGTGATGCTCGCCGCCGAACCGCCCGGTTTGGTATTTGCCAAAAGCGTCACCTGACGCTGGCGATTGAGGCGTTCGACCGAGCTCGGTCCGGTTCCTTCCTTGACCTTGACCAAACGGTCGAGCGTGACCCAGCCGACTTTGGTCGAAGGCACGATCATTCGTTTTAAGCCGTCAACATCGGTGCGGTAATTATTGATCGCGCGGACGTGAACTTCGTATTGTTCGCTTCCTTCGTTAAAAGTCGTCGCTTCCTGTCCGGCGACGAGCGTGTTGAGTGCCTGCGAAACGTCGCTGATGCGCACGCCCAAGTCAGCCGCCGTATCGCGGTCGATCTCGAGCTGAACTTCGGGTTTCCCGCTGATCAGGGTCGAATCAACGTCGACCGCGTCGGGAATCGATTTCATCTTGGCGAGCAATTTATTTGAATAATCTTCGAGAACCTTCAAATCGGGTCCCGAAATCAAATACTGCACGTTCGCGTTGCGAAAACCGCCGCCTGAAAATGCCTGCACCTGCTGAACGCCCGTGCGCAGTTCGGGCGGATAATTTTTCAAAACCTCGCGGGCATCGCTCATTAATTGTTCCTGCGATTTCGGGCGCGCGCCGACATCGGAAAGCTTGACGTAAATCGTTCCGTTATTGACGACTTGCGCCTGACCGCCGCCGATCGTGATCAGCGTGTCGGTGACGCCCTGCATTTTGCGCAGATCGGTTGCGATGCGTTCCATCAAAACGGTCGTCGCCTGCAATGAACTGCCTTCGGGCGCCCTGACGGAAACCTCGAACTGCGATTGATCATCAACCGGCAGAAAGTTCTTTCCGACGAACATAAAGAGCGGCACGATGCTCAGAAAAACCAATGCACAAAGCGTAATGATGACCCAGCGATGCGCCATCGAAAACTTCAGAAGAGTTGTGTAGAAGCCGTCGATTTTGCTGTAAACCCAACTGTCTTTCGAAGAATGTCCGGTCGTTTCTTCACTTTGACGATTCGTGATCGGTTCTTCATAGTGCGGCTCGATCATACCGTCGCCCTTGACCTTCGAAAGATCGCCCGAACCGACCGGCTCGGCTTCTTCGCCCAAATCTGCTTCGGCTTTCGGTTTTTTGATCAAACGCGCCGCGAGCATCGGCGTCAGCGTGAACGAAACGATCAGGGAGACGCCGACCGCAAACGAAGCCGTCAAGCCGAAACTCGACATAAATTTACCGACGATGCCCTGCATAAAGCCGATCGGCACGAAAACCGCCATCAATGAAAGCGTCGTCGCCAGAACCGCGAGACCGATCTCGCGCGTGCCTTCGATCGCCGCCTGAAACGGGTCCATTCCTTTTTCTTCGACATAGCGATAGATGTTCTCCAAAACGACGATCGCGTCGTCGATCACGATCCCGACCATCAAGGTTAAGCTGAGCATCGTGATCGAATTCAAGGTGTAGCCCATCGCATACATCAGGGCAAAGGTCGAAATGATCGAAGTCGGAATTGCGAGCGCGGCGATAAAAGTCGTGCGGATATTCCACAAAAACAAAAATACGACGACCGCCGCCAAAAATCCGCCGACGATCAAATGCTCTTCGATCGAGTGGAGCGAATTCTCGATAAAGATCGAGTTGTCGCCGATGATCTGGACGCGGAAATCCTTCGGTAAGGTCGCAGAGATTTCCTTGAGCCGCTCTTTAACGGCATGCGCGACGGCGACCGTGTTTTGTCCCGATTGTTTTGAAACGATCAGCGTGACCGCCGGCTGACCGTTCAGCAGCGCCTGCGAACGAACTTCTTCGGCACCGTCTTCGACATAGCCCAGATCTTTGACCTTAACCTGATAAGCTCCGCGCGTCGCGACGACGATTTCCTGAAACTCTTCGGGTTTTTTGATTTTCCCGAGCGTGCGGACACTTGTTTCCTTCTGTCCTTCGTCTAATCTTCCGCTCGGAAATTCGATATTTTGCAGCCTGAGAGCCGTCGTGATTTCAGCGGGCGTGACGTTGTAAGAGCGCATTTTGTCCGGGTCAACCCAGACGTTGATCTGCCGCTCGCGTCCGCCGACAATCGAAATCTGACCGACACCGTTGATCGATTCGATGCGTTCCTTGATCTTGGTTTTGGCAACTTCCGTCACGTCGCGCAAATTGGTCGGCGCGCTCACGGCGATGCGCAGAACCGGCGCGGCGTCCGTGTCGAGCTTCTGGACGGTCGGCTGTTCGGCTGTTTCGGGCAGATTCGGAATGACCGTCTGGACGCGGTTTTCAACTTCCTGCGCGGCAACGTTCACGTCTTTTTCGAGAATGAAGACGACGAAAACCTGCGAAATTCCCTCGACCGAACTTGAACGCAATTCATCGATACCGCTGATCGTATTGACGGCTTCTTCGATCTTTTCCGTCACGTCGGTTTCGATTTCCTGCGGCGATGCGCCCGGATTGACGACCGTGATCGTGATCGTCGGAAAGTCGATTTTCGGAAACAAATCGACGCCCAGGCTGAAAAACGAGAACGCGCCGACCGTCACGAGCGACAAAATCAACATCGTCGCAAAAACCGGACGCTTAACACAAACTTCTGCTAACCATTGCATAAAACTTTTGTCCTTTGTTCTTCGTTCGTGGTTAGTTGTTTGTTGCTTTATCTTGTTTGCAACGAATAACTAACCACGAACCACCAACTATTGACGAACTATTACGCCGTCGCCCAATTTATCTAAATTGCTTGTCGCAACCGTTTCACCTTCCTGAATGCCTTGTTTGACCTCGATCATATCGTTTTCGAGAAAGCCGAGCTGAACGAGCCGTTCATTCGCGACACCGTCTTTGACGACAAAAACCTTGTTAATTTCGCCTTCCGCTCTGACCGCCGAAGTCGGGATCATGACCGCCGGTTCGGGTTTGGACTGAGTGATGCGAACCGTCGCAAACTGTCCGGGTTTCAATAAACCGTTCGTGTTTTCAACTTCCGCCTCGACCGTCAAAGTCCGCTGAGTGGTATTCAAAGTCGGCAGGATTCGGACAATCGTGCCCGCAAAATTGCGGTCGGGATATGCCGTCACCTGCGCCGAAATTCCTTGTCCGACCGAAACTTTGCCGATCGATTGTTCGGGAACGTCGATCTTCAAACGTAAAACCGCCGTGCGGACGATCGTCGCAACCTTTGAATTCGGCACGCTCGGCGAAATATATTCGCCGAGATCCGAATTTCTTTCCGCGACATAGCCGCTGATCGGCGCGTAAACCGCCGTATCGTTGACGGCTTTGCGGGCTTGATCGACCTGCGTTTCTGCCGTGGCGACCGCCGCGCGGGCTTGGGAAACATTTGTTCGCGCCGTGTTGACGGCGGCGCGTGCCGTGTCGATCGCTTTGACGGCAACCGCCGCGTTCGAACGCGCTTCATCGAGTCTGCCGAGAATATCGTCGCGCTGAGATTTGCGCTGGTCGTAAATCGCCCGGGAAACGTCGCCTGTTTCCAGCAGACGGGTTGTCCGCGCCAGTTCCTTTTCGGCTAATTCCAATTGCGCTTTGGTTGATTTGACCTGCGAAAAAGATTCGATATTGAAAGTTTCGCCATCGCCGATTCCAAGGCGCACCTGCGTCTGACGCAGGTTGGCGATCGCCTGTTCGACGTTGGCTTCCGCCTGTTGGACGGCTTTGCGCTGTTGTTCGACCTGCGCCTGCGCCTGTTCGAGCCGGATCTGCGCGTCGCGCGGGTCGAGCCGAAGCAGAACATCGCCTTTGTTGACGAAGCTTCCGACATCGAAATTGACCTCGATAACCTTTCCGGCAACCGTCGGCGCAACATCCGTCTGCGCGTCGCTTGCCAGATTTCCGGTCGCTTCAAAATACGTCGGAATCTGCCGCACGACCGCCTGCGTGGTCGTTATTTCAACGTTGGGTTTCTGCTCGGCATTGACGTTCACATTGACCTGCGCTTTTGAGCCGCTGCACGAAGCCAGAAATATCGAAAATATGATTGCTGAAACGGCAAAAACTATAAATTTGAATGATTTCATATAATGTTTTACTTTTTGCTTTTTACTTTTGCCTTTTTACTTTTTGATTCCTTCAAGCAAAATCGTGGCAAATTCATGCGCCGCATCTTCGTTGGAAATCTTTAATAATTTTTGCTCTTTATCCCAAAGAATATTGTTCAGCGAATGATGAACGAACATCCCGATAAAGGCGCGCACGACAACGCGCGGTTCGACTTCGCGAAACGCCCCGTCTTCCTGGCGTCGGCGGATGTATTCGCCCAGATAGTCATAGATATAAGTAATAAAATTTTCAAAAAAGACGCGCGCCAATTCGTGTCCTTCAAGCGCGGAATGAAGCATCAAACGCAGAAAATCCTCATCTTCTTTGTGGTGGTTCAAACCGTTCAAAGCCATATTGTAAAATACGCCGTAATCGTCTTTTTGTTCGATCTTATCGGCAATTTCCGAAAACGGATCGTTGATCGGATGACTGCACGCTTTGTTATCGAGGATCGAAGCATAAAGCTCGTCCTTGTTTGAAAAATGCTTAAAAATCACCGCTTCCGAAACGCCCGCCGCGTTTGCGATTTCTTTTGTCGTGGTGCCTCGAAAACCGCGTTCCGAAAAAAGACGCATCGCTATTTTACAAAGCTGCTGGCGCCGTTCGTCACCCGCCATACGGGTCGTTGTTGCTTCAAAAAATTTGTCCAATTTCCGCTCCTTTTAGTAAATAAGTGAGTGCTTACTAACCTTGTTAGTTTCGCAAATCCGAAAACCATCTGTCAAGTCCTTTGTGAAAAATTTTACAAGAACTTAACGCCGGAAAATTTCGTATCAACTTTTTGTAACCAGGCGGCATCCAAACGCGGAAACCAAAAGTTGGAACTTGGTTAATTTTGGAAAAAGGAGAAAGAAATATGTCGGAATTTGATCAGGAAGTTAAAAAAGCGGAAAAGGAATTGGAACAGAGTCTTGTTCCGGTCGAACCGGTTGAAGACGCATATCGAGTGACGGACGACGAATATTTAGGAGATTTAAAAATGCAGGCACAGGAATATCAGCAAAAATTTCAGGACGCGGCGGCACGGGCCAAAGATTTTGCGGGCGAAAAATTCGCCCAGGCAAGCGATAAATTCAAGGAGCTTTCAAATAAAGACCCGAAAGAATTGGTTGAAGAAGCCAAAGAATACGCGCGTCAGAAACCGGGACAAACGATTTTGATTTCGGCGGCGGTCGGTCTGGTTTTGGGCTTACTGCTCAAAGGCGGCAGAAGATAACGAGTTAGAAATAACAGCTACAACCAAAAAAGCGGCTCAATTTTGAGCCGCCTTTTTGGTTGATAAATTTTAATGTAAGTTAATTCTGAGCGTGGATCAAACGCCGCGTTTTGTCGCCGAAAAGAACGTCGATTTTTTGCGGTTCGATAACATCCGTCACTTCGCCTTGTCCGAACGTCGAATGCATCATCGCCTGACCTTTACGGTATTTCCGTGTGCGGTCATAAGGCGAAGCGGTTTTCGATTTGCCCATTGCCACGGAGGTTTTGACGCCGCGGCTGAACGTACTGGCTGTTTCACAAGCCTGACAGATCGCTTTGGTGATCTGTCCTTGCTTGGTGACGCTTTCAACGGTATGGTTTTGTTCAACGTCGCACGCCGAGCATAACATTTCCAGCGTTTGACCAACTTCAAATACTTCTTTTTTCATAAATTTATTTTCCTTTAATTATCTACCTCGGCGCGGACGAAACGAGCGAAAGCTCTTTTTGGGTCCCGCCGGAAACTTGTTTGCGGAAGGTTTGACAGCCGAAGGCATCACGCCGCCGAAATCCGGTAATAAAATGCGCTCAACCGTTTGACCGGTCAGCTTTTCGATCGCCCGCATCGTATGTTCTTCACCCGCCGTGACCAATGTGATCGCGCGACCTTTGTTGCCGGCGCGTCCCGTGCGCCCGATGCGGTGAACATAATCTTCCGGGGCTTCCGGTATATCATAGTTTATCACATGCGAGACCGAATCGATATCGATTCCGCGCGCCGCGACATCGGTTGCGACCAAAACTCGCGTACTGCCGTTCTTAAAGCTTCTCAGAGCGGCTTCGCGCTGCGACTGCGAACGGTCGCCGTGAATGCGGTTCGATTTATGCGAACGCTTTTCGAGCAGATGCGCGATCTTGTCGGCACCGCGTTTGGTGCGTGTGAAAACCAGCACGCGTTCAAATTTTTCGCGTTCGAGCAAATCGAGCAAAAGCACCGTTTTTGAGGCGGCGGCAACCGGATAAACGGTTTGCTGCACGAGATCGGTAACTTTCCCGCGTTTGCTGACTTCGATAAATTCGGGTTCGAGCATCATCGAATACGCGATCTTTTCAATATCGGATGACATCGTCGCCGAAAAGAAAAGCGTCTGGCGGTCGGTCGGCAAAGTTTTCACAATGCGTTTGATCGCGGGCAGAAAGCCCATATCGAGCATTCGGTCGGCTTCGTCGAGGACGAGCGTATGGAGCTTAGAAAAGTTAATTTCGCCGCGCTCCATAAAATCAACCAGCCGTCCGGGCGTGGCGACGATAATATCCGCGCCGCGCCGGAGCGCGTTTTCCTGACTGCGGTAACCCGCGCCGCCGATCAAAATCGCACATTTAATGCTTTTCGGGGCAAGATCGCGGCAAGCCTGTTCGGTTTGATTGGCAAGCTCACGCGTCGGCGCGAGAATCAATACGGCAGTTCCCTTTGTTTTTGTTTCAATTAATTTTTGTAAAATCGGAAGTAAAAACGCGGCGGTTTTGCCGGTTCCTGTTTCCGCACAGGCGATAATATCGTCGCCTTGTAAGACAAGCGGAATCGCTTGTTCCTGAATCGGTGTCGGCGTTACATAGCCGAGTGACTCGCATCTGCTCAAAAGAGCGGGATGCAAGCCTAGTTCTTTAAAACTCATTTAAATTAAATATCCTTGTTTGTTTTCTTGACCGAAAACCGCAAAATTTCACTATGAACACAGGGCAAACTCGCGCCGAACAGTCTTTGCTGTCGACAAACGAATGCCTAAACTTCTTGCGTTTTTCAGAAGTTAAATAGAAGAGTCGAACGAAAGTGTGCTTCAGTGAAACGGTTGCGACAGAAGTGTTTGCGTTTGATAGCTCAATTATTTTGAGCCGCTTCTAACCTAATACGAACCTACTCTCGAACTATCCAAAACGCCACCGCTAAGAATTCTTTCCAAAAGGGACGAGCCACCGTTGATGAAAGAGAGTAAGAAAAATTGTCAAACACTATGATGCACTAATTTGGCGTTTAGCGCAATTTAATTTATCTTTTACGATTTTTTATGACAAAAAAGCGACATTACGAGTGGATTTAAACAAAGAAGAGTCTGCAAATATCATTCGCAAACTCTTCTTATAAAATTTTGATAAAAGATTAAAGATTCAGCAGTTGCGCTTTCGCGGCTCTGAATTCGTCATCGCTCAAAACTCCGTCTTTGTGGAGTTTAGCGAGCTTTTGAAGTTCCGCCGTAACGTCCGTTTTTTCGCCCGAAGTGCCCGCGCTTTTATCGTTGTTACCGAATTTGTCAAGCAGTTTTCCGCCGTATTTCTTGCCGACTTCACTGCCGACCACGCCGCCGACTACCGCACCTGCAAACGTTCCGACGATCGGCAGGATCGACGTTCCGATTGCCGCACCGCTAATGACACCGCCGGCAAGTCCTGACATTTTTCCGACCTTTTCGTTTTCTTCCTGCTCTTTTGTTTTCTTTTCGTTGTTTTCCATAGAGTTTTTCCTTTTAATTTTCTAACTGACCTAATTTAAAAGACGCTCAATTATACGCCTGTTTCCACTTTCCGTTCAATAAATTTTTTGCGGCGTAGAAGGCTGATGTCCTGGTGAAAAAATAAAGACAAAAAGCCCGAATATCGAAAATTGACAAAAACTTTCAATATTCGGGCTTTCCAATGACAAAATGGCTTTTAAGGAACAAAAGCATTCGGAATCGGACGGTCGCCCGAAGTGCCGAATGTCGTGATCAGAATTCCGGCAGTCGAACGCTGGACGAACCAGTCTGCCGTTGAGGGTCGGAACACTCCCGCATCGAATCGTCCGTCGCCGTCGTAATCGCCCGGCGCAGGAATGTCGCCCGTAGTGCCGAACGGGAATGAATAGAACGAATTATCCTCACTGCGCTGAATAAACCATTCGCCCGTCGAAGGTCGCCAGACGGCGATGTCCGCCTTGCCGTCGCCCGAATAATCGCCCTGCACGGGCTTGTCCGTCCCGACGCCGAAGCGGTAAACCTTAAACTGCGCGTTCGACGATTGCAGATACCACCACGATCCGTCCGAGGGACGGAAAATAGCGATGTCGGCTTTGCCGTCGCCGTCGTAATCTGCCGGAACGGGTTTATCTTCCGCACTTCCGAAAGTGACAATCGAAACGCCGCTGCCCGATGAATTCAGGATGAACCAAGTCGCCGACGCCGGACGAAAGACAGCGGCATCCGTTTTGCCGTCGCCGTCGTAATCGGCAGGCGCGGGAATATCACCCGTTGCACCGAACCCGAACGAGAAGAACGAATTTTCTTCCGAGCGTTGAATAAACCAGAAACCGG
>Ga0310813_10002717_pt1 | contig 10701 bp, 8 predicted proteins | sample YN3metagenome_FD_203086 | JGI IMG/M metagenome (GOLD analysis project Ga0310813, IMG submission 203086) | Soil microbial communities from experimental microcosm in Duke University, North Carolina, United States - YN3 | ecosystem: Engineered > Artificial ecosystem > Soil microcosm > Unclassified ... | reverse complement strand
AGTCATGAACCCGGGCCTCGCCTTCGGGATGCTCTCCTCCACTCCGACCGGCTGGCGCTGGCTGGTGGCGCTGCTCTCGATCGGGGCGCTGGCCGTCCTGGCGGTGGTGGGGCTGCGCATGCTGCCGGGCGGCGGCCGGCTCACCCCGCTCGCGCTCGGGCTCATCTTCGGAGGCGCGGTGGGCAACCTGATCGACCGGGGCCGCTTCGGGGGCGTGGTGGACTTCCTCGACTTCTACTGGCGCGGCTTCCACTGGCCCGCGTTCAACGCCGCCGATTCCGCGATCACCGTCGGCGTGGCCCTCCTCGCCCTGCGCCTGCTCACCGCGCCCGCCTCGACCCGCTGAGGCCGCGCCGGCCGCCATTGTCGACGTGAGCGGCGAGCGCCACTGGGCCCAGGTGGTGGAGCCCGACGCAGCCGGGGCGCGGCTCGATCGGTGGCTGGCCGGCCGGCTGACGGAGCTCTCCCGCGTACGCGTGCAGGGTCTGATCGCCGAGGGCCGCGTCCGCGTCGACGGCCACGCGGTCAAGGCGGCGCACCGGCTGCAGGCGGGCGAGCGCGTGGAGGCCGTGATCCCGCCGCCCCCGAGCGACGGCCTCCTGCCCGAGGACATGCCGCTCCGGATCGTGCACGAGGACGAGCACGTGCTGGTGGTCGACAAGCCCCCGGGCATGGTCACCCATCCCGGCGCGGGCCGGATCGAGGGGACCCTCGCGGCCGCCGCGCTGGCCCACGTCCCCTCCATGGGGGCGGTGGGGAGCCCCCGGCGGCCCGGGATCGTCCACCGCCTCGACAAGGGCACCTCCGGCCTCATCGTGCTGGCCAAGACCCAGGCCGCCTACGACGGGCTCACCACCCAGCTCGCGCGCCGGACCGTCAGCCGCCGCTACCTGGCGCTGGCGCAGGGCGCGCCCCGGCGCGCGGAGGGGATGATCGATGCGCCGATCGGGCGGGATCCGCGCTCCCGGGTGCGCATGGCCGTCGTCCCCGCGGGGCGGGGCAAGCGCGCGGTGACCCGCTACCGGGTGCTGGAGCGCTTCGGCACTGGCGCCGGCGCCCTCACGCTGATCGAGTGCCGTCTCGAGACAGGTCGCACCCACCAGATCCGGGTGCACCTGGCCTCGCTCGGCCACCCGCTGCTCGGCGACGCCACGTATCGGGGCCGCCGGGGCACGCCTTCCGACGATGCGGCGCTTGCCACGCTCGTCGACGCCCTCGGCGGCGTCGCGCTCCACGCGGCCGGACTGGCCTTCACGCACCCGGTCACCGGAGCGGCGATGGCCTTCACGTGTCCTCTTCCAGACAGGATCGAACAAATTTTGTCTCATCTCCGCAACAGGGGGCGCTGAGCGCCCTACTGCCGCGCCGCGGCGTCGGCGGGAATCAGTGCGTCATCGGCCGGATCCGGTGGCGTGGGCAATGCCACTGGCGGCGGAGTTTACGTGGCATGCCGCGTGCTACGATGGTCGATACCATGAATCAGCTCACCGCCATCATTCTGGCAGCCGGCGAGGCCAAGCGGATGCGCTCGGCCCGTCCCAAGGTCCTCCATCCCCTCTGCGGCCGCCCCCTCCTGGCCTAGCCGGTGGGTGCCGCCCGGGGCGTCGGCGCGCGGGTGGTCGTCGTGGTGGGTCGCGCCGCAGACGAGGTTCGCGCCGCGGTCGCGCCCGAGGTCGGCGCCACCTTCGTCGAGCAGAAGGAGCGGCTCGGCACCGGACACGCGGTGCTCCAGACGCACGTGGCGTGCGGGGACGCGCCCGGCACCATCCTGGTGCTGCCCGGCGACGTGCCGCTCCTGTCCGAGGCGACCCTGCGCCGGCTCGTCGAGCGCCACGTGGCGAGCGGGGCGGCCGCGACGCTGCTCACCGCCGAGGTGGCGGATCCCACCGGCTACGGTCGCGTGGTGCGCGAGGGCGGGCGTCCGGTGGGCATCGTGGAGCACCGCGACGCGACCCCGACCCAGCGGGCGATCCGCGAGATCGGCACCAGCGTGTACTGCTTCGACGCCAAGCGCTTCTGGCCCGCGCTGGCCCGCGTGACCCCGGACAACGCCCAGCAGGAGTACTACCTCACCGACGTGATCGGCATCCTCCATCGCGACGGGCAGCCGCTCGAGGCGGTGATCACCGACGATCCGAGCGAGTGCCTGGGGGTGAACGATCGCCGCCAGCTGGCCGAGCTGGGCACCATCATGCGCGGCCGCATCCTCGACCGGCTGATGGCGGGCGGGGTGACCGTGATCGATCCGGCCGCCACCTACGTCGACGACACCGTGACCATCGGCATGGATACGGTGCTGCACCCGGGGGTGAGCCTGCTCGGTCGCACCACCGTCGGGGCCGACTGCGTGGTGAGCGCGGGATGCCAGGTGATCGACACCTCCCTCGGCGACGGGGTGCTGCTCAAGCCCTACTGCGTGCTCGCGGAGTCGACGGTGGAGGCGGGCGCGCAGCTCGGGCCCTTCTGCCATCTGCGGCCGCTGAGCCACGTGGGCGCCAGCGCCAAGATCGGCAACTTCGTGGAGCTGAAGAAGTCGCGCATCGGGCGGGGCTCGAAGGTGCCCCATCTGTCCTACGTGGGCGACACCCAGATGGGCGAGGGCGTCAACGTGGGGGCGGGGACCATCACCTGCAACTACGACGGGGTCAAGAAGCACGAGACCGTGATCGGCGACCGCGTCTTCGTCGGGACGAACTCGAGCCTGGTGGCCCCCCTCACCATCGGCGAGGGCGCGTACGTGGCCGCGGGCTCGGTGATCACCAAGAACGTGCCCCCGGGCTCGCTCGCGGTGGCGCGCGGCCGCCAGGAGACGCGCGAGGGCTGGGTCTCGCGCAAGCACAAGGACGCCAAGCCCAAGCACGCAGAGTAGGCCATGTGCGGAATCGTCGGTTACGTCGGGGGCAAGAGCGCGATCGACGTCGTCCTCGACGGCCTCCGCCGCCTCGAGTACCGCGGCTACGACTCGGCGGGCGCGGCGGTGATCGGGCCGGAGGGCCTGCAGATCCGGCGGGCGGCCGGGCGCATCAAGAATCTGGAGGGCATCCTCCGCGAGCGGCCCATCGACGGCTCCATCGGACTCGGGCACACCCGCTGGGCCACCCACGGCCGCCCCACCGACGAGAACGCGCACCCGCACACCGACGGGTCGGGCGAGCTGGTGGTGGTGCACAACGGCATCATCGAGAACTACCTGCCGATCAAGGAGCGCCTGCAGGCGCAGGGGCACGTCTTCAGGTCCGAGACCGACACCGAGGTCATCGCCCACCTGGTGCAGCGCCACCTCCAGGACACGCCGCGCCTCGACGAGGCGGTACGCCGCGCCCTGCGGGAGCTGCGCGGCTCCTACGCCATCGTGGTGCTGCACCGGCGCATGCCGGACCGGCTGGTGGCGGCCAAGCTCGGCGCGGGCAGCGTGGTGGTGGGGCTCGGCGACGACGAGACCTTCCTCGCCTCCGACATCCCGGCCATCCTCTCCCACACCCGCGACGTGGTGGTGCTGGAGGACGAGGACGTGGCGGTCATCACCCGCGCCGGGGTCGAGATCACCGATCTCGACGGGGCGCCGGTGCAGCGGACGCCGAGCCGCATCCTGTGGGATCCGATCATGGCCGAGAAGGGCGGCTATCGCCATTTCATGCTGAAGGAGATCTTCGAGCAGCCGCGGGCCGCTGCCGACACCATGCGGGGCCGCGTGCACCTCGAGGGCGGCACGGTGGTGCTCCCGGACGTGCAGCTCGACCCCGACGTCATCGCGGGGCTGCAGCGCATCGTCCTGGTGGCGTGCGGCACCTCCTACCACGCGGCCATCGTGGGCCGCTTCATGCTGGAGCGTCTGACCGGCATCACCTGCGAGGTCGACATCGGCTCCGAGTTCCGCTACCGGGACGCGGTGGTGGGGCCCGAGACCCTGATCGTGGCCATATCCCAGTCGGGCGAGACCGCCGACACCCTCGGGGCGGTCAAGGCCGCGCGGGCCAAGGGGGCCCCCATCGTGGGCATCACCAACGTGGTCGGCTCCGCGCTCGCCCGCGAGGCCACCGGCACCCTCTACACTCACGCGGGGCCCGAGATCGGGGTCGCCTCCTCCAAGACCTTCACCGCGACCCTGATCGCCTGCTACCTCCTCGGCCTCTGGCTGGGCCGGCGCCGCGGCACCCTGCTCGCGGAGGACGGACGCAAGCACATCCAGGGCCTGCTCGAGCTGCCCCGCCTCATGGAGCAGACCCTCGAGATGGAGAACGCGGTCGCGGAGCTGGCCCGCGAGCTCTCGCGCCACAAGAACTTCCTGTTCCTGGGCCGCGGCATCAACTATCCGCTCGCGCTGGAGGGCGCGCTCAAGCTCAAGGAGCTCTCCTACGTGCACGCGGAGGGCTACCCCGCCGGCGAGATGAAGCACGGGCCGATCGCGCTGCTCGAGGACGGGTTTCCGGTGGTCGCATTGAACCCGCGTGATTCCTCTTACGACCGGATGATGGGCAATCTCGAGGAGGTGCGGGCCCGCGATGGCCGCGTCATCGCCATCGGCCACGAGGGCGACCGCGAGCTGGCGGCCAAGGCCGACACCATGCTCACGGTGCCGGTGGCGGGCGACCTGCTGACGCCCATGCTGCTGTCGATCCCGATGCAGCTGCTCGCCTACCACATGGCGGTGCGGCTCGGCCGCGACGTCGACCAGCCGCGGAACCTCGCGAAGTCCGTCACCGTCGAGTAGTGTTTCACCCCCTCGGCCCTCTCCCCACCGGGGAGAGGGCAGGGTGAGGGGAACGACCCCTCGCGCTTGTGGTATCGTGTGGTTCCATGTCGCACCCCGCAGTGACCGCCGAGAGCCTTCTCGCCTCCCTGAACGCCCCGCAGCGCGACGCGGTGACCGCCACGAAGGGCCCGCTGCTGGTGCTGGCCGGCGCGGGCAGCGGCAAGACCCGGGTCATCGCCCACCGCATCGCCTACCTGCTGGCGGTGGAAGGCATCGATCCGCGACACGTCCTGGCCGTGACCTTCACCAACAAGGCGGCGGCCGAGATGCGGAGCCGGGTGGAGTCGCTGCTCGCGCCCGCGGGCCTCCGCTCCCCGCTCATCGCGACCTTCCACTCCACCTGCGTGCGCATGCTGCGCCAGCGGGCGGCCCAGGCCGGGCTGCCCCCCTCGTTCGTGATCTACGACGAGGACGACCGGCAGGCGCTGGTGAAGGAGGCCCTGCGCGAGCTCGACTTCGACGAGCGCACCTTGACCCCCAGCACGGTGGTGCACCGGATCAGCCACTGCAAGAACCAGATGCTGACCCCGGCCGACGTGGAGCAGCTCGCCCGCACCCCGCGCGAGGAGCGCATCGCGTCCCTCTACCGGCTCTACGAGACCAAGCTCGCCGCCGCGGGAGCGCTCGACTTCGATGACCTGCTGCTGCGGGTGGTGCGCCTGCTGGAGACGGTGCCGGAGGCCCTGCGCTGGTACCGCACCCTCTGGACCCACGTGCTGGTCGACGAGTACCAGGACACCAACCGCGCCCAGTACCGCATCGTGCAGCTCCTGACCGAGGAGCACCGGAACCTCTGCGTGGTCGGCGATCCGGACCAGTCGGTCTATCGCTGGCGGGGGGCCGACCTGCGCAACATCCTCGACTTCGAGAAGGACTACCCGGACTGCCGGGTGGTGCCGCTCGAGCAGAACTACCGCTCGACCAAGCGCATCCTGGGCCTGGCCTCCGCGGTCATCGCCAACAACACCGCGCGCAAGGACAAGCGCCTGTGGACCGAGAACGACGAGGGCGAGCGGCCCGACGTCTACCGGGCGTGGGACGAGAACGAGGAGGCGGGCTTCGTGGCCCAGAAGGTGCGGGCCTTTCGCAGCGAGGGCCACGACTACCGCGACATGGCGGTGTTCTACCGCACCAACGCCCAGTCCCGCGTGATGGAAGACGCGCTCCGGCGGGCCGGGGTGCCGTACCTGATCGTGGGCGGCGTGCGCTTCTACGAGCGGCGCGAGATCAAGGACGTGGTGGCCTACCTGCGGCTGCTCTCGAACCCGCTCGACGACGTGGCGTTCCGCCGCGCGGTGGCCGCTCCCGCGCGCGGCATCGGCAAGGCCTCGCTGGACCGCCTGGCCGACGGGGCCCGCGCGGCCGGGGTTCCGCTGCTCGCGCTCTGCGCGGCGGTGCCGGCCGACATCACCGGCAAGCCGCGCCGCGCCCTGGAGGAGTTCGCGGGGCTCGTCGCCCGGCTCGCGGAGCGGCGGGGTGGGATGACCGTGCCCGCCCTCATCGACCTGGTGTGCGCGGAGTCCGGCTACCGCGACGCCCTTCGCGCGGAGCGCACCGCCGAGGCGCAGGCGCGGCTCGAGAACCTCGAGGAGCTGGTGGCGGCCTCCGAGGAGTTCATCGCCAGCCAGGAGGCGGCCGGCGGCGATCCGGTCACCCTCGAGGCCTTCCTCGACTCGATCGCGCTGGTGGCCGACACCGACGAGATCGATCCGGCCGCGGGCGGGGTGACCCTGATGACGCTCCACTCCGCCAAGGGGCTCGAGTTCCCGGTGGTCTTCCTCACCGGCCTCGAGGAGGGCGTGTTCCCCCACTCGCGCTCGATGCTGGAGCCGGAGGAGCTCGAGGAGGAGCGTCGCCTCTGCTACGTGGGCATCACCCGCGCCCGGCAGCGCCTGCTGCTCTCGTACGCTCTGCACCGCCGGATCCAGGGCTACGGGGTCGCCGAGCCCTCCCGCTTCCTGCTGGAGATCCCGGAGGAGCAGCTCCACCTCCTCAACGCCCGGCGGCCCGAGCCGGTGGTGGCGGCCGCGCCCGCGGCGGCCGCGGACGCGGGCGGCGACGACTTCCCGTTCCGTCTCGGAGCGAAGCTGCGTCACGCCCGCTGGGGCGAGGGGCTCCTGGTCGGCATGGAGCGGGAGGGCGCGGACGTGATCGCCACCGTGCACTTCGCGTCGGTCGGCCGCAAGCGGCTGTCGCTCCAGTACGCGCACCTGGAGGAGCTCTGATGGCGGGCCCCGGGCCGCGCATCTCCCCGGGCGACGTGGAGCACGTGGCCCGCCTGGCCCGGCTCGACCTCTCCGCGGCGGAGAAGGAGCGGATGCGCACCGAGCTCGACGGGATCCTCGCCTACATCGACAAGCTGCGCGCGCTCGACACCCGCGACGTCCCGCCCACCTCCCACGCGGTGCCGGTGACCAACGTGATGCGGGAGGACGAGGAGTGGCCCTCGCTGCCGCGGGAGGAGATGCTCGCGAACGCGCCGGACCGCCACCGCGACCTCTTCCGCGTCCCCAAGATCATCGAGGAGTAGATGGCCGGGCTGGCGTCGCTGACCGCTCACGAGCTCGGCGCCCGGTACCGGGACGGGACCGCCACGCCCACCCAGGCGGTGACCGAGTGTCTCGCCCGCATCGAGGCCCTGGATCCGCAGGTACGCGCCTTCCTCACCGTGACCGGCGAGGACGCGCGGCGCCGCGCCGCCCTAGCCGACGCCCGCTTTCGCGCCGGCACGCCGTACGGGCCGCTCGACGGGGTGCCGATGGCGGTCAAGGACCTGCTGTGCACGCGCGGGATCCGCACCACCTGTGGGTCCAAGATCCTGGAAGGCTTCGTGCCGCCCTACGACGCCACCGTGGTCGCTCGGCTGTTCGCGGCGGGCGCGGTCCTGCTCGGCAAGCTCAACATGGACGAGTTCGCGATGGGCTCGTCCACCGAGAACTCCGGGTTCTTCACCACCTGCAACCCGTGGGACCTGGCCCGCGTGCCGGGCGGCTCCTCCGGCGGCGCCTCCGCGGTGGTGGCCGCGGACATGGCGCCGCTCACCCTCGGCACCGACACCGGCGGCTCGATCCGGCAGCCGGCCGCGTTCTCGGGCGTGGTCGGCCTGAAGCCGACCTACGGGCGCGTCTCCCGCTACGGTGCCATCGCCTTCGCCTCGTCGCTCGACCAGATCGGTCCCTTCGCCCGCGACGCGGAGGACGCGGCGCTGATGCTGGGCACCATCGCGGGGGCCGATCCCATGGACTCGACCGCGATCGACGTCCCCGTGCCCGACTACCGGGCGACGCTCGGGCAGGGGATCGACCGCCTGCGGCTCGGGGTGCCGGCCGAGTACTTCACGGACGGCATGGATCCGGAGGTGGAGCAGGCGGTGCGCGCCGCGATCGCCACGCTCGAGAAGCTCGGGGCCCGTACCGAGCCGGTGTCGATGCCGCACACCGAGTACGGGCTGGCCGCGTACTACGTGATCGCGCCCGCGGAGGCGTCGTCGAACCTGGCGCGCTACGACGGGGTGAAGTACGGCTTGCGCGCGACGGGGGCCCGCGACCTCATCGACATGTACAGCAAGACCCGGGCGGCCGGGTTCGGCAACGAGGTGAAGCGGCGGGTCATGCTGGGGACGTACGTGCTCTCCGCGGGTTACTACGACGCCTACTACGGACAGGCCCAGAAGGTGCGCACGCTGGTGCGGCGCGACTTCGACCGGGCCTTCGAGAAGGTCGACCTGCTCGTCGCGCCCACGACCCCGGGCGTGGCGTTCAAGATGGGCGAGAAGGCGGACCCGCTGCAGATGTACCTGAACGACATCTTCACCGTCCCGGTCAGCCTGGCCGGCCTTCCCGGCGTGTCGATCCCCGGCGGCTTCACCCAGGCCGGCCTGCCGATCGGGCTCCAGCTCATCGGCCGCGCCTTCGACGAGGCCACGCTGCTGCGAGCGGCCCACGCCTACCAGTCCGTCACCGACTGGCATACGCGCCGCCCCGCCCTTCAAACGGGCACGGCCGACAGGACGCGCCGATGAGGGCCGAAGGCCCGAAGAGGCCAGACCGCCAGCCGAAATCATCAACATTCAGGCGCGATGAGTGAACACGAGACCATAGTAGGCCTCGAGGTCCACGCGCAGCTCGCGACCCGGACCAAGATGTTCTGCGGCTGCGGCGCGGTGTTCGGCGCCCCGCCCAACACCCGGACCTGTCCGGTGTGCCAGGGCATGCCCGGCTCCTTGCCCGTGATCAACCGTCGGGCGGTCGAGTTCGGCATCATGACCGCGCTCGCGCTCGGCTGCGGGATCAACCAGCACAACCGGTTCGCCCGCAAGCACTACTACTACCCGGACATGCCGAAGAACTACCAGATCAGTCAGTATGAGGAGCCGCTGGCGGAGCATGGCCGGCTGGTGATCGACACGGGTCCGGGCCCGCGGGAGATCGGCATCCAGCGCGTGCACCTCGAGGAGGACGTGGGCAAGCTGGTGCACGAGGGCGCCCTCGAGACCGCCCAGTCGTCCAGCGTGGACTTCAACCGCGCGGGCGTGCCCCTGATGGAGATCGTCTCCAAGCCCGATCTCCGCAGTCCGGACGAGGCCGCCGCCTACCTGAAGACGTTGCGCGCGATCGTGGTCTTCCTGGGGGTCTGCGACGGCAACATGGAGGAGGGCTCGCTTCGCTGCGACGCGAACATCTCGCTCCGTCCGCGCGGGCAGGCCGAGTACGGCACCAAGGTGGAGATCAAGAACATGAACTCGTTCCGCAACGTGCGGGACGCCCTCGAGTACGAGATCCGCCGGCAGACCCGCGCGCTCGACACCGGAGAGCGCATCGTGCAGGAGACCCGGCTCTGGGACCCGGACCGCGCGGTGACGGTCTCGATGCGGTCGAAGGAGTTCGCCCACGACTACCGCTACTTCCCGGAGCCGGACCTGCCGCCGCTCGACGTGCAGCCGGCGTGGGTCGAGGAGATCCGCGGGCGCCTGCCCGAATTGCCCGACGCGCGCCGGACCCGCTTCCGGCAGGCCTACGGGCTCTCCTCCTACGAGGCCGATCTCCTGACCCAGGGCCGCGGGCTGGCCGACTACTTCGAGGCCGCCACCCAGGGCGGCGGCAAGCCCAAGGCGGTCGCCAACTGGGTGCTGAACGAGCTGTTGCGGGAGCTGCCGGGCGACGACGACCGGGCGGTGGCGACCTGCCCGATCCCGCCCGCCAACCTGGCCGCGCTGCTGGCCCTGATCGACGACGGCACCATCAGCGGCAAGATCGCCAAGGACGTGTTCGAGAAGATGTACCGCACTGGCGACACCGCCCAGGCCATCGTGAGCCGCGAGGGGCTCACCCAGGTGGCCGACGAGGGCGCGCTCGGATCCGCGGTCGACCGCGTCCTCACCGAGCACGTCAAGGTCGTGGAGGATTTCCGCGCCGGCAAGAAGGCGGCGCTCGGCTTCCTGGTCGGGCAGGTGATGAAGGCCACGCAGGGCAAGGCCAATCCCGCGCTGGTGAACCGGCTGCTGATCGAAAAACTACCGAAAGGTTGAATAGTTAGGTAAGATGGACGGCAGCCCATGATCCGGCTGCAGCACGTGTCGAAGGTCTACGGGGCGGGCGCCTCCCGGGTGGTCGCTCTCAACGGGATCACCTTCAGCATCGCCAAGGGCGAGTTCGTCGTCCTCAACGGGGCCAGCGGGGCCGGCAAGACCACGCTGCTCCGCATGCTCTACCGGGCCGACGTCCCCTCCGAGGGCGACATCGAGGTGGCCGGCTTCGACGTCACCGAGCTCCGACGCTCCGAGATTCCGCGCCTGCGCCGCTCGATCGGCATCGTCTTCCAGGACTCCAAGCTGCTCGCCGGCCGCACCGTGTTCGAGAACGTGGCCTTCGTGCTGCGCGTGCTCGGCGCGCCCCGGCGCGAGATCACCCCGCGCACGTTCGCGGCGCTCAAGGCGGTGGGCCTCTCCG
>Ga0310813_10002714_pt1 | contig 10705 bp, 19 predicted proteins | sample YN3metagenome_FD_203086 | JGI IMG/M metagenome (GOLD analysis project Ga0310813, IMG submission 203086) | Soil microbial communities from experimental microcosm in Duke University, North Carolina, United States - YN3 | ecosystem: Engineered > Artificial ecosystem > Soil microcosm > Unclassified... | reverse complement strand
CAGCGTGGCGGTGCTGTCCCCCCACAGCGTGGCGGTGCTGTCCCCCCACAGCGCGGCGGTGCTGTTCCCCCACAGCGTGGCGGTGCTGTTCCCCCGCAGCGTGGCGGTGCTGTCCTCCCGCAGCGTGGCGGTGCTGTCCCCCCACAGCGTGAAGTGTCCGCCTCCGGCGCACACAATCAACTCCGCGTTGCCGTTGTTCGTGCGCGCCAGAGCGCGTTCAAGTTCGGCCTGAGTCCTGACTTCAATCATTTGGCATTCCTCCTTTGCTCGTTAAGTTTGCTTGCTATGGCTTCAGCGCTCTGTTTGCTCACGAGACGTAGCAGTTGCTTGTCGGTCGCCCTGGGATCGTCTACGGTGTAGGCGCCCTTGATATGCGGGTGGGGCACAGCCTTGGCTAGTGGAGCATTCATAACTATCTTACACCCTGTTTTCGAGTTTTTGTGTGATTCTCGTCACACTTGGATAGCTCGATCATTGTCTCGGGGCGAAGACGAAAGTGCCAGTAGTGACCGGGGAAGCGTCCTTCGTAGTTACCGCGAAGCTCGCGCATGGGCGGTAGCTTGAACCAGATGCGCGTCCCTTCAACGCGAGTCACGACGACGATGCCAATCCAGCGCGGCTCGTCTTCAGGATCGCAGTCCCGCTTAGCTTCGCAGACCACGAGCCGGATCATGTATCCTGCTCCTTCATTGCTTCCCAGCAGTCTGTGTGGATGCGCCCCTTGAACCATTGCTCGCCCTCACCGATTGGAATGGCCCGGCCACGATAGTCAGTCGCGTGCTCGCGAAACCGATCCTCCGGCTCGTCAGCGTGCAGGCAGTGCGGCCAGCCGCAGTAGAGGACTTCGCCAACCTTGCCCATGTAGCGGCGTGCGTGCCCGACAAGTTGGCTGGCCTCATTGACTTCCCAATCGAACCGGCCACCCTCTGCCGCGTGCAGGGCACGCAGCGTTTCCTGCAACGCCGCAGACTCACGCAGGTAGCGCCGGTACAGATGGTGAGTCGGGGATGGTGACTCGTGTGGGTTGTTCCAGGGCAGCCGCACCGCGTCATCCCAGGTCCGGGGCAGGACGTGAACGTGAATGTGGTGTATTGTCTGCGAAGCGACGGCGCCCTTGGACGTAATCAGATTGGCGTCCTCGACGCCGTTAGCCTGAGCGAATTCGGCGGCGCCCCGGAAGGCGGCGGCCGTTATGCTTGGATCGTCGGCGAAATCCTCAGCGTGCGCTCGCGGGATGACGAGCGTGTGGCCGGGGGTGACTTCGCGCAGGGGCGCAACCGCATACACGCCGGGGGTTTCCCAGAGGATCGTGTTCGGCCCGGCGTAGTCGCAGAATGGACAGGCATCGCGGGGCGCATTCATGCTGCCGCCGCCCAGCAGTCGTCAGCCCAGCAGACCTTGACCGGCGTCTCGTCCAGATAGCCCAGCAGTTTGAGACACGAGTCCACGTAGGCGGGCGGCATCGTGACCGATCCCCAGACGAGCGTCGTGGTCGTAATGATCTGCGTCGAGCGGCTAGCTTCGCGGACTTGCTTCGCCAACGCAGCAAACAGCTTCGTGCCGGGGCGGCACGGCGGTTCGATAATGACCACGTCGGCTTCGTCAATCTTCCGTAGCAGCGCGGCCTGAGCGCGGATAGCTCCGCGACTTGCCTGCCACGCGCTCACCGCCTCGATCCGCTGCGCCGCGAACCCGGCTTTAAGCAACTGCTCGCACCACATGCGTTTGACGGCAGGCGGACACAACACGAGCACGCGCGAGCACGAGTCAGCGGCGGCCAACGCCTCAGCGAGCCACCGCGAGCGGCCGAGTCCCATCTGCTTCGCGAAGAAAGCGCAGTTGTCGCCAGCCGCGACGGTCGCGCCCAGGTCATCGTGGCGCCGCAGGGAGGACTCCCACTGCGCCCACCATGCACCCAACCGCTCGGCGTGGTACTGGCGCCATTCCGCAGGGCTTCGTGCGTCAGGTGGCCTCATGGCGCGATTCCTTTCATTGCAGCTTCAACGTTTTCGACCTCGCGCTTCCGGTCCTGCAAGTACCCAACATGGCGGTGCATTTCTTCGCGGCGCCTCCGGGCATTGTCAGCGTTGTGTACTGAGCGTTGCTCGCGCGCCTTCGCTTCGTCGCGCTCACGGATCGCCCAGGCGATCCGCCGTTCCAGCGTTTCTTTACTCTCGGTGAGTGTAGTCATATCGACTGCCCCCGGCGCTTGAACTCGTCTTCGATCATGTCGCGCTCGCGCCGAAGTGGGTAAGCGATTGACTCTCCCAAGGGACCGGCGCCCAGGGTGGCTTTGAGCGTTTCGAGCCTTGTGCGCAGCACTGCACCCGACGCCCGCTCAATCACCGCTTTGAGTCCCTGTTGCTTATACGCGGAGTCCTGTATCCGACTCGCGGAAGTGCGCCGGGCAATATCGAGCGCCCGTCTGTATGCCAGCGTGATTCCCTTGCGCCGGTCGAAATTGTCTTCGTGGTGACAGGTTGCGGTACCGAAGATCGTCCCGCCTGGCCGTTTGTCGCCGTCCAGGTCAATGAATACCCGCGTCTCGTGCGAAGGGCGCTGGTAGAAACGGCGGCTCATCTTCATACTGCCCTTCAGCAATTCTACCGGGTGAGCCTCATGTTCGACATTAACGCGCGCCTCTGGAAAAAGCTCGTGCAAACGGTCGAGCGCAGCCGGATGTACGGCGCGGCCCAGGACAGCGCGGTTGCGACTCTTAGCGTCGGCCAACATCAGACGCACATCCTCCGCCGCGGGTGCTGAAGGTCGCCATGCTCAATAGGGCGCGGCCGTTCAATCGCGTGCGGGGTGCGCATTAGGTCGCGCAGCACGTCCTCGTGAACCTCGACAAGAGCGCCGGGGTTTGCACGGATTTCCTCCGGGTCGATCCCTACGGTATCTGGGGATGAAATAAGTTTTGTTGTCATTGGATAGCTCCCTTCGTAGTTAGTGTATCACGGGGAGGGGAGGGAACCCTGCCCCCCCCCGTGACAGGCACTATGGGTTGACGGCCTCCGCGTCCGAGTGGTCGCCGGTGAGCACGATGACGATGTCCACCATGCTCTCGCATCCGGCGTCCACGAGCACGGCGGTCTTCGTCTGCTTCGCCGCCTCCTCCGGCGTCTCCGCCGTGCAGACGTTGACGAACCGCTCGCCGTCGTCATTCGAGCCGAACACCGTGTAGGTGTTCAACTGCGGCAGCGGCGCGTAGCCACTGGCGATGACTTTGCCGATGTTGTCTACGTCGGCGGCCGTTTCCTCGTCCTGCATGAACTCATTGTCCTGAAGGTAGAGGGAGGCGCCGCTACGGTCTGCGACGAGTATTTGGACGCCGATCGTATTGCCATTTATGCTGCGGCCGGTCAGGGACACGAACGCTCCCTGCTCGATCTGCGTGCCGAACTTTTCGATGGCATCGTCCGGGGTGATTATTTCCTGCGGGTTGACGATAGTCGCCTCGGCGTCGCCGGGGTTCTGGATCGCCACGATGGTAATGCTGGTGGGTTCCATTGCTACTCCTTTCACTCGTTTTCGTCTGGGTCTGGAAAGTGCTCGGGGTAAAGCTCCTCTGGCCCTAGCTTGTCGCGAGCGCCATCAAGCTGCGCATCGCGTTCGCATAGGTCACAGCGGCCGTCAAGATTGATTGCCGCGTAGGGATCGCCGCATCGCTGGCAACCACGGCGTGGGGCAGCTTCGACTTGCTCGCGAATGCGCGCCTCATTCTCAGCGCGATCCGCCTTAGCCCGCGCCGCCCGGCTAAGCTCCGCCGCGTGGGCACGCTCAATCCGCTCGTGCTCGTCAAGATGTGGCATGGATAATCCTCCAATCGCGCTCGTGTTCCACGGCGGGGCGAATGATCTGCCAGATGATGCTCTGGAACTCACGCGGCGTTTCGCCGACGATGGCCGCGGCCGCGGCGTATGCCTTCGCGATCCTCGCGTAGCGTTTGTGCTTTGGCTGGTGCGGGTAGGCGAAGCCAAGGGCGGCAGCCTGTCCCCAGCGGTCAATCGTGACGGCCATGCGGCTGCCGTTCAGGTTCGCCCAGAAGTTCGTAACCTTGTCGCCGCCCAGGACAATCAGGGGCGACTCGCCCGCTGCCAGCCGTTCGGCCTTGGCGCGGTTGGTCGCATAGCCCGCTGCGTTCCAGGGGTGCCCGGCCAGCACGGCGCGGGCGCTTGCTACGTTCGTGCGCCACCGCTGTTGCGGCGAGAGTGCGGCCACGATGGCGGCAACTGTCGGGCGCCCCACGGCGTACTCGCGAGACATAGAAGCGATGACGCTCTCCGCAGTCGGGTACCAGAGGCGTCCGGCCTCTAGCGCGCTCTCCGGCGCCGCCTCATAGAGGCGAAGCAGCCGGTCGCGCATGTGGCGGTGCTCTGCGGCGTGTTTGGCTTGTCTCTGTCGCTTCGTCATCGTTTCCTTTCTGTGTTGAATATCTCATTGGCGGCTCGGGGAATCGAACCCCGACGGCTGGCCCTGGGTAGAGCCACCGGCTACGCTAGTGCTGCCACGGCGCCGCCACCGGAACAATGAGGCAAAGGTTTACGGCCTCTATGTTCGCCCTAGTCAGTCGCTTGATCGGCCCGACTAGTCACCTCATTATTCGCGGGGCAGGGTGCTGCCTGCGTACGCTCGCTTCGTGGGAGCGCGCCCCGGTCAAGTGGGAGTATTTGTATCACAGATTTGTGGGGCGCTCTGTGATTCCCGTCACAGAGCGCCCCGTCCCCCTAGTCCCTCGGGTACCTCGGGACCAAGATGTGATCTACCGGCCCTGAGTCGTGGTCGTACATCGCCCGGCAGACCTTTCCAGCCCAGGTCTGTCCCTCGCCCAGGGTGTAGAACTCGCCCAGCCGTGCGTACCGGACTTCCCCGGTCGCCACGAATTCGTCATAGCCGTCATAGTCGGCGTCCGGGGCGAGCGTGTCTGTGTAGACCTCGCCCTCGTCTGCGATGGCGGCCGATTCCTGCGGCGCCGTCGGTTCGTCGTCTGAGACGACGTACCGGCAGACGCGCATCTTGGCTGCCTCGCAATCGGTTGGAACGCTAACCACGTCGCGAGGATTAACGAGAACGGTCAGCAGCGCCGCGCTCGCGTACCCCTGCGCGTACTCATACGTCCCGACGTGCAGGCCAGTGTGGCAGCCGACGCCGGGGTCGTGCTGTACGTCGCTACGCGGCATTTCGACGGCAGCGCCAACGGGGTTGGGTAGCTGCCCCTCGTAACGCTCGCCGTTGACGATGCCGTGGCCGCGACTACTTGACACGTAGTTGTCCTCGCCGTCGGACGTGACGCCCTTGTAGGCGATGAAGCAGCCATTCGTGGTGATTGTGAACTCGCGGTCCCGCAGCCAGTCGAAAAGCTGTTCCCGCGAGTGCTCATTCGGGTTAGCCGCGACGTTTTCCATGAACCGCACGAGCGGCCGCCAGTCGCCAACGCCCGGATCGTCCAGGCAGCGGCGAATCTGTTGCGTAATCGTGGAATCGACCTCGTCACCGTCGAAGTAAACGCGGCCATTGGCGACGGCTACCCGCTCGCTCAGCGTGTCGAAGTGCTGCGCGACGGCGTTGCTCAGGTCCGCCAGGCTGCGAAGGTCGTCAGCGGAAGCATCCGACTGTGCGCCCTCCAAAAGCTCGGCGAAGTGAGGATGGTCCCCGGTGGCGACGACGGGCGCACCGCTCGGCATGAATACCGTCAAGCTCTCGCGGCCGTCCTCCGTCCTAACGTGGTGGTACGGGTGCATTATTTACCTCCTTTGTTGGCGGCGTAGACCGCATTGACATACAGCAGGGCATGGTCAAGATGGCTCTCGATTGTAGACTCCAACTCCTCGTCTAGCAAGGGGTAGCGCTGGCAGACCGTCGCGTAGTCAATCATTTCCTCGTCATCTGGCCGCTGAATGAACTCCGCTCGCGCTTGATAGCGTTCCTTCAGCGTCCCCGACTCCCACAGGCGCCAGGCTCGGCAGAGCGCGGATAGCTCCGGGTCATCAACCTTGTCAGCAGGCAGCGCAATCGGCCCGACGTAGCGATAGCGAAGCTCCAGGCCAAGCGTGATAGCCAGTCGGGACTTGGCGCCCAGGGACTTGTACCATCCGGTCGCCCCACGTCGTACTGCCTCCAAGCCGTTGCGGGCATGCGGAAACAGACGCTTGAACTTGTCGGCGCGCGTGTAGACGAGACAAACCACGTAGGCGTCCTCTGGCAGACACTTCGCCACTGAGTAGGCCAACTCTGAGCGCTTTTCGCCAATCACGTAGTAGAGCTTGCGCCCTACCGTAGGCAACTCGTCAGCCTCGAATTTCTCATTCCAGTATCGGCCGCCCGTAATCACGGGGTAGGTGCCCGCGTACTTGACGGCGCCGCTCCCGCCTTCGTTCACCTTAAGCGGGTCTTTCCAGTCCCGCACGTCCTGCCAGTTGACCGCAGTCACGGCGCCGTCGATCCACTGAGGGCAAGGCACGGCGGCCGAATCCGTTATGAAAATCGTGGCTTTGTCCGGCGCATCGTGCATCCCGTGGTGTTCCAGGTAGCGGTGCAGCTTGCGGCTCTGAGTCGCAGACCATTTCGCGTTCGGGTAGCCGAGAACCCAGGGGTTCTCTCCCGCCACGTCGAGCGTGATTTGCCCAGCCGGTGTACGGTGAGACGTAGAGCGCGAGTAGCCATGCACCCTCTTGGCTGCCCACAGTGACGCCGCGTATTCGCGTTTGCCATCTTCTACCACGACCGGGTCCAAGTCTTCGGCAGACAGCACCGTGGGGATGTCCTCACCTTTCCACTGTAGGTCGGGGACATTCTTTTTACCGAACGCGGCGCGGGCTTCAATCAGCGCCTTCGCGGCAGCCGGGCGGTCGGGCGCCCCGGTGATTGCATCGGTCACGACTTCCGCGACTTCGCGCTGGAAATCTGCAAGCGCGGCGTCGATTGCTTTGCGTGTGCGCTCGGAATCCTGTAGTCCCTCACGCGAAGGTGTGAAGTGGACGGCGCCAATGGGGACGTTGACGACAAGCCGCTTGTCATTCGGCAGCGTGTCTACCGCCTCGTGCTCGTAATCGTCGGGTGGCGGGTAGGACACGTTCCCCATCACGATGGTCAGCGGGCGGCCATCGTGGCGGCCGGAAGCGCCGAACGAATTGTCCCGGTCGGCCACTAGGTAGTTGTCGCCAACGGCGTAGCCGGATAGCTGCGGGGGTTCCTCGCCATTCAGCAGCACGAGTCCCGGCTGCCAGTAGGAGAAGAAATCGCGCGCCTTGCGTTCCAGACTGTACTCGTCATCGGTAGGGATACCGATTTCGACGCCGTCTGGTTCGTCGGTCGGCCCGGCCTCTAGGACCGTCATCGTTCCGGCACCGTGCTCGTCTCGCGCGATGGAGACGAGCATCCTCTGCCCATCCTTGATTCCGGCCAGCGTGAACTGGTCAACGTAGGCGAGCGCCGACTTGCAGCCGAGGCCGAGCATCCCAACCGCGTCATTGCTCGTGCGCTTCGTGCTCGCGCCGTAGCGGGAGTAAATGTCTCGAATGTCGTCAGCGTCTAGGCCGACGCCGTAGTCTCGGATCGTCAGCAGCGGCCGCAGCGGCGTCGGGGTCGTAACCTCGATTGGGCGCGTCTGTCCGGCCTCGATGTGGGAGTCCAGCGCGTTCGTGCTGTACTCGCGAATGACGGCCAATTCCGAGTCGGCATACAGGTCCGTGAGGACGTTCATGATGTGGGCCAACGCCGACTGGTCGATGCTCATAGCCACGTCCTCACCTTGGACGGTGCTATCGACGGTAACTCCGGTTCGCTCGGGAATCATAGGGGGGGGGGGTCCTTTCGTTTGTGTTTCCTATGGATAGCTCGATACTAGCAGGTTGATTTGGGTTTATGTGTGACGTTGGTCACATTGTCGGGTCGTCATCGACTAGCTCGCACTCGCCCTCGACCACGCCGGAAATCAGCAGGTCCGGGTGCTCGGCGGTTGCCTTGTCTTCCGCTCCGCCGGGGCAGATGTCTTCGTAAGATTCCGCGAAGCGATTTCCTTGTCCGCCATCATGAACGCCGATGACCGTGTACATACGCGTCTGCGGCGTCGGGAGCGCCCGAACCGCACACAGGGGAACCATGATTGGCGCATGACCCTGTACATTGAGCCAGAGCTTGTCATCCGGTCCGGGTGGATCGTCCAGCCTTCCGTTAGGAGGTCGGTCGCTCTGTGTGTACTCAGCCTCAACCAGCACGGTATCGCCGTGTCGAATGGTGGTCCCATCCAGCAGATCGCGCGTTGTGTGGTCCCAGCCATCGTTTCGTGCCTTCGTCTTAGCCATTTCTTAGTTTCCTTTCACTAGGGATAGCTCACGCTATCAGATGGTCAGGGCTTCGTATGTGATTCTTGTCACACATGGATAGCTCATGTAGTTCTATGATCTTGTATAGCTTGTTGGGGTGGCGGCGACGGTGTTGCTCGCCAAAGTGGAATTTGTCGCCGTCGAACACCACGGCGTGTGTAGTCCGGCCGCCGCGACCTCGCACGACACCGATCCACAGACCCGATGGCTTTGCTACGTCTCCCCACCGGATTCCGCCTGTCGCTTCAAAGTTCCGAATGCGCATGTACCATCCGAGCCGCTTAGCCTCCGCGCGATAGAGCGGCCAGAATGGAACACCGCTGCGTGGTCTGATCCAGTCAATCTCGTCGGGATGGACGCCGACAACGCAAGCCAGCGCTCGGCGCATACAGTCGCCTTCGCCCGCATTCGCACTTGGCGGCGGTGTCCAACCGGGCGCGGGCATTAGTGATTATCCCTATCGCGGAATGGAATGTCACGCCAGTCAGTGGCGGCCCAGGCGCCAAGCGCGAGGGCTAGGCGTCGATGACGACGTGTCAGCGCGAGCAACGCGGCCAGGCCGAACGCTAGGCCGTGGTGGACGCGCCGTCCTGCCAGGTAGACACGCGGGCCGCGTGTGTGCCGCTGTACGCGCAGGGGCGAATGACTCGTGACGAATGCCCGCGCTCCGGGGGCGAGCCTCACCGTGTGGCGGCCGACGTGCGGGTTAAGCGGCCCGATGAAATCGGATGATGTTTCGGCCAAGGTTGGCACTGTGACGCTCATACTACCGCCCCACAGTTGCGGCATTGCGTGGTGAAGATCGCAGCGTCAGGCACTTCTACATGCTCAGGCTTACGGCAGCATTGCGCTCGCTGATTTGACTCCGCCGCGTGGTGGCGCTGTAGGGATGCCGCCCGGCGCAGGATCCGCGCCTTGTCGCGGCCGGGGTAGGCGCGGGCGCTCATGCTTTCGCCTTCGCTATCGCTATTAGGGCGCGTATCTCTGATCTTGTAGGTGCGTGTTCTCACGTTTCCCTTTCATTGATTGACTACAGCCGCATCCTAGCGCATTCGCAGTCGGGTATGTGTGATTCTCGTCACATAACCCCGCGAGAGTTTGGCGCAGCCGCGTACGTAGATTGTGGGATTCAGGACCGCTGCCATTGGACTAGATGTGTCGGCGGAGTGTCCTAGCCCCATCCAGTGCCCGAACTCATGCACGACCGTTAGGCATTGGTAGTAGACGCCATGCAGCGGTCGCGCAATCAGCATCCAGCAGTGAGTGCCGGGGAAGCGCGGCTGCGTGGCTTCCCCGGCTGTGCCGGGCGATAGGGGTACGTCAAACGCGACTTCGATTGTCTCGCACAGCGGCGGGACCTCGACGCCCCAATATGCCTGCGCCATCTTGAACTCTGCCGCGCCCCATCCTTCCGGTGGCGGGGGCGCGGCAGCATTTGCGGTGTGCGGGAGGTAGAGCAGCAGGGCGGCCAGGGCCGCCCACGCTACCAGCACCCATCGGGGCGTGGGGGTGCCATGCCTATGCATAGCGCGCCCGCTTGGCTTCACGGAGTCTGGCCCTCTCACGACGGCCGCCGACTCGCTTAGGCTTCGCGCTGTGGCTGCGTGCCCAGCTTGGCTTCCGCTGTCGCCCCTTCATGATGCCGCTTTCACTTGAGCGCAGTGGCGGCGAAGGCTAGGCGGGGCGGCGGGGTACATCCCCGTCGTCTCTATTCCGCTTCGCCGGTCAAGCTCTATCTTCGCTATAACCGCCGCATCCTTGCCGTCTCGCGCCTGCGTAGTGCGGCCGGTCCTGGTGTTCCTGATTCGGATACTCATGATGCATCCTCCAATGGTTTGAAGTATTCGGGGATACGACACGCAAGAATCATATCGTGGCCGAAGCTGTCTTCAAGACAGTCGCAGTTAGTCATGTACCAGTAGTTGCCTGGGTTGGCTGAGCATACTTCTTCGGTGACTGGCGAATACGCGACGACATTGGGCGCCGCGTATTTGTACATGTTTGCGAGGGTTGCGAGGGTTGCGAGGATCATCGGTCTAGCGCGCCCGCGCCGCTGGTGTAGCGGACGGTGCCGCCCTTGTCGCTCACGGCGAAAGAGAAGGAACCATCCTCGGAGACATGCGTCACTCTGACGCAGGGCGCATATCGTTTGGGTGCCGGTCCCCATCGCTTCGCGGGGAAGCAGACGCGAGGCGCGTGCTTCGCCGTGGTGTCGGGGACTTCGCTGCTTTCGATGGCGATAGCCACGGCAGCGATGGCACACATGGTCAGACAGACCATGATGATGACGGTCCCTAGTCTCAGGATCGTTCCGTTGATTGACTCGTCAGTGTAGGCGGTGCGGATTTGCTTGAACATGTCGCGTTCCTTTCGTGTGGTTT
>Ga0310813_10002713_pt1 | contig 10706 bp, 9 predicted proteins | sample YN3metagenome_FD_203086 | JGI IMG/M metagenome (GOLD analysis project Ga0310813, IMG submission 203086) | Soil microbial communities from experimental microcosm in Duke University, North Carolina, United States - YN3 | ecosystem: Engineered > Artificial ecosystem > Soil microcosm > Unclassified ... | reverse complement strand
ATCGTTCAATATGCTGAATCAAAGTCCCCAATTGAACCTGTGTTGGGCGGCTACTGCCGCCAGCACGGTCAATTATCTTGACGTTACGAACCATCTGAAGAAGTGCGAAGTGGCCCAGGATCGCCTGCCGCCTCCGGCGGCGGTGGATTGTTGTACGACTTTGGATCAGTGCGATGTGGAGGGAAGCGTCAGCCAGTCGCTGAACAAACGTCGGAGATTCCGTCGCATGGATCTAGGGAAACCGCCCATCCAAACGATTAAGCATGAAATTGACAACGACAAACCCGTGTGCGTGAGGATCGAATGGCTGAGTACGGGCGTAGGGCATTTCGTAGCGATTACAGGCTACTCCGGAAATCCTGGGAGCGAGAAGATTCAAGTGAAAGACCCGCTGTTTACAGACCGCTCCCTTGATTTCGACTCCTTTCCAGCCGATTACGAGCTTGGTGCGGATTGGACGCACACCATCTTTACCAAGTAAGGAGGGCGTATGCAATTTGAGAAGATCGATCCGGGCCAAGTTGTCTGGGACGCCTATCATGCGGGAATCCAATCGGCTGATGTGCCGGCGGCAACCGATCGGCTTCCGAGTCCGCCGACGCTACCTCTGGGCTTCCCTCACGAACTGCAGTTTTGGGGGCTGGATCTGAAAAGTCTGCAATCGGGCGGCGCACCTCGATTTCTGTCCTGGCGCTTCGTCGATATTAAGAACGGCCGGTTGGTGCTTTGTGAAGTCAGGGGCGACTCGCCCAAATTCTTAAGTATTGCCTACGGCGAAAAGGTCGACGGGATTGCTACGATGGTGTCCCAATTCTTGAAACAGTTAGATTCCGACACGAATACCTACGAGCCCCGGCTACTGACCGCTGCCGTGGTCCTTACAGAGGCCCTCTGGCTGGTTCCGCATGGCGGCGGCGATAACAGTCGTGTGATCACGTTGAATACCGCAGCGAGGGAATTACAGGTAGGCCAAGCCATTTCCCTCTCGGAATTTATCACGAAACTTCGCAGCGCAGCAAAGAGGCTCACCGCCCACCAGCCTTAGGGAAAGGAAGTCTACGCCAGTGAGATTCCGTCCGTTTAGACTGAATCTGCCCAGTCACCGCTCTTCTAACCATATTCTCCCTTCACTTCTCTAAAACTTAGATCCGTTTTCCCACACCGTTCAACAGTTCCTTCGTGCGATCTCTCGTAATGGAGCTTGCAAGTCGGGTCGAACCAAACTGGCTTGGGTTCGTTTGGTTGTGGAGAAAACTCGCCGCCGGGTTGGCGGCGGCGTCTCGGCATCGTGCCCGCCTTCAAAGCGCCCTACGGTGGAGTTATGCTGTGAGAGTCAAGGAGGTTTTCGCGTGGCGTCCATCAAATTCACCTTAAACGGAAAACCGCAGACCGTCGACGCGGTTCCCGAAATGCCGCTGCTGTGGGTCCTGCGGGATACCCTGAACATGACCGGCACCAAGTTCGGCTGCGGCATGGCCATGTGCGGCGCGTGCACGGTGCACATCAATGGCGACGCCGTGCGCTCCTGCATCACGCCGATCCAGAATGTCGCCGGCAAGACCGTCACCACCATTGAGGGCCTCTCCGCCGATGGCAGCCATCCCGTCCAGCAGGCCTGGGTGGAACACGATGTTCCGCAGTGCGGCTACTGCCAGTCCGGTCAGATCATGAGCGCGGCTTCGCTGCTTTCGAAGAAGACCCAGCCGACCGACGCCGATATCGACGAGGCCATGCGCGGTAACATCTGCCGCTGCGGAACCTACGGGCATATCCGCACCGCCATCCACCGCGCCGCTGAACTCGCCACACTCGCGAAAGCGCAAGGAGGCAAGGCATGACTTCCATCATGAAAGTGAATCGCCGCGACTTCTTCAAGACCACGGGCGCCGGCGCGGCCGGATTGATGCTGGGCTTCGCGCTGCCGGAAAAGAATCCGGTGCAGGCGCAGTTTCCGCCGCCGCCGGTCTTCAAGCCCTCCGCCTTCATCCATATAGGTAAGGACGAAACGGTCACCTTCATCATCCCCAAAGCGGAAATGGGCCAGGGGCCGCTCACGTCACTCTCGCAGATCCTCGCCGAAGAGCTCGACGCCGATTGGACCCAAGTCCGAACGGAATTTGCGCCCGTGAATCCGGAGCTCTACGGTTTCCAGGGTGTCGTCGGCAGCATGAGCATTCGCACTTTATATGCTCCGCTGCGCCAGGTGGGAGCCAAAGGCCGCGCCATGCTGGTCGAAGCCGCCGCGCAGCAATGGAGCGTCCCCTCCTCCACGCTGCGCACCGAAAATGGTTTCGTCATCAACCCGTCTAACAGCGCCAAGCTGAGCTACGGCACGCTCTCGGAGGCCGCCGACAAACTGCCGATCCCGGCCAGCGCGCAGCCCAAGGACCCCAAGCAATTCAAGATCGTCGGCAAGCCCGTGAAACGTCTGGACGCCCGCGCGAAATCCACCGGCAAACAGAACTTCGGTATCGATGTGAAGCGGCCGGATATGGTTTACGCGGTCCTGACGCGCTGCCCCGTATTCGGCGGCAAGGTTGCCAGCTTCGACGCCTCCAAAACCAAGCTGGTTCCCGGTGTCAAAGACGTGCTACAGATTTCGAACGGCATCGCCGTGATTGCCGACAGCACCTGGTCCGCCATGCAGGGGCGCAAAGTTCTCGACATCAAGTGGGATGAGGGTCCGAACGCCAACCAGAGCAGCGCCGCCATTACGCGGATGTTCTCCGAGCTGGTCGCAAAGCCCGCCGACAAAATCGCGCGCAAGGAAGGCGACGCCAATGCCGCGCTGGCTTCGGCCGGCAGCAGGATGGAAGCGGTGTATGAAGCGCCTTTCCAATCGCACGCTCCGATGGAGCCGATGAATTGCACCGCCCACGTCCGCGCCGATGGCTGCGATGTTTGGGCGCCGACGCAAATGCAAACGCCCTCGCGCGATCTCGCCGCGCAGGTAAGCGGCCTTAAGCCGGAACAGGTGAAGATCCATTCGCAGTTCATGGGCGGCGGCTTCGGGCGCCGTGGATCGGTAGATTACGTGGCCGAAGTGGTGGAGATTGCCAAAGCCGTGAAGGTGCCGGTGAAGCTCACCTGGTCTCGCGAAGACGATATGCAGCACGATCTATACCGTCCGGCTGCAATGGTGAAATTCACGGCCGCGCTCGATGCGAGCGGCATGCCTGCGGCCATGGAAGTGAAAGCAGCGACGCCACCCTTCGGGTTTGCGAATAACGGACTTCCCGGAACTGCCGTGGCGGGTCTCACCGATATCGAGTACAAGATTCCCAATCTTCTGGTCGCGTATCAGGGCGGAGAAGCGGGCATCCCGGTCACTTACTGGCGCGCGCCCGGCTGCTCGCAGAACACCTTCTTCATGGAGAGCTTTATCGATGAGCTCGCGCATGCCGCCAAGAAAGACCCGCTCGAATACCGCCGGGCGATGCTCAAGAATTCGCCGCGCCTGTTAGCCGCGCTGAATCTGGCCGCCGAGAAAGCCAACTGGGGCAAAGCGTCGGCGGGCCGTTTCCAGGGCATCGGACTCATCAACAACATCGGCAGCTACACCGCGATGGTAGCGGAAGTCTCTGTGACGAACGGCAAACTCAAAGTGCATAAGCTCACTTGCGCCATCGACTGCGGGCAGGTAGTGAATCCACTGATCCTGCAGCAGCAAGTCGAAGGTGGCGCGGTGTACGGACTGACGGCTGCGCTCAAAGGCGCCATCACCATCGACAAGGGCCGCGCCACGCAGAGCAACTTCCACCAGTACGACATGCTGCGCATCACGGAAATGCCGGTGATCGAAACCCACATTGTGCCGAGCAGCGCCGCGCCAGGCGGAGCCGGGGAAGCCAGCACGCCGCCGGTCGCGCCTGCCATCGGCAACGCGATCTTTGCCGCTACCGGCAAGAGACTGCGTAAGCTGCCGCTCCGCGATGCTGATTTGGCCTAGTGCTTTGACATAGAATTAGCAGACGCGCTGGTATCCACACCGGCGCGTCCTACTTCATGACAATCTCCCTTGGCCCGCTTGACTACGCCATTCTCAGCGCGTATTTCCTCTTCGTGGTCGCGGTCGGCTGGATGGTGCGGCGCCGCGTGCGCACTAGTGAAGACTTCCTCACCTCGCATCGCTCTGTCCCGTTGTGGATTACCAGCCTCGCATTTCTGGCAGCCAACTTAGGAGCCCAGGAAGTCATGGGCATGTGCGCATCCGGCGCCAAGTACGGGTTGATGACCGTCCACTTTTATTGGGTCGGCGCGATCCCCGCTATGATGTTCGTCGGCGTGTTCATGATGCCGTTCTATTATGGGAGCCGCGCGCGCAGCGTCCCGGAATTCCTCAAGCTGCGCTTCGACGAAAAAACCCGTGCGTTGAACGCGGCGTCCTTCGCGGTGATGACGGTGTTCTCTTCGGGGATCTCGCTATACGCGCTGGGAAAGCTGTTCCAGTTGCTGCTGGGTTGGAGCTTCGAACAGAGCGTGCTGCTCTCCGCCGCGGTGGTGCTGGTCTACACGTTCCTCGGGGGTTTGACCAGCGCCATTTACAACGAGGTCCTGCAATTCTTTCTCATCGTCATAGGGTTTTCGCCGCTGGCGATCATGGCGGTGAGCAAGGCCGGGGGCTGGGCCGGAATGTCCTCGCGCTTGCCTCCCGTGATGGTGCACGCGTGGAAATATACCGGCTCCTCCGCCGATAATCCGATGGGAGTGGAAGCTTTTGGACTGCTGGCGGGCTTGGGCTTCGTGCTGTCTTTCGGGTACTGGTGTACCGACTTCCTGGTGGTGCAGCGGGCGATGGCCGCGAATTCCATGTCGGCTGCGCGGCGCACGCCGCTGATCGCAGCGTTTCCAAAGATGGTGATGCCGTTCATTGTGATCCTGCCGGGCATCGCGGCCATGGCGCTCACGAAAATGAACGTGGGTTACTCGCTGCCGGTCAAAGGCGCGGGATACGATTACGATCTGGCGCTCACCACAACTATGGTTCACTTTTATCCTTCCGGCCTGCTGGGTCTGGGCCTGACCGCTCTAATGGCATCGTTCATGAGCGGCATGGCGGGCAACGTGACCGCATTCAACACGGTGTTCACTTACGATTTGTATCAAAGCTATATTCGCAAGAATGCTCCCGACGATCACTATTTGCGCGTCGCGCGCTGGACCACGTTCGGCGGCGTGGCGCTCTCCATCGGCGCCGCCTATCTGGCGCAGGCTTACAACAACATCATGGATGTGCTGCAGTTGGTGTTCTCCTTCGTCAACGCGCCGCTGTTCGCGACCTTCTTGCTTGGGATGTTTTGGAAGCGCACTACCGGCCACGGCGCGTTCGTCGGGCTGCTTTCCGGCACCGGAGCCGCGGCCGCGGTGCATGGCTTGACTATCGCCGAAGGCAAAGGCGGTTGGATCGCAACCGTGCATCAATTCCCATCCACTATGGCGCAAAATCTTTGGATGGCGATCTTCGCTTGGTCCACATGCTTCGTGGTTACTCTGCTGGTGAGCCTGGCGACGCGCGCTCGCCCCGAAGAGGAGTTGCGCGGCCTGGTGTATAGCCTGACTCCCCGCGTGATCGATGCGCAGGATGCCTGGTACAAGCGTCCCGGCGTGCTGGCTTGTATCGTGGGAGCCTTCGTGATCGTATTGAATGTGATCTTCTGGTAGCAGGCTCCCGTGAACATTGGAATCACTTGCTATCCCACTTACGGCGGCAGCGGCATCGTCGCCACGGAGCTGGGTCTGGAGCTAGCCACGCGCGGGCACGAAGTCCACTTCATCACGTATTCGAATCCGATTCGGCTGGACCCCGGTATTCCACGCATTCATTACCACGAGGTGGAAGTGTCGAACTACCCGCTGTTCCAATACCCGCCCTATTGTCTGGCGCTGGCGTCGCGCATGATGGATGTGGCGGAGGCTTACGACCTGGATCTGCTGCACGTGCACTACGCGATTCCGCACTCGATCTCGGCGATGCTGGCTCAGCAGATGATGGCTCCCAAGCGGCGGCTGCCATTCATTACCACTCTGCATGGCACGGACATCACGCTAGTAGGAGCCGACCCATCCTATTTTCCCATTACAAAATTCTCGATCGAGAAATCCGACGGCGTGACTTCCATCAGCGAGGACTTGCGGAAACACACGGTCGAGGTTTTTGGCGTGTCGAACGAAATCCGCGTCATCACCAACTTCATCAATTGCGACCTCTATCATCCCGATCCCGAAAAAGCCGGCGCGGCCGCCTATGCGCCGCAGGGCGAGAAACTGCTGATCCACGTGTCCAACTTTCGTCCGGTGAAGCGCGTGCTGGATTGCATCCGCATTCTGCATGAAGTGCGCAAGCATACGCCCGCGCATCTGCTGATGGTGGGCGATGGTCCGGACCGTGGCGCGGCCGAGCATCTGGCGCGCGAGTTGAATCTGTCGCGCCACGTCTCATTTCTCGGCAAGCAGAATCACATGGAACGGGTGATTCCGCTGGCGCACGTGCTGCTCATGCCGAGTGAAATGGAGTCCTTCGGATTAGTCGCGCTCGAAGCGATGGCATGCGGCGTGGCTACTGTCGCGACCAACGTCGGCGGCGTACCCGAGCTGATCATCAACGGCGAGAACGGCTTCATGGAACCGGTCGGCGACATCGCCGCGCAAGCGGAGCGCGCAGTGGCGCTCCTGACCGACGAAACCCTGCATCAACGCATCACCGCTGCCGGCCGCCAACGGGCATTGGATGTATTTTGCAGCGAACGGATCATTCCGCAATACGAGCGTTACTACGAGCAGGTTCTTGCCGGTTAGCCGCTGGTGCCAGCCGCTACTGCAAGTCTTGCACCGGCACGTCGAAATGCGCGGTATTCACCACGCCGCTGCGCTGAAACTGCACCCACACGCGATAGGTGCGGGCCCGCGGGAAAATCATGTTGAACTGGATCTCCGGGCCGCCATCCGCCAGGAACGGATGGGTGTGGATCAGGTCGATCAAGTCGTCGCTCGCGGCCAGCATGTGGCCCCATGCGCCTAGATATTTTTCCAGTCCCTCGCCTGGCTTCACGCGGAAGAACATCAGAGTCTTGGTGTGGGCGATCGGCTGCGGCGGATCCGTCACGAGCTCGACCTGCATGTTACCGGCGTCTTTGGCGGAATAATCGCGATCCAGCGTGATAGGAGCGGGCGGCTTTCCCGGCACCAGCACCGTCTTGGCGATCAACTGCGGCGTCGCGCCATCGGGATAAAAATCGCCAAGGATGCGGTACATGCCCGGTTCGGGCAGCTTCAGATCGTAATGAAAGACGCCGTCCTTTTCAAGGATGGGGTGATCGTGGACGAAAAACTTGAGGTCCTGGCTGACCACGAACATGTGAAACAAGCGCTCGTGCACGATCTGAAAATTTGTGACGGGACGCTCTTTCCAGGGATCGCGCACCAGGAACTGCAGGCGTGTGGGCTGCATGGGCTTGGGCGCGGGAGGAATCACCTTCAGATCCATGGTGTATTCGACAGGGTCGGGAATACCTGCCGCCAGCTTCATGCCGCAGCGCGGGCAGGTGCCGGGAGCATGGCTGCGAACGTCAGGGTCCATCGGGCAGGCATAAATCTCATCGGTGGCCGGCAGCGGCGCAGGCACAGGAGTCTGTCCCAGGAAGAGGCTCGCTGCGCCCAGCGCCAGAGCGGCAATCGCCACAAAACGCACGGTAACCTGCATGGTGGTTTCAGCCGACCCCAGTATACTATCTGACTGTGCGGTCTGTGGGCGCGGCGGGTTCGGCGCGGTGCGTGGTGCATAGTGTCGTGGGTGCGGCGTTCGGGGCGCGCTCCATTCGTGCGCGGTGCAACGCTGCGCAGCGCACCTTCGCGGAGCAGCGCTTCCCTCTTCCTGACAATCAGACTATAATCTTCAGACGCGGCTGAAATTCCGCGCCGGAATTTCGCAAGGGAGGGTTCATCGGTATGAAGCGCAATCGGTACGTTGGTCTCGGTCTCCCGGCACTCGCCGGTACGCTGGGTGTTGGATCGTTCCTGCTCCAAAAACATTCGGTGGTCGAAGCCGCCGCCGTCACCGCGCCCCGCTTCGAGGTTGATCCGCTGTGGCCCAAGCCGCTGCCCAACCATTGGATCATGGGCCAGACCATCGGTGTCTCGGTGGACGCGCAGGACCATGTCTGGATCATTCACCGCGGCGGTTCGTTGGAGGCCGGCGAAACCCACGCCACCACCAATCCTCCTATCGCGCAGTGCTGCGCCCCGGCTCCTCCGGTGCTGGAGTTCGATCAGGCCGGCAATCTCATCGGACACTGGGGCGGCCCCGGCCCCGGCTACAATTGGCCGGACTCCAATCACGGCATCACGGTCGACTACAAGGGCAACGTCTGGATCGGCGGCAATGGCCGCGGACCGCAGAGCGCTCGCGGCGCCATCAATGGCTCGGACGAAGAACCTGCCGCCGCTAACGCGAAGGGCAAGGCTCCCGCGTTCCAAAGTTTTTCCGACAACATGGTGCTCAAGTTCACCCAGGACGGAAAATTCCTGATGCAGATCGGCAAACCCAAAAGCAGCAAGGGCAGCAACGATATTGCGAACCTGCGGCTGCCGGCCAAGATCTTCGTCGACGCCAAAACCAACGAAGCTTATATCGCCGATGGCTACGGGAACCACCGCGTGATTGTGTTTGACGCCGACACCGGCAAGTACAAACGCCACTGGGGCGCGTACGGGCACAAACCCGACGACGCCGATCTCGGCCGCTATGATCCCAAGGCTCCGCCGGCCCAGCAGTTCCGCAACCCGGTGCATTGCGCGGATCTTTCCAACGATAACCAACTTTATGTCTGCGACCGCGTCAATGATCGCATCCAGGTCTTCAAACCCGATGGGACTTTCATTAAGGAAGGGTTCATCAATAAGGAGACCTTGGGTTCCGGCTCCGCCTGGGACCTCGCTTTCTCGAAGGACCCTCAGCAGAAGTACATCTATCTGGCCGATGGCGAGAATGATCGCGTCCACATCCTTGATCGCCAATCGCTGGAAGTCCTAACCACTTTCGGTGAGGGCGGACGGCAGCCCGGCGAATTCTACGGCGTGCATAGCATTGCCGTTGATTCGAAGGGCAACATCTACACCACAGAAACTTATCGCGGCCAGCGCGTGCAGCGCTTCATGTACAAAGGCCTCGCGCCCGTGACCAAGAAAGACCAGGGCGTGGTTTGGCCGAGCGGCAAATAGAAGGAGACCCGTGCGCAATCAAAACCTAGCTACACTCTTGCTCGGAACTATCGTCCTGGCGCTTCCGCTTGCCGCTCAGGACTCCAAGCCCAGTTGCAACAAGTGCCAGAGCACTTATATCAGCGCCGATGAGATTCAGGCCTACCTGAAGCGCGTCGAGGGGTCGGCGGTCGCCGATCAGCAGGTCCGCGCCCTCGACATCGGCAAGATCAACGTCGACATCGGCGTGGTGTATCGCGGCAAGCTCACGGCGCCCACGCCGCAGTCCGTCGCCGAGCATGACCTGGTGAGCGAGGTTTATCACATCATCGACGGTTCAGCCACGCTGATGACCGGTCCCGATATCGTTGACCTGAAGAAGCGCTCGAACGACGATCGCGCGGTACGACTGCTGAACGGCCCCGGCGGCAACGGCGCTTCCATCCGCAACGGCGTCTCGCATCAGCTCAAGGCGGGCGACGTCATCGTTATCCCAGCCGGCACCGGCCACCTGTTCACGAGCATTCCGGATCACATTCGCTACATCATGGTTCGCATCGACCCCGACAAGATCACGCCGCACAAAGATGAGGCCGCGTCCAAGGCCGATCTTGCGAGCGGCGGCAAGGGCAACTGAGGCGCCATCCGCGCGACAATCGGTGTAGAGGTTCTACACCATGAAACGATCCGCGCAAGCAAAATGGCAAGGCGATTTGAAGAGCGGGGCCGGGACAATCTCGACCGCGAGCGGCACGCTCGCGACCACCCCCTACTCGTTCCGCAGCCGCTTCGAGCAAGGGACGGGCACCAACCCGGAAGAGTTGCTGGCAGCCGCGCACGCCGGATGCTTCACCATGGCGCTCTCGGCGCAACTGGCGGAAGCGGGTCTGAAGGCGACGGGTCTCGAGACCTCCTGCACCATTACACTGGAGCCGAAAGACGGAGGCTTCGCGATCACCGAAAGCCATCTGGAGTTGAAAGCCAAGGTCCCTGGCGCAACCGCCGAGGCGTTCGAAAAGGCGACGAAAGCCGCGCAGATCGGATGTCCGGTTTCGAAACTCTTTAACACCAAGATCACTCTGGAGGCCCATCTGGAGCCTTAGCGGGTTCGCGCGCGCGAATGAGCCATGCTGCGCTCAGTGAACTGGCTGCGGCCAAGCCTGCGGCAATCCACAACACAACACGGAAGCCGGCGACGAAGGATTCATCGATGGCTCGGCGGCCGCGCGGATCGTCGATTTTAGCCGCAGCGAGTCTTGGACGCTGGGCATCGATCGCGGCGCGAACGGACGCCTGCAGCGACAAGCGGCTCAAGCGCTCATCCAGCGTGCGATTGAAGACATTGCCGAGGATAAGTCCGAAAACCGCAACCGCCAGCAGAGCCGCCACTCGCGACACCGCATTGTTGACTCCCGATGCAATTCCGGCGCGGCTTTCCGCGACGCTGCTCATGACCGTAGTGGTCAGCGGGGCGACGCTGATCGCCATGCCGAGTCCCAAGACAATGACGG
>Ga0310813_10002711_pt1 | contig 10712 bp, 11 predicted proteins | sample YN3metagenome_FD_203086 | JGI IMG/M metagenome (GOLD analysis project Ga0310813, IMG submission 203086) | Soil microbial communities from experimental microcosm in Duke University, North Carolina, United States - YN3 | ecosystem: Engineered > Artificial ecosystem > Soil microcosm > Unclassified... | reverse complement strand
AGCCACCGGCGCCGCCGCCCGAGCCACCGGCGCCGCCGCCCGAGCCACCGGCGCCACCGCCCGAGCCACCGGCGCCACCGCCCGAGCCACCGGCGCCACCGCCCGAGCCACCGGCCCCGCCGCCCGAGCCACCGGCCCCGCCGCCCGAGCCACCGGCCCCGCCGCCGCCATCACCGGCACCGCCACCACCACCCGCGCCGCCGCCGGCGCCACCCGCGCCACCGCCGGCCCCACCCGCACCGCCGCCGGCGCCACCCGCTCCACCTCCGGCGCCACCTCCGCCGCCGCCCGCACCACCGCCTCCACCACCACCGCCCTTGGCAATGAGGATCGTTCCATTGGGCAAGGTGGTTCCCTTCGACGACTGAATTACCGTGGAGTCCTTCTTTGACTCAGTAGTAAGGGCGAGTGCGGCCATCGCCGCGAGAGGAACGGATGCCCCGAATGCGAGGATAACCGCGAGGATAAGTGGGAGGAGGACTCGGTCGGTGCGGGGCATTGGCGGAGGAGTGCTGCAATCGTTGTGCCTCGGACGTCTGGCGAACCGCCTGCCTCATAGGTGGCTCGAACGCGCGTGCTGAGCGAAAGCGACTGATGCTGGTCGTCTAGCTGAGGCCCCAGTCAGATCCAGACATCATTCGAAGCGGTCCGTTGCCCGTCCTCGTGCTCGGTATTGAGAACACCGCGAGGCTCGATGAGCAGCAGCTTCACCTCGGACTCCGCATAGGGTTTGTGCTCCACGCGCTTCGGGACACGAACATGTCTCCCTCCGAAACGTGGACGGCGCCATCCCGAACCTGCAGCTTCACGATCTTGAGCTGGCAGTCGTTCATCTCGGCGACCACCTTGGGCTGCCAGTGCTCGGTGAACAGGCCGAATTTCTGTCGGAGATTGATCGCCTTGTATTCCACGCGAACGCCTCCTAATCATTCGATCAGCTGATCCGCCCGCATCAAGAGCGACTGGGGCAGCCCCAGGCCGAGGCCCTTCGCGGTCTTGAGGTTGATGATGAGCTCGAACTTCGTCGGCTGCTCCACGGGGAGGTCTCCAGCTTTCGCGCCTTTGAGAATTCTGTCGACAAAGACCGCACCGTGCCGGTACATCTCGGGCAAGTTCACGCCATACGCCATCAGACCGCCCGCCCCGGCCAGCTCCCTGACTCCGTACATGGTGGGAATCCGGTGCGCGGCCGCGAGGTCGAGGATCCGTCCCCGGTGAGCGAGGAACATTCCGTCGGGAGGGACGGAGAGTGCATGGACGCGCTCCCGGGTCATGGTCGAGAAGGCACCCTCGAGCTGTTGGGGATCCTGGACCGCCATGGGATAAAGCTGGATCTTGAGGCGCTGCGCGGCGGCTTCGATCACCTTCAAGCTCGGTCCGTGTATCGGATTGGCGGGATTCCAGAGGACCGCAATCCGGCTGGCTTCGGGTACCGCCTCCTTGAGGATTTCGAGTCGCTTCGCGTTCAACTCGACCCCGGCAAGGTGGGTCCACCCCGTGATGTTGCCTCCAGGGCGCGCCAAGCGCGCGACAAGTCCACTGCCGACGGGGTCGGCGACAAATCCAATGACGATCGGGATCGTCGTGGTGGCGTGCTTGGCGGCCAAGGCCGATGGCGTTGTCGACGCGAAGATGATATCCACCTTGACGCGCACCAGATCAGCGGCGAGCTCGGAGAGAAGCTCTTGTCGGCCGTTGGCGTATCGGACCTCCACCACCAGGTTCTGGCCCTCGATCCACCCGCGCTCGCGAAGGCCGCGGCGAAACGCCTCCAGGTGCGGCGTACCAGGGGCCGCCGACCCGAACTCCAGATAGCCAACACGGGCGATCTTCGAACCGGGCTGAGCCTCGGAGTCGGGCCCCGCATTGAATACGGCGACGACGAGGAACGAGAGGGTCGCCAGCGTCCTGCGAATTGTCCGAAAGAAGGCCAACGACGATGTCGTCAGAGCTCGCCTCCTCGTCTCGTGGCTACGCCGGCATCCGCGAGGTCGTGGCGACTATAGCGCGCTCGATCGCGGGCCAGCAAGGCGCTGCCCTCGCAGCCGCCTGGCCTCCTGCATGAGGACCTGGACCGCGTTCGTCGACGTCCAGTAGAGGACCATGCCGGCGGGGAATGTGTAGAAGAGGAGGAAGAACGCCAGCGTCATGCCCATGAGCGTACGGCGCTGGCGGCGTGCGAGGCCCGGCGTGAGGACGGGCGATTGGAACCGCAGCAGCGCCGCCAGTGAGACCGTGCTCATCAGAAAGGGCAACAGGTTCAGGTAACAACCGAAGAAGGGCACGCAGAACGGCAGCGAGATCAGATGGTCCGGCTGCGAGAGATCCGCGATCCACAGGAAGGGTGCCTGGTAGAGATTGAAGTCCTCCGCCAGCATGTCGAAGACGGCCACGAACACCGGCAGCTGGATGGCCACGCCGAGGAGGCTCTTCAGCGTGTACAGCGGGTGCACGCCTTCGGCGCGATAGAACGCCCAGATCTCCCGTGTGCGCTCCTCGCCCCGATGCGCGGCGCGGATGGCCTCGATGCCGGGCTGAAGCCGTGCCTGGGTCGCGTTGACCTGCTCTTGCAGCCGCTCGGCGAGCGTCGTCAGAGGCAGAAGCAGGAGCTTGACCGAGAGAGCGAGAGCCATGATGGCGAGCCCCGGATTGGAAAGGATTGCGCCCAGGCCGCGAAGAAGATGGAGGAGCCCGAAGCTCAACGCGCGTAGGGGGGACCAGAGTCCCGAGAAGAGCAATGTCCCGAGGGCCGGGTCGGTCCGGGCCAGGGCCCGGCTTTCGATTGGCCCGGAATAGAGTGTGTAGCTCCACGAGGGCCCCGCGGACCTGAGCGCGATCCCCAGGCCCGGGTGAGGCTCGCGGAGGCTCGCGCCGTCCGGTCGAACGAGCAGGGCCCAGAATCGACTGCGCGCTCCCGCCCATTCACCGGCGGCGGGCGGGGGAGCGCTTCCGGGAGCCTCCTCGAGAGGGCGGGCGGCTCCGCCCGCGATCCGCACCCGGCCCACGCGCTCGAGCATCGCGGCGAAGCCGGCGGTTGGCGCCGCGGTCAGGCTGCGGCCCGCGTCCAGCTCCAGCGTCAGATGCCGGCCGGCGGCGACGGTGGCCGCGTTCGGTCCGAGCAACCGGACGGTCAGCACGATGTCGTAGCCGTCCTTCGACACGTCGAAGGCCTTCGCGATGTGCACACCGTCGACCGGCAGGTCGGCCTGAAAGGTCACCGTCCGGCGGTGCGGAGTTTCCGAGAGCTCGGCGGTGAAGCGCAGACGCTCCAGATCGAGCGATGAGGCGTCAGTGCCGAGCCGCAGCCGAATGGGGAGTGGCTCGCGCGGGTCGGCGAAGCGGAGCGTCGTGCCGCGGCCCCGATCGGCGTGCGCGCAGGAGGGATGGCAGGTCCGCCAGGCCACGAGCGCCGCGCCCTCCAGGGAAAATGCGAGGTCCAGGCGTTCGGTCGACACATGCACGGTAGGGTCGGTCAACTCGGCGGCGGAGGTGTCCGGTGGCGCGAGGCCCGCGAGCGGCAGCAGTGCCAGCAGCGCGCGCGCCCCTAGCGGTAGAACCGGCTCATCTCCCGCAAGGCGTCCCGCATCGCGTCCGGGGAGACGGTCGAGGCAGGGATGAGGTGATACTGCAGATCGCGAACTTCGAAGCCCGCCGCGTACGCGATGATCACGCGCCCGGGCTCGACAAGGGCCTTGTCGGTCCGGCTGGCGGTCACGAGCCACTGCCACTCCGCGTCCGAGAAGAGGCTCTGCCCGCTGGCGTAGTCGGACGGCGGGTTGGTGCAGCCGAAGAGCTGGGTGAGCAACGTCGGGGCGAGGTCGTTGTGAGAGGTTCGCCGGGCCACTCGCATCGCGCGATGACCGGGCCAGCGCAGGAGGAGCGGCGTGCGTAGCTGGTAGTCGGTGAAGGCGGTCCCGTGCCCTTTGAAGCCGAGCCCGGTCTCGTCGAACTCGATGCCGTGGTCGGACGTCACGATGATCACGGTCTTGTCGAGGAGCCCTCGGCGGGCCAGATCGTCCAGCATCTCACCGACCAGGGAATCGACGTAGTGCACCGCGGTCAGGTATCGGCCATGGCGCCGGCGGAGCTGGACGGTTCCGCCCGGCGCCTCCGCCGCCACCGGAGGATAGCCATCGGGCGGATCGATGGCGATGGCGGCGTTGTAGTAGAGGAAGCCGAAGAATGGGCGCGCCACGTCCCGGCGTTGCAACCACTCGTACCATTCACCGGTCAAGACTCGATCGCGCCCCGCGGACCCGACGGACTCGCCTCCGGCCGACGGCGTCTCCCGACGGAGATTGGGCAACTGGGCGAAGGCGGTCCGGTCCAGTCCCACGACGTGGCGGTCGACGGGGGCGCTCGAGAACAATCCGATCTGATACTCGTACCGACGGAACAGGTCCATCAGGACCGGGGGGCGCGCCAACGCGTAGAACGCGTCGAAGTACGTCGGCGGGATCCCGTAGAAGAGCGAGAACATGCCCGTCAGCGATGCGTTGCCCCCGCTGTAGTGCGAGTCGAACCGGATGGCGGTCGACGCGAAGTCGGAGAGCCGAGGCGCGGCCGCCGGATTCAGCGCGTCCGCGCGCATGCCATCGATCACGACGAGCAGGACATTGAGGGGAGCCCGGGCGTCGCACTGCAACGGGGCAACCGGGTAGTTCAACGCCCGATCGGAGACGCCGGTCAGGGCGGAGACGAAGGCCCCCTCGCGTGCGCGGCTCCGATCCACCAGATGGAGCTTCACGAGAAGGCGGGACTTGATCGGGACATAGAGGGGGAGAAAGCGATCGAACGCCGTGACGGGCACGTAGTAGTGGGGGCGAGCCGCCGCGTGGACCAGCTGACTGCTCACGAGGCAGAGCCCGAGGGCGAGCGGAAGCACCCAGCCCGCGCGTGACGTGGGGGCGAGCGCCGTGCGCCGCCATACCCAGACCGCAAGCATGGCCTCGACGGCGAGGGCCAGGAGAAAGTAGAGCGCCAGAAACCCCCAGGTGGTGGGCTGCAAGATGCTGAACGTGAGGACGTTGAGATGATAGCGCTGCTCGGCGAAGACCAGCGTGTCGAGCACGAGGAAGGCGACCAGCGCGCTGACGATGACGACGCTCAACGAGAGCACGAGGCGAGGCGAAGGCAGGAGCAGCATGACGGGCACCAGCAGGAGCAGCGGCCCGTAGGCCAAGGCCGCCATATGGCCCACGTACGCCACCACCGCATACGTCCAAGCGACCGCGGGCGATATGGGCGCGGCATAGAGCCAGAGGTACTGCAGGCCGATGATGGCCAGGACCGCCGCATTGACCAGGGCGAACCGGTTGGCCCAGCGGAGCAGCCGTCGGCGCATGCTCACCGTGCGGCGGCCCGCTCGTCGGCGATGCGCGCGATCTCGCGAGCCCCGACCTCGACGCTGCATCCGAAATTGAACACCCACGTGGCTCGCAGCGTCGCCATGCGGTCCCGAAAGGCGCCCGCGCCGCGAATCAGATCGGCCACGTACGCCGGGGCCTCGGCCAGCCGATTCAACGGGAGCACCGTGCCGAGCTCGCGGCGGATCCGCATTTCCATCGGCTCCAGACCCAGCTCTGCGTACTTGGGATTGCGCACGCGGGGAGGGACATCGACGAACAAGACCGGCTTGCCGAGCCCGAGGCCGTACTCGATCGCCATCGCCGACCAGTCGCAGATCAGGACGTCGGAGTCCAGCAACGAGTCCATCTCGCCCATCCGGTCCACATGCCGGAAGCGCGGGTTCCCTCCGAATCGGGCATTCAGCCGCTGGATCACGTGCGGCGCGAGCCGGGCGGTCTGATAGTGCGGGCGGAGGATCACGCGCAGGCCGGCGCTCAGCAGCGCGTCGATCAATGGCTCCCCGCAGACATGCAGGATCGACTGCTCGCCCCAGGTAGGCGCGAGCAGCACGGTGGTCGGCGGGGATGGAGGGCGTGCCCCCGCCGCGGCCTCGACGAGCCGCTCGAGGCGCGTGTACCCGTGGGCGAAGAGATGCTTCGGCGGCAGGCGCTTCAGCTCCTCGCGCCGGCGTATCTCCGCCTCGTGGTGAGGGCCCACGCAGAAGAGGCTGTCGTAGTGATCGTACGAGTTCTCATGATCCACCATGTGCGTGCTGCCCATGCTGTGGAACACGTAGACATAGTGCACGGGGTGCCGGGATCGCTTGAGGTGGAAATTGTGGAGATCCAGCATGGTCAGGACGAGCACGTCGGTCTCGAGCATCTGGAAGAACCACGTCAGCACGGCGCCCGAGCCGATGCGGAACGCGTGGAGCCCGGGACGCGAGGCGGACGGGAGGGCCACGGTCTTCTCGGAGGTGACGTGGCACACGGTGCGGGACAGCCGCTCCACCAGGAAGTCGATGAGCGGCTGCAGATGGTGCCAGTCCTGATGGCTCTCCGAGTAGAAGATGATCCGGCGCGCGGCCGGTGGAAGCTTCTGCAACCGTCGGTAACTGCTCCAGTCCCGCCAGATCCCGAGCGTCACCGCGGTGGAGGCGTTACTCGTGGGCGGGGGAGCCGCCTTCTCCTCCCGGCCGTGCCCCCCGCCTCGGGCGCCTGAACCGGCCGGTGACCCGGTACCAGAACATCTTCACGGCGAGCCCGACCGCAGCGGCGATGCCGATCAGTGCGGAGACGAGCATGCTGCCGGTTCCGGGATCGAGGTACGCCTGAGCCGGCGAGGCCATCGCCAGCCCGATCACGACGACGAGACCGAGACGAAGCATCCACCGGACGGTCATGGGTCGATTCTCCTCGCTCCGACTCTAGCAGATTCGGGCCCCCGGTCCGTCAGGATGCGGGCCCGCGAGTGCCGACGAGCACGGGCTGAAAGAAGCGGTCGTCCAGGCGGTGCACCCGCTCGAAGCCGACCGCGCGCATCAGCTCGGCGACCTCGGCGACGGGGATCGCATGATAGCGACTCCGGACGATCGTAGGGGCGTCTTTCGAATCCCGGGGGACGATCTCCAGCGCGAAATCGTAGTGCCGTCCCTGCCAGGTCCAGACCTGGCGAACCCGGTAGCGCCGCCCCGCCCACACCCGCTCGCCGTACGGCTGCGCGTCGACCGTCCCCGCCGGCGGCGGGGGTCCGTAGTCCCGCATGGAGATCACGCAGCCGCCACCCGGCCGCGCACAGCGCAGGCATTCGGCGAGGGCGGTCCGGATCTCGCCCTCCGTCTCGAGGTGGGGCAGGGCGTTGTCGCACACGAGGACGACATCGACGCTCTGCGCCCGGACGGGCACGGCGCGGAAGTCGGCCACCACACAGGGAAGCGCCAGCCCCCGGCGCGCCGCCTCCCGCATGGCACGGGCCACCGCCCCGGGCGAAAGGTCCGCGCCCACGACGCGGAATCCGAGGCCCAGGAGCCCGAGCGCCTGGGTGCCGATGCCGACCGCGGCGTCGAGCACCGTGCGGGCGTCCGCGCCCCACTGCTCCTGGATGACCGACGCCAGGCGGCTCCCCTGGCGCCCGACGCTGGCGTCCCAGTTCTCGTAGATGAGGTGATACAGCGGCGCCAGATTGTCGTAGAAGGCTTGGACCGACATCGCTGGTAGGATAGCGCCGAAATGAACCCGCTCGAGATGGAGGAGCTGCAGGAGTGGCCCTGGTGGGCCGACCCGAGCTTTATCGTCGCCGTCGTGATCATCGCCCTGGCGGCGTGGTGGGTGTGGTCCGGGCGCGCCCCCCACTAGCGCGCGGCCGGCCGCGCCATGTCGTTCTACCGCCGACACATCCTCCCGCTCCTCACCCACCTCGCCATGAGCGACCGCGTCATCGCTGCCGAGCGGGCGCGCTGGATTCCCTTGGCGGCGGGCGTTGTGCTGGAGATCGGCGTCGGCTCGGGGCTGAACGTGCCGTTCTATGGCCCGGGCGTCGGCAGGCTGTACGCCCTCGAGCCTTCCGACCCGCTCCGACGCATGGCCGGACCGCGCGCATCGCGGGCGAGGTTTCCCGTGGAGTTTCTCGCCGCCTCCGCCGAGGCCATCCCGCTGCCGGCTGACTCGGTGGAGTGGGTCGTCACGACGTGGACCCTCTGCTCCATCGGGCAGCCGAGCCTTGCGCTGCGGGAGCTCCAGCGGGTGCTCCGCCCCGAGGGGCGCGTGCTTTTCGTGGAGCACGGGCGCGCGCCCGATCCCGGGGTGCTCAAGTGGCAGGATCGGCTGACGCCGATCTGGCGGCGCTGCGCGGGCGGCTGCCACCTGAATCGGCCGATCGATCGACTGCTCGAGGCGGGCGGCTTCGCGTTCGAGCGGCTGGAGCGCGGGTATATCCGCGGGCCACGCTTCGGCGCGTACCTCTATCGAGGCATCGCCCGAAAAGCCGCCTGACGGAGGCCGTTAGCGCGTGGGCGCGCCGTCGCCGCTGGCGCGCGCGGCCCGATCGGCAGCGAGCGTCTTCAGCGAGTCCTGCTCGAGCATCAGCACGTGCTTGGCGATGACCCGATAGGTCCACTGACCGGGCGCCGTCTCGGTGTTGAACTGCTCGTCGGTGAGGCCGACGAGGGAGCCGATGAAGCGCGCCCGCTCCTCCAGCCACTCCGCGATCAGCCGCTGCATGGGGGAGGCCGTGATTCGCGATTCGTAGCGGCCCTCGAGCACCTGGCCCGTGTGGATCTTCTCGTGGTCGATGTCGTTGGTGATCAGCGTCCAGAGGTCCTTGCCCTGGGCGCAGCCGTGGGACGAGGGCAGGGGCAGCTCGCGGTCCGACGCCTCGAGGAGCGCCTCCATCGTGGCCATGGTCTGCTGGAGCAATTCACGTACGGCCTCGCGCGGCGTCGCCGCCATGGCGTCCTCCTGGGGGGTTGCGTAGGGGGTCGTCCCGTCTACTGTAGCGCGTTCGCGCAGAAGCGGCTGAGCCAGCAGGCGGTGAAAGCCCAGCACGTCATGACCCGTGAACCCCGCGACGCCGAGCGCCATCGCGTCGTGTCCCTTCCTCGGCTGCGCACGATACGTCCCGAAGAGACGGTCCCACCAGGACAGGGTGAAGCCGAAGTTGCAGTCTCTCTCTGCCCGGTCGATCGAGTGGTGCACGCGGTGCATGTCCGGCGTGACGATGATCGTCCGGAGAGCACGGTCCGCCCGCGCGGGCACCCGCACGTTCGCATGGCTGAAGAGGGACCCAGCATTCAGGAGGATCTCGAACACGACCACCCCGGCGACAGGCGCGCCCAAAAGCCCGACGACCCCGACCCTGATCGCTGCAGACAGCAGGATCTCGACGGGATGAAACCGGACGCCGGTCGTCACGTCGACCTCGGGGTCGGTGTGGTGAACCCGATGCAATCGCCAGAGCGCGGGGAGAGCGTGGAACAGCACGTGCTGGAGATAGATCGCGAGATCGAGCAGCGCGACGGAGGCCGCGATGGCCACCCAGTCGGGCAGGGGGCCGATCGCCTGCAGCAGACCCCAGCCTCGTGCCTCGGCCAGCCCGGCCATCGCCACCGCGCTCAGGAAGGGAATGGCCCGCACCAGCGCAGTGTCCAGGATCACGAGCCCGACATTTCCTGCCCAGCGCGGCCGGCGCCGGATAGCGCGGCGCCGCCGGGGCGCGGCCGCCTCTGCGGCGGTGAGGAGCGCCAGGCAGATCACGAACGCGCCGAGCCTCAGCACCGGTTCGGGGAATGCGAGCTCCATGGGCCCGACCCTAGCGCCGCGTCTTGCATAACCGCCAATCCGATGTTCTTATCCGACCGATAAGTCGAAGCTTATGCCCCCCACCATGCGGCAGCTGGAGATCTTCCTCGCCGTGGCCCGCGCCGGCAGCTTTCGGCGAGCGGCCGAGCGCGTCCACCTGAGCCAGCCGGCGCTGTCCCAGCACGTGGGTGAGCTCGAGCGCGGGCTCGGCACGCGCCTCTTCGAGCGGCGCGGGCGGGCCGTCACGTTGACCGAGGCCGGGCGCATCCTGGAGGACCACGCCCTCCGCGTGCGGGCGACGCTCGACAGCGCGCAGCAGGCCATCGCCGATCTCGCCGGGGGTGCGCGAGGCTCGATCGTCGTCGGCGCGAGCACGACGCCGGGCCTCTATCTGCTGCCGGTGCTGATGGGCGCGTTCGAGCGCGAACAGCCGGGGATCTCGGTCGACCTCCGCATCGCCAACTCCCGCACGATCGAGGAGCAGGTGCGGGCCAACGAGCTGGATCTCGGCGTGGTGGGAGGACATGGGCTCGGCCCGGGCGAGGAGTGCCTGGCCGCCGGGATACTCGACGAGCTGGTGCTGATCGTGGCGCCGAGCCATGCGTGGGTGCGCCGTGCGCGACGGGAGCCGTCCGACCTCGGGCAAGAGCGATTGCTGATACGCGAGGAGGGATCGGCGAGCCGGCAGGTGACGGAGCGCGCGCTGCAGCGGGCGGGCGTGAAGGTCGGCCGGATGCTGGTCCTCGGCCACACCGAAGCGATCAAACAGGCGGTGATGGCGGGGCTCGGCGTCGCGTTCGTGTCGATCTACGCCGCCCGGGGAGAGCTCGAGACCGGCCGGCTCCAGCGCGCGCGCCTTCGGGGCCTTCGGATCCAGCGACACTTCCACGTCATCCACAATGAAGCGCGAACGCTCACCGTCCGCGCCACGGCGTTCATCGCAGCGCTGCAGCGCTTCGGTCAACCTGCGATTCCCCGGCCGGCGCGCCCCCACCTCCGCTGAGCGGCTCGTCGAAGGCGTTATCGCGACCGAGCCTCAGCCTCGCGCGATGTTCTCCATGGCGCGCA
>Ga0310813_10002709_pt1 | contig 10714 bp, 15 predicted proteins | sample YN3metagenome_FD_203086 | JGI IMG/M metagenome (GOLD analysis project Ga0310813, IMG submission 203086) | Soil microbial communities from experimental microcosm in Duke University, North Carolina, United States - YN3 | ecosystem: Engineered > Artificial ecosystem > Soil microcosm > Unclassified... | reverse complement strand
ACGGAAATGTTTCCAGTTGGCACAGCCGGCGCAATACAGGAGCGGATCTTGAAACAACTTGGTCATTTGCTCGTTGTAGCTTTACTGCGCTCGCTCTCAATACTTCCCTACCGATGGGTCGCGAGGCTTGGTAGCGCACTCGGCGCGGCCCTGTATACTCTTCCAGGCCGTCGCAAACATATCGTCCTCGTCAACCTGCACCTCTGCTTTCCGGAAAAATCAGTGCGCGAGTGCGATGAGCTTGCGAGGGAACACTTTCGGCACGTCGTGCGCAGCTATCTCGAGCGAGGCTTTCAATGGTTCGGTAGCGCGCAAAGGATCAGCAATATTGTCCGGGTCGAAAGCGCAATTGATCTCAACGACAGGAATGCTCCGCCTACCATCTTTATGGGGTTTCATTTCGTCGGCATCGAAATCGGATGCATCCTTTACTCGCTGAAGATGCCCGCCGCTTCCCTATATACGCGCATGTCGAACACTCGACTCTGCGACCTGGCCAGACGCCAGCGCGGGCGATTTGGTGCAGAGATGGTCGAACGCTCGACAAGCGCGAGGAAGATCGTGAGACTACTTCACGAGGGTAAGCCAGTCATGCTTGCGGCGGATATGGACCACGGCATCGAAAACTCTGTTTTTGTGCCTTTTTTTGGCGTCCCTGCGTGCACACTGACGTCTGTTTCGCGACTTGCGAAATTGGGACACGCGCGCGTTGTGCCGTTCGTCACGGAAGTACTCCCGGATTTCAAAGGGTATCGGTTGAACGTTTTTGCGCCGCTCAGCGATTTCCCATCGGGAAGCGACACACATGATGCGCGCCGCATGAATGCGTTTCTCGAGACCCAGGTACTGAAATTTCCCGCCCAGTATTACTGGGTGCATCGCCGCTTCAAACATCGTCCACAGGGCATGCCCGCGGTATATTGATAGCGAGATGCGCACAACTCGATTGTATGCGCCAGCAAGCTATCGAACCCGGACGCGATCGACGCGAACCGCGTACCGATGAACGACGCGGCGGACATGGTCAGCTCACGAACGTCCGTTGCCTTGCTCGGAGCCGACGTTCGACCGTCGGCGTGAGAGCGTGAGCCGGTGTCCGTAGCTGGCCGACACTTGCCCGACGCGGCGGACTGCCATCGACCCACATCCGACGTTTGACTGCATGACCACCAGAAGTCAGCTTTATGAGTTATAGCGGCCATTGAAGCCATGAGGCCGATCGGCGACCTACCTGAAAAGGCACGATAAAGCGCAGCAACCTCTGACCACGGTGTGAAAGGCCGTTCAAGTCAGAGCACCGACGCGGGAAACGGGCAATATGCACCGTGAAGTAGGCGTACCGAAAACCATATCGCACATGAAACCATTCCTACACACCGCACGGTGGACGCAACGCATGCTACCCCAGCGGCAGGCAGACCATCGTCGTCGACGGCAACCGGCTCGGAAGCAATCTCTGCGTTACCTCTATATCAGGATATGAAGTTCAAATTTATCATGAGGGGCATGGCTGCTATCCACTCTACCGAGTAGTGCCACCGACGTTTGGCCCGACGCTTACCAGTGCGGCGCGTACCGTGGCTCTAGGTCGTCGAAGAAAGGGCGTCTTGAGACTTACTACCCCTGAAATTTTGCCTCGTCGATGAGAACGTGACAGTAGGCTTCCGAGGCGGCGTGGGCCAATTCCTCGGTGAGGAACGTGCCAGGCACGTCCATCTTCGAAATGACCGTTTCGGCGGTGCCGTCCCAGTGACGCCGAAGAATATCAATGGTGCCACGCCACTGGCCATCCTGGCCGAAATTTGCAGAAACCCGGTAGACGTAGCCGCGATATGGCTTGAGTTCGTCCAAGTCCATTGCTTACCCCAAGTTACCTAGTTTTCATCCTAGCATGTGACAGAGACTGGTGCGGCAGGAATCACGAGCTGACGGGAGCCTTACTACCAAGGCACAAAAAGTATATGGCATCGGGCAAGACGAAGCCGTCGTTCGCTTGCTCGGATGCCCGGTGAAGCGGCCTGCGCCTTCGGCGCTCGATAGCCGTTTGCTGACGCAAAGCCGCCACCTGAAGTCCGGGCACGCGCCGTCCCATCATGGCCGACAGTGCCCGATTGCTATCCGGCGACCGCTGGTCAGACTCCTGTCTGTTCAACCGTATCGAGCGCGTCGTCAACTTCGATGCCGAGGTACCGGACGGTACTACTTTCGAGATTCGTACGACCGAGCAGCAGCAGTTGTACGGCACGGAGCGGAGGCTTTTCGTCCGGCGCCAGATCAGCGATGCCTGGGACCGGCGTATCGTGTGGGTACATACGCGGAGTCGCCCGATGGACCGCACCCAGCATGTACGAGTTGCGCGTACCAGTCCGTCGAGGGGTGCGGCGAGCCATACTCGAAAGGAGAATTATCATGGAAACAATTACAGGCAACCCCGAGCCCAAGCGCGTGTCGTGGAACAAGGGTAAGTGTGAAATAAACACTCGCGCGACGGTCTCGGCGGCCAACATCGCAATCACGAAACCTGATAAGGAAAAGTCAGCACCGAGCGCGTTCGACACTGCTTGAAGTGCGATCGAGTACTCGCGACTCGATTTCGCGGCTCGTCTGCATAGAAATCGTCAATGCAAACGCCTATGGAAATGCTCCTTCGAGTTCAGCCAGGACAGTTTCTTCCGCCTTTGAAACCCTCCCGATGCCGAGGAACCCTCCGCTAGCTCCTGCAATGACTCGCGCGCGACCCAGGAGGGTCGACTTGAGCTCTTGCTTGTTCTCCTCATTCAGCGTGGCTGAAAGCGCCTGAATGTAGCCTTTCCATTTGATAACCACGTCGAGAGGGGGCGGAGCTGCAAGCCATTGTTCGAGTAGTTGATAATTCGCATTATCTTCGCGCAGGCCGGCCCCTTCTGCCGCAGATAGAACAGCGGTTTTCTCCTCTTTATCGATGCGGCCGTCCGCCCACGCGACCGCAACCAAGGGAATCAAGGCAAGGGCAGCCAGCGTTCCGCCCTCAAGCTTGAGAGCGACGAGTTTGTCGAGGAGGCTGTCGTCGGTGACACCTGAAGCAATGGATAGCGCTTGCTTCCTGATTTGAAGTTCTTCGGATTCCCTGAGGCTTTGTCGGAGTGCCTCGTTGTGCTTGGCAAAAAACGACTCCTCCATCGCTTTCGCGCTATCACCCAGATGGTCTCTGCTCATTGCTCCTCCGCGAAGAACTAAAAACCGAATCGAAAGGATATTGTAATATAGGCGTTCAGGCAATGGTGATCGTTACCTTTCTTCGCGACCCGCTTAACTCGTACCGTGCCCGAGGCAGGCATGCAGCGGTCAAGGCCGGTCCATTCGGTTGGTCGGTCGGTCGCGACGCATCGCGATGCGTCTCGGATTCTTCCGTGCACTTCCTGCCTTTCTGACAGCGCTCAGCGAAGCGCGCTGCGCAAGTACTGGGTGTGCATCGACAGTTGCACGTTTGCTACATGAACCGGGAGCGTTTTATGCGCCCGTAGGAAGCCGGTCCTGTCGCGCCGCGATACGGTCAAGCCTTAAAAGAGAGTTTCAAATGAAACGAATTTTTCTGTTCCTTGTTACCAACCTCGCGGTGATGTTGGTGCTTTCGATCGTGTTGAATGTGTTCGGCGTCGGCCGTTTTCTGACTGAAAGCGGGCTCAATGTCAACGCGTTGCTCGTGTTCTCGCTGGTGATCGGCTTCGCCGGTTCCTTCATTTCGTTGCTCATCTCCAAGCCGATGGCGAAATGGACAACCGGGGCACGTGTTATCGACGTGCCGCGCGATCCGACGGAGCACTGGCTGGTCGACACCGTGCGGGGGCTCGCGCAGCAGGCTCGAATTGGCATGCCGCAAGTCGCAATTTTCGAAGGCGCGCCGAACGCGTTCGCCACGGGGGCCTTCAGGAACTCAGCGCTCGTGGCAGTTTCCACCGGGTTGCTACAATCGATGAACAGGGAGGAGGTGGAGGCCGTTCTGGGCCATGAGATTTCGCACGTGAGCAACGGCGACATGGTGACCTTGACGCTCATTCAGGGCGTGGTGAATACCTTCGTGATTTTCTTTGCCCGCGTCGTTGGCTACTTCGTGGACAAGACCGTATTTCGCACCGAACGCGGCGTCGGTCCTGGATTTTTCGTTACCGTTATTGCTTGTGAGATCGTCTTCGGCATCCTCGCTTCGATGATCGTCGCGTACTTCTCGCGCCGGCGTGAATTCCGCGCTGATGCAGGCTCGGTACAACTGATGGGTACGCCGCGACCGATGATCAACGCACTGGCCCGCTTGGGTCGCCTGGCACCCGGTGAGCTTCCGCAATCTTTCAAGGCGTCGGGTATCACCAACATGGCGGGCTGGCTCGGCCTGTTCTCGACGCACCCGCCGATCGACCAGCGTATTGCGGCGCTGCAAAACCCGGGTAAGTAGTGAAGCAGGCTGCACGTCGCGCGTGCAGCCCGGCTCGCGCCCGGCGCCCGCGCGCTGATTTGCAGCACGATGTACGCCTTTGCATGAGCACGTGCGTGCCGCTTCACACTCCGCCGAGGTAGACCAGCGCCGCATTGATGGCATAGGCGGCCGCGAGCGCCACGCTGATCCAGCACGCGCAGAGCGTTCCTGTAGCCGCGAGTCCGATGATCAACAGGCCCGTCATCGCCACGGCCATTATCGCGGCATCGGCGAGCAGCGTCCTGCGGACATAGACGGCGTCGTCCACCGCAAGGATCATGACGTTGCATAGGTTGCTGCCCAGTAAGTTTCCGCCACGTCCAGCTTGCCGAGCCGCAACGCACCGAGCGTGGCCATCTCCGGCAAAGTGTCACAAGGGGCATCAGCCACGGGTGCCGACGAAGCCCTGTATCCTCTCGGGCAAAAAACAGACTCGCGGCATGTGGGGACCTCGCGAGAACAGCCACCATTGAACGGCGGCACTGCGCCACGGGTGAGGACGCTCATAAAGAACGCCAGCATTCAGTATTGCAGCCTTGAAGACTTCGCTAATGACCTCGCTCAAGTGACGCCCGATCCGGCGAGGGACGCTTCTTGCCGTTATCCTGTCAGCCTGCAAGCCGATGGGGCGCCTGGTGTAAGATCGAGACGGGTGTCAGCTGCGTCGCGCAGCCGGCAGGTAATCTGCGCTGGTCGGGCCGCCGCGCATGGTCCCACATGCGCCCATGCAACTGAACCCGCTGCCCTCAAAAATCCCACCGGTCGAACGCATTGCCCGAAGAGCGTTCACCGCGCTCGAACATTTTTTGCACATTGAGGCCGCGAGCGGAATCGTGTTACTGCTCGCGGCAGTTGCTGCGCTTGTATGGGCAAATTCCCCTTTTGCGCATGCATACCACGCTCTCTGGGAGATGCCCGTCGTATTAGGCGCGGGCAATCTCATGTTTGACAAGCCGCTGCACTTCTGGATTAACGATGCGTTGATGACGGTCTTTTTTCTGGTCGTCGGCATTGAGATTCGCAGGGAAATCCATGAGGGCTCGCTAAGCGACATACGGCAGGCGATGCTGCCGCTGGCGGCAGCGGTTGGCGGTGTGGTGGCACCGGCGCTCCTCTATCTTGGCATTAATCATCGTGCAGGCATCGTTCAAGGCTGGGCCGTGCCCACTGCGACCGACATCGCTTTTGCGGTCGGTGTCCTGGCTTTGCTCGGGCGGTCGGTTTCAGGCAATGTGCGCATCTTTCTACTGACGCTGGCGATCGTGGACGACATCATTGCGGTGATCATCATTGCCTGCTTCTACTCCTCCGGGCTCGATTACACGGGATTCGCGATCTCGGCTGCCGGCATCCTGATGGTGCTCCTGATGCAGCGCCTGGGTATAGGGATGGCGCCAGCGTATATTGTCCCCGGCGCTGTCGTCTGGGTCGGCTTTCTTATGAGCGGCGCACATCCAACATTGGCCGGCGTCGTGCTCGGACTGCTCACTCCTGTCGTTCCTAGCCGGAGGCGGGAACACGCGCTGGTTCAATTGTCCTCTGCAGCGGGTCACGTTGCAGACTGGGGGACGGATCTCGCCGGAGATCTGGACCGTCTCGCCCGGCCCATGCAGACTTTGCGTCTGGCGCAGCGGGAACTGCTGCCGCCCGTGCTGCGGATCCAGTGGGCCCTGCATCCCTGGGTCGCCTACGGCGTCATGCCATTGTTTGCGCTCGCCAATGCCGGCGTCACCTTACAGGGACTGAGCCTGTCTTCCGGTCCTGCACCCTGGGTTTTGATCGGGATTGTGTTCGCGCTGCTCGTCGGCAAGCCGCTGGGCGTGCTCGGCGCCAGCTGGATGGCGGTCAATCTCGGACTTTGCCGTCTGCCTACCGGCGTCACGTGGGGCGACGTCATCCTGATAGCTCTGCTATCCGGTATCGGTTTCACAATGTCGATCTTTGTCGCCACGCTCGCTTTTCCCGATGGTGGTATTCTCGGCATCGCCAAGCTCGGCGTGCTGATCGGGTCACTGGTTTCGGGCTGCCTAGGTTTCGCATGGGGTCTTGTTCTTACACGCAGGCGTAACAGACCCCAAGGGGATAACTGACTCCGGTACGCGGTCGCGGCCGTGCAAACGAGCGGTGATCATTCTGTAATTGGCGTGCGAAAGGACAAACCTTGGGATGCGGATAATTTCTTTCTATTCATCTCGTCCCCTCTCCAGTTCAAGATGGGCGATCGGCAGTTCAGCGATGATACGGAATCCATCGCCTGGTGATGCTAACGTCACGATGCCCCCGAGCTGATTGACGCGTTCCCGTATTCCGGCAAGGCCGCAAGCTTGCGGCTTCGCGTTTGGCTGATGTAGCGCCCGTTCCGTCGTCGGCGATGATGAGGCGGCATTGGTCACCTTCGCGATGTAAGGTGACTGCTACCGCGCGCTCGTGAGCGTCGTCCAACATTTGTCAGCGCATCCCGCACGATCCTGAAGATATTGATGGAGGCCAGGTCGATGAACCGGACGCCAGCCTCTATCTCGCACTCGACAGAGATGCCACATCGCCTTTCGAACTCCGATGCCATACATCCGATGGCGGGTCCCACGCCCAATTCATCGGGTCCGGACGGTCTCGGATATGCTGCAATGAGCTTGCCCCCGAAAAACGAATCCCTTGCTGAACAGGTAAACTCAAGCAAGGAGAAGAACGATGACAAGCAAGGCAAAGCGAGCACAGTACACGCTCGAGTTCAAGCTGGAAGAGGTACGGTTGGTGAAAGCCGGGCAAAGCATGGCAGCAGTGGCGGCGACACTGGGTGTGGTTGAACAGACACTGTACAACTGGGTGAAGGCTGAGCGGGAAGGCAAGCTCGCGGGAGCAGGCACGAAGCTCGTGAGCCCGGAACAGCAATCGACTCTATCTGACGCCGCAGTTGCAGCAGGCGAGCTTCGACGCACCGATATTCCTGCCATAGCTCATCGAGCAGACGGCGCATTGATGGCGTAAGCCCGTTCTCATCGTCCGAGAGAATCGACGGCATGTCGCGAACAAAGTACGCAGCGCCAACACCAATGGTGAGGCCATATTCGAGCAGAAAGGCCCGTGCCTGGTTGATGACAGCGGTCTTGCTGGACACGAGTCGCTGCCGGACACGGTGCAACGCCTGCAGATCAAGTTGAGCTTCTGTCTTTGACTGCACAAAGCGCATGGTAGGACGCGAAATGGCTTCAGCAATTGCCTCTGCATCGACAATGTCGGTCTTGTTGGATTTGACGAATGGTTTGACGAACTGCGCCGGAACGATTCGGGTGGTATGTCCAGCATCCGTTGCTTTCCTGGCAAGCCAGTTACTGTCAGGACAGGCCTCCATCCCGATGATCGTGGGCGACGCGCGCGCCAGAAATTCGATGAGGCGCTCGCGGGTGAATCGACCCTTGAAGACCGGTTTGCCAGCGGCATCAAGTCCGACAACATGGAATGCCGATTTGCCGATATCGATGCCTATCCGGGCCACGGCGGGTGTAGCGCATTGACTCATGACACACCTCCTCGGGAGCTGTACGTGTCAGCCTCGATTATGCGACTGCGGGAGGGGCGGACCATCCTATTAGTGAGCGGCGTACTTCGCGAAGGAATCGATGTGAAGTACGCGTTCATCGAGCACAATCGACGCTACTGGCCAGTCTCGGAGCTATGCGAAGTGCTGGAAGTCAGTCCCAGCGGATATCATCAGCGCCGGCAACGCACCGCGCAGGACAAGCCGCACCGAAGCCGCGTAAGCAACGATGCACTGCTCGCGCAAGTCAAGGCAATTCACACGCAGGTTAAAGGCGAATACGGCTGGCCCCGCATGTGGAGGGAGTTGCTCACACAAGGTGTGCGCGTGGGTAAAGAACGGGTTCGCAAACTGATGGCGCAGCAGGGCATTCGAGCTCGCCACAAGCGCAAGTACATCGCGACGACAAACTCTAACCACGATTTGCCGGTGGCGCCGAATCTGTTGGAGCGCAACTTCACCGCTAACGCACCGAACCAGGTCTGGACGACCGACATCACGTACCTGGCGACAGCCGAAGGCTGGGTCTACCTCGCGGTTATCATCGACCTGTTCAGCAGGCAGGTGGTGGGCTGGTCGATGCAGCCACACATGAAAGCTGAACTAGTCACGGACGCATTGCGTATGGCGTGGTTCCGGCGTCGCCCTGACGCCGGCGTAATCGTGCATAGCGACAGGGGCAGCCAATATTGCAGCGGCCTGTTTCAGGACACGCTGAGGCTTACGGCATGCGTTCGTCGATGAGCCGACGTGGAAATTGTTGGGATAATTCGCCGACGGAAAGTCTATGGGGTTCGCTGAAGGTAGCACGCATGCACGGACGACACTTCGCCACTCGGCGAGCAGTAATGGATGAGGTGATTGACTGGCTGGGCTTTTACAATGCGCGCCGGTTACATTCAACGCTCGATTACGTCAGCCCCATGACGTTCGAAAAGAACTGGTTCGCAGCTCAGCGAGGCGAAGCCGCATAATTCCCCCAGCTATGGGATTCGTCAAACGAGGGCAAGGTCACAATGCCCCGCATCGCAGTTGCCATCCCGTCGATTTGCGGCTCAATATCGGTCATGGACCGGGAGCCTATGCAGCATGATGGGTGGAACGATCCGGTCGATGTCCGACCGTACAACGCCAGGCTCATTTTGAGGAAGTGGGCCGCTGACCCAGATAATCGTGCAATTCGCGCGCGGTACGCTTGTGATCGCTGTCACGCATTTTCGATCCGTGTGTGAGTTTCGTGGGCTGAATCAAGCGCAGCAAGTCGACGAAGAGCAGTCAAGTCACGAACGAACTCCGTATAACCGAGCAGCGCTCCGGCGTCATCACGTTCCGCATTTACGACGACCTTTGCCCAGAACTGGGAGCCATCTTGACGTATCCGCCAGCCCACGCGATGTCAACGTGATCGCCAGCTTCAGCTGCCGCCAGCAGAACGTCGGGTTTGAGGGTTCCGGACCTTCCGAGCGGTTAAAAAACTGAACAATGCAGACCAATCATTTTGGGGAGTATCCGTTGACGCGTTTGGCACGAGCGCTCCAGCTGGCGACATGTCCCCTCAATCATCATCCGTATGTCGCGCAGTCTGGCAGTGCATCGATTAACAGACGGGTGGCTGCCACCGGCGTCTCCGATGCTCCCTTCACGAGGCGAGGCTCCTCGTATCACGGCTATCTCCCTTTGCTCTCGATGTGACCGGTCACTGGTGCAATATGGGAGACGGCTGCGTGCCACCCGCTGAACAAATGCTACGGTTATGCTTTTTATTTGGAAGGGATATGGGCGTGCGGGCGACCTGTAGGGAATCCATCGTGTTGCTACGTGCGTGAATATCTTCATACCGATTGCCACCCAGCGTTTCCCCGAGCGGGTGCGGGTCTCTGGCTATTGCAAGCGGCCCCGAATTGGTTGTGCGCCGGGATGGCCGGAACCTGTATCCGATATTCACGGTGCGCATGTTCCGGTTCAAACGGCACGGACATACCGTTGGACCTGGCAGTACTGCACGCACCAAACAAGTTCGGCTTGAGGCGCAGCCACAGCTCGCCTAGGCTTGTTGCGTAAAACGACCGCGACAATCCGATTGTCGTTTCGCGTCTTTTAGTTCTTAATCAAATCTGCAGGGTGAGGTTGATATGAAATGCGCGATGCTCGTTTCCGCGATTATGGCTGTCAGCATGCTTGCGACAGGGAGTTCGGTTGCGCAGGGAACAGCGCAGTCGATCACGACGAGCCAGGTCGATGTGGTCCAGCTGGCATCGGGCTACCGCGCGTCAAAGGTCGTAGGCGCAGCGGTTTACGATGGGGACAGGAAACGCATCGGGACAGTTGACGATTTGGTTGTAAGTCCAAAAGATAGCGTGACCTACATCATTCTTTCGGTGGGAGGGTTCCTTGGAATGGGCACCCATCTGGTGGCGGTGCCGTTTAGTACCATCGAAATTTCCGATAAGCAGATGCTTCTCCGGGGCGGTACCAAAGACTCTCTGAAAGCGTTGCCTGAGTTCAAATACGCAAGCCCGTGACATGTGCGCGCGAAACCCGTCCGACTCGCGCAAGAGGGCATCAGCCAGATCCGTCTCAATGACAGAAAAGGCACTATGCTTGTTCGCCGCCTGATTTGGCTAGTCGCTGCGGCCCTTGGCGCGTTCAGTCTGATGGTGCACTATTCCGCGGCACAACTGCCTTCCGCGCGTCCCGCGGTGGTGGTCGTGCCGATCGAGGGTGTC
>Ga0310813_10002708_pt1 | contig 10718 bp, 7 predicted proteins | sample YN3metagenome_FD_203086 | JGI IMG/M metagenome (GOLD analysis project Ga0310813, IMG submission 203086) | Soil microbial communities from experimental microcosm in Duke University, North Carolina, United States - YN3 | ecosystem: Engineered > Artificial ecosystem > Soil microcosm > Unclassified ... | reverse complement strand
GGACCTCGCCGACGCCGGCGCGACGGCCGACGCCGTCCTCGACGCCCTGGTGTCCGGCGGGCTGTCCACGCTCGACCACGTCGCCCTCGTCGCCCACGGCGACGACTCCACCCGCGTCATCGTCCGTGGTGCGCCCACCGCGACGGTCGCCTCGACCACGGGCGAGGAGATCGTCAGCGCGACCGCCGGCACGGCCTGGGCCGAGCGCCTCGTCACCGGCGTCACCAGCATCCGCGTCACCCTCACCGGCGACGGTGCCGCCGACCACGCCCTGACCGCCGGGATCGCCCGCGTCTCCGTCGTCGAGTTCGGTACGCCGTCCGCCGCGCCGTCGGCCCCGGTCGAGGAGCCGGTCGAGGAGCCCGTCGCGCCGGTGGTGGCCGCGGAGCCGGATCCCGAGCCGGAGCCGCAGCCCGAGCCGGAGCCCGTCGCGGCCGAGCCGGAGCCCGAGGCGGCGCCGACGTACGCCGAGCCGGAGCCGGTCGCCGCGGCCCCGATGAGCTTCGGCGATCCCGAGGAGGACCCGACGCCGACCGGGGAGACCCCGGTCGTCGAGGCTCCGGTGGTCGACGACTGGTCCGACCGCGACGGCCAGACCGTGACCGGCCCGCCCGTGCCCGACTTCGACCGCCCGCCGATCCCCGGCCAGGAGATGGCTCCCGAGGTCGTGTCGCAGCCCGTGGCCTCGCTGGTGTTCTCGACCGGCGACGTCGTGCTGGTCGACCGCACCGTGCTCGTCGGCCGGGCGCCCGAGGCCCGCCGGTTCGCCTCCCACGACCAGCCCCACGTCGTGACCGTGGCGAGCCCGCAGCAGGAGATCTCCTCGACGCACCTCGAGATCCGCCCCGGTGCCGGCGCCGACCACGGCTCCGCGATCGCCACCGACCTGGGCTCCACCAACGGCACCGTCCTGGCCCAGCCCGGTCTCGAGCCCGAGGAGCTCAAGGCCGGCATCGCCGTGAGCCTCATCCCGGGCGCCGTGCTCGACCTCGGCGACGGCGTCACCATCCAGGTCACGAACCCCTGAGCAGCCCCGTCGTGACCCAGCAAGCACCCCCCTACGCGACGACCTACCCGATCGCGCAGCTCGAGCGACGGTTCACGGCCTTCGCCGTCGACCGGCTGCTGGCCTGGGGCCTGCTCGCCGTCGTCGGCGTCCTGACGGCGATGTTCGTCTCCGACGAGGTGTGGACCGTGGTCGGCGTGGTGGCCGGCGCCATGGTCGTCCTCTGGCTGGTCCTCTCCGTCGTGCTCGGCGTCACCGGGAGCTCGCCCGGCAAGGCGATGTCCGGGCTGCGCGTGGTGCACCACGGCACCGGGACCCCGATCGGCGTCGGTCGCGCCCTGCTCCGCTCGCTCGTCCTCGGCGTGTCCGGCCTGCCCACCTTCGGGATCGGCCTCGCCACCCTGGCCTGGACGTCCGTCGAGGACCGCGGCCGGCAGCGTCGCGGCTGGCACGACCACCGGGCCCACTCGGTCGTGGTCGACGTACGCCCTCCGGCGGAGGTCGACGACGTCGTCGACGAGGGGCCGCGCCACATCGTCAACCTGACCGCGATGCGCCTGGTCCCCGCCCCGCCGGTCGAGGCGGTGCCGACCCCCGAGCGCTCCGAGCAGTCCATGCGCCGCCAGCAGCTGCCGCCCGAGGTCACCCAGCCGCCGGCCCCGGCGGCCCCGCCCGCCCACGCGCCGCCGCAGCGCCAGGCGCCGCCGCCCGCCCAGCAGGCGCCGCAGCAGCAGCCCGTGCCCCAGCAAGCTCCGCCCCAGCACGCACCGCCCCCGCAGCGGCCGCAGCCGGTCCCGGCCCAGCCGCAGGCACCGGCCCAGCGGTGGCGGGTGCACTTCGACAACGGCGAGAGCTTCGTGATCGCGGGCCTGGCGCTGGTGGGGCGCCGTCCCGAGGCCCGCACCGGCGAGCCGGTGGCGCACCTGATCCCGCTCCAGTCGGCCGACATGTCGGTGTCGAAGACGCACGCCCAGTTCGGCCCCGCTCCCGACGGGACGATCGTGGTGATGGACCGCGGGTCGACCAACGGCACCGTGCTCGTGCGCCAAGGCGTCTCGCGCCAGCTCGCGCCGGGCAAGCCCGCCGCGCTCGTCCACGGCGACAAGGTCGTCTACGGCGACCGCGAGATGACCATCACCCGCGAGGCCTGAGCGGCACAGGCCCGTCCCCGGGCAGGATGGCCCCGTGCCGTCCTTCCTCGACCTGCTCTACGACGAGGCCCCGCTGGCGGCGTTCGACGAGCACCTCGCGCACGCCGAGCGCGACCTCGGTGCCGCCGAGGCCGCCGCCCTCCGCGCGGAGTACGACGTCGCCCTCCGGCTGCGCGACCTGATCACGCGGATGCGCTCGCGCGAGGCCGAGCTGTCCGCGCTCTACGAGACGGCGTCCGACCTCACCGCGATCCGCGACGTCGACACGATCCTCGCGGCCATCGTGCGGCGTGCCCGCCAGCTGCTGCACTGCGACATGACCTACCTCTCGCTCAACGACGCTGCCTCCGGTGCGTCGTTCATGAAGGTGACCGACGGTGCCCTGACCCGCGAGTTCCAGAACCTCCGGCTCCCGCTCGGCACCGGCCTGCTCGGCCTCGTCGCGCAGACGGGTGCGGCCTACTTCACCGAGGACTACGCCACCGACGACCGCTTCGTGCACAAGGGCTGGATCGACGAGGCCGTGGCGGGCGAGCAGATCCGCGCGATCCTCGGGGTCCCGCTGGTCCTCGACGGCGTGGTCATCGGCGCGCTGCTCGCGGTGCACCGGTCCGTACGCCGCTTCCCGCAGGCCGAGGTGAGCCTGCTGACGTCGTTCGCCGCCCACGCCGTCGTCGCGCTCGAGAACGCCCGGCTGTTCGCCGAGCTCGACGAGGCCAACCGCTCGCTGACCCGCCACACCGAGGCCGTCGACGCCGCGGCACTCGCGCACGACCGGCTCACCGACCTCCTCATCGGCGGCGGGGGCGTGGCCGAGGTGGCCGAGGTGCTGTCCGGCGTGCTCGACGCGGCCGTCTCGATCTGGACGCCGACCGGCGAGCTGGAGGCGGGGGAGGATCCCGGCCTCGCGTGGACCGACGCGGTCGCGGGTGCCGTCACCTCGGGTCGGTCGGTGGCGATCGACGGCGGGCTGGTCGCGGCGGCGCGCGCCGGCACCGAGCACGTCGCCACCCTGGTGGTCCGACGCGACGACGCGCTCGACCTCGCCGGTCGCCGTACGCTCGAGCGCGGTGCACTCGTCACCGCCCTCGTCCTCCTCTTCGCGCGCTCGGTCACCGACGCCGAGGAGCGACTCGGCGGGCAGCTCCTGGCCGACCTGCTCGAGCCCGGCGAAGGATCGCGCGACCGGCTCCGCGACCGCGTACGCCGTCACAGCGCGAGCCTCGACGGACCGCTCGTGGTGGCCGCCGCGGCGGTCGACGGCGCCGACCCGCACCGCGCCGGTCGGGCGGCTGTCGGCCTGGCCCGCCGGATGTCGGGACTGGCCGGCGAGCACCGCGGTGTGGTCGTCGCGGTGGTGCCGGGCGACGACCCGCGGCGGCTCGGCGCGGACCTCCAGGCCGCGATCGCTGCCGCAGGCGGACGGGCGACGGTCGGCGTCGCGGCCACGGACGACACCCTGGACGACCGGCTGGTCGCCGCGCACGCGGAGGCGCGCCGGTGCCTCGACACCCTGCTGCGGCTCGGCCGCGTGGGGGAGGTGAGCGACCCGGCGGGCCTGGGCGTCGCACGGCTGCTGCTCGGCGACAACGACCCCGAGCACGTCGCGGCCTTCGTCGACACGATGATCGGTCCGGTGCGCGAGTGGGACGAGCGGCGCGGGACCGGGCTGGTCGACACCCTCGAGGAGTGGTTCGCCAGCGGCGGGCGGCTCAAGGAGACGGCGTCGGCCCTGCACGTCCACCCCAACACGGTCACCCAGCGGCTGGAGCGGATCGGCGAGCTGCTGGGCGACGGGTGGCGCGAGCCCGCCCGTTCCCTCGACCTCCAGCTCGCCCTCCGGCTGGCGCGGTTGCGGGACGCCTGACCCGCTCTCCATGTGGTTGCGCCACATGTAGCGCACCCAAGTATGGCCGTTGAGGCCATGTGCCGTGCGTCACTCGGGTCCCTACGTTGAGGCCATGACCTCCTTCCACGGACGACGGGCGCTCGTCACCGGCGCTGCCAGCGGTATCGGTGCGGCGGTCGCGACGCGGCTCGCCGAGGGCGGCGCCGAGGTCCACCTGCTCGACCGTGACGAGGAGGGCGTGGCCAAGGTCGCGGCCCAGGTCCACGGCACTGCGCACGTCGTCGACCTCACCGACGAGGCCGCCATCGCGGCGCTCGACCTCGACGTCGACATCCTCGTCAACAACGCCGGCATCCAGCACGTCGCGCCGGTCGAGGACTTCGACCCCGTGCAGTTCCGCACCATCCACGCGCTGATGCTGCACGCCCCGTTCCTGCTCGCCCGCCGGTTCCTGCCCGGCATGTACGCCCGCGGCTGGGGCCGGCTCGTCCACGTGTCCAGCGTGCACGGCCACCGGGCCTCGGCCTACAAGTCGGCCTACGTCAGCGCCAAGCACGGGCTCGAGGGCCTCTCCAAGGTCCTCGCCCTCGAGGCCGCGGACAAGGGCGTCACCAGCAACACCGTGTGTCCCGGTTACGTCCGTACGCCGCTCGTCGAGGGCCAGCTCGCCGACCAGGCCCGCAGCCACGGGATCGCCGAGGACGAGGTCCTCGACACCGTCCTCCTGGCCCGTACTCCGGTGCGCCGGCTCGTCGAGCCGGAGGAGGTCGCCGAGGCGGTGGCCTTCCTCTGCGGCCCGAGCGCGACCTCGATGACCGGCTCGTCCCTGCTCCTGGACGGCGGCTGGACTGCCGCCTGACGCGCACCTCCGACCACCTCCTACCACCCCCTTGCACCGCACTCCCCGATGAAAGGCACGTCCATGACCACCGACACCTCCACCACGACCGGGACCGGCGCGCCGGGCGCACCGCCCGAGCGGACCAACATCGTCAAGGTCGTCTTCGCGTCCCTCATCGGCACCGCCGTCGAGTGGTACGACTTCTTCCTCTACGGCTCCGCCGCGGCCCTCGTCTTCGGCACGCTGTTCTTCCCCGAGAGCGAGCCCGCCACCGCGACGCTCCTGGCCTTCGGCACGTACGCCCTCGGCTTCGTCGCGCGCCCCCTCGGCGGCGTCGTCTTCGGTCACTTCGGCGACCGGGTCGGCCGCAAGAAGATGCTCGTCTTCTCGCTCTTCCTGATGGGTGTGGCGACCTTCGCGATCGGCCTCCTGCCGACCTACGCCTCCATCGGCGTCGCAGCGCCGCTGCTCCTGCTCCTCTGCCGCCTGCTCCAGGGCTTCGCCGTCGGTGGCGAGTGGGGCGGCGCGGTGCTGATGGCCGCCGAGCACGGCGACGACTCGCAGCGCGGCTTCTGGTCCTCGTGGCCGCAGGCCGGCGTGGCGCTCGGCAACCTGCTCGCGACCGGTGTCCTCTGGGTGCTCGCCGCCGTGCAGTCCGACGCGGCCTTCGAGTCGTGGGGCTGGCGCATCCCGTTCCTGCTGAGCGCCGTCCTGGTCGGCGTGGGCCTCTGGGTCCGGCTCTCGATCGAGGAGTCGCCGGTCTTCGCCGACGCCAAGGCCGAGCTGGAGACGCAGGAGAAGCCTCACCTGCCGCTGGTCGAGGTCTTCCGCAGGTACCCCAAGGAGGTCTTCGTGGCCATGGGCATGCGGATGGCGGAGAACATCTCCTACTACCTCTTCACGATCATCTCGATCTCGTTCCTCACGCTCTACGCCGGAACCGCCGACGACAAGCCGCTCATCCTCAAGGCGCTGCTCATCGGCTCGGTCGTGCACTTCGTGACCATCCCGCTCGTCGGCGCCCTCAGCGACCGGGTCGGCCGTCGCCCGCTCTACCTCGCCGGCGCCGTCGGCGTCGCCGCCTGGTCGTGGGTGTTCTTCGACCTGATCGCCTCGCGCTCCGAGGGCAAGATCATCCTCGCGATCTGCGTCGGCCTGGTCCTGCACGCCCTGATGTACTCCCCGCAGGCGGCGTTCTTCTCCGAGCTCTTCGGCACCTCGGTGCGCTACACCGGTGCGTCGGTGGGCTACCAGCTCGCGTCGATCTTCGCCGGCGCGCTCGCCCCGATCATCGCGATCGACCTGCTCGGCAAGGCCAGCGACGGCACCGACAACGTCGGCAAGGTGGCGGTCTACATGACCATCGCCTCGGTCATCACGATCGTCTCGGTGCTCTTCGCCAAGGAGACCCGCGCGACCTCGCTGCGCCACGACCGGGTGCTCGGCGACTGAGCCCCGCGCTTCTTCCTCTGTCGGAGTCCCCGCACGTGCGGGGACTCCGACTGTTGGAGGGGGTTGCAACCGCCTCCAGGTGTCCGACTCGCCCTCCCAGTACGGTCGGGATGGTCAGCGGGTGAGGGCGACCGGCACGCGGGTGACCCCGCCGCGGGCGCCGAGCCACACGAGCTCGCCGTCGTCGAGGCCGCCGGGCGTGGTCGGGCCGGTCACGGTGACGGTGAAGCGGGCCGACTGCCCCGGCGCGAGGCGTACGGCGAGGGGCCGGATGCTGACGCGGTGGGCGGTGAAGCCACGCGCGGTGACCGAGAAGTACTCCGGCCGGGTGCCGACGTTGGTCAGGGTGCGCGTGGCGGTGCCGCGGCGCGCGGTGAGCAGGAGCGAGCCGGTGTTGAGGTCGGCGAGCGTGTGCTGACGCAGGGCGCGGCGCCAGGCGCGCGCCGGCACGTCGAGCGCGAGGTGTGCCGTCGGTGCCCGGCTCGGCAGCGCGCCGGCCCCCTGGGCCAGCACCGACGAGCCTCGGAGCGGACGCGCCGACCCCGCGACGAGGGAGCGGACGACGGCGGCCGACCAGTCGTGCTTCGCCAGCACCAGCGCTGCGAGCCCGCTCGCGTGCGCAGCGGCCGCGGAGCTGCCGCTGAAGACGCCCCACGTGCGGCCGGTCGCGTCGGGCAGGGCGCCCAGGACGGCGTCGCCGTCGGCGACCGCGTCGGGCTTGACCGAGGGGCCGCGCGGGTCGCCCGAGGCGCTCCACGGTGCCGTACGCCGGTTGCCGGGGTCGCCGCCCGCGCGCGTCATCCGGACGCGGGCGCCGGGGTGCGTGGCGACCCAGCGGCTGAAGCTCCGGCCGGCGGCGGCGGAGAGGTGGACGGTGGGGACGGCGTGGAAGTCGGCCGTGACCGAACCCGGACGCAGGTTGACCAGCACCATCGCGCGGCCACCCGCGAGGGAGACGCTGTCCGACTTGTCGATCCGGCCGATACCGCCGCGTCGGCACACCACGATGCGGCGCGCGACCTTGCGCGAGTCGAGCGAGTCGCGGCGGCACTGACCGGCCGCGCGCCGGGAGACGCCCGGTGCCGCGGCATCCTGCGCGAGCACGGTGCGTCCGCGGACCGCCGCGGGCCTGCCCCCGCCGCTGAAGGTGCGTCCGCCCGGGCCGGTGAGCACGGCGCGCGACATCCGGCCGACGGCCGAGCCGACGGTGGTCACCCAGGGCGAGGCGTGGGCGGCGTACGACGTCCGGCCGGAGTTGCCGGCCGCACCGACCACGACGATGTCGGCCTCCGCGGCGCCGAGGAGCGCCCGCTGGAGGGTGTCGATGCCGTTGCCGCCGGCGAGCGCGAGGTTGAGGACGTCGACGTGGTCGGCGACCGCGGCGTCGATCGCCGACACGACGTCGGCGGTCGAGCAGCCGTCGTCGGCGGGGTCGGGCGCGCCCCAGCAGGCCTTGTAGGCGGCGATCCGGGCCTGCGGTGCGACGCCGCCGAAGCTGCCGGCATCGCGCCCGTCGACCCGGACGCTGACGCCCGCGTTGCCGGCGGCGACCGAGGAGACCTGGGTGCCGTGGCCGAGCACGTCGCGCGCCGACAGTGACTCCGACGACCGGACCCGGTCGGTGCCGAACCCGGCGGCGAACCAGCGCGCGCCCACGACCTTGCGGGTGCAGTCGCCGACCGTCCATCCGTCGCCCTCGGCGCACTCGCCGGTGAACTCCTGCGGCTCGCGGCCGAGGCCGGGGACGTCGGCGAAGGCGGGGGAGTCCGGGGCGATGCCCGAGTCGACCACGCCGATCACGACGCCGGCGCCGCCGCGGAGCCGCGGGCTCCTCGACGCGCCGCGGACGGTCGCGGACGCCGTACGACCGGCGAGCGGTCGCACCTCGTCGGGCTCGATGACAGCAATGCCGGGCTGGTCGTCGAGGAGGGCGAGCTGGGCCTCGGAGAGGGGCAGGGCGAACCCGTTGAGGGCGGTGGTCCAGCGGTAGACCGGCTCCTCGGCGCCGATCGCCGCGAGCACCGCGTCCTGGCGGGCGAGGAGGTCCGCCGCGTCGCGGGTGCCGGCCGACGTCCCGGGTCCCGTCAGCGCGACGAGCGTGAGGGCAGAGGTCCCTGAGGCGGGTGCGTCCTCGGCCAGCGCGACAGTCGAGGCGGACAGGGTGACGCCGAGCGCGAGCAGGCCGCAGCCCACGATCCGCCCCACGCGTCGTGCCCGCACGGTCCCCACCTCATCGCCCCGTCAGTACGTCTGTGCTCCGAACCGCCCATGATCGCAGCAGGGGCGACGGGAGACAAAGCCCTCCCTCCGGGCGGAACCCGATGGTGGGGGTCCACCGGGGCCGCCTATCCTTTGGCCGCGCCCGCGACGTGCGGGCGGCGAGGACGGAACAGGTGGGGAGAAGGCCGTGCCCAGTGGCAAGGTGAAGTGGTTCGACGTGGAGAAGGGCTTCGGCTTCCTGTCGCAGGAGGACGGCCCCGACGTCTACGTCCACTCCGACGCGCTCCCCGAGGGCACCCCCGCGCTGAAGGCCGGCACCAAGGTCGAGTTCGGCATCGCCCAGGGCCGACGCGGCGACCAGGCCCTCCAGGTGCGCGTCATCGACGCCCCGGCGTCGGTCACGCGCAACCAGCGCAACGCCCAGCGCAAGAAGCCCGAGGCGATGGTCACCATCGTCGAGGACCTCATCAAGATGCTCGAGGGCGTCGAGGAGGGCTACCGGCACGGGCGTCACCCCGAGCGCAACGCTGCGCGCGGTACGGCGAAGGTGCTGCGCGCGCTCGCCGACGAGCTCGAGCTCTAGCCCGACCTACGTCGTCGCGGGGGCGGCCGGCCGCATGCGTGCCGGCCGGCTGATCAGCACGAACGTCGCCCACGCGCCGAGCACACCTGCCGCGATGCCCAGCCCGAGCTGGGGGTTGAGCGGCATCGCGATGCCGACGAAGCCGCCGATCACCCAGGCGAGCTGCAGCGTCGTGTCGGAGCGGGCGAAGGCGCTCGCCTGGATCCGGCTCGGCACGTCGCGCTGGATCGTGGAGTCGAGCGAGAGCTTGGCGAGGGACTGTGCGAGCCCGGCCGTCAGGCCGAGCAGCGCGAGGGCGAGCAGGCCGTAGAACAGCGCGGCGATCACGACCACGACCGCGTCGGCCAGCAGCGCCAGCACCACGGTGGCAGCCGGGTTGAGCTTGCGCAGCAGCGAGCCGATCGCGATGCCGAGCGTGTTGCCGAAGCCGGCAGCGCCGATCACCAGGCCGAGCAGCAGCTCGGGCTTCCAGTCGCCGATCGGGTTGTCGCGCAGCAGGAACGCCATGAACATCGTGAGGAATCCCGACAGCCAGCGCGGCCCGCAGTTGGCCCGCAGCGCGAAGGCCACGGCCGACGGGATCCGGGTCTTCGGGCGCCGGCTGCCGGCGGCGACCGCGGTGGACCCGGTGAGCACCAGCTCGCCCTCGCCCTGGCTGGCGTCGACCTTGTCGGGCAGCCGGATCGCCCAGATGGTGGCGAGCACGAACACCACGAATGCGTAGCGCAGCGACCACTCCGGCCCGAAGGTCGAGGCCCCGATCGCCAGCGGCGCCGAGATCGCCGCCCCGACGACGCCCGCGAGGGAGACCCGGGCGTTGGCCTTCACCAGGGTGAGCTCGGGAGGCAGCAGGCGGGGGACGGCAGCGGCGCGGGTGACGCCGTAGGCCTTGGAGGCGACGAGGACGCCCAGGGCGGCGGGGAACAGCCACGCGGACCCGGTGATCACAGCGGTGGCCAGCACCCAGCAGAGGAAGGCGCGGATCGCCATGGTCGCGCCGACCGCCCACCTGCGGCCGTGGCTGAAGCGGTCGAGGAACGGGCCGATCAGCGGCGCCACGATCGCGAAGGGCAGCATCGTCAGCCCGAGGAAGAGGGCCACCTGGCCGCGCGCCTCGCCCGTGGGGACCTGGAAGAAGAGGGTGCCGGCCAGCGAGATCGCCACGGCCGCGTCACCGGCGGCGTTGAAGGCGTGCAGCTCGATCAGGCGCGACAGGCCCGAGTCGCCGGCGCCCTCGGCCCGCGCCGCGCGCCGCGCCTGGCTGACGGCGTACTGGCCCGCCGTGCCGGCCCCGCGCCCGGCGACGCGGGCGCCACGGCCGGCGGCCCTGGCTCCCCGTCCGGCCGCTCGCACGCCCTTGGCGGCACCCGACAGCGAACGGCGTACGGCACCCGGGGCGGGCGCCGACGGCGGCGGTGGCGACACGCGGTAGGGCTGGGTGTCCTCGCCCGGATCGGGCTGGTGGTCGTGCTCCCGCGCCTGCCCCGGGAAGGGGTCGGGGCGGTCGCTGGTCACGGGGACCATCTTGGACTACCCGCCCGACAGCGCGTGGATGCCGTCCCGGCCCAGGGTGCCGACGGGACAGGACCGCGCACCGTTTGTCATGATGGCGCACG
>Ga0310813_10002707_pt1 | contig 10721 bp, 9 predicted proteins | sample YN3metagenome_FD_203086 | JGI IMG/M metagenome (GOLD analysis project Ga0310813, IMG submission 203086) | Soil microbial communities from experimental microcosm in Duke University, North Carolina, United States - YN3 | ecosystem: Engineered > Artificial ecosystem > Soil microcosm > Unclassified ... | reverse complement strand
GCTGGACGCGTCGGGAAAGATGCGGTTCTTCTACAAGGTGCGTGCGCGGAACGGCTAAGGCCCCGCAGGCACTTGCATTCGGGGTTGTCGGCCGGGTACGGTAGCTCCTTTCGCAGCGCGTTCAACAAGCCTTCTCGGCTCCGTGTCGTACCGTCAACGGCAGGAGAAGCAGCGTGGGAACCCGGCGTCGGCCAGAGGACGGTCAAAAACGCGACTCGGTTTCTCTCATAAGGAACGTTCCGCATGTGGCTGCAAATCATGTCCGTGGTCGGCGCCCTTATGGTGCTTGCCGCCTATGGGCTGAATCAGGGCGGAATTTGGCGGGAACTCCACGCTGGGTATCTCGCGCTGAACATCGTCGGTTCTCTCCTGCTCGGTGTGGTTGCCATCGTCGACCAAAGAGCAGGATTCATCCTGTTGGAGTTCTCTTGGGCGGCCTTGGGGTTGATCGGCGTGGCCCGCGCCGTGCGCACGAAATAGCAGCAACAGTCACACAATGAAGGAGTACGGTCATGGCAGGGTTGATGTCGGCAGAAGAGATTTTTGAGAAGGCGCAGGCTGCGGCGGTCGCGGCGACCAGCCCGGACGAGAAGGCGCTGCAGATCGATTATCCGGCGCTGCGCGAAAAGATCCGCGCCGCGTTGGCGGACCGCAAGGTGGCGCTCTGCCACGTCAACAAATTCCTGCCGGAAGGCTACGAAGAGCAGGGCCGGTTCAACATGCTGCTACTGACTGCCGGCAACGTGGTATTCGACATCGTGATCGGGGATGCCTATTTCCGGTACGACATCGTCTCGGTGGGACAGCTCGACAAGGTTCAGGTGATCGACGCCATGTGGGACAACAAGGAAAAACGGAAAGAAGAGCCTTTCCTGAGCCTCCGCCTCATGCACGGAGAAGAAGCGCACTTGCTGCTCGCGCTCGACGACTCTGAGCGGGCGAGCCTGCTCGCTTTTGCCCGAGCCGTGTCTGCGGCGCGCAATCCCGAACGGGCTTGACGAAACGATCCTACGACGATATGCCGCGGAAGGGTAACGCCTGAACGGCGGCTTCGTGCCGCACTCCATCCACATCGATTGAGAGGGCTGTTCCGGCTTGGCTGAAATCGCGCAGCGGAAACCCAAGGGCGATCGGTGCCTTGAGAAGCGGAGATAGCACCGCGCTGCTGACCCATCCGACTTCACGGTTGCCGCTGAACAGCTTGGCCCCTTTCGGCGGCACGACGGAACTCTTCACAACCAGGCCGACGAGATGCCGACGGACAGAACCGTAGGTATCCATGCGGGCGACCACTTCCTGCCCGGGATAACAGCCTTTGCTCAAGCTGAAGGCTTTGTCTTGGAGGTTAGCTTCGGGCGGAACGATCTCTTCGTTCAAGTCAGGACCTGCCTTGGGAATGCCCGCTTCCAGACGAAGCGCTTCCCTCGCCTCGCTGCCGACAGGCGTGATCCCGTACGGCGCACCCGCTTCCATGAGCCGTTCCCAGGCAGCGACCAGGCCATCGGCCGGAGTGAGAATCTCAACATCACGCTCTCCGGTCTCCTCGCTACTGACCACCAGCGCCGTCTGGCCGCCGATGGCCGCCGAGATGAAACTGACCGGCCTCAGATCGTCGATGTCCGTGCCGAACGCCGCCTGCATCACCGCCGCCGCTTTCGGACCGCTCACCAGCAGCAGACCCCAGCTTTCCCGACAGTTTTCCAATTTGGCCTTGGTGCCGTAGAGCAGAAACTTTTTCAACGCCAGGAACGTCTGGTCGCCGATCTCACCCACGTCTTCCAGCATGACGGCATCGTTCTGCATGTAGCAGCGGAAGTACGTGAGCATTTTCCCCTTATGGGTCAGCAGGCTCGAATACCGTCCCTCCCCCGGCTTGAGCGCAAGGAGATCGTTGCTGATCACGCTTTGGAGCCACTTCACACGGTCTTCGCCGGTCACGCGAAGCTTGCCACGGTGTGAGAGGTCGGCGATGCCGACGCGCTCGCGGACTGCTCGATATTCCGCCAACATGTCGCCGTAACGAGCCGGTACTTGCCAGCCGGTCACCTCCTCAAAGGCGGCGTTCAACTTCGCATGGTGGTCGTGCAGGCGTGATTGTGTCATGTAAATCTATCCGGACGCTGACAGCGCGAGCGTTCAGCTGAGCCAGTCCGCTCAATGCCGATGAGCCGCAGCGTTGGCAATGATTTCTTCGATGAGCCCTTTGGTGCGCGCCGAAAATTCATTTCGAGACACGATCTTCGTGACGCCCATCGACTTTGCGCGGTTCCATGTATCGACCTCCTCATGATTGGCGAAGGCCAGGACCGGGAGGTGTTTCAGCTTGGGGTCGCTGCGAAGCGTCTCGAGCGCCTGAAACGCATTTAGGCGTTCATCGTTCATATTGAGGACGACGGCAGCCGGGCCTGCGGATGAAGCCTTGAGCGCAATATCGTCCTGGGATCGCGCGCGCTCGAGCCGGTAGCCGTCTGGCAGCAATGCATCGCGGACCTTCGTGTAAAAGAAGATATCCGTCACAGCGACCAATACGGTCTTGTGATTCATGTGCTCGCTCGGCTCGGCGGGGTGCGACGTCGTCGTCATGGCCATACCATCAAGCGTCAATGCGTCAGTTCAACATACTGACCAGCCGTCCCAGCGACCGCTTCGCCAGCACGTAATCCGGGTTCAGGGCCAACGCCTGTTTGTACGAAGCGATGGCCTCCGTCCAGTTCCCTTTTTTTTCATATACTCTGCCTAAATTTAGATGCGGAAATGCCGGACTCTCGTAGCGTTTGGCGGTCATCGCCCTTTGAAACCAGGGGATGGCTTCATCGAGCTCGCCTTTCTCGATCAAATAGGCACCAATATCATTGTAGGGATTGCCGAATTCGGGATCCCGGGCGATGGCGCGGTGGCATTCTTCGATGGCATCATTGAGTCGGCCCATGAAGCTGTACGTCCATCCGAGAAACGTATAGGCTTCGGCGGTCGGATGCGCGGCAATCGATTGGCGATACAGAGATACGGCCTCCTCCAGTTCGCCTTTCATCTGCTGTTGGTAGGCTTTCTGGAAGAGCTCCCACGCTTCGCGTTTGTCCTCTTCCCGGCCTTCGCCTTGAACCAAAAAGTCTTGAACATCCATAAGTCAGGCTGATGAAAAAGGTCCGTTATCAGCCGCCCACCCGAGGGCGCCGAGACGCCCGTTGACCTCAAGCGTCGTTCTCAGTCGTCTGAATTCATCAATCTACGCCTCGGCCTTCTCACTTCTTGCGGCCATGCTGCGTGACGGGTCTGACGAGCCGCTGGCTGTCACGGCTATGCTACTCTTGCTTCAGCTTTTTCTTGATCAACTCCGCCCCATACCGCCCGGACAAGAGCATCGAGCCGAAGGCCGGACCCATTCGGGGTGTGCCGTGCACGGCAGCCACGGCCAAGCCGATCACAAAACAGTTCGGATAGACTTCACCAGTGTGATCCATGATGTCTTCCTCGGAGCGGGACACCCACATGGCGCCGTTCCCCGGCACTTCCGTGTAGAGATTGCGCTTATTGAGTAAATTGACCACCACCGCGTCGTGTCCCGTGGCGTCGACGACGACCTTGCTTTCAAGTGCGATCGGGTCCACATGGATGATATCGTGTCCCGCCATTTCCGCCGTCGTGTTATTGACCACCACTCCTTCGAGAACGCCTTCACGGCGAAGGATCAAATCGACGACCCTGGTCAGATTGAGCACTCGTGCACCGCCGGAGTAAGCGGCGGCGATGAGCGCGCCCGTGGCGTGCGGAGGATCGACGATGTACATGCCCTCGCAATCTTTCACTTTCTTGCAGGGCACGCCGATGTCCTCAAGAATCTTATGCGCCGGCGCGCAGATGGTGGCCTTGTTCATCAGATAGCCGCCGTGCCAAAAACCACCGCCAAGCGCCAGGCTCTGTTCGACGATTACCGTGCGGAAGCCCATGTCCGCCAGGTCATGAGCGCAGATGAGGCCGGAGGGACCGGCCCCCACGATGATGACGTCGCTTTCAATGAGCTGGTCGAATTCCTTGTAGTACTCGCGTGCAATCTGCCTGGTGATGTCGCGCTCTCGCAGGGGCGCAGGCTTCGGCTTTCCCATGGCATGACTCCTCGGCGAACGGCCGCGATGCGATCTCGTGTCCGCCTGAACGGCTACCGGTAAATTTCCGAGCCGGTTCGTTTGAATTCTTCGGCTTTTTCCTTCATCCCGATTTGGATCGCCTGCTGCTCACTGAGCTGTTTGCTCGCGGCATAGTCGCGCACGTCCTGTGTGATCTTCATCGAGCAGAAGTGCGGCCCGCACATGCTGCAGAAATGAGAGACCTTGGCCGCATCGTCGGGCAGCGTTTGATCGTGGAACTCCTTGGCGGTGTCAGGATCGAGCGACAAATTGAACTGGTCTTCCCAGCGGAATTCGAACCTTGCCTTCGACAGGGCGTTGTCCCGGATCTGCGCTCCTGGATGGCCTTTGGCCAGGTCCGCCGCATGGGCGGCAATTTTGTAGGTGATCACGCCGACCTTGACGTCTTCCCGGTCGGGGAGGCCGAGGTGTTCCTTCGGAGTGACGTAGCAGAGCATGGCGCATCCGTACCAACCGATCATGGCGGCGCCGATTCCGGACGTGATGTGGTCGTAGCCCGGGGCGATGTCGGTCGTGAGCGGTCCGAGCGTGTAGAAGGGCGCCTCGTGGCATTCCTTGAGCTGCTTGTCCATGTTGACCTTGATCATGTGCATGGGCACATGTCCGGGACCTTCGATCATCACCTGGACGTCGTGGGCCCAGGCGATCTTGGTCAGCTCCCCGAGCGTTTCAAGCTCGGCAAACTGGGCCTCATCGTTTGCGTCGGCGATGGAGCCTGGCCGCAGGCCGTCGCCGAGACTGAACGAGACGTCGTAAGCCTTCATGATCTCGCAGATCTCCTCGAAGTGCGTATACGCGAAATTTTCCTGATGGTGCGCCAGACACCATTTCGCATGGATCGATCCGCCGCGTGAGACAATGCCAGTCATGCGGTTGGCCGTCATTGGCACATAGGCGAGCCGGACGCCGGCGTGAATCGTAAAGTAATCGACGCCCTGCTCCGCCTGTTCGATCAACGTGTCGCGATAGATCTCCCAGGTAAGCTCTTGCGCCTTGCCTCCTACCTTCTCCAGCGCCTGGTAGATCGGCACCGTCCCGATCGGTACGGGCGAGTTGCGGATGATCCATTCGCGGGTTTCATGGATGTTCTTGCCCGTCGAGAGGTCCATGACCGTATCGGCGCCCCACCGCGTCGACCAGATCATCTTTTCGACCTCTTCTTCGATGGAGGAGGTGACCGCTGAATTCCCGATATTCGAATTGATTTTGACGAGGAAATTCCGGCCGATAATCATCGGCTCGGTTTCCGGATGATTGATGTTGGCCGGAATGATCGCGCGGCCTCTGGCCACTTCTTCCCTCACGAACTCCGGTGTAATGACGGTGGGCATGTTCGCGCCCCACGCCCTTCCCGGATGCTGAGCGACGCCGCCGCCGTGGCCGTTGCGCGAGGCCAGTTCGCGCGCGATCTCACGGGACTGGTTCTCGCGTATCGCAATAAATTCCATTTCAGGGGTCACCATGCCTCGACGGGCATAATGCAGTTGCGTGACATTTCGACCGGCTTTCGCCCGCAGCGGTTTGCGGATATGCTGAAAACGAAGGGTCGCGAGCTTGGCATCCGCGGCGCGGAGGCGTCCGTAGTCGGAACTGACATCGGACAGTTGTTCGACGTCGCCGCGCGCGAGAATCCAGTCTCGTCTGAGGGGGGTAAGGCCCACGCGCAAGTCGATCGTCATCGATGCATCTGTGTACGGACCGGACGTGTCATAGACGACGATCGGCTCATTCGGAACCGGCGCCCCGCCGTTGACGGATTTCGTCGGCGTCAAGGAAATCTCGCGCATCGGCACCCGCACGCCGGCCTGCATGCCTTCGACGTACACTTTGCGTGAGGCCGGAAACGGTTGCGTGGTGATGGCTGACGCGGTCGCGTGCTGGCCGTTCGTCGTCATGGGAGATCCTTTCATCGGACCGTGGACGGTTGTCCGGTGCGGGCAATAAAAAAGCCGCACTTCGCGGGGAGAGTGCGGCTGAGTCCCATGGCGTGCTTGGTCCGCTTCCCTACGCTGGTATTACCCAGGTCAGGTTCCAAGGGTCATCCGATTGCTCGGATTCTCAGCCTTCAGGCGCCCCTAGCTCTGGAGCCCGATGGTAGCGCCCGCCGTCGCATGAAGTCAACGGGTTAATAGCCCTAGGTGCGGATGCCGCCGAATGGTCCCGAGAGGCAAGGTCTTCTGCGCGGGCCGGTTTCATTGATTGGCTGAGGATGCGTATCGTACAATGACGCTCTACAGAGTAACCCCGAGGATTAGACGTGACCGTCGTTTCGACGTTGCCAAAGCCTATCACCGAGTATCAGTCGCTGTCCGCGGATGAGCTATTCCACCGCACGGCGCAGGCCAAGCGGATTCTGGGCGACCAAGTCATGGTGCTCGGCCATAACTATCAACGTGACGAGGTCATCGAGCATGCGGACTTCCGCGGTGATTCCTTGCTCCTCTCGAAGCTGGCCGCTGAACGCTCGGAGCGTCCGTTCGTGGTCTTCTGCGGCGTGCATTTCATGGCGGAAACCGCGGATATTTTGAGCCGGAGCAAGCAGACCGTGATCCTGCCGGATATGGCCGCCGGCTGTTCGATGGCGGACATGGCGGCGATTGAGCAGGTGGACCAATGTTGGGAGTCGCTCGGCCGGGTCCTGCCGGTCGAAGAAGCCGTGATGCCGGCGGTCTATGTGAATTCGGCGGCCGTGCTCAAGGCCTTCTGCGGTGAACACGGAGGCATCACCTGCACGTCATCCAATGCGAGAGCGGTCATTGAGTGGTGCTGGGCCCGGCGAGAGAAGATCCTGTTCTTCCCCGACGAACATCTGGGGCGCAACACCGCCAATAAGATGGGCCTTCCTCGTGAACAGATGATCGTCTGGGATCCCTTCCAACCCAACGGCGGCAACACCAGGGAAGCGATTCGACGGGCCAAGCTCATTCTCTGGAAAGGCCACTGCAGCGTGCATCAGATGTTTCAGGCGGTCCATGTCGACCAGTTCCGAAAGCAATATTCCAACGGCAAGGTTATCGTGCATCCGGAGTGTCACGAAGAGGTCGTCAATCGCGCGGATCTGGTGGGCTCGACGGAGTTCATCATTAAAACCGTCACCGCCGCCCCGGCCGGTTCCGTCTGGGCCGTCGGAACGGAGTTGAATCTGGTCAACCGGTTGAAGCGCGAGTTGACGGACAAAAAAGTGTTCTTTCTGTCGTCGACGGTGTGTCAGTGCGCGACGATGTTCCGGATCGATGGTGCCCACCTTTGTTGGGCCATGGAGAATCTTGCAGACGGGCACGTAGTCAACCACATCGTGGTGCCGGACGATGACAAGCACTGGGCGAAGATAGCCCTCGATCGCATGATGTCCGTCAGCTAACGCCAGGATGGTGAACAAGGGCTTTGGCTTCGGTCTCGCTTCGCTCAAACCCTCGACGTTGAGTGGGCGGGTGAAAATGACATCCTTTTTGACCATCCTCTAAGTGATTCGTGAGTTTACGCTAGTACCTCGCCTGTCCTTTCGGTATATTCCTAAAATTCACTGGTTACCGAACACCGAGTCTCCATGGACTACAAGTCGACGCTGAACCTGCCCAAAACCGATTTCCCGATGAAGGCGAACCTCCCTCAGCGGGAACCGGATCTGCTCGCGTGGTGGGATGACATGGGCCTGTATGGGCGCATCCAGGAAGCCGGCCACGGTCGCCCGCGCTACATGTTGCATGACGGCCCGCCTTACGCCAACGGACGCATCCACATCGGACATGCGCTGAACAAGATTCTGAAGGATATCATCGTCAAGGCCAAGACGATGGCCGGATTCCATGCTCCCTACGTGCCAGGATGGGACTGCCACGGTCTGCCGATCGAGCATCAGGTGTTGAAAGATCTTGGCGAGAAGAAGCATTCGCTCGACGCGATGGCGATCCGCGTGCTCTGTCGAGAATATGCCGATAAGTTTTTCAACATCCAGCGGGAAGAGTTTCAGCGGCTGGGCGTGATCGGCGACTGGCAGAATCCGTACTTGACGATGATTCCGGCCTACGAAGCGACGATCGTCCGGGAGTTCGGGAAGTTCGTTGAACGCGGCGGCGTCTATAAGGGGCTGAAGCCGGTTCTCTGGTGTACGCAGGATCGAACGGCGCTTGCCGAGGCAGAGGTTGAGTACGAAGACCATGTGTCGCCGTCCATTTACGTGAGATTTCCCGTGGCCGGCGGGGCGTCGGCGGTAGCCGCAAAATTCCCGGGCATCAAACTCCCTCCCGAGGCGGCGTCGGTCTCGGTCGTCATCTGGACCACGACGCCTTGGACGTTGCCGGCCAACCAGGCCGTCTGCCTCAATGGGGACATTGACTATGCGTTCGTTCGAAGCGGATCGGAAGTGTTGATCATCGCCGAGAAGCTCCTCGATACCGTCGCCAAGGCCTGCAAGATCGACGAGTACCACATCATCGCCGTGAGAAAGGGCGGCGAAGGATTCGAAGGATTGGAAACCCAGCGGCCGCTGACGACGGGTCTCTCACCGGTCCTGCTCGGTGATTTTGTCACCTTGGAGCAGGGCACGGGCTGCGTGCATATTGCCCCCGGTCACGGGATGGAAGACTACTTGCTCGTCTTAGATCACAACGGCAAGGCTTCCGCCGGCGAACGGCTCGAGATTCTGGCTCCCGTCGACGATGCCGGCCGCTTTACGGAGGCGGTCGCCGAGTTTGCGGGACAACACGTGTTCAAGGCCAATCCGGGAATCGTGGACGTGCTCCGGGCGAAAGGCCGGCTCCTTGGGCACGGCTCGCTGGCGCATTCCTACCCTCATTGTTGGCGGTGCAAGAGCGCGGTCATCTTTCGGGCGACGGAGCAATGGTTTCTCTCGATGGACGTGAATGCGTTGCGCGAGCAGGCCCTCGATGAGATTAACCGCGTCAAATGGATTCCGCCCTGGGGCAAGGACCGGATCAACGGAATGATCGCCAACCGGCCCGACTGGTGTCTGTCGCGGCAGCGCGTGTGGGGTGTGCCGATCCCGGCGTTCACCTGCACAAAGTGCCGCCGGGTGTTGACAGATCCCGTCATCATCGAACACGTGGCGTCGATCATGGACCGGGAGGGCGCCGACGTGTGGTTCAAGCATCCTGCAACGGCTCTGTTGCCTACTGGAACTTCCTGCTCGCACTGCGCGGGCACTCACTTTGAGAAGGAACGCGACATTCTGGACGTCTGGTTCGAATCCGGCGTGAGCTACGCCGCCGTGCTCAAGCCCCGTCGGTGGTGGCCGGCAGATCTCTATCTCGAAGGGTCAGACCAGCATCGCGGATGGTTTCACAGCGCCCTCTTGGCCGGCATCGTGACCGACCGGCGGGCACCCTATGAGGCCGTGCTGACCCACGGATTCGTGCTGGATGGCCAGGGCAAGAAAATGTCCAAATCAGCAGGGAATGTTGTCGCTCCGCAAGACGTCATCAGGCAGTCCGGCGCCGAAATTCTGCGTCTATGGGTATCCGCCCAGGATTACAGGGACGACGTACGCATTTCGCCGGAGATCCTCAATCATCTGATTGAAGCCTACCGGAAGATTCGAAATACCTGCCGGTTCTTGCTGAGCAACCTGTATGATTTCGATCCTGCGCGTCACCGAGTGCCTTACGCGCAGTTGGCGGAGCTCGACCGTTGGGCGCTCATGCGATTGGAGGACCTAAAAGGCCGCGTGCGCCGGGCCTACGACGACTTCGAGTTTCACGCCATCTACCATGCGCTCAACAATTTCTGTTCCGTCGACATGAGCGCGGTCTATTTGGACATTCTCAAAGATCGGCTGTACACCTTTCCGACCGACGCTCCGGCGCGCCGCGGTTCCCAGACGGCGCTGTACGAGATCATTCTCGCCATGACGAAGCTCATGGCACCGATCCTGAGCTTTACGGCCGAAGAAATTTGGCAGTCGCTCTGCCGTCAGTTCGGCGCATCCCTGAAGCCGGAGAGCATCCATCTGGCCGAATTTCCCGAAGCCGAGACGGTATGGCAGGATGCGCGATTGGCCGAAAACTGGGATCGGTTGCTGGAGCTTCGCACGACGGTGCAGGCGGCGCTGGAAGAACAACGCAGGAACAAGGTGATCGGCTCTTCGCTCGAAGCGGTCGTGGAGGTATGGGCCGATTCAGACACATACGCCTTCTTACGGCCCTATGAGCACGACCTCGCAGCCCTGTTTATCGTCTCCGGCGTCCTACTAAAGGCCGCACCTCAGACAGAGCTCCGGGTGATCGTCTCAAAAGCGACGGCGAAGAAGTGCGAGCGCTGCTGGAACTATCGCGAGGCTGTCGGAGCCGATGCGACTCATCCCACGCTTTGTGACCGTTGCGTAGAGGCCGTACAGTGACGCGGAGTTCGCGGTATGTGTTGCTGGCACTGATTGCCTTCACAGTGATCATTCTGGATCAGGCCACGAAATACTGGATCATGCATTCGATGCGACTGCATGAGTCGATTCCCATCGTCCCGAATCTCTTCAATTTTACGTATATCCGCAACCCGGGCGCCGCATTCGGACTGCTCGCCGGCAGCAGCAATGCCTTTCGGACGGTCTTTTTCGGCGTCACG
>Ga0310813_10002706_pt1 | contig 10721 bp, 6 predicted proteins | sample YN3metagenome_FD_203086 | JGI IMG/M metagenome (GOLD analysis project Ga0310813, IMG submission 203086) | Soil microbial communities from experimental microcosm in Duke University, North Carolina, United States - YN3 | ecosystem: Engineered > Artificial ecosystem > Soil microcosm > Unclassified ... | reverse complement strand
GCGCCGGGCCAGCCCAGCCGGTCCATCATGAACCCGAAGAGGTAATAGGTGCAGGAAATGCCCACGAGCGCCGCCGCGTTGACCAGGCCGTTCACGCTCGCCCGCTGCGGTCCGGGAATCCAGCGCGAGACCGCGTGGGCCGCCCCGGGGTGGAACGGCGCGTTCGTGATGCCCAGCAGCGACCGGATCGCGAAGAGGACGGGGACGATCAGCGCCGCCGACGCGACCGTAAAGCCGGCCAGGCCGCAGAGCCCGACGCAGAGCGCGGAGCCGAATCCGACCAGCAGGAGGGACGCGCGGGAGCCGAAGCGGTCGATGAACCAGCCGCCGGGCGTCATCATCAGCGTGTAGGTCCAGAGGTACGCCGACATGAGGTCGCCCATCCGCTCCGGGGTGATGCCGAACTGAGGGATGAGCCGCTCCGTGCCGGCCACCGCGATGCTGATCCGGTTGAAGTGCACCAGCGCCGCGTAGCCGAGGAGCAGCCCGACGATCCGCCAGCGCACCGCGGTCGGACGCTCGCTCATCGCCGCGCTCCCAGCGCCGCCAGCGCGTCGGCGGCGCTCGAGATCACCTTCTCCAGGGACCCGCGGTCGAACGGGCTCTGCCAGACCTGGTAGAGGTCCTCGCCCTGCAGGCGCTCCGGGGCCAGATACCCGATGCCGCCGTTCACGAGGTTCATCACGTTGATCGCGCTCGCCGGAAACGCGCGGCGCAGCTCGGTCTGGAGCTGCGAGTACGCCTCGTTCGGCTGCCCGATGAAGTATCCATCGCCGACCCGCCAGACCCAGAGGGGAATCTTCGCGCTCGTCCCCTCCCCCACGGTCCGGCGCACGCGAAGCTTCCGGCGCAGGCGCTCCGCCTGGACGCGGTCCTCGCAGGCCTTGAGGGCGGCCTCGATCTCCGCCGCCTTCGGCATGTCCTTGATCGGAAGGTCCACGTCCACCTGTCGCGCCCCGAGAATCCCCGAGGGGGTTCTCGGCGCGCGCTTCCAGGTCGCCAACGGAGCTCCGGACTCCACCACCCCCGCAAATTCCAGCTGCGTCCGGGGCGGCAGCATCCCTTCGAGCGTCGACAGCACCGCGTAGCCCAGCTGGCGGCCGTTCCGGTCGGCCACTTCCGCATCGCCGCTGTACTGCTGCCGCGGCCCGACGTCGCCGGAGGGCCCGTGGAGGTAGACGCAGAGCGCGTCGGGCGATTGCTTCTCGACGAGCTCGCGCATCGCCCCCGGATAGTCCGGCGAGATCAGCTTGTTCTCCCACGCCAGCGTGGTCGGGTGGCAGGCGTAGTTGACGAGCACCGCGCGGGTCTTTCCCGAGGCGTCCGCGACGCGACCGACGAGGACGGCGTCGTCGGCCGCCGACGACGGATTGAATCCCGTGATCCAGCGCTCCCGCGACGGATCCTGCAGGTCGCGGTTCCCCGCCAGGTCGCAGCGCCCGGTCGCCCACGTCAGCGTCCCCGGCGCCTCCGACTCGAGGGCCCGCCGGACCGCGCGGACGACGGCATCGCGCACCTTGTCCAGGTACGGCGCGATCAGCGCGCCGCCGGGCTTGTCGAGGTCCTCCCGCGACGTCGCCGGCCCCGCGTGCGTGTGGGAGCAGTTGAGCATGACGCGCGCCGTATCGATTTTGAGGGTGTCGACCAGCGCCCGGCGGACGTGCTGCTCGTCGCCGCCGGACTTCCACCAGCCCAGGTCCAGCGCCACGAGCACGAGCGGCGGCCCGCCGCCCGCCTCCTTCATCGTCAGCGCCGTCGCGGTGAGGGGACGATGGATGCCTTCGGCGACGTCGTGCTTCGCGGCGCCCCAGTTGCGCGCGTAGATGCCCACGGGCGGAGTGATGTCCTCGCGGGCCACGCCCAGGATGCCGGCGAACTCCGGATGCGAGAACGGCGCCGGCGCCTGTCCCGTCCGGATCGGCGTCGAGGCGCAGCCGAGGAACGACCCCAGCGCCAGAAGGCCGCCTGCCCGGAGAACGTCGCGACGGGTGGCAATCATGACTATTAAATTACACCCGAGAAAGAGCTTCCCGGGTCATTTCCAGCGTCCGCGAGAGATCCTCTTCCGAGTGCGCGGCGCTGATCGACCCCTGCTTGGCCGCCAGCGGGAAGTGATAGATGCCCTGGTTGATGAGCTCCCGCCGGTAGCGACGGTCGAGATCGAAATCGTGGCTCGCGGCCAGGTCGTGCCAATCCACGGGGACGTGGTCGCCGAAGTACGTGCAGAACGCCGAGCCGATGCGGCTGACGACGGCCGGCAGACCCTTTTCGCGATACAACGCCCCGAGGCCCGCCTGGAGCCGCGCGCCCTTGGCCTCCAGCGTCCGGTAGACTTCGCCGTCGTTTCGGCGCAGCCGCTCGAGGGTCGCGATCGCCGCCGCTACCGTCATGGGATGTCCGTTGTAGGTGCCGGAGATCAGCACGCGGCGGGCCGGCTCCTTCGCGGCGACCAGTTCCATGATATCGGCGCGGCCGCCGATCACGCCCAGCGGGTAGCCGTTGGCGACCGCCTTGCCGAAGACGGAGAGATCCGGCGTGACGCCCGCGATGGACTGGTACCCGCCGAGCGCGGAACGGAACCCGGTCTTCACCTCGTCGAAGATCAGCACCGTGCCGTGGCGGCTGCACAACCGCCGGAGCTCCTGCAGGTAGCCGGGACGAGGAGGCACCACGCCGATGTTCTGAAGCACCGGCTCCGTCAGGACGCAGGCGATCGGGTAGTGCTTCAGGACGTGCTCCATCGACGCCGCGTCGTTGAAGTTCACCACGTGAACGCGCCGGCGCACTTCCTCGGGGATGCCGGCGGACATCGGCAGGAACGGATACTCGCCGGGAGAGACGCGCGCGCCGATCTCGGCGGGCGTGGGCATGACCGTGCGGGCGACGTCGTTGTGCCAGCCGTTATAGCCCCCGAGCGTGAGGACGATGTCCTCGCGCCCCGTCCAGGCGCGGCTCAGCCGGATCGCGTTGGCCGTCGCCTCGCTCCCCGAGTTGGTCAGCTGGATCCGCTCGAGGCTCGGCACGGCTTCGCCGAGCAGTTCGGCCAGGCGGACCTCCCAGGGCGTGGTGCCGCTGCCCATGAGCGACCAGCCCTCCTCCATTGCGCGCACGACGGCGCCGTTCACCTCGGGATCGTTGTGCCCCAGGAGATGGGGCGCGAACGCGGCGTGGTAGTCGATGTACTCGTGCCCGTCCGCGTCCCAGATCCGGCTGCCCTGCGCGCGGACGAACGCGATGCCCGGCTCGACCTTGCGGTTGAGCGAGACGACGCCGCCGGCGATCACGCGCTCACCGCGCCGAAGCAGCGCGTCCGAGGCCGCGTGCCGCGGCGCCGCCGTCTTACCAGTCCCCGACGCTGCCATCGGCATAGAATGTCCTTTGTAAAAGCTCCTGCTGAAACGGATGTTTCCGGACTTCGGCTTCGTCGATCTCGATGCCGAGCCCCGGACGCGACGACGGGCGCACGGTGCGGGTCTTCGGATCGACCTGGAACCCTTCCTTGACCACCTCGGCGCGCCACGGCACGTCCCCGTGAACCGACTCGCAGATGATGTAGGACGGCGTCGCGAAGCCGAGCTCCAGCGACGCGGCGGTGCTGACCGGGCCCTGCGGGTTGTGCGGGGCGAGCGCCACCCGGTAGGCCTCGGCGAGCGCCGCGATCCGCCGCGCCTCGCTCAGGCCGCCGCAGTGGGTGATGTCCGGCTGAAGCACGCTCGCGGCGCGCTTCTCGAGCAGATCGCGGAACGCGTGGACGCCGATCAGCCGCTCGCCGGTCGCGATCGGCGTCGTCACCGCGCGCTGGCAGGCGGCGATGTCCTCCAGGGTCTCGGGCCAGCACGGCTCTTCGAAGAAGTAGAGGCCGTACGGCTCCAGGGCCTTCGCGAACTTCAGCCCCATGCGGGGCGAGGGTCGCGCGTGGCAGTCGACCATGATGTCGACGTTCTCGCCCACCGCGTCCCGGAGCGCCGCGACGCACTTCTCCGCGTAGCGGATCGGGCGCAGCCCCTCGATCGGCATGGTTTCGGGGACCGCCATGCACTTGAAGGCGCTGAAGCCGTCCTCGACCGCGCGGCGCCCGAGCTCGGCGAAGCGTTTCGCGTCGGCCGGCGAGGTCTCGTAGAAGTCCTCCATGCGCCCGCCCCCGAGATGACAGTAGAGGCGGACATAGTCCCGCACGGGCCCTCCCCAGAGCTTGTGGCAGGGGACGCCGTGGATCTTGCCCAGGATGTCCCAGAGGGCGATGTCGATGCCGCTCAGCGCGGTGGCCCGGACGATGCCGTTGGCGTGCCAGAAGTGCTGGCGGTACATCATCTGCCAGAGGTGCTCGATGCGGGTGGGGTCTTCGCCGACGAGGAGCTGAGAAATATCCTCGATGGCGCCGGTCACGGCGCGGGTATGCCATTCGAGCGTCGCCTCGCCCCAGCCGTAGAGCCCGGGCTGGTCGGTGACGACTTTGACGAAGATCCAGTTGCGCATCCGCGCATTGCAGACCAGCGTCTCGATCTTCGTGATCTTCATTTCTTCACCTAGGGCTCATCACGCCAGGATCTCGGTAATCGGTTTGCCGAAGTCGATCTCCAGCCGCTTCCGGCCCGGCACTTCGAGCTTGCGCGCATCCAGGCCGAGCTGATGGAGCACGGTCGCGTGGAGATCCGTGATGTAGTGGCGCTTCTCGACCGCGTGGAAGCCCAGCTCGTCGGTGGCGCCGTGGACGATGCCGCCCTTTACGCCGCCGCCGGCCAGCCAGCCGCAGAACCCATAGGGGTGATGGTCCCGTCCATCCGAGCCCTGCGCCCCGGGGGTGCGGCCGAACTCGGTGCCCCACACGACCAGGGTCTCGTCCAGCAGGCCGCGGCGCTTGAGGTCCTTGAGAAGGCCCGCGATGGGCTTGTCGACCTGGCCGGAGAGCTTGGTGTGGCCGGCCTTCAGGCCGCCGTGCGCGTCCCAGGCCCCGGCGCCGCCGTCGTAGCCGTGGAAGATCTGAATGAAGCGGACGCCGCTCTCGACCATCCGACGGGCCGCGAGGCAGGTCTGGGCGAAAGGCTTCGTGTTCTCCTGGTCCATGCCGTAGAGCTTCCGCGTCTCCTCGCTCTCGTCCTCGAACTTGAAGAGCTCCGGCACCGCGGTCTGCATGCGGAACGCGAGCTCGTAGGACTTGATGCGCGCCCGCAGCGCCCCATCCTCGGGATACTCGACTTGCGTGAGGCCGTTGAGGCGTCGCAGCAGCTCGAACTCCCGCGCCTGGTCCTCGCGGGACTTGCCCGCGGACGGCGCCGCGAAGGGCAGCGGGTTCTTCGGGTCGACGTTCATCCGCACGCCGGCGTGCTCGGGTCCCAGGTAGTTGGCGCCGTGGCCGTTCATGCCGCCGCAGCAGTCGGCGAGCGGCGTGCCGAGCACGACGAACTGCGGCAGGTTCTCGTTCAGCGACCCCAGGCCGTAATGGACCCAGGATCCGATCGTCGGCAGGTTCCCTTCCAGGGCGTGCCGCCCCGTGTGGAACTGGAGCTGGGCCCCGTGGTTGTTGTCGGTGGTCCAGAAGGAGCGGACGACGGCCAGATCGTCGGCGCAGGAGCCCACATGGGGCCACCAGTCGCTGACCTCGAGCCCCGACTCGCCGTACTTCTTGAAGCCCGTCTGCAGCGGGTAGATCGTCGGATGCACCTTGTGAAGTCCCGCGATGACTTCCCGCAGATTCTGCTTCACGTACGGAGACTCGAGCGTGGCTTTGTAGGGCGTCTCCGCGATGGTCTTGCCCGCGTAGCGGTTCAGCTCCGGCTTGGGGTCGAAGCTCTCCATATGGCTCGTGCCGCCGATCATGAAGAACCAGATGACCGTCTTGGCCTTCGGCTTGAAGTGAGGCTTCCCGTCCGGCGGCCGCCACGCCGCAGCTTCGTCGCGGGCGATCCCGTCGCGCTGGAGCATCGCGCTCAAGGCGAGGCCCGTGAATCCCATCCCCGTGTCGGCCAGGAACGAGCGGCGGGACACGCGGGCGCGGTCGTCGTTCATCATGAGCGTCCCCTATCGGATGGTCACGAAGTCGTTGTGGTTGTACAGGACGTGGACCAGGCCCTCGCGCGAGCGCGGCCCTCCCTTGAGGAACTCGGCGCACTCCCGCCGCTCCGCGTCGCTCGGCGCGCGCGACAGGATCGTGACGAACGCGAGGTCGACATAGGCGTCGTCCCCGGGAGCCTCGGCGGATAGTTTTCCCGAGAGCGCCTTCGACTGCGCCTCGACCAGAGTGCTGTTGGCGAGGGCGAGCGCCTGCTGCGGGATGATGCTCTCGCTGCGCTCGTAGCATTCGTTCATGTTGGCCGCGTCGAAGAGCCTCAGGAACTCCGCCTGCTTCTCCGGCGCGTGGCGGTAGTAGATGCTGCGGCGGAAGGTGACCAGCGCCGCCTCCTGGTCGAGCTCGGGCCCGCCGCGCGTCGCGTCGAGGGCCCCCGACAGGTAGAGGACGCCGTCGCGCACCGCTTCCGATTCCATCCGACGGACGTTCATGCGCCAGAGGACCTGGTTCTCGGGGTCCTTGGCGAGGCCGACGGGGTCCGCGGCGGAGTCGCGGCGGTAGGCGGCCGAGGTCACGAGCAGCCGGTGGAGCTTCCGGAGGCTCCAGCCGTTCCGCATGAAGTCGGCGGCGAGCCAGTCGAGGAGTTCCGGGTGCGTGGGCTTCCGGCCGTTGTGGCCGAAGTCGAACATCGAGGACACCAGCGGCGCGCCGAAATGGCGGAGCCAGACATGGTTCACCAGGACGCGCGCGGTGAGAGGATTCTCGGGCGAGCCGATCCAGCGGGCGAGCGCGAGGCGACGGCCGGTGCTGCTGGCGGGATAGGTCGCGATCTTGCGCGGGGCATAGGCCGCCGAGAGCGGCGCCTTGAGATCCGCCTCGGCCTTGGCCAGGGCCTTCTCGGCGTCGTCGAGCTTCTTCTTGGCGTCGGCCTTCTTGTCCGGCTTTTCGAGAGCCTGCTTCGCGACGAACTTCGCTCGAGCGGCCTCGAGCAGGGCGAGCTTGCGCTGCGCCGCGAGGGCGGCTTCGGCGGCCTTCGTCCACGCGTCGTCCTTCTTGCCGTCGAGCCGCTCCGCCTCGATCGTCGCCGCCAGCGAGGCCCGGCGCGCTTCGGCGACCGCCACATCAAACCCGGACGCCGCCTCCGCCTTGCCCACGGCCAGGAGGGCGTCCTGGACGGCCTTGTCCTCGGCGGCCAGCGCGAGGGCGCGGACGAAGTCGCGCCGCTCGGGCGCCGATGCGGACGGCGGCAGGGCCACGGGATCGATCTTCAGCGGGGCTCCGCCCAGCGAGCGCGGCACCGCGGGCGCGATGACCTTCGTCTTGTCCGGATTCCGGTCGTCGCCCCGCTCGAAGCGGTGGGTCGGCTCCTCCGGCTTCGCGTCGTACACGCGGGCCAGCCCGTCCTTCGTCAGATCGAAAGACCCGCCTTCCAGATGGTCGGTGCGGACGTCGTGCGGCTCGAAGAAGGCCCGGAACGCGTAGTACTCCTCCTGGGAGATGGGGTCGAAGAAATGGTCGTGGCAGCGCGCGCAGTTCATCGTCGTCGCCAGGAAGGCCTTCGCGGTGTGTTCGACGGTGTCCTGCAGCCAGGAGTTGCGGGCGTAGAGGTTCCAGTTGCGCACGAGGAAGCCGGTGGCGCGCAGCGTCTGCGGATCCTCGGGGGCGACTTCGTCGCCCGCCAGCATTTCGACGACCATGCGGTCGTACGGCTTGTCGGCGTTGAGACTCTCGACGATCCAGTCGCGCCAGCGCCAGATGTGCGGCTTGCTGTTGCGCACCTCCGCCCTCCAGCCGTACCAGTCGCTGTAGCGCCAGACGTCCATGAAGTGGCGGCCCCAGCGCTCGCCGTGGCGCGGGTCGGCCAGCAGTCGATCGACGACCTTCTCATAGGCATCGGGAGAGGGGTCGGCCAGGAACGCCGACACTTCCTCGCGGGTCGGCGGCAGGCCGATGAGGTCGACATAGACGCGCCGCAGGAGCGTGGCTCGCGGCGCCTCCGGACGCGGCGCGACGCCGCGCGCCTGCTGGGCGGCGGCGAGGAAGGCGTCCACGGGATGGCCCAGGCCGGGCGGCGTCCGGAGCGAGGGCTTAATAGTAGACCAGTGGGCCGCGACGGCGTCCTCGCCGGCCACCGCGTCGGGCCACGCGGCGCCCTGGTCGATCCAGCGGCGCAGGATCTCGATCTTCTCGGCGGCCAGGCGCGGCGCCTTCTGGGGCATGCGGGCGTCCTCGTCCGCGTCGACGAGCAGTTTATAGAGAAGGCTCTCGCGGCCCTTCCCCGGCACGATGACCTTGCCGCTCATGCCGCCCTTGAAGGCGGCCGAGCGCGCATCGAGGCGGAGCTGGCCCTTCTTCTTCGATGCGGAATGGCAGGAGACGCAGTGCTCGCGGAGGATGGGGCGCACGTCGCGCGCGAAGTCGATCGCGGGCCCGTCGCCCGAGCTCTGGGCCTGGACCGAGACGCCGAGCAGGAGCGCGACGGCGGCGATTCCCCAGGGTCGCATGGCTGGACCTCCCGGATCAAGTTTCCTATTATGCAACACTGTTGTCAATAGAGTAGTTTCAAAATCGCTGGAGTCCGAAGGAGGCCTCTTGGACAATGGCGGACCGATGAAGGACGGACCCTACGAGTCGCTGCGGCGCGCCTTCGAGGTGCTGGAACTGCTCGCCACGCGCTCCCCGCGCGGCGTCACCGAGATCGCCGCGGCGCTCGGGATGCAGAAGAGCGGCGCGAGCCGCCTGCTGAAGGCGCTCTCGGGCTGGGGCTACGTGGTGCAGGACCTCAAGCGCGGCCAGTATCAGTCGGGCCCGCGGGTCCTCGCGCTCGCGGAGCACCACGTCCAGGGCGACCAGCTTCTGCGGGTCTCGCCGCCGCTGATGCGCGAGCTCGCCCTCTCGGCGCGCGCCACGGTCCACCTGGCCCAGGTGGTCGGCGATCGCATGATGGTCGTCGCCAAGGAGCCCAGCCCGGAGCAGATCCAGGTCGCCTCCCGGGTCGGCGGCGCGCTCACCCCGCACGCGTCGGCGATGGGCAAGGTGCTGCTGGCGGGCCTGAGCGAGAAGGACCGCGCTCCGTTCCTGAAGCCGCCGCTGCTCCGCTTCACCGACAAGACGATCGTCGAGCCCGGCCGCCTGACGCGGACGCTGCAGGAGGTGCGGCGGCGCGGCTTCGCGCTGGAGTCCGGCGAAGAGCACGCCGGCGTCGGCTGCATCGGCGTCCCGATCCGGGGCCGCGCCGACCGCTGGATCGCGGCCCTCTCGATCGCGGGTCCCCTTACCGGCACGCCCTTCCGCATCGACGCGCGCCACCGCGCGCTGGCGCTCGACGCCGCGGCCGAGATCTCGCGACGCCTCGCGCTGGACCCCTCGGAGGCTTAGGAAAAACCAACGGCCCGCGCGGCGTGTTGAAGAAGGCATGAGACTGCTGCTCGCCGCCGCCCTGCTCGTCCTGGGAAGCGCCGCGGAGCGGAAGCCCAACGTCCTCGTCATCCTCACCGACGACCAGGGTTGGGGCGACCTGAGCCTCCACGGCAACACCAATCTTGCCACGCCCGCCGTCGATTCGATCGCCCGCGACGGCGCGCAGGTCGACCGCTTCTTCGTCCAGCCGGTCTGCTCGCCGACCCGCGCGGAGTTCTTCACGGGCCGCTGGCATCTCCGCGGCGGGGTCCGCAACGTCACCTCCGGCGGCGAGCGGCTGAACCTCGACGAACGCAGCATCGCGGAGCACTTCAAGGCCGCCGGCTACGCCACCGGCGCCTTCGGGAAGTGGCACAACGGCTCGCAGCACCCCTACCATCCGAACGACCGCGGCTTCGACGAGTACTACGGCTTCACCTCGGGCCACTGGGGCGACTACTACGACGCGTTGCTCCTCGACCACAACGGCCGCAGCGTCCGGGGGAAGGGATTCCTGCCCGACGAGTTCGCCGACCGCGCGATCGACTTCATCTCGGCGAACAAGGACCGTCCCTTCTTCTGCTACGTCCCCTTCAACACGCCCCACTCGCCGCTCCAGGTCCCCGACCGATGGTTCGAGAAGTTCGCCGCCCTCGACCTGAAGCTGCGCGATCGCGAGCCGAAACAGGAGGACCTCGCGGCCACGCGGGCGGTGCTGGCCATGTGCGAGAACCTCGACTGGAACGTCGGCCGCCTCCTCCGCAAACTCGACGAGCTCAACCTCGCGAAGGACACCATCGTGGTCTACTTCCACGACAACGGCCCCAACGGCCGGCGCTGGAACGGCGGCATGAAAGGCCGCAAGGGATCGACCGACGAAGGCGGCGTCCGCTCGCCGCTCCTGCTGCGCTGGGCCGGACGGATCCCGGCGGGCACCCGGGTCCGGCCGATCGCGGGCGCCGTCGATCTCCTCCCCACGCTGGCGGACCTGGCGGGCGTCGCGATCCCCGCCGGCAAACCGCTCGACGGCATCAGCCTCAAGCCCTGGCTGACGGGAGAAACGCCCCCGCCGCCCGAGCGGATGCTCCTCTCGCACTGGGCGGGCAAGTTCAGCGTCCGCTCGCAACGCTTCCGCCTGGACTCGGCGGGCAAGCTCTTCGACCTCGAGGCGGACCCGGGGCAAGACCGCGACGTCGCGGGGCAGCACCCCGACGAGGTCTCGCGCCTGACGAAAACCCTGGAGCGCTGGAAATCGGAAATGACCCTGAAGCAGGACGATCGCGCGTTCACGGTATCCGGGCGTTCCACCTACCTC
>Ga0310813_10002704_pt1 | contig 10728 bp, 9 predicted proteins | sample YN3metagenome_FD_203086 | JGI IMG/M metagenome (GOLD analysis project Ga0310813, IMG submission 203086) | Soil microbial communities from experimental microcosm in Duke University, North Carolina, United States - YN3 | ecosystem: Engineered > Artificial ecosystem > Soil microcosm > Unclassified ... | reverse complement strand
CCCTCAGGATCGTCCCGTGCAACTCAAAACATCAAGTCGACGTTGCGGCGTTAAGAGACTCGGTGGCCAAAGATGTTGCGGCCGGACGCAAACCGATAATGATCGTTGGAACTCTGGGAACGACGACCGAGGGTGCGATCGACGATCTCGATCAGATTGCTGACATCGCTCGTGAAAACTCTGCCTGGTTTCACGTCGACGCGGCGTGGGGCGGCGCCGCAGGATTTTCATCGAAGCTCACCCCGTTGCTGAATGGCATCGACAAGGCTGACTCGATAACATGGGATGCTCACAAATGGCTCTCGGTCCCAATGGGTGCAGGAATGTTTTTCTGCCGACGCCCGGACGTATTGCACGTGTTGTTTGGCGTCGACGCCGGATACGTTCCGAAAAAGACCGACGAAGGTGAGGATCTGTATCTCACTTCGCTGCAATGGTCGCGTCGGTTCATCGGCCTCAAGGTATTTCTCACTCTCGCGACAATCGGTCGCGATGGGATTTGCGATCGAATCGAACGGCAGGTGGCAGTGGCCGATTATCTGCGCACTTGTTTGCGAGACTCCGGCTGGATTGTCGCGAATGATTCGCCACTTCCTCTTGTCTGCTTCACACATCCTTCCTTAAAAAACGCGGAATCCGTTACGCACATCGCAGAACGAGTCGCATCGAGTGGACGCGCATGGATTTCACCTGCGCGATTGCCTGAAGGTGCGGTTCTTCGTGCCTGCATCACTCACGACGACTGCTCGCGCGAAGATATCGATGTGCTGTGTGAAGAGCTCGCCCGCTCTATAGAAGACGGCATCGACGAATCCAAGATGCCGGCAACATGAATATCTTTCACGCATGTCCGAACGCCGCTTCAACGAAGAAGAAGTAGCGCAGATATTCGAGCGCGCCGCCGAAGCGCAGCAGGTGCGCCAGCAACAGCTGCCGTCGCGCGAGGGAATGACGCTCACCGAGCTTCAGGAAATCGGCCGGCAAGTCGGCATTTCGAGCGAAGAGCTCGCGAATGCAGCAAGAGCAATCGAGCTCAGGCCACAACCGACGTCGCGCAACATTCTTGGCATTCCCGTCGGCGTGGGATTATCAGTCGACATCGGCCGCAAACTTACAGATGAAGAGTGGGAGCGATTTGTTGCCGATCTCCGCAAGACATTCGATGCTCGCGGAGTTGTAAAACAGGAAGGCAATCTTCGATACTGGGCGAACGGAAATCTCCAGGCTTTCCTGGAGCCCGCGGGAAACGGAGATCGCGTCCGACTCCGCACGGTAAAGGGCGGTGCGGCTGAACGTATCACTATTGCGGTTGCGCTAGCGGTTCTCGCAGCCGGTACGGCAGTAGCACGATCACTTGGAGTTGACGTGTCAGCTCTCGGCTCAGTCACGCTTCTCGGAGCGGTAGGCGCAGCAGCGATTGGATTCACCACGCTTCGACTCCCCGCCTGGGCTCGGCTCCGCCGAGCTCAAATGGAGGATGTTGCGACGAAACTACCGCGCGCCACCTGAGACGCGATGGATCTCGCCGTAAATCCGCCGGTACTCCCCATGCTCGCGAAAAGAGTCAGCGAGCTTCCACCGGGCGACGAATGGTTCTTCGAGCCCAAGTGGGATGGTTTCCGCACTCTGATTTTCCGCGATGGCGATGAGATTTTCATCCAGAGCCGCGATGAGAAACCGCTCAATCGCTATTTCCCCGAGCTGATGGATCCACTCAAGGCACAGTTGCCGAAGAGATGCGTGCTCGACGGAGAGCTCGTCATCGCGCAGGACGACGAGCTGAATTTCGAAGCGCTACAGATGCGACTGCATCCCGCCGAATCCCGGGTCAAAAAACTTGCGGTCGAGATTCCCGCATCCGTTGTCTTTTTCGATTTGCTCTGCGAGGGCGATAAGAGTTTGTGCGATACGCCATTTGCAAAACGGCGCGCACGACTCGAAAAGATTCTGGCGGACGCTGAGCCGCCGATTCACCTCACACCGGCGACGCGTGATAGAGAAACCGCCGCAGATTGGTTCAAGCGCTTCGAAGGAGCAGGTCTCGACGGTGTCGTCGCAAAATCCGAAATTGGAACGTACGAGCCGAACAAGCGAGTGATGCTCAAGGTCAAGCACGAGCGCGAATGCGATTGCGTCGTCGCCGGATTTCGCTGGCATAAGCGCGGCGACAAGACCAGACTCGGCTCATTGCTGCTCGGCTTGTACGATGGAAACGATTTCGAGTTTGTCGGCGTCGCCGCGAGTTTCACCGATAAAAAACGCGTCGAGCTGATAGAGTTTCTCGCACCTTATCGGAAGAACGCACTCGATAAGCATCCCTGGCGTGAATGGGCGGAATCGGGTCCCCAAACTGCCGATGCCGCGCAGCGACGACCGGGAATGCAAAGTCGCTGGAGCCAGGGGAAGGATTTGTCATGGGAGCCACTGCGCCCCGAGCTCGTCGTAGAGGTCGCGTACGATCACATGCAAGGCACGCGATTTCGTCATACTGCGCAATTCCGTCGTTGGCGTACCGACAAGAAACCACGCGACTGCACATTCGAGCAGCTCGAGGTAGTTCCGCCGCAGGAGCTGGCGGAAATCTTCGCTTAGAAACCTTGCTGCGACTATAAGCGTAGTTATTGGTATGAACGTGCGTACACCATTTTGGCATCGGACTGTTGGAGTTTTCCTCTTCATCAACATCGCCGGGTTTCCGCTCGCGGTAGCGATGGGCGAGCCGAGGCATGCGTTCCTTCACGTGGTTCTGAGTTTCGTTGGATACCTGGGGTGGCAGCTCACTGCTCAGCGCAAGCCGTCGCCCGTGCAAACGGTGGAAGCAGATCCGCGGCTCGAATACCTGCAGCAATCAGTCGATGCGATCGCGTTAGAGGTTGAGCGAATCGGCGAGGCTCAGAGATTCAACGAAAAGCTTCGGGTTGAGAAAGACAAAGGCAACCGACAAGTCTAAAGCCGAGAGACTTGTCAGTTGGTGTTACGCATCTCACGCCACACCCGAGTCGGATCATCATCCGGATCCGGTGTTTCCTGTGCGGGTCGCGATTTTTCCGGAACGTTTCTCAGATTGATGCGGATGCGCGTCCACGTAGTTGATCGTCCTCGCATCGAATCGACGAGAACGTCATCGACAGCAAGATAAGACGCGGCCTTGCGATGCTTCTTCTTCCATCGCTCGAGCCCCGCAAGCGCTTCATCCTTGCTCTGTGAATTTGCAACCGTAATGAGCGGCATCTTCGACCGCGGCTTCCTCTCGGTTGTCTTCGTCGCCGCCTTCACGCCCTTCGCGCGCGATGGCGCAACACGAGTTCCTTCCCCTTCCATCTTCCGAAAATGCGGCGGCCACGGCGCATCGCCGAGTCCCGCTGCTTCATCACGCGCAGCCAGCTCAAGCAGCTGATCGAGTGAGCCTGCGGCATCGTTCATCGCCGAGTGAGGATCACCAATCGATTTGAAACGAGCAGGGATTGTCATCACCGTGAAATCAGCAGGATCGCAATCCGGAATTTCTTCCCACCGCAATGGCGCTGACACACGAGCATCAGGCAGCGGCCTGATCGAATACGCCGAGCATGTAGTCCGATCCTTCGCATTCTGGTTGTAGTCGAGAAAAACTCCGCGACGCTCTTCCTTCCACCATTTCGACGATGCAATCGTCGGAGCACGGCGTTCTATCTCACGCGACAACGCCAAAGCCGCACGCCGAACTTCCGTGAAAGACCATCGCTGCTGAATACGAGCGTTGACGTGCATTCCACGCGATCCGCTCGTTTTGGCCCAACCGACCAGTCCCATTTCGTCGAGCAGGTTTTTCACTTCGATCGCTACGCGGCGAACATCGGCCCAGCTGACACCGGGAATCGGATCGAGATCTATTCGCAACTCATCAGGATGATCGAGATCGTTCGTGCGGACTGCATGCGGGTGCAGCTCGATGCATCCGAGATTCACGATCCACGCGAGACCAGCTGCGTCATCGACGACAACTTCTTCGGCGGTACGGCCCGAAGGAAACGACAGAGTGACAGTTCTCAACCAATCCGGACGATTCTCCGGCGCACGCTTCTGATAAAACGGCTGTCCCTCGGCGCCATCGACAAAGCGTTTCAAAACGTTCGGCCTGTCACGAACTCCGGCAACTGCGCCGTCAGCAACCGACAGGTAATACTTGACGATGTCCAGCTTCGAGAGCTTTACGTCCCGCGAGAAATACAGCTTGTCGGGATTGGTGACGCGAACCTCGCGCCCGTCGATCGAAAGAACTTCCGCCGTGTCCTTCTTCGCCATCTACCGCCGTTTACTCGGGCGCTTCAAAAGATCCCGCATTCGTGAGAGCTCCTTCTCCGACAGCTTTCGTTGATCGACGAGTTGCGCAAGAAGTTTTATCGGTGAGCCACCATAAATCTTGTCGAGCACCCTGCCAAGCGCCGATTCGCCCGCTTTCTCCGCATCGATGACGGGAAAATACACGTGTGACTTCCCTTCACCACGCTTGTGCGAAACGTAGCCCTTCATTTCGAGCATTCGAATCATCGTCGAGATGCTCGTGTACGCAAGGTCCGGATCAACGCGATCCCTGACTTCATTCACTGTTGCTTCGCCGAGCTCCCAGAGTACGCTCATGATATCGAGCTCACGCTGAGTGAGGCGAAGATCACTCATCGCGTCGACACCACTGCATTGTGTGTATGCGTCATGGTATGCACTGGATGCGGAAGTGACACCGCCAATGCTAGAAGCACAACTGCCGCAGCGGGAAGAAGGAATTTCTGAGCGTGTCGAAGCGGCGCCGGTGCAAGAAGCCTGGTTAGTCTCTTTTCGAGAGTTCCAACACCGCCGAGAAATGCGGGCTGAAGGCGGGGGCCACGATTCGCTGCTTCCGCGACCCTGAGCAGGAGATTTCCGTATGCCATTGGATTTCCGAGTGCAGCAATCACGCGATTATCGCAATCCATTTCAACAGCCAGACGCAAGCGACGAAGCTGCCACCACAGGGCGAGACTCCATGGCGCGAGAATGAGCGAAAGCGACATGAACAGGAGAAGCCGCGCATCATTTGCGTTCCGATGTTCTTGTTCGTGACGGACAACATACTGCCGCTGATTTCCTGGAAGAGCGAGCACCCACTTCGGCAACAACACGCGGGAACGCAACAGCCCAACGGTGGCTGGTCCGAGCGCGTCTGTAACGAGAACGGAAACTCCGTCGATCATTGTCGCATTCGCGCGCGACATGTGCACGGTTCGCGCTACGCGCAACAGGTTCGCGATGCCCCATACCATGATGCCGAGCGAAAGCAGCGGCCACACGCGATTGATCGTCGAGCAATAGGATTCGATCCCTGCCCACCATCCGACGGCCGATTGATTCATCACATCGGCGATCTCGACGTTGTGATTTACCCGGTACGCTCCCGGTATGGCCATACCGATCAGGATTATCCCGCACCACATCCAGCGGCGCGGAAACTTCGCCGGCAACGATCGTTCGGCGAGAATGCCCATGATGGTGAGCAGGCTGCCCACGACGTTGACGTAGAGGATGCAGAGCATGTGTTCTCCGGCGATTTGACTAGCCCTTACGGGAAACCTACGGCGTCGGGTTTACCCCGGTTTCCGGATTTTGAAACTAGAAACTTAGTTATTCCGTGGAGCACTGCGAACTGAAACCTGAAGCCTCCGAACGCGCAAACTGGGGGCATGGTCAACGTGTCGAACCGGACTCACGCTTACAAATCTCTGAAGTTCCGCTCCTCGCCGGGGAGTGTATGATTTGGGGCATGAAACCAAGAGAGCTCACGCTACGCAGCCTGATACTCGGCGCGTTGATAACGACGGTCTTCACAGCAGCGAACATCTATCTCGGGCTCAAGGTCGGTCTCACCTTCGCGTCATCGATCCCCGCAGCGGTGATCTCGATGGCGCTTCTGAGCGCGTTTAAGGATTCATCGATCCTCGAGAACAACATCGTTCAAACAGTCGCATCGGCGGCTGGAACTTTGTCGGCGATCATTTTCGTTTTGCCGGGGCTCGTTATCGTCGGATGGTGGACGACATTTCCGTTCTGGGAATCGTTTCTCATTTGTCTGAGCGGTGGAGTGCTCGGAGTTCTATTCACGATTCCGCTGCGGCGAGCGCTCGTCACCAACTCGGATCTTCCATATCCGGAAGGCGTCGCGGCTGCAGAAGTTCTCAAGGTGGGATCGGGTACGCGTGGCGAGACGAAGGATGAAACCGGTGAAGCGCGAGAAGGACTCGTTGCGGTAATACTCGGATCGATTGCATCGGCAGGACTCGCAATCGTGACCGCAACGCGTATTGCCGGAGGAGAGCTCGCGGGATTTTTCCGCATCGGTGCGACTGCATCGAGCGGTTATGACTTTGCGTGGTCACTCGCGCTCCTTGGCGCGGGTCACCTTGTCGGATTGTCGGTGGGCATGGCGATGCTCACCGGTCTCATTATCTCGTGGGGAGTTGCAGTTCCCATCCTGACTTCGATGACGCCGGCGGTTTCAGCGGCTGATCTCGCGAGTCACACGCTGACGATCTGGCGCACGCAGGTTCGCTTCATTGGCGCCGGCGCGATTGCAGTCGCTGCCATCTACACTCTCGCAAGACTCGCGAAGCCCGTAATCGGCGGACTGGTGAGTACGCTCAAAGCATCTCGTAACACCGCAACCGCAGACGATACCGATCGCGACATCTCACCACCCTGGATTCTCGCGCTTACGGCTGGATGTCTTCTGATCGCGGCGTGGCTCGCGTTCTCGTTCGCGCGATCGACCATACTCGCGCAAAACGCGGTGGTGCTAACACTCATCGCCGTTCCGTTTGTTCTTATCGCAGGATTTTTGATCGCGGGCATTTGCGGCTACATGGCAGGATTGATCGGTGCATCGAACAGTCCGATTTCCGGCGTGGGAATTCTTTCGATCGTGCTCTGCGCATCCGTTATTGCCCTCGCTGTTACGCCGACGGCACAAACAAGCGGGCCTCTCGTTGCGTTCGCGCTTTTTACGACGGCAATCGTTTTCGCGTGCGCGACGATCTCCAACGACAATCTTCAGGATCTGAAAACGGGACAGCTCGTCGGCGCATCACCAATGCGCCAGCAGATCGCACTGATTGTCGGCGTCGCGGCGGGCGCATCGGTGATTCCATTCGTTCTCAATCTGCTCGCGAAAGCGTACGGATTTGCGGGAGCGCCAAACGTCGGAGTGCTCGCGCCAAATCCATTGCCCGCTCCACAAGCCACACTCATTTCCGCACTCGCAAAGGGTGTGATCGGCGGAAATCTCGAATGGAAGATGATCGGCATCGGCGCACTCGTCGGAGTCGGTCTCATAATTCTCGACTCAGCGCTCGGCGCAATGAAGAAGCTGAGAATTCCGCCGCTCGCGGTCGGTATCGGGATTTATCTGCCGATGTCGGCAACGTTCGCCGTTGTTATCGGAGCGATTATCTCGCACTGGTACGACGGACGAATCAAGAACGCGCCGAATCCGGCGCGCGCGGAGCGACTCGGAACCCTGGTCGCGTCGGGATTGATTGTCGGCGAGAGCTTGTGGGGAGTAATCAACGCCGGGCTCATCGTCGGGTTGTCGAATGACGCGCCGCTCGCGCTCGTGCCGGAGAATTTTGCGCCCGCACCGTGGCTCGGCGTAATCGGATTCGTCGGCGCGATCATTTGGCTCTACGGGTGGATGCTCAGGCGCGCTGCCGTCGCGAAGTAACGACTGAATCAGTTCACGCGTAGGGAGTAATCAGTCTTTGAGTGTGCCGTTTTACAGTTTTTACTGTTCAACGGCAAACTGTTTGACTGGTTACTCCCTACGCGCATACTGTATGTTTTGGTGCTTCGACTTCTCCATCCAGACCATCACATGCGAATTCGTCCGGCTTTTGTCTTTCTTTTTGTCGCATCCTCCTCCATCGCCAGTGCCCAACAGCGTGTCGATGTCCTGATTCGCGGCGGCACCGTCATCGACGGAACCGGCTCGGCAGGACGAAAAGCGGATGTTGGAATTCGCGGCGATCAGATTGTATTCGTCGGCAAGTCACCATCCGGTGTAACTGCGGCGAAAACCATCGATGCAACCGGATTCATCGTATCTCCGGGATTCATCGATCCGCATACACACACCGCTGGAGATCTTTCCGACCCGAAAGAAAAATCGAATCTCCCGTATTTGATGCAGGGCGTGACGACCGTCATGAACAACAATGACGGCGGTGGCCCAATCGATATCGGCAAGCAGATCGCAACCTGGACTTCTCAGGGCATTGGAACGAATACCGCCGTTTACATCGGGCAGGGATCAGTTCGCGGCGCGGTGATGGGCATGTCCGGCGGCGCGCCAACGGCGGCGCAGCTCGATTCGATGAAGAAGATCGTCGCAAAAGGAATGGACGATGGCGCAATTGGTATGTCGACCGGATTGTTCTACGCGCCGGGCAGCTACTCCTCGACAGAAGAAGTCATCGAGCTCGCAAAAGTTGCAGCAGCAAAAGGCGGCCGCTACGACTCGCACATTCGCGACGAAAGCTCCTACACCACCGGTCTGATAAACTCGATCGATGAAGTCATTCGCATCGGCCGCGAAGCGCACATGCCCGTGCACGTCTCGCACATCAAGGCATTGGGCGTCGATGTCTGGGGAAAAAGCGATTCCGTAATCGCGATGATGAAGAAAGCACGCGCGGAAGGAATCGAGATCACCGGCAGTCAGTATCCATACACAGCATCGGGCACAAGTGTCGCTTCATCACTGCTTCCTCGTTGGTCGCAGATCGGCGGGCGCGATTCCCTTCTCTGGAGAATCAAGGATTCGGCTACGCACGCGCGGCTTGTCACCGAAATGACCGACAACATGCGTCGCCGGGGCGGAGCGAATTCGCTGCTCATCACCGGTGGACGCGACAGCACCATTCGCGGAAAGCGACTCGACGCAATCGCGACAATGTGGAACATGACGCCGATCGAATCCGCTCTGAAGATCATCTCCACCATCGGTGATGCATCCGTCGCATCGTTCAACATGAATGAGAACGATATCGTCAATTTCATGAAGCAGGATTTCATCTCCACGGATTCGGACGGCAGCGACGGCCATCCGCGGAAATACGGGACGTTTCCGAAGTTCATTCACGAGTACGTGAATCAGAAGCACATCATGTCGCTTCCTCGAGGCATCGAGCGGAGCAGCTCGCGGTCAGCGAAGATGCTCGGCTTCAGGAACCGTGGGGTGTTGGCCCCCGGTTATTTCGCGGACGTGATCGTGTTCGACAACAACACTTTTGCTGATCGCTCGACGTACGAGCAGCCGACCTTGCTTGCCACCGGGATGAAATACGTGCTCGTGAATGGCGTGCTGACGATCGATAATGGCAAGTACACTGGAGTCACCGCAGGACGAGTTTTGAAACGCTAACCGTGACATGAGCATTCTTGCAGTTCTGTTCGCGCTGGCTCCCTTTGGATTCGGAGTGATTCGCGCCGTCACAACCGGCCATGATTACCGAATGCTCGCAATGGCAGTCGCTGCATTCGCCGGCGTCTTGATAATCACGCTGATCGGGAAATCCCGCGCCGGAGTTGCTGCATCATCCGGCGCGGTGTTCTTTGTCGCTACCGTTATCGCGGCGTGCGTTGCGTATCTGATGGGTGCGACCGCCGCCGCCGGCATATGGCCCGTTGCAATCGTCTTTGGCCTCTGCTACGCTGCGAGCGACATCCTGAGAAAACGATCACGCGGAGCAATCACTTCCGCCTGACGTATCTCCCGTCGAACGTCACACTCCACGTTTTTCCTCCGTCGTTCGACGCTTCGAATGTCTGACGCACAGTGTCCTTGCCGTAAGGAGTAAAGGTGAGCTTCTGCTCGACACGTTTTCCCTGCGCATTGAGCGTCCATCCCGTGAACCGCATCGCACCGTCACGAAATTCGCCGGTGTAATCGAGAGAAGAACCAGCATCATCACGCCACACTTGGCGCCATTTGCTGAGATTCGTGTCGTAATAGTTGAAGCTCTTGCCTTCCCCGCCACCGCCGGCGCGCCAGTTCTCGAACACGACACAGCTCTCGAGAATTGCATGCACATCATTGAATCCCGGCGGACCTGCAACAATTCCCGACCACGGCGTCACATCCCATTGACCGATCCAGAAATCGAATTGATGCGCCTCCGGCATCGAGCGACACGGATAACGCATGGCAACCAGTCGATCCAGAAGTTTCGTGAGAGCAGGATCGTTTCTGATCGAATCGAAATCCTTTTCCGCGTCCACCTGCTGCTTTGTGAAACCTCCACCCGCCATCACTGCAGCAGTATCCAGCATCGCAATCGCCTGCGCGGATTTTCCCTCACGTGCATAGATGCGCGCAAGACGATATCGAACAGCAACCGGCCGATAGTTGAGCGCGCGCGCATGCCCGAGAGCCTCGCGTGCTCTCGTGAGATTTCCCGTCGCCTGATCGCTTGCTGCCAAACCAAACCACGCGGCGCCGTTGGATGTGTCACGTGCAACGATTTGTTCGTATGCCGCTGCGGCCACCACAAAATCGCCGCGCTGAAATGCAGAATCGGCAGCACTCTGGCCGCTCGCGGGACGAGCAAAGGAAATGAATGCGAGCACTACAATAAAGATGGATCGACGCATGCGTGCCTTCCGGTTGATTACGTAACTCGCGCGATTCGACCGCGAAGGACCATCGAATCCGGTCCCTCGCGG
>Ga0310813_10002703_pt1 | contig 10728 bp, 10 predicted proteins | sample YN3metagenome_FD_203086 | JGI IMG/M metagenome (GOLD analysis project Ga0310813, IMG submission 203086) | Soil microbial communities from experimental microcosm in Duke University, North Carolina, United States - YN3 | ecosystem: Engineered > Artificial ecosystem > Soil microcosm > Unclassified... | reverse complement strand
GGGCGCAGATCGAAAAATGGCGCGCCCGCAAATCGCTTGCCTATCGGCAGTCAAAGGACATCATCAAGCCGCAATACGCGATCCAGCGGCTCTACGAGCTGACCAAGGACAAGGACGTCTACATCACCACCGAAGTCGGTCAGCACCAGATGTGGGCGGCCCAGTTCTTCGGATTCCAGGAGCCGAACCGCTGGATGACCTCGGGCGGCCTCGGCACCATGGGTTACGGCCTGCCGGCTTCGGTCGGCGTGCAACTCGCCCATCCCAAGTCGCTGGTCATCGACATTGCCGGCGAGGCCTCGGTGCTGATGACGATGCAGGAATTGTCGACGGCGGTGCAGTACCGTCTGCCGATCAAGATCTTCATCCTCAACAACAATTACATGGGCATGGTGCGGCAGTGGCAGGAATTGCTGCACGGCGGGCGCTATGCGGAAAGCTACAGCGAGGCCTTGCCGGATTTCGTGAAGCTGGCCGAGGCCTATCATGCGCATGGCATTCGCTGCGAGAAACCGGGCGACCTCGATCGCGCTATCAAGGAAATGATCAATGTCGACAAGCCGGTGCTGTTCGACTGCGTGGTCGATCCCAAGGAAAACTGCTTCCCGATGATCCCGTCGGGACGCGCCCATAACGAGATGTTGCTCGGTGACGCCGGTGTTGCCGTCGAAGACGCCATCACCGAGGAAGGCAAGGTGATGGTCTGATGAACGCGCCCACAACGAGCCACTATCCGGCTGCGCCGACCGCGCAAAAAGCGGAGACGCATACGCTTTCCGTTCTGGTCGACAACGAGCCCGGCGTGCTTGCGCGCGTGATCGGCCTGTTTGCCGGGCGCGGCTACAATATCGAGTCGCTGACTGTGTCGGAGACCGAGCACCGGCAGCACCTCTCGCTGATCACGATCGTTACCACCGGCACGCCGATGGTGATCGAGCAGATCAAGAATCAGCTCGACCGGCTCGTCCCCGTGCATCACGTCGTCGACATGACGCTTGCCGGCAACGCAATCGAGCGCGAGCTTGCGATGGTCAAAGTGAAAGGGAAGGGCGACAACCGCGTCGAAGCCTTGCGGCTCGCTGATGCATTCCGCGCACGGGTGATCGACGCCACCACCGAAAGCTTTGTGTTCGAGATCACCGGCGCCAGCGAAAAGATCGAGCAGTTCATTGCATTGATGCTCCCGCTCGGTCTCGTCGAGGTGGCGCGCACTGGCATCGCCGCGATCATGCGCGGGCCAGAGGGGATGTAACGATGGGACTTACGATCTTGTCGATTCCGTTCATCGCTCTCGGGGTGTTTCTGAAGCCCTATGCACTCGAGAATTCGCGCTGCATTGGCTTTGCCGGCTTGGGCCCTTATTGCTTCCAGCAGGCCTCCAGCATGCCGGAGGTGATCAAATACGGCAGCGTGGCAGTGGGGTTCGCACTGCTCTATGCCGGGCGACTGCAGATCAAGAGACAGCGCGGCAAATGAGGGACTTGCCCCGGCCGTCGGAGCAACCTAGAAGCACGCCGCGGGGCAATTCCGGCACAACTGGATCCAAGAGCCGAACGAGGGAAGTATCATGCGTGTTTACTACGATCGCGACGCCGACCTGAATCTGATCAAGGGCAAGAAGGTCGCTATCATCGGCTATGGAAGCCAGGGCCACGCCCATGCGCTCAATTTGCGCGACAGCGGCGTGAAAGAGGTCGCGGTTGCGCTGCGCAAGACCTCCGCCGGCGTGAAGAAAGCCGAAGCCGAGAAGTTCAAGGTCATGGAAGTCGCCGAGGCCGCCAAATGGGCCGACGTGATGATGATGCTTACGCCCGACGAATTGCAGGGCGACATCTACCGCGACCACCTGCATAAGAACATGAAGGACGGTGCGGCGCTGATGTTCGCGCATGGCCTCAACGTGCATTTCAATCTGATCGAGCCGCGCTCTGATCTCGACGTGCTGATGATCGCCCCGAAAGGCCCCGGCCACACCGTCCGCTCGGAATATCAGCGTGGTGCCGGTGTGCCGTGTCTGGTCGCGATCCATAAGGACGCCTCGGGCAATGCCCACGATCTCGGTCTCTCTTACGCCTCCGCCATCGGCGGCGGCCGTGCCGGGATCATTGAGACCACGTTCAAGGAGGAGTGCGAAACCGATCTGTTCGGCGAGCAGACCGTCCTGTGTGGTGGTCTCGTCGAGCTGATGAAGGCCGGCTATGAGACGCTGGTCGAAGCCGGCTACGCGCCGGAGATGGCTTATTTCGAGTGCGTGCACGAGGTGAAACTGATCGTCGACCTCATCTACGAGGGGGGCATCGCCAACATGAATTACTCGGTCTCGAACACCGCCGAGTACGGGGAATATGTCTCAGGCCCGCGCGTGATCACGCCGGAAGTGAAGGCCGAGATGAAGCGTGTGCTCGCCGACATCCAGTCCGGCCGCTTCACCAAAGATTGGATGCTCGAGAACAAGGTCAACCAGACTTCGTTCAAGGCGACCCGTGCCAAGCTCGCCGAGCATCCGATCGAGCAGGTCGGCGCCAAGCTGCGCGACATGATGCCGTGGATCAAGCAGCGCGCGCTGGTGGACAAGAGTAAGAACTAGTTCGTTCCCGCACATTGTGTCGACAGAAGCGGCCGCCCTCGTAGGGCCGCTTCTGCTTTTGCCGGCTACGACCTGGGCGGAAGTCAGTCGCGCGCCCGGAAGCGCTCGATGTCCATCAAGGTCCAACCTGTGGCCTTGTTCACGTAGGGCTGCGATCCGTGCCAGTTGTCCGGCGTGAAACAAATCGGGTCGATTTCGATCCCCTCGGCGACCATCTGGTCAATTCGCGATTGCGCCGTCTGCGGATTCTCGGTGCCGTTTACAACAGCGAACGCCCGGAGACGCACGTTATTGCCAAACGCGGCACGGGCGTGCCGCAATAAACGAAAAAATCTTGGCAAGTCCTCGAGCGAATTACACTCGAGCCTGGCGGGCGCCAACTGAACCGGTGTAAGCCGGTCGATCCGCCAATGAAGCTCAGCCTCGTCGACGCCGCCGGGTGTGATGCCACAGACAATGTCCACCGGCTTTCCAGTTTCGCCAAGTCGCTTTGCCACGTCGCAGAAATGATCCCGCGAAGTCAGCGCAAAAGTGTTGTCCCAGACTTCGATCCGCGGCAATTGAGCCTGTAAGTGCTCATGCCATTTCGGGATGAGCTTTGTGACACGCTTTCCGCGGGCCCCTGTTTCGCAGTGGGCACATTCGCGCGGGCAAACTCCTTTGGATGTTATGACAATGCTGGCATCCCACTCGGGAACCAGGCCGTAGTCCGGCCTTTCGTCGTCCAACAAGGTTTCGGAGCGCTCGTCGAAAATGTTGACGGCGAACTTTCGCTGTACAGCCTCGCCGAGTTTCCTCGGCAAGACGCCCGTCAATATCGTTCTTGCGCAGGGCCAGTGCTTTCTGGTGGCGGCGATGAGCCGGCGCAGGCCGGGCACTTCCCACGAAAACACCGACGTCAGTATGACGGCATGGGGTTCAGGAGTTGTCTGATCCAGCACGCCACGATGAAGTGACGGCGAGTAACCGCGTTTGCGCAGAAAGGTGGAAAGTTTCAACAGATCGAGAGGCGGAGCCGGCGAATCTGTCGCCGGTCCTATCAGGAGTACTGGCAGACCGCTGCCGGTCCGCTCTGGGAAATAGTTTTCAACGCGAGACGCCATGTCGATCATAACGACACTATACCTGAATGGCTTTTATATATCGGCTCACTTCAAGCCGACCCGCTTCCCCAATCGCCGCGCTACCTCGTCGAGCGACGTTTTTCCGTCCGAGGCCTGTGCGTTTGCCTCGCGCATCGCAACGATGTCGATCGTGCCGAGAAGAGGTGTAAGCCTGGTGACAAGCTCGCCGTCATGCGCACGCTTCGGCGCGAGCAGCAAGATGGCGTCATACGGTGGGATGACGTGCTTGACGTCGTCGAGGACGACAAGATCGTTCGTAGCGATCTGGCCGTCACTGGTATAGGCCGAGATCACATCAACTTCGCCGGCGGCCGCGGCCTTGTACATGAATTCGGGCTGCATTTGCCGCTCGGTGCGGAAGCGAAGCCCGTAGGCGTTCCGCAGCGCCACCCATTCGGGTCGTGCGAAAAACTCATAGTCGCCGGCAATCGTCAGCGCACCGGCATGCGCCGCAAGATCCGAGATCGAACGGATATTCAGTGCCTGCGCTTTCGTGCGTGCCATTGCGAGCGCATAGGCATTTTCGAAACCCAGGCTGCCGAGCATACGAATATCGCTCGTCGTTAACAGCCAGCGCGACAGTTCGGCGAGCAATTGGTCGTGCGGCGGCGTGTCCTTACGCTGCATGCGGTTCGTCCAGATCGTGCCGGAGTAGTCCACGGCGATATCGATCTCGTTCTTGGCGAGCGCATCAAACAGGACGTTGGAGCCCAGTCCCGGCCGGCGCTCGGCGGTCAGCCCCGCGGCCTGAAGCCGTTGCTCTATGAGCGCGGCAAGGACGTATTGCTCGGTGAAAGTCTTTGCGCCGATCACATAGTCGGCGTGAGGGCGCGCCATGCCGGGCGCAAGGGCGGCGAGCGTCAACGCAGCGAGGCCAGCAATGCCTGCGGCTGTCCGTGTACTGCTGCGGCGGGTGACGCCGGTCTGCACCAGTGCAAGCAGCTGATCGACCGCAAGCGCGAGCAGCGCGGCAGCGACGCAGCCGAAAATCACAAACACCCAATTCTGCGTCTGCAACCCGGTGAAAATGTAGTTGCCCAGGCTTGTCTGGCCGATCGGCGTTGCGAGCGTTGCCGTGCCGATCACCCAGACTGCCGACGTACGAATGCCCGCCATGATCACAGGTAAGGCCAGTGGCAGTTCGATATCGCGCAGCAGCCGCCAGGGCGGCATGCCGACGATACGGGCGGCCTCGCTCAGTCTGGCATCAACCCCGTTGAGACCGGTCACGGTGTTGCGTAGGACCGGCAGCATCGAATAGAGCGCCAGTGCCAGTACTGCCGGCAGGAAGCCAAGCGCCGAAAATCCCTTGCCAAAGATCCGCTCGGACAAGGCACTCAGTGCCAACAGCAGCGGATAGAAGAGGGCCAGAAGCGCGAGCCCGGGAATGGTCTGCACGACGCTGGCGATTGCCAGCAGGACGCCACGAAGGAGCGGCCGGTGTCTTGAGGCGATGGCGATCGGCAGGCTGATGCCGAGCCCGATGGCAAGCGCGGTCAGGCTCACCAGCACATGACTGCCGAGATAGTCGGGCAAGCGCGACCATGCTTCGGCAAGACGGATGTCGAAAGCCATGCGGTGATGATGGCATGCACGGCGGAACGGCGGAACCGGCCATTTCGCAAGTCGGGTGGCCCATCCCCTTGGTTAAATTTACGAAATCTCTGCCGTACCGCTGACGAGTGCTTGCAATGACAGTTTGATTACAGTCTTATGACGCCGGGCCGTGCGCTGGAGACCAAAAGAGGATCGCAGCCGGGCAGGGCCGCTTGGGCCATGTTATCCGCCGCGTCCGCATTGTTCAGTCGCCTCGCGCCCGCCGAAGGGATTTCGCGCCGCGAGGCGTTGGCATTGTCCCTGGTCGCGCTGCTCCACGTTGCCGCACTTGTCATTATGGTGGCGACCGAGGTCGACCTCGTCGCGAAAGTTGCCTTCCTGCTGGCTTGGGCTTTTCTGAATTTCATTTGCCTCGCTCTCGTGCGTCGGCCAATCGCTTCAGCACTGATCTCGCTCTCGTTCATCGTCGTGCTGATCCTGCTTTCACAGTTCAAGCACGAGAAGCTTTGGATGACCGTCGATTTCGTCGACCTGATGATCATCGACGGCGACACCTCGGCCTTCTTGCTGGCGGTGATCCCTGGACTGCGTACACAACTGACGCTCGCCGGATTCATCGTGGCGATGCTGCTGGCGATTGCCTGGCGGCTCGACCCGCTGCGTGTCCGGCTGCGCGTGAGCGCGCTCGGCGCAACATCCTGCCTGGCTGCGCTAACCGTGCTGTCGCTGTCATACCCGACCGATCTCTACGAAGATTTCTTCGGCCAGAACTACGTGTCGAAGTTCGCGCGCACCGGCGTCGAGGCGATGCACGAATTAATTACCCACGGCTATCTTGATTCGCGCTCCACCACGGCCGGCCAGTTAAAGGTGCCGCCGGTTGCCGCCTGCGCTCCGGGTCGCAAACTGCCGCACATAATCCTTCTGCACGACGAGTCGAGCTTCGATATCACCGCCGTCCCGGGCGTCAACGTGCCGCCGGGTTACAAGAACCACTTCCGCTCATTTGACGGCAAAGCCCGCAAGCTGATCGTCGAGGGTAATGGCGGCCCAAGCTGGTTCACAGAATACAATGTGCTCACCGGTCTTTCGGCGCGATCCTACGGGCGCTTTGCGACCTCGGTCACGCGCATCGCTGCTGGCCGCGTCGGGCGCGGCTTGCCGGCGTCGCTGGCGCATTGCGGCTACAAGACCTTCACCCTGTATCCATTCTACGGCGCTTTCCTAAGCTCGCGCGCTTTCCAGACCACGACCGGCGTTGGCCGCTATCTCGACATGACCGATCTCGGTACCGAAAATTTTGAGCGCGACACCTTCTATTTCAACCAGGCCGAAAAGATCGTCGCGCGCGAGCGCGGGCAGGGGCCGCTCTTCCTCTACGTCTATACCGTCGCTAATCATTTTCCCTGGGATAGCCGCCTGCGGCCTGAGCTCACGCCGAACTGGCGGGATCTCGGCAACCCACCCAATGTCGAGGAATACGTCCGCCGCCAAGGCATGACCGCGCAGGAATACGCCGCGTGGCTGGACCGTCTCAAGCACGACTTTCCGTCGGAATCATTCCTGATCGTGCGCTACGGCGATCACCAGCCGGAATTCGCACATCTTATCATCGATCCGAAAGTCAGCGATGCCGAACGCGCGCGCCAGCTTAAGGCGCATGACCCGCGTTATTTCACGAGCTACTACGCGATCGATGCGGTCAACTTCAAGCCGGCCGACATGTCGTCCGCGCTGCCGACTTTGGAGGCGCCCTATCTGCCGCTGCTGGTGCAGGAAGCGGCCGGCGTTCCGCTCGATCCGTCTTTCGCCGAGCAAAAGAAGATTCTGCAACGTTGCCACGGCGCGTTTTACAGCTGCGCCGGCGGCGAGGAGGCGCGCCGTTTCAACCGCCTGCTGATCGAGGCTGGGCTGATCAAGGGATTGTAGAACGAGCTTGTCTGACTCTCCTTCATGACGGATGTGGACGCCTTTGCAAGCCTGCGCAGGCCGGATAGGTTGCCCTCAATAAAAACGAGGCGGGGAGGAACGGCATGGCGGACGGCATTGCCGCCGCGTCACGGAGCGTTAGCGCCGCCAAAGCGGCGGTCGCGCTGACCGATGTAGTCGTTTCATTTCGCGTCGCCGTCGGCACCTACACAGCGATCGATCGTGCAACGCTGAACGTAGGCGACGGCGAGTTCGTCGCGATCGTCGGTCCGACCGGCTGCGGCAAGTCGACGCTGCTCAATATTGCCGCCGGTCTGCTCGCGCCCACCGCAGGCAGCGTAAATATCCTTGGTTCGCCGCTCGCCGCGCTCAACCGTCAGGCCGGCTACCTGTTTCAGGCCGATGCGCTCTTTCCGTGGAAAACCGCGATCGACAATGTCGCGATCGGACTCGAAACCGCCGGCACGCCCGCCGCGGAGGCCCGCGCCCGCGCGCAGGAATGGCTCGGGCGCGTCGGCCTTGGCGCCTTCGCCGACCGTTATCCGCACATGCTGTCAGGCGGCCAGCGCAAGCGCGTCGGGCTCGCGCAGGTGCTCATTCGCGATCCCAAAATCCTCCTGATGGATGAGCCCTTCGGTCCGCTCGATGCACAGACGCGGCAGATCATGGGCAACCTGTTGCTCGACCTCTGGACCGCCGACCGCAAGGCGGTGCTTTTCGTGACGCATGACCTGGAAGAAGCGATCGCGCTCTCCGATCGCGTGGTGATTATGTCGGCAGGCCCGGCCGCCCGCATCATCGGCGACTGGAACGTGCCGATCGCGCGGCCGCGTGACATTGCCGAAATCAAGCTCGATCCCGGCTTCGTCGCGCTGCACCGGGAAATCTGGCAGAAGCTCAAGGCCGAGGTGGTCAAGGGCTACGCGCAAAGCGAGGCCGTATGAGCGCGGAATTTCGTCTCAACGTCGTTGTTAACAACATTGCAGAGCCAAAACGGGAGGATTCCAGATGAAGAAAATGACGCTCTCCGCCGCCATGCTCGCCTTGCTGAGCACGGCCGCCTTCGCCGCCGATCCATTCACGCTGACCTCGTCGAGCTTCAAGGACGGCGCAATGATGGACGCCAAGCACGCCGGCAACATCAAGAGCAACCCGAACTGCGTCGGCGAGAACGTGTCGCCCGAACTCAAATGGTCGAATGCCCCGACCGCGGCCAAAAGTTTCGTGATTTCGGTGATCGACCCGGAGGGGCAGAGCGGACTCGGCTCGCAGCATTTTCTCGCCTACAACATCAAGCCGGATGTGACCGGTTTTGCTGAAGGCGAACTCAGCAAGCCCTCGGACAAGTTTACCGGCGGCAAGGAAAGCGCGGGCACCATGGTCTATCGCGGGCCCTGTCCGCCGGCCGGCCTTTCTCCTCATCATTATGTTTTCACCGTCATCGCGACAGACCTCGAACCGGGCACGCTGCCGGCAGGGCTCACGCGCGATGAACTCTGGGAAAAGCTGAAGGGGCGCGCCAAGGGTGTTGCGGGCACCGTAGGCCTGTTCAAGCGCTAACTACGCGCACGCAATGGCCCAGGTCAGGCTCACGGCGCTGCAGATCCTGGTCGCGATCCTCGCGGTCGCGCTCTGGTACGTGCTCACGACCTATCCGGTGTTCGGGAAGATTTTGCTGCCGCCGTTCTTCTTCTCGAACCCGGTCGACGTGGCGAGCCAGATTGTCGTCTGGTTTGCCACCGGCGTGATCTGGAAGCATCTCTGGGTGACCTTGATCGAGTCGATCCTTGCCTTTGTGATCGGCTCGATCGGCGGTGTGCTGGTCGGCTTCTGGTTCGCGCGCCAGCCGCGCACGGCGGCCGTGTTTGATCCTTACGTGAAGGCCGTCAACGCGCTGCCCCGCGTTGTGCTCGCGCCCATCTTCACGCTCTGGCTCGGGCTCGGCATCTGGTCGAAGGTCGCGCTCGGCGTCACGCTCGTCTTCTTCATCGTCTTCTTCAACGTCTACCAGGGCGTGAAGGAAGTCAGCCCGACGGTGCTCGCCAATGCCCGCATGCTCGGCATGAGCGAACGCCAGCTGATGCGCCACGTCTACTGGCCGTCGGCGCTGTCCTGGATGTTTTCTTCCCTGCACACCTCGGTGGGTTTTGCGGTGGTGGGCGCGGTGGTGGGCGAATATCTGGGTGCGGCCGCCGGGCTTGGTTACCTCATTCAGCAGGCGGAGGGCGTGTTTGACGTGGCCGGCGTTTTCGCCGGCATGTTTGTGCTGGCCGCCTTCGTGCTCGTCATCGATATGATCGTCACCGTGGTCGAGAAGCGCCTGCTGGTCTGGCGGCCCACGGCCGCCGATGCCAGGCCCTAGCCAACCGCCTGCCCGCTGGCTTATCGTCCGGGCCGAATTGGCCTTCTAAAAAGGCCGGCACACACAAAAAGGAAAGGGAGGATGTCATGCCCGTGGTTTTGAGACGGCTCGGCGTGGCCTTGGTGGCGCTCGTTTTGTCGAGCGGCCTTGCGCTCGCGCAGTCCAAGGTGACGCTCGCGGTCGGTGGCGGCTCCTGCCTCTGCTATTTGCCGACGATGCTCGCGCATGCGCTCGGCGAATACGAAAAGGCCGGAGTGACTGTCGAGGTCGTCGATTTCAAGGGCGGTTCGGAATCGCTCAAGGCGGTGATCGGTGGCAGCGCCGACGTGGTGTCCGGCTATTTCGATCACTGCGTCAATCTCGCCGCCAAGGGTCAGCACCTGCAGGCGTTCGTGGTCTATGACCGCTTCCCCGGCTTCGCGCTGGTGGTATCGCCGAAACATTCGTCCGAGATCAATTCGGTCAAGGACCTCGCCAACAAGAAGGTCGGCGTCAGCGCGCCGGGTTCCTCCACCGACTTCTTCCTGAAGTACATCCTGAAGAAGAATGGCGTTGATCCGAACTCGGTCGGCGTCATCGGCGTCGGCCTCGGCGCAACCGCCGTTGCCGCGATGGAGCAGGGCACGATCGATGCCGCCATCATGCTCGATCCGGCGGTCACCATCCTGCAAGGCCAGGACAAGAACCTGAAGATCCTGAGCGACACGCGCTCGCAGAAGGACACGCTCGCTGTGTTTGGCGGCGAATATCCCGGCGGCGCGCTCTACACCAAGGCGGACTGGATCGCTGCGCATCCGAAGGAAGTGCAGGCGATGACCACCGCCATCGTCAACACGCTCAAGTGGATTCACTCGCACACACCGGAAGAGATCGCCGACAAGATGCCGGCCAATCTCGTCGGCAAGGACAAGGCGCTTTATGTGTCGGCACTCAAGAATACGCTTGCGATGTATTCGGAGACCGGCCGCATGGACCCGAAGGGTGCCGAGGCGGTGCTCGCGGTGTTCAGTCTGTCCTCGCCAGATGTGGCCAAAGCGAACATCGACCTGTCGAAGACTTATACGAACACCTATGTCGACGCGGCCAACAAAAAGATGGGGATGAAGTAGGCTCCGTTCGAACGACGTCACGTTCACGATGCGTCATGGCCGGGATTCCCGGCCATGACG
>Ga0310813_10002699_pt1 | contig 10736 bp, 7 predicted proteins | sample YN3metagenome_FD_203086 | JGI IMG/M metagenome (GOLD analysis project Ga0310813, IMG submission 203086) | Soil microbial communities from experimental microcosm in Duke University, North Carolina, United States - YN3 | ecosystem: Engineered > Artificial ecosystem > Soil microcosm > Unclassified ... | reverse complement strand
ATTCGCCGAGCGTGTTGAGGTTCGAGAGGATGTAGCCGACGGGGTTGTTGATCTCGTGGGCGATGCCGGCGGAGAGCTGGCCGATGGCCTGCAGCTTCTGGCCCTGGAGCATCTGGGCGTTGAGGCGACCGCGCTCCTCGTCGGCCCGGCGCCGCTCGGACATGTCGCGGGTGACCTTCGCGAAGCCCACCAGGCGGCCCTCCGGGTCCTGGACCGCGGTCATGACGACGTTGCACCAGAAGCGCGAGCCGTCCTTGCGAAGCCGCCAGCCTTCATCCTCGACGCGGCCCTCCTCCAGCGCCGCGGCAAGGAGTCGCGCGGGCGTGCCGGCCTCCAAGTCCTCCGCGGGATGGAGGATCGAGAAGTGGCGCCCGAGGATGTCCTCGGCGGCGAAGCCCGTCATGCGCTCCGCGCCGACGTTCCAGCTCATCACCCGCCCTTCGGGCGACACCATGAGGATCGCGTAGTCCTTCACGCCCTCGACCAAGGCGCGGAAGAGGCTCTGGCCGTAGGGGCCCGCGCCCGGCGCCGAGGCCCGCGGCGGCCGTTTCGCCGCGCCTTCCTCGAGGAGTTGGCGGATCGTCAGCTTGAGCGCGTCGTTGTTCCACGGCTTGCTGACGAGCCAGTCCACGGATTGCGAGAGGCCGTGCTGCACCGTCGAGCTGCCGGGGTATCCCGTGAGGATGACGCGCAGCGTGTTGGGGGATTTCTCGCGCACCTGCTCCAGGAGATCGGTGCCGCGCATGTCGGGCATGCGCTCGTCGGCGACGATCAGGTGCACCGGGTGCGTCTCGATCCAGGTCAGCGCTTCGCCGGCGCTGCTGAAGGTGACCACCTCGACGGGCTCGTCGCGCAGCAGGCGGCGCAGCGAGACCAGGATCTCCGGCTGGTCGTCCACGATGACGACGGTTTTCCGGTCGACCTTGGCGCGGGTTTCAGGACGTTTCACTTCCTGGGTCGCCATCCTGCTCCATTCCCTCCTGTCCTCAGAGCTTCGAGCCGATCAGCTCCCGTTCCCGGGGGCCGAGGTCGCGCAGCAGGTAGTCGGCGATGTTGACGACGCGCTCGGGTTCGCAGGGTTTCGTGATGTAGTAGCGGGCGCCGGTCCGGTACCCGTCGGCGATCTCCTGGTCGGAGTTCCTGGCGGAGAGGAGGACCAGCGGGAGCGCGTCCCCGTATTCCTCGCGCAGTTCCGACGCCAGGTCGAGCCCGTTCATGCCCGGCATGAGGACGTCGATGAACACGAGCTTCGGCTTGTGGATCGGGACGCCTTCGAGGGCCTTCTCGGGGCTATCGAAGCCGATGACCGAGTACCCGCGGCGGCGCAGGATGCGGACCAGGCTTTTCAGGAAAAGGGCGTCGTCATCGACGCAAAAAATTACCGGCGGCGCGGCGGAGGCGCGAGCAGGGCGATGATCGCGCAGAGCCGCGGTAATGACGACGCCCAGATCCTGTTCGGAGACGGGAGAGCTCAGGGGGCACACGAGGGGCTGGTCGAGTTCGCGGTCGGCATGGGCGCCGGGGGCCATGATGAGGACGACGCGGGCCTCCGGGCAGATGCGGCGGAGGAGCTCGACGAGGACCTGGCCGCCGACGGAGTCGAGGGCATCGTCGAGGACGACGACCGAGGGCGTGCGGCGGCGGGCGGCCTCGAGGAGCTCGCGGGAGGAGGCGGTCGAGAAGACATCGACTCCCTGCCGACGAAGCAGGTCGCGAGTGAAGCTCGTGCTGTCCGGGTCGCTGGTCCCGAAGAGCACGTAGACCGGCGTCTCGCTCATAGCTAGTCCCCCCATACCCCGCACGCGTAAACCGGTCCCAAACGGCGGAAACGGAACCCGTTCATGGTCTTAAAGATGGCGTCTGGAAAGGTGAGTGCTGCAGAGGCCCGGAAAGGCGTCCCGGCGCGATTGCGCTTGGGAAGATCGCCTCGGCCTTCTGCATTATATTATACCCCTCTACCCTGATCCCCGACCATAAAAAATGTGTCATCAAAAATGACCGGGGATCATTTGTTGTCTTCCTCCACCGCCGACCGCAGCATCTCCAGGAACTCGGGAATCGCGCTCGTCACCCGGTTCCAGTTCGAGATCAACGGCGTCCCCAGCGGGTCGTCGATCACCGCCGCCCCCGCCAGGTCCAGCGACTTGGCGAAGATCTCCGCCGCCGTGCCTTCCGCGTGACGGTCGAAGGCCAGACCGTTGATCCGGGCGTCGTCGTCGTACTTCCGGATCGCGTCCTGAGCCTCCCGAAGGTACGCGGCCTTGACGCTCTTGAAGAAGCCGTCCGAGATCGAGACCCCTTCGCTCGCCAACGTGCGGAAGAGGTGCTTGGCGATGTCGATCGCCATGCGGTTGAGCCCCGCCTCCGGGTTCTCCTTGGAAAGGTCCTGGTGCTTGTGGTCGTAGGTCTCGCAGAGATCGACTTCGCAGATGCGCCGCGGGGCGCAATTGCGGAAGACCTCCGAGAGCATGCCGACCTCCAGGCCCCAGTCGCTGGGGATCCGGACGATGCGGGCCAAGTCCGTCGTGATGGCGAACTCGCCGGCCAGCGGGTAACGGAAGCTGTCCAGGAAGACCAGGAACGGGACGTAGCCCGCCATCTTCTCGAGCGTCCGCACCAGCGGCGTCACGAAGAGCCGCGTCACCCGCCCGTTGAAGCGGTCGCTGACGCGCGCGTAGTAGCCCTTCGCAAACTCGTAGGACATGCTCGTGTTCGTGACCGGGTAGCAGAGGCGGGCCAGCAGCTCCCGCGAGTACGTCAGGATGTCGCAGTCGTGCAGCGCGATCGCGTAGCTCTTCTCGTCGGACAGGATGTAGCCCATGCCCATCCAGACGGAGCGGCCCTTCCCCTGCGGCCCGGCCGAGATGTTGTTGGTCTGCAGCAGCTGGTAGAGCTGGAGGATCCGGGGGCTGTCGTTCCAGAGGATGCGCACCGGCGTCGGGAAGTCCTTGAAGAAGCCCTGCGCCCGGCGGAACTGCTCGGGGCTGGCCTTGTCGAGGACGACGACGATCTGGCGCAGATACTTCACCCCACGGAGATGCTCCACGATCTTGGGCATCGCGGGGCCCTCGAACTCCGACCAAAGGCTCGGCAGCAGCAGCGTCACCGGCTGCTGGCGCTGGAAGCGCTTGAGCTCCGCTTCCATCTTCTCGAGCTTCTCGGCGGAATTGGAATAGCGGTGCAGCGTACTGATGACGCCGGTCTGGTAGAAGTCGGCCATCCATCCCCCCTTTTCCTGCGCGTTATCTACGACGTCGATCCACGCAGGTGTCAGGAAATATGCAACGCTTGTACTTCGGCATGGGCCGGGATCACCAGGACGGGCAGCGGACTGCGCTTCACCACCGCGCCGGCCACGCTCCCGAAAAGGAAGCGCGCCAGGGCCGGCCGGCCTCGGCTCGAGAGCAGGATCAGGGTCGCGCCCACCTGATGGGCCACGTCGAGGATGGTCTCCGTCGGCGCGCCGATGCGCGCCACGATGCGGACCCGGGCGTCGAGGTCACTGAGGCGCTCCCGGACGCCTTCCAGATAGCGACGCGCATGCTCCAGCGCCGCGTCGCTGAGGTCCGTATACTGTTCGAGGGCCGCGGGCATCTCCGCGCGCAGGAGCGTGACGGTCGAGCCGCGCCGGGCCAGGCGGGGCAGATGCTTCAGGACGGACTCCGATTCGGGGGTACCTGCCAGGGGAACAAGGATATGGGTCTTCATGGCAGCCTCCTTGTTTGGAAGTGCCGGATCAACCCGCCGTTTCCAGCGGCCTATCTACGACGAATCAGAGTCCAAATAACCGTGAACCGTCCATGAAGACCTGGGGCGTCGTCAGCGGCCTCTTGTCGGGGGCGATCCTCGCCGTCCTGCTGGCCTCGATGAATTCCTGCTCGGACACCTACGAGGTCGGGCCCGAGGGTCAGCTCTTCAAGATGAACGCCGGACCCACCCCCGATGCCCCGTTGGTCCGCGGGCCGCAATCCCGCTGGGACGAGGCCTTCCCCCGCTTTCCGATGCTCGACCGCGGGGTGCAGCCGGGAGACCGCCTGGTCCAGACGCGGACCAGCGGCGGTTTCTGGATCTTCGAGGTGGAGATGCGGAAGGTCGAGGTGTTCCGGGCGGACCAGTCCGTCCTGCTGGCCCGCGACGGCCACGTCCGCTTCTGGGCGACGATCCTGGGGCTCTCCCTCTTCCCCCTGACGGCCTGGGGCATCGCAGCCCTCTGGAATGCCCTACTTTCACCTCAGAGACACCGCGGTCTCAGAGAGATTCCTCCCTGAACTTCCTCCAGGGAATTCTCTGTGGACTCTGTGTCTCTACGGTGATTCCTAGAAGGCGGGGTCTCCGTAGTTCTTCTCCCACTGCTCCAGGAACGCCGGGAGATCCTTCGCCTGCGCGGAGCGGCCGTTGCGGACGTAGAAGCCGGAGTTGGCGACGCCCGAGGCGAGCATCTCCTGGGGCTCCAGACCCGCGAGCAGGCCGATGCAGAAGCCGGCGTTGAAGTTGTCGCCGGCGCCGGTGGTGAGCTTCGGGTTCTGGCAGTAGGGGCCGTCCAGGATCGCGCTCCCCTTCTCGGTCGCGCAGGCGGCGTTCCGGGTCGGGTGGATCACGACGCCGTCGAGGTCGAGCTCCTTCCGGATCGCGGCGGCGTTCCCCTCGATCTCCTCGGCCTTGAGCTTGAGGCCGATCGCGGAGCCGATCTCCATGCTCTCTTTGAGGTTCATGCCGAGGACGACCCGGTGGGACTTGCGGAACTTCTTCAGGAAGTGCACCGCCTCGGCGATCTCCTTGGCGGCCCGCTTCTCCGGGTCGGCGAGGTCGGTGAAGAGGATCGCGCCGGAGCGCGTCTTCGCGCCGTTCATGTCCTTGTGCAGCTGCTTCCAGATGTCGGTCTGCGCGGTCAGCATCGTCCAGTTGGTCAGCGCGATCAGCTGCGAGCTCTCCCAGACCTCGCGGAGCTTGTCCTTCCCGACCACCTCGAGCATGCGCTCGTAGGTGACCTCCTTCAGGGACTGGTGCTTCCCCATCATGACCTTGCCGTCGCGGAACTCGAGGGCATCGGTGGTGCCGGGCGCGGCCAGGCTGAAGCAGGCCTTGCAGCGCTTGGCCATGTCGGCGAAGACCGGGTGCACCGCGGGGCGGCCGAGGTTGCCGATGTAGGTGACCGCGACGCCGGCCTCGATCATCGCGTTCGCCATGATGGGGCCGTTGCCGCCGAGCTTCTCCTGGCGGACCACGAGCTCGATGTTGCTCGAGAGCCCGGCCGCGCGGGAGATGCGGCCGCCGAGGTCGCCGATGGTCTCGACCCGGGTGTAGGTCTCGTGGCCGGTGCGCTTGTCGACGACGTCGATGATCAGGTCGACGAAGCCGTCGAGCCCGACCAGCGCGTTCATCTTGGAAAGATCGACTTTGCGGAGTTTCTTCGCGACGTCCGACAGCGCGGGCTTAGCCATCTGAGGGCGCTCCTTCGTGTAAGAGGCTGCGCATTATAGCGGCGGCCCCGGCTCGGATCTAGCGATCGATGAACCGCTACTCCTCGGCCTGGCGGTAGTCGTCGCCGAACTGGATGTGGCGCTTGGCCAGGTCGCTGCAGGCCTCCTCCTGGGAGCTGGCGCGGTCGACCATGCGGCGGTGCATGTCGCCCACGAGCTCGGCGTTGATCCCCGCGAGCGCCTGGATCGCCGCCGACGTGTGCTGGATGATCCCGTCGATCAGCGAGCGCTTGATGATGACCGTGTCGCCGTTCTCGAGCTTCGTGATGCCCTTGTCCTCGTCGGTGAGGAGCGGCTCGTTGTTGCCGTAGCGGCTGTAGAGCTCCTCCATCAGGTGGTCGACGGGCGCGATGTGCTTGCGCTGGACCGCCTTGAGCTGCTCCACGGCCTCGCGGTACGGCTCGACCGCCAGCTTCAGGGTCTCGTACTTGCGGCGGATCTCGTCCCCCTTCTCCTTGGGGACGCCGTCCAGGAAGTCCTTCGAGAGGTCGAGCGCCTCCACGGCGCGGTAGTAGTCCTTGAGGGCGAGGTCGGTCTGGACGCGGACCAGCAGCTCTTCGGCGATGCTCCCGCGCGGCGCGTCGTCGAGCGAGAAGCCTTTCGACGCGTAGAGCTGCGTCATTTCCTCCACCACCTTCTGCAGCGGCCAGCGCTTGGCCTCGTCCTTCTCGCGCGCGCCCTCGATCAGGGCCTCGAAGCGCGGGGCGATCTCGCCGCGGAGGTGATGGACCCGCGTCGGATGCGTGGCTCCGAGGAGGATCTGGTCGCGGATCTCGTCGGGGCCGGCCGCTTCATACGGCAGGCGCCCGGTGGCGAGCACGTAGAGGGTCGAGCCGAGCTGGTAGACGTCGGTCGCGGCGCTGGGCCGGTTGGCGCGGAGCAACTCCGGCGGCGAGTACGGCAGCGCGCTGGCGCCGCCTGCGCCGCCGCCCCCGAAGCCCGTCAGCTTCACGACCCCCTTCGCCTTCGCGGCGGGGACTTCCTCGATGAGGATGTTCGCGGGATGGAGCTCGCCGTGGAAGATTCCCTGTTGATGGGCATGCGAGAGCGCGTGGCCCAGCTGGTAGGCGATGTGGGCCACCGCGGCGAGCGGGAGCGGCCCGACGCGATTCTCCTGCCGGCGCCGCCAGATGCGGTCCAGCGTCTTCCCCTGCACGTGCTCCAGCAGGATGCAGGGCCCGAGGGTCGGGTCCTCCACAAGGGCGTAGCGACGCACGATGTTCCGGTGGTTGAGCTTGCGCAGCGAGAGATCCTCGCTGATCAGGCGGTCGCTGTCCTTGCTCGTTCCCCCCTGGTGCGCGGGCGCCTTCACGGTCAGGCCGGGGTTCTGGAGGAGGCGGGCGTCGATCATGCGGAGGTAGTGGTCGCGCAGCTTGAGGGCGGCGTCCGCGTCGACGGCGGCCTGCGCGCGGAACTCCTTCCACAGGATGTCCGCGCGCTCGCGGATCGCCTTCACGACGGATTCGTCCTCCACCGGCCCCTTCCCGATGGTGAACTTGTAGTCGATCTGGAAGAAATTGGGGTCGCTCTCGCCCGCGACCATCATCTCCCCGATGAGGGCGGGGAGGTTCTTGAGCTTGGCCAGGAAGACGTGGGCCGGACCGGCGGCGCCCAGATAGCCGTCCAGAACGGCTACGTCCCGATGCAAGGTGCACGGCAGTTGCACCTTGAGCCCTGACCCAGATTTGCTCATAAGCCGCGAAGCGATTATACAAATATCGGCCGTCGACGCCGCCTCTCTGTTGACGATTCAATACCCCGACCAACGTCGGCTGTACGCAGGTCCGGCGGGTTCCCTCCTCCGGGAAGTGTCCACCGCGGTCGTCAGCGCTCGGCGCCGGCGTCCTGGAGGAGCTTGACGATCGAGGGGTGATTGGCCTTGCGGGCGATGGACAGCGCGGATTCGCCGCTGCTGTTGGAGTAGCGGGGAGTCGCCTTCTTCTGGAGCAGCATCCGAACAACGGCCTCGTGGCCACGGCCGGCGGCCCGCATGAGAGGGGTCCAGTCCGTTTCATCCCCGGCCTCCGACGAGGCCGCGTTGACATCGGCACCTCGATCCGCCAGGAGGCCGACCGTATCGGCGTAGCCGGCGTACGCCGCCAGGTTCAGGGCGGTGGCCTTCCCGCTGGTCCGATTCGCGACGTTGGCCCCGCGGTCGAGGAGCATCCCGACGAACTCGATCCAGCCCCGGCTCGCCGCTGAATGGAGGGGCGTCCAGCCGGCCTTGTTTTTCGCGTTCACCTTCCTGGACTTCTCGAGGATGGCCGACGCCAGGCCGGGCACATCCCATTCCACGACGGTGTGAAGGCAGGTCGACTCCCACTCGTCCTCGACGTCGACGTCGGCACCTTTCTTGAGGAGGAGGTCTCCGATCTCTTCAAAGCGACGCTCCAGGGCCCTCATCAGCGGCGTCTTGCCTCGCTCGCCGGGCGCGTCCAGCGGCGCGCCCTTGGCGACCAACGCGGCAACGATCGCAATGTCCCCGGTCTCGACCGCGATCGAGAGCACCGGATACCGGTTGCGGCCTCGGACGGCCGGATCCGCGCCCCGCCCGAGGGCGCTCTCGACGCCGGTCAGGTTCTTGCGCTCGACGGCTTGCAGCAATTCCTGGTCGCGCTGCGCCGCTTCTTCCGTGTCATAGATCTTCCGCGTCCACTTCCGGTGCGGCGACGGCGTTTCGCGCACTCCCGCCTTGTGGAGGAGGTACTCGACCCACGGATATCCATAGTCAAGGATGCGGTCCATCAGGTTCTGCTCCCAGGCATTTGCCTGGGGATCCGCCCCTTTCTTCAGGAGCAGGCGGACCGAGCGGGCATGGCCGACCTCCGCCGCGCGGAGGAGCGCCGTTTCCGAGTGGTATCCCCGCGCGTTCACGTCGGCGCCCTTCTCGAGGAGCAGGTCCAGGATCGTCACGCGGTCCCGCTCGGCCGCCCGACAAAGGGCGCTTCGACCTTCGGCATCCCGGGCCTCCGGATCGGCCCCCTCTTCGAGGACCTGCTGGATCTGCCGATCCGTGCCGCTGATGATGGCCCCGACTAGTTTGCGGTTGAGCGCCGCGTCTCCTTTGCCGGCATTCCGCAGGTCCTTCGCCCCGCGTTTCAAGAGCTCCGCGGCGATCTCCGGGTTGCCCCGCTCGCGCGCGAGCAGGGCCGCCGTCGCGCCCACCCGCAGGGGATCGTCCAGCGTTCCGCCCTTCGCCAGGAGATCGTCCGTCAAGGCCTTCACGACCTCCATCGTGGTCCGCTCGGACACCGACTCGAGAAGGACCCTGCCGAAGCCTTCCCTTCGGGAATCCATTCCCTCACGAAGGAGCAGCTGGAGGATCTCGACGTTCTGAGTCCGCAGCGCTGCGTGGAGAGGCTTGAGGCCCTTGAAGGTTCCTTTCCGGATCAGCCCCCGGGCGATGAGATACTTCACGATGGAGAGATCGCCTCCCTGGACCGCGATGGCGAGGAGCTCCCCGTTTCGCTCCAGCTCCTCGCCGCCTCCGGCGTCCGCGATCAGCTCCAGAAGCGGCAGCGACCGGGTATACAGGGCCAGCAGCGGCGCTCCGTTGCCCATGGCGTCCCGGACGTTGACGTTCGCCCCGCGCGACACGAGCAAGCGGACGGCGTCCGTCTTTCCCGCCGCCAGAGCGGCCAGGAGCGGCGTCGAGGAATTCTTGTCGCGGGCTTCGAGGTCGGCGCCCTTGTCGAGGAGCAGCGCGAGAACCTCCAGCGAGCCGGCCTTGCAGGCCAGCGCCAGCGGGGAGCGCTCCGCGGAATCGACGACGTCCGTGCGCGCCCCCCGGTCGAGGAGCAGCTTGACGATGGCCGGATCGCCGGGGTCCAGACTGGCGGCGGACAGGAGCGGACCATATCCCTTGGCTCCGCCCGAGTGGACATCCGCCCCGCGTTCCAGAAGGTATCGGACAACGTTCTTCCGACGGTACTGGACCGCCAGGGTCAACAGCCAGGCTTGCTGCGGCGTCAAGGTCCCATCCGGCGGCGTAACGCGAGCCAGCTCCCGCTTCAGCGTCGGCACATACCCGATCGCCACGGCATGCTGCAATTCCTGCTCGTCCGACGCCGAGGCCCGCGCGCCATTCGAGCCCTTCGAGGAGTACCGATACGTCAGGGAAAGGGCCCGGCCGTCTCGCTCCAGAACGATCTGGAGATACACCGGGGGCTTTTCGCGGAGCGCCGCAATCCCGGCGCGGAGATCGTCCAGCTGTTCCACCTTGCGGTCCTGGAACTTCAGGACGACGTCGCCCTCCTGGAATCCCCGGGCCGCGAGCACCGAATTCTCTCGGATTCGGGTGATCCGGAATCCTCCGGACTCGCGATGTTCCCCGGCCAGATCGTTCGTCAGCACTTTCTCCAGGTTCCGCTCGATCCACTCCACTTCCTCGCCGGCGATGCTCCAGATCTCATCCTTCGCTCCCCCCCCCAGTAAGCTGCTGTTGAACAAGTCCTCCCGATACTCCGGGAGCTGGGCGGCCGCGCCGTACTCTTCGCGCGTGGCTCGCGGCGCGCGGGCGCTGGGCGGCGGAGCTGGGAGCGGCCGCGCCGGCACCAATCCGTAGGAGAGCGTCAGCCTCTTCCCTTCCCGATCGAGGGCCACCTTGAGCTGATCGGTCGCCCCGGAGCGCACGTTCTCGAGCGCTTTGCGAACGTCGTCGAGCGAACGGACGGGGACATCGTTGACCTTGCGAACGATGTCCCCTTTCCTCCACCCCCGGTACTCGAAGATGGAGCGGGGCGCGATGGACTCGACCGCAAGTCCGCCTTCGACGGGCTCGAGACGGATGCTTCGCGTCAGGAGGATCTCCTCGTGGTCGCGCGCCCAGCGGATTTCCTCGGGTCGGAGGCTGTAGTAGGTTTCATTGTCCGGGCGGAAGCCCATCTGAAAGCCGAAGATCGGGTAGCCGGCCGGGTCGGGAGGAACCGATGCGACGCGCGACGGCGGAGCCTTCGCGACGGCGGCCTCCCGGCGCAATTCCTCCTCGTGGCGGGCGATCGTGCGCCGGTAGAAGCCACGGATGCCGTAGCCCAGGCCGAGGAGAACGACGACCAGCAGCGCCCAGCGTCCCCACGCCCGCGACGGGGGCGGCGCGCTGAGGATCGGCTTCTCGTCGATGGCCATCTAGCGTCCCGGTCGCGTCGTGCGCAGGGGGTTCTCGGGGGTGAAGGTCACGGGACGGATACCCGTGATCGGGAGCCAGGAGGAATACTCGCGGCCGCCCTCGCCCGCGGTCGCGAATTCGCGCAGCCGCAG